>OEIV010000924.1_pt1 | contig 14655 bp, 14 predicted proteins | sample 1539231 | NCBI WGS metagenome assembly OEIV01 (sample SAMN03794762, study PRJEB22550) | activated sludge metagenome | feature: wastewater treatment plant; material: activated sludge; isolation source: Wastewater treatment plant of a petroleum refinery complex | place: Argentina: Buenos Aires ...
TCACTTCCCGGTGAATCTGAACGCACCGTCCGCCGCCTGCCCGCGCACGGCCGTCGAGCGGCGAAAAGCCCAGCCTTTCCGCGGAAAAGAAGACGCAGCCGGAGCAGTCGCCGACTAACATATGTTGTGATCGGCGCGCCGAATTTTGCGTCGCGCCTGCCGGGCTGCTCAACCCTCCGCAACACGATCCAGCCCCGCGACGTCTCGGATCGTGAGGCGGCCATAGCCGATCTCCACAAGGCCCGCGCGGGCGAACGCCGAGAGCTGCAGGTTCACCGTCTTGCGCGTCACCCCGATCATCTCGGCCAGGGCATGCTGGCTGAGATGCAGGGTCACAGGTCCCCGCCCCCCGCCCGTCCGCGCCAGCATGCGAAGGCGCGATGCCAGGCGCTGGCGGGGCGGCAGGGCCGCCAGTTCCGCCGCCAGCCGGATCGCGGTCCGCAACTGGGCATAGACGAGGCTCGCGACGGCCCGCCAGATATCGGGCCGGCTCCTGCCGATCCGTTCCAGCGCCGCGTCGGGCACCAGCAGCAGCAGGCTGGGCGCCACGCAGATCGCGGTCACCAGCCGCGGTCCGCCGCCGAAGCGCATGGTCTGGCCGATCGCCGCGCCCGCCTCGGCATGGCCGACCAGCACCTCGCGGTCGCCCGGCGCCTGGCAATACATCTGGACCGCGCCTTCGACGACGACGAACAGTCCGGTGTCGGGGTCGCCCTCGGCCTGCGCCCATTGCCCGGTCGCATAGCGGACCAGGCTGCCGTGCTGCAGCAGCGCATCGGCAAGGCCGGGCGCCTCCCCGGCAAGCCATCCGGCCCGCGACAAGGTGCGCCGGGCAAGCTCGAGGTCGCTGCTGCTCATGCTGGACTGTAACCTGAGTTACACAATGTCGCCAGCGCACCGCTAGAATGCCGCCAAACGCAAAGCCTCGCCTGTCACGACAAGGCGGCGAATCCGGGGAGAAAACCATGGCGCGCGGACGATTCCTGCTGGGGCTGCTGTCGGGCGCGGTGCTGACCGGCGCGGTCGGGGCCGGCGGCCTCTACGCCTTCGGCGGCGTCATCGGACCGATGCTGATCGGCGCGCCGGCCATCCCCAAGCCGCCGCCGGTCGCCGCCTCGCAAGCCTCCAGGGAGATGCTTGCCGACGCCGCCGCGCGCGTCGCCGCCGACGACCGTCAGGACTTCGCCGACGCCGAGCGCGGATACATCGCCACGCTCGCCGATCCGTTGATCCGCAACGACAAGGGCGAGGTCGTCTTCGACCTCTCCTCCTACGACTTCCTGAAGAATCCCGCCCCCGACACCGCCAATCCCAGCCTGTGGCGGCACGCGCAGATCATCACCAAGCACGGTCTCTTCAAGGTCGCCGACGGCATCTGGCAGGTCCGCGGCTTCGACGTTTCGACCGTCAGCTTCATCGACGCGGGGGCGGGCTGGATCGTCGTCGATCCGCTGACCACGGTCGAAGTCGCGCGCGCCGCGCTTGGCCTCGTCAACCAGCATGTCGGCGCCAAGCCGGTCATCGCCGTCGTCTATTCGCACAGCCACGGCGACCACTATGGCGGCGTGCTCGGCGTCACGTCCCGCGAGGACGTGGCCTCCGGCAAGGTGCGGATCATCGCCCCGGACGGCTTCATGGAGCACTCCGTCTCGGAGAACATCATCGCCGGCCCCGCCATGGGCCGCCGCGCCCGCTATCAGTTCGGCCTGACGCTGCCGCGCGGACCCGAGGGCGAGATGACGTCGGGCCTCGGGCCAGGGCTCTCGCGCGGCGTCATCTCGCTGATCGCCCCCACCGACATCGTCACCAAGACCGGGCAGACGATCACGATCGGCGACGTCGTCATGGAGTTCCAGGTGACGCCGGGCACCGAGGCTCCGGCCGAAATGAACTTCTACCTGCCGGGCAAGCGCGCGCTCTTCATGGCCGAGAACGCCAATCTGACGATGCACAACCTGCTGCCCGCCCGCGGCGCGCTGGTGCGCGACGCCAAGGCCTGGGCCGACTATCTGACGCAGTCGATCCGGCTCTACGTGCACAAGTCCGACGTGATGTTCGCCGCGCACGGCATCCCGCGCTTCGGGCAGGCGAACATCGCCGCCTTCCTGACCAGCCACCGCGATGCCTACAAATACCTGCACGACCAGACCGTGCGGCTGATGAACGCCGGCCTCAACGGCCCGGAGATCGCCGAGGTGCTGAAACTGCCCGAGGTGCTGGCGAAACAGTGGTTCAACCGCGGCTACTACGGCACGATGAGCCATAACTCGAAGGCGATCTATCAGCGCTACATGGGCTGGTACGACGCCAATCCGGCCAATCTCTGGCCGCTGCCGCAGGAGGAAGCCGCCGTCCGCATCGTCGAGGCGATGGGCGGCGCCGACGCCGTGATGGCGCGCGCCAAGGCCGCCTCAGACGCAGGCGAGTACCGCTGGGCCGCGATGCTGCTCAACTACGTCGTCTTCGCCGGCGGCGAGACCAAGCCGGCGCGCGACATGCTGGCCGGCGTCTACACCCAGCTCGGCTACCAGTCCGAGGCCGGCACATGGCGCAACATCTACCTCACCGGCGCCCAGGAACTGCGCGACGGCGCGCTCAAGCTGCCGCCGCTCGGCCTCAGCCCCGACGTGCTCGCCGCGACGCCGACCGCGATGCTGCTCGACTTCGCCGCCGTCCGCCTCAACCCCGAGCGCGCCCTCGCCGCGCCTCTGACGATCAATCTCGTCCTCACCGACCGCGAGGAGACGCACCTCGTCACGGTGGAGAACGGCGTGCTGATCCACGAGGAAGGCGTCACCGACCCGGCCGCCGGCGCAACGGTGCGGCTGACGCGCATGGATCTGCTGGCGACGCTGTTCGCCGGCGTGGCGGTGGAGACCCGCTCCATTGCCTCGGAGGGCGACGGCGCGCTCTACGGCCGCCTCGCCGGCCTCATCGAACCGCTCGACACCAACTTCAATATCGTGACGCCGTAGGGCGAAGGTCCCTGGCTCAGGAGTAGCGCTGCTCCAGCCAGGGATCGCCTTCGTTGTGGTAGCCGCGCACTTCCCAGAAGCCGGGCTTGTCCTCGGCCGAGAACTCGATGCGCTTGATCCACTTGGCGCTCTTCCACAGATACCAGCGCGGGATGAGCACCCGCAGCGGACCGCCATGCTCGCGGCTGATCGGCCGGCCCTCCCAGGTATGGACGAGCATCACGTCGGGATCGGCGAAGACTTCGAGCGTCACATTGGTCGTGTAGGTGTCGTAGGCGTGGAGAATGACGTGCTTCGCCTCGGCCCGGGGCATGGCGAGATCGAGCAGCGTGCGGCCGGAGACGCCCTGCCAGCGATTGTCGTAGCGGCTCCACTGCGTCACGCAATGCATGTCCGAGACGCTCTCGCTCTGCGGCAGCGCCTTCAGCGCTTCCCAGTTCAGCACGACGGGATTTTCGACGGCGCCGTCGATGCTCAGGCGCCATTTGTCGAGCGGGATGTTGGGTTGCGCGCCGAGATCCAGCACCGGCCAGTTCTTCACCTCGCGCTGGCCCGGCGGCAGCCGGCGCGCGCGCTGGAGATCGGGCGAACCGGTCAGCAGCCGCCCCTCGCGCGCCCAGCGCTCCTTCGACGCGATCAGCTTCTCCTTGAAACCATCGCCGTCCGTCATCGCGTCAGCCCTTCTGCCGCATGAGGCGCGCCTTGTCGCGCTGCCAGTCCTTCTGCTTCAGATCCTCGCGCTTGTCGTGGAGCTTCTTGCCCTTGGCGATGCCGAGCTCCATCTTGGCGATGCCGCGTTCGTTGAAATAGACCTTCAGCGGGATCAGCGTCATCCCCTCGCGTTCCGTTGCGCGGTAGAGATTGGCGATCTCGCGCTTGTTCAGCAGCAGCGTGCGCACCCGGGTCGGCTCGTGGTTCAGCCGGTTGCCGCCCGCGTATTCGGGGATCGTCGCGTTGACCAGGAAGACCTTGCCGTCCTTCACCTGGGCATAGGATTCGGCGATCGTCGCCTTGCCCTCGCGCAGCGACTTCACCTCGGTGCCGGTCAGCACCATGCCCACCTCGATCGTGCTCTCGATCGCATAGTTGAAGCGCGCCTTGCGGTTCTCCGAAACGACCTTCCGGTCGTCAGCCTTCTTTTTCGCCATGGGGAACTATAGCAGACCCGCGTGGCTCATGGCCGCCTTGATCCTGGCCTTGGTCGCGTCGGTCAGCTCCACGACCGGCAGCCGCGCTTCCGGCCTGCACAGGCCCAGCAGGCTGGCGGCGTACTTGGCCGGCGCCGGGCTCGGCTCGGCGAACATCGCCTCGTGCCGCGGCCTCAGCGTGTCGTTGATGGCGTTGGCCTTGGCGAGGTCGCCGCCCAGCGAGGCGAGCTGCATCTCGGCGCACAGGCGCGGCGCGGCGTTGGAGGTCACCGAGATGCACCCCACCCCGCCCTGCGCGTTGAAGCCGATGGCGCTCGCGTCCTCGCCCGAGAGCTGCACGAAGTCTGCCCCCGCGTGCAGGCGCTGCTGCGTCACCCGCTCGATCTTGCCGGTGGCGTCCTTGATGCCGATCACATTGGCGATCTTGGCCAGCCGGCCGATGGTCTCGGGCAGGATGTCGGCGATGGTGCGGCCCGGCACGTTATAGAGAACGAGCGGAATGGAGATCGCCTCGGCGATCGCCGCGAAGTGCCGGTAGAGGCCCTCCTGGCTCGGCTTGTTGTAATAGGGCACGACGCACATCGCCGCGTCGCAGCCGACCTTTTCGGCGTGCTGGGCGAGTTCGATCGCCTCGGCCGTCGCGTTCGAACCCGCGCCGCCCAGCACGAAGGCGCGCCCGTTCGAGGTCTCGACCGCCAGTTCCAGCACGAGGCGGTGCTCGTCGTGGCTGATCGTCGGCGATTCGCCGGTCGTGCCGCAGGGCACCAGCCCGTGCGTCCCCTCGATGATCTGGTGCTCGACGATTCGCTTGAAAGCGGCCACGTCCACCCGCCCCTTGTCGAAAGGCGTGATCAGCGCGGTCAGGGAGCCTCTCAAACGGGTACGGTCGAACGCCATGTCACTTTTCCGGGATTGAATGCCCGGCTCCGGTTATGAAGGGCGGAAACTACGCGGTGCTTAACGCTTTGCCAAGAAACGGACGCGATCTTCGCCCTATGTTAACCATCGCCTTACGGCATGGTTCGCCCTGCCCCATTCCGAACGGGATCCGACGATCATGACCCTGAGCCGTCTCTTCGCCGCTTTCGCCGTCAGCGCCGCCATCGTGATGCCGGCCGGCGCCGCCAACATCTCCGACGCCGACCGCTCCATTCTCGCCTCCGCCATCGCCGCCGGCGAGGAAAAGGACTGGGCGAGCGTCGCCGCCCTGTCGCAGCGCGCCTCGAACGGAACGGTCGCCGCGATCGTCCGCTGGCGCTATCTCGTCGACCGCGAAAGCGGCGCGTCCTTCGCCGATCTCGCCGACTTCATCGCCAAGCACCCCAACTGGCCGTCGTCGCAGACCCTCCAGCGCAACGCCGAGCTGGCGATGCCGGACGATCTTTCGCCCGACCAGGTCCGCGCCTTCTTCCAGGGCCGCGAGCCGGTCAGCGGCGAGGGCATGCTCAATCTGGGCGTCGCGCTGCTCGCCGCGGGCGACACCGCCGAGGGCCCGATCTGGATTCGCCGCGGCTACGTCTCGGGCACCTTCAGCGCGACGCGCGAAGCCCAGATCCGGGCCCAGTACGGAGAATATCTCCCGGCCGACGCCAACCGGCTGCGCCTCGCCTCGCTGATCTGGAACGACGAGTATGCGGCCGCCACCCGGATGCTCGATGTCGTCGATTCCGGCTACCGGGCGGTCGCCCAGGCGCGCATGAAGCTGCGCACCAACACCAAGGGCGCCCAGGGCTTCATAGATGCGGTCCCCGCCGACCTGAAGAGCGACTTCGGCCTGATGTTCGACATCGGCCGCTGGTACCGCCGCTCCGAGCAGTACACCGCCGGCGCGCGCACGATCGCCCGCGCGGTGCGCGATCCGGCGGTCCCGCTGCCGCTCGACAAATGGTGGGACGAGAAGTCCAGCCATGTCCGCATGGCGATCAAGGAGCGCCGCTTCGCCGACGCCTATGCGGTGGCCGCCAGCGCCGGCCTCACGGACGGCGCCGACTTCCAGGAGGCCGAGTTCCTCGCCGGCTGGATGCAGCTGCGCTTCCTCGGCGACCCGCGCACCGCCTATGCGCATTTCAGCCGCATCGCGCCCGGCGTCTCGACCCCGATCAGCCTGTCGCGCGGCCATTACTGGACCGCCCGCGCCGCCGAGGCGGCCGGCGATCTTGAGACCGCGCGCGCCGAGTACACGCTCGCCGCCCGTCACCCCGAGGCGTTCTACGGACAGCTCGCCATCGCCGCGCTGTCGGACAGCCCGACCATCACCGTCGACATGAACAGTTCGGTCAGCCGCGGCGCGATCACCACCATGGAGAACGACGAACTGGTGCAGGCGATCGAGATCCTCTCCCGCGTCGATACCGGCAGCCGGCTGCTGCCGCGCTTCGTCGCCGCCCTCGGCGACCGGCTCGAGAAGCGCGAGGACTTCGAAACCGCCTCGGCCCTGCTGAGGCACCGGAACCGCCCCGCGATGGCCGTCCGCGTCGCCAAGAAGGCCATGCAGAAGGATCTCGAGGTCTTCCGCTACGCCTACCCGACCGTCCAGCTGCCGCCCTATCGCGGCCGCGGCGAGCCGCCGGACCCAGCCTTCGTGCTCGCCCTGATGCGCCAGGAAAGCGAGTTCGACCCCAGTGCGCGCTCCAGCGCCGACGCGCGCGGCATCATGCAGATGCTGCCCTCGACGGCGAAGCTGACCGCCAACAAGCACGGCATCCCTTACGACGCAGGGCGCCTGCTCGGCGACTGGGAGTACAACGCGACGCTCGGCATGGCGCATGTCCGCGACCTGCTGGAGCAGTTCGACGGCTCCTATGTGCTGGTCGCGGTCGCCTACAATGCCGGACCCGGCCGCGCCAATCAGTGGATCAAGGAATTCGGCGACCCGCGCAGCCCCAATGTCGACGTTGTGGACTGGATCGAGCGCATCCCCTTCAGCGAGACCCGCAATTACGTCATGCGCCTGATCGAGAACACCAGCGTCTACCGGGCCATGCTGAACGGCGGCAGCGGACCCTTGCTCGTCGAGGCCGACCTGCTCCACGGCACGGGGCGCAGCGACTATCACCCCGCCCGCCAGATGGCCTCGGAAATTCTCAGATGACCGCCTATCGCGACGCCTTCCTCGCCGCCCCCGACGGGCTGCAGCTCTATTATCGCGACTACGACATGGCCGGCGGCGGGCTGACGCCGGTGCTTTGCCTGCCCGGTCTCACCCGCAACGCCCGCGATTTCGACGGCATCGCCGCGCACTTGGCGCAGACCCGCCGGGTGATCGCGCCCGACATGCGCGGACGCGGCCGCTCGGCCTACGATCCCAACTGGCAGAACTACTCGATCCCCGTCGAGACCGGCGACGTGCTCGCCCTCGCCGCCTCGCTGGGCTTTGAGAAGGTCGCGATCATCGGGACCTCGCGCGGCGGCCTCATCGCCTCGGTGATCGCGGCCATGAAGCCGGCCCTTCTGAAGGGCGTGGTGCTGAACGATGTCGGCCCTGAGCTCGATCCGCGCGGTATCGCGCGCATCACCGCCTATGTCGGACGGCAGGACGCCACCCCGCCCGACTGGACGGCCGCGATGGAAGGCCTCAAGGCCGTGAACGGCGGCCTGTTCGACATGCCGGACGAGCAATGGATGACCGTCACCCGCGCCATCTTCCGTGACGAAGACGGCAAGCCGGTGCTCGACTACGACCCCAGGATCGGCGACGCGACCCGGGCCAGCATGGCCCAGCCGCAGGCGATCGACCCCTGGGTGTTGTTCCAGGCCTTCGCCCCCATCCCGCTTCTCGTCCTGCGCGGCGCGAACTCCGATCTGCTGTCGCCCGAGACGGTCGCGAAGATGCGGGCCGCCAAGCCCGACATGCGCTTTGCCGAGATCCCGGGGCGCGGCCATGCGCCGCTGCTCGACGAGCCGGACTCGATCGCCGCCATCGACGCCTTCCTGGCCGAACTGGGCTAGGCGCCACCGCCCTCTAGTGGATCGCCGTTCCGGGGGCCGGGCCGCCGAACATCGCGCGCAGCCGCTCGCCCGCCTCGCCCTCGTCGAACGCCCGGCGCAGCGCCTCCGCGCCCACCGTCTCCGGCACGGCGCCCAGCATGGCGGCCTTCAGCATGCGCTTGAGCTGCAGCAGGGCCGTGCGGGGCAGCGCCGCGATGTGCCCGGCGAAGTCCATCACCGCCGGATCGAACTCGGCGATGCCGACGACGTTGGTGACCAGCCCCAGCATGAAGGCGCGCTCGGCCGTGATGACGCCGCCCGTGATGAACAGCGCCGACGCCGGCCCCATGCCGATCAGCTTGCCCAGCCGGTCGACGGCCGCAGAGCCGGGCGGCAGGCCGAGGCCGATGCCGGGAAAGCCGAAGCGGGCATCGCCCCGCGCCACGCGGATGTCGCAGTGAAGTGCGAGTTCCAGCCCGGCGCCGATGCAGGCGCCCTTGATGGCCGCGATCACCGGCACGTCCAGCCCCGCCAGGCGCTCGCACACGGTCCTTGCGGTGCGCGCCAGCGCCTCGGCCTCGGCCGGCGTCAGCGCCGCCAGTTGCGGCAGGTCGTAGCCGGTCGAGAAGGCCTCGTTCCCGGCCCCGGTCAACAGGACCGCGCCGGTCTCCTCGTCCGCGGCGATGCGGTCGCAGGCGCGCAGCAGGGCGCCGCGCACGGCATCGTCCAGCGCGTTGTTCGCGTCCGGACGGTTGATGGTCAGGATGGTCAGCGGGCCGCGCTTCCTGATGCGCAGCGCCTCCTCGCCGTCCCTTTGCCCGCTCATGCCCGAATACTCCTGCCTTGCCGCCCACTATAGGCCGGCGGAGGCGCTTGTCTTCAGGCGGATGCGGCTCAGTGCAGCTGCGACAGCCAGGCGCGGGCCGAGCGCTGCGCTTCGGCGATGCCCTGCGGGCCCAGTTCGGCGCTGATCTCGGCGCGCTTTTCGCGGGCCTCGACGACGCCCTTCATGGCCGCCAGGTTGAACCATTTGTGGGCTTCCACCAGGTTCGTCTCCACGCCCTGGCCGGTCGAATAGGCCAGGCCCAGAATGTAGAACGCATCCGGCTTGCCGCGGCGGGCTTCGCATTCCTGCGCCTGCACGCCCTCGAAATCGAGAAGAGCCATTTTGATCCCCTTTGACCGAAGCGAAGGGGCCGTTCGGCTCCTCTTCCCTTCAAGACACCCCGCAGCCGTCATCGGCTTGCAGGGGGATCGTGGCGTCTTTGGCTGAATCGCCGGTTAAGCAAAACCTGCGGAAGGGTTAACCTGCGCTCATGGTGAAGATCGCGTGAATCCAAGCAAAATGCTGGGATTCACGCGCATTCCTCAGCGCGGCGCGAGTGCCGCGAGTACGATCGCGCTTTCGCCGTTCGTATAATATTGCGCGACCTTCAGCTTCGCGTCGTACGGATCCTTCAGGCCCCAGATCCCGGCCAGCGTCACCGCATCCTCATAGCTGTGGCCGGTGTCTTCCCAGCCGCAGGCGTTCGACTCGCGCGCGGCGGCCAAAAGGCCGGGGACGTTTTCGCCGTAGCCGTTGATGATCTTCTGGCCGATCTCGACCTTCGCCTGCTCGATCGAGATGCTCCACAGCCCGGCGACCAGCTTGGCGTCGCAATAGGTGTAGGGCGAGTCGGCGAAGGCGGTGAAGGCGGCGGCTTCGCCCGCGCCCGCGGGCTGCGAGAGCGCCGGCATCGCCTGGCCGAGCGCCGCGACCACTTCGGCGCTGCGCCCCTGGGTGTAGAGCTTGGCGACCTTCAGCTTGGCGTCATAGGGGTCCGGCAGGCCCCACAGGGCGGCCAGCTTCTCGGCGTCGCTATAGGTATGCGGCGTGTCCGCCCACTCGCAGGCATAGGCGAGGCGCGCCTCCTGGAGAATGACCGGCACCGCGTCGCCGATCCCGTTCAGGATCTTCCGCCCGATCGTCGCCTTGGCCTCGTCGATCGGGATGCTCCACAGGCTCGCGACCAGCTTGGCGTCGCAATAGGTGTAGGCGGACGAGAAAAAGGTCTCCAGTTCGTTCGCGGCCGCGGCGCGTCCGGTCAGCGCCACCGATGCGAAGGTCAGCGACGAGGACAGCATCAGGGCGGCGGCGATCCGCCTCAAGGTACGACGCGAAACGGCCATGGCAATGTCTCCTTCGCGCAGGACAATCCGCGCCTCACATGCAAGCGCATAGCCGGTTCCGCCAGCCGGCGCGCTGCGACACGTTGATCTGGCGGCTCTTGCGCGCGCGGCTCAGTTCCGGCGCTGGAACTGCTTGTCGCCGAACAGGTTGCTCCAGCGGTCGGGATTGGCCGCCGCCTCGTCGCGCTCCTTCTTCAGGACATCGACGCCGCGCCGCACGGCCGGGCGCGCCTTCATCGCCTCGTTCCAGCGCCCGACATGGGGATACTGGGCGATGTCGACGCCGAAATTCCTGCGCCCCAGGATCCAGGGCCAGGTCGCGAAGTCGGCGACCGTGATCTCCGGCCCGGCCAGCCACTCGGCCTTGCCGAGCTGCTCGTCCATCACCGCGAAGAGGCGTTTGGCCTCGTTGGTGTAGCGCTCGACGCCATAGGCGGCATGCTCCGCCCCGACCCGCGCGGTCGCGTAGTTCCGGAAATGGTTGGCCTGGCCGAACATCGGGCCGACCCCGCCCACCTGCCAGAACAGCCACTCCATCGCCGCGACGCGGCCGCGCGGATCCGACGGCAGGAAGCGTCCCGACTTCTCCGCCAGGTAGAGCAGGATCGCGCCGGACTCGAAGACGGAGATCGGCTCGCCGCCCGGCCCGTCGCGATCGACGATGGCGGGGATGCGCCCGTTCGGGCTGATCGAGCGGAAGAAGTCCGAGAACTGCTCGCCGTCGCCGATGTTCACGCCATGCGCCTCGTAGGGCAGTTCGGCCTCCTCCAGCATGATGGAGACCTTCTGGCCGTTCGGCGTGCACCAGGAATAGAGATCGATCATGACGGTCCGCCCGATTGCTGTTTGGCGGGCAGTCTAGCGCGGCTTCTGGTTCAGCAGAACCCGCCGCGAATCCTGCGACGATCTGAGGTCCGAGGGCGACGCCGAGCGCAGCTCGCGGCCGACGGCGAGGCCCCGCTGCACGCCGGGCCGCGCCCCGACGCGGTCGAACCACGCCTTGAGATGGACGAACGCCGCCAGGTTCTGGCCCTGCTGCTGGTGCGACATGATCCAGCCATAGCAGGCGATGTCGGCGATGGAATACGGCCCCGCCAGGTAGTCGCGTCCCGCCAGGCGCCTGTTCATCACGTTGTAGAGCCGCCCCACCTCGTTGGTGTAGCGCTCGATCGCATAGGGGATCGTCTCCGGCGCGAACTGGCGGAAGTGATTGGCCTGCCCGGCCATCGGTCCCAGGCCGGACACCTGCCAGAACAGCCACTCGTCGACCGCGACGCGGCCGCGCTCGTCGGCAGGATAGAACTTGCCGGTCTTGCGCCCGAGATACTGCAGCACCGCACCGGACTCGAAGACCGAGATCTCCTTCCCGCCCGGTCCGTCGGGATCGGCGATCGCCGGAATGCGGCCGTTCGGGGAGATCTTCAGATAGTCGGCGGTGAACTGTTCGCCGCGCCCGATATTGACCGGCCGCAGGACATAGGGAACGCCGCATTCCTCCAGCATGATCGAGACCTTCCAGCCGTTTGCGGTCGGCCAGTAGTAGAACTCGATCGGCTTGGCGGGACGGGGGGGCGGCGCGGGAACCGGCCTCGGAGCCGCCTTGGCGGGCGGCGCCTTCGCTGCGGCCGCCTTGGCGGCGGCGGGCTTTGCGGAAGCCGGCTTTGCGGAAGCCTGTTTCTTGGCAACCGGTTTCGTTGTGGCCGACTTGGTCGAAGCCTGCTTGGCTGAGAGAGGCTTCGCCTTCGTGGGCGCCGGCGGAGCGGCTTTCGCTTTCGCCGGCGATCCGGAACGGGCGGCCGCGGCGCCTGCGCGCGATGAAGTCTTGCGCGAAGTCGCCGCGGCCATGAATCCGACCCGCTTACTTCTTCGCGGCCTTCTTCGCCGGCGCCTTCTTGGCGGCGACTTTCTTCACGGCGGCCTTCTTCGGCGCCGCTTTCTTGGCCGCAGGCTTCGCAGCCGCCTTCTTCACGACGGCCTTCTTGGCCGGCGCCTTCTTGGCGGGGGCTTTCTTGGCGACCGTCTTCTTGGCGGCCGGCTTCTTCGGTGTTGCAGGCATTCGCAGATTACTCCCCTTGGGTTTCGCATCGTCCGCACGCGGAAGAACGCAGCAGCGCCGGACTGCACGCGAGTATCCAGCGTCGCGACATTTTGTCGAACGATTTGTGAAGGCGCGATTCGGGGCCGGAACCCCGAATTGCGCGGATTGCAGCAAAAATCAGGGTTTCGTTGCGACTATCCGTCTACGGATGAACCGCCCTGTCAAGCGTGAATTCCCGTTAACGAATCGGATTTCACGCTTGCGCTTGGCGAATCACCCGCCGACTCACTCGCCCAGGAGATGGCCGAGCTTGGCCTTCAGCGCCTCGTTGACGGCCTGCGGATTGGCTTTGCCTTGAGTCTTTTTCATCACCTCGCCGACGAACCAGCCGATGAGCTTGGGCTTCTTCGCCAGCTCTTCGACCTTCGCCGGATTCGACGCGATCACCTCGTCGACCGCCGCGCTGATCGCGCCGGTGTCGGTCACCTGGCGCAGTCCGCGCTCCTCGACGATCTTCGCCGGGCGTTCGCCGGTCTCGTACATGATGACGAAAACGTCCTTCGCGATGCGGCCCGAGATGGTGCCGTCGCCGATCAGGCCGACCATCTCGCCGAGCGCGTCCGCCGACACCGGACTTTCGCCGATCGGCTTGCCGTCGCGGTTCAAGGCGGCGAAGAGATCGCCCGTCACCCAGTTCGCGACCGCCTTGGCGTCGCGGCCCTTCGCCGCCGCCTCGAAATACGCGGCGATCTCGCGCTCGGCGACCAGCACGCCAGCGTCATAGGGTGACAGGCCGTACGCGCTCACGAAGCGCGCCTTCTTGGCGTCGGGCAGCTCGGGCAGCGTCGCCTTGATGCGCGCGATGAAGGCGTCGTCGAATTCCAGGGGCAGCAGATCGGGATCGGGGAAGTAGCGATAGTCGTGCGCTTCTTCCTTCGAGCGCATCGGCCGCGTCACGCCGGCCTTGTTGTCGAACAGCCGCGTCTCCTGATGGATCGAGCCGCCGCCCTCCAGAACGTCGATCTGGCGGCGCGCCTCGTATTCGATCGCCTGCGCCACGAAGCGCATCGAGTTCACGTTCTTGATTTCGCAGCGCGTGCCCAGCGCCGCGCCGGGACGGCGCACCGACACGTTGACGTCGGCCCGCATCGAGCCTTCGTCCATGTTGCCGTCGCAGGTGCCCAGATAGCGCACGATGGCGCGCAGCTTCTTCAGATAGGCGGCCGCTTCCTCCGACGAGCGCATGTCGGGCCGCGAGACGATCTCCATCAGCGCGACGCCCGAGCGGTTCAGATCGACGAAGGTCGCGTTCGGGTCCTGGTCGTGCAGGCTCTTGCCCGCGTCCTGCTCCAGATGCAGCCGCTCGATCCCGACCTCGACGCTCTCGCCGCCCGGCAGATCGACGACGACGACGCCCTCGCCGACGATCGGCTGCTTGAACTGCGAGATCTGATAGCCCTGCGGCAGGTCGGGGTAGAAATAGTTCTTCCGATCGAAGACGCTGACCTTGTTGATCTGCGCGTTGAGGCCGAGGCCCGTGCGCACCGCCTGCTCGACGCAGTACTCGTTGATCACCGGCAGCATGCCGGGCATGGCGGCATCGACCAGGCTGACATGGCTGTTGGGCGCGCCGCCATAGGCGGCCGAGGCGCCGGAGAAGAGTTTGGCGTTCGACAGGACCTGGGCGTGGACCTCGAGGCCGATCACCACCTCCCACGAACCCGTCACGCCCTCGATCAGCTTGCCGCGCATCTTGCTCTCGCTCATCACGCCCACCACCGGCCGGGCTTGCCCGTGAAGCCCGCCGCCTTTTCCAGCACCGACCCGGCGCTGAACAGGGTCTCCTCGTCGAAGGCCCGCCCGATCAGCTGCAGGCCGAGCGGCAGCCCGTCCTTGCTGATCCCGGCCGGCACCGCGATGCCGGGCAGACCCGCGAGGTTCACCGTCACGGTGTAGACGTCGTTCAGGTACATCGAGATCGGGTCGTTGGTCTTCTCGCCGATGCCGAAGGCGGGCGACGGCGAGGCCGGGGTGAGCAGTGCGTCGCACTTCTCGAACGCCGCCTTGAAGTCGCCGGCGATCAGCGTGCGCACCTTCTGCGCCTTCAGGTAGTAGGCGTCGTAGTACCCGGCGCTCAGCACATAGGTGCCGATCAGGATGCGGCGCTGCACCTCGCGGCCGAACCCGGCGGCGCGGGTCTGCTCGTACATCCGCGTCAGATCGTCGTTCTCGACCCTGAGGCCGTATTTGACGCCGTCATAGCGCGCGAGGTTGGACGAGGCCTCCGCCGGCGCGACGATATAATAGGCCGGCAGCGCGTATTTGGTGTGCGGCAGGCTGACCTCGACGATCTCGGCCCCCGCCTCCTTCAGCCAGGCGATGCCCTGCTCCCACAGCG
>OEIV010000926.1_pt1 | contig 14647 bp, 15 predicted proteins | sample 1539231 | NCBI WGS metagenome assembly OEIV01 (sample SAMN03794762, study PRJEB22550) | activated sludge metagenome | feature: wastewater treatment plant; material: activated sludge; isolation source: Wastewater treatment plant of a petroleum refinery complex | place: Argentina: Buenos Aires ...
AGAGTGAACAATCTGCACTTCACTCACAGACTCTACAGTTGGAAATTGAGCTACTGAAAAAATTTCAAACTAATAAAGTGCTCGACGTGGTTGATGATATCTGCCTGGTTGCAGAAGGTGCATTTGGTATTGGCCCAGTCTCAGAACCGTCTTTTGAAACAGACCAGCGTAAAATTCACGAATGTTACGATCTTGTAGACCTTATCTGTTCTAAAATTATGGCAGATTTAGATTTTATTGAACAAAAACCAGTTGGGATGCAAACCGATTTTACAGTTCGCAAACAGGTACTCTAATGAAGGAAAGCCAGCTTGTAGACCTATTTCAGCGGGCAAGAAGTGATTCTACGCTTGCGGTCATCGAAGGAGTGCAAGCCTTAAAGCACGCATCACGCTTTAAGGCAGAGATCGAAAAAATTATCACATGTGATATACATTTACTCGAAACACTGCTTGACGAATTAGCACCTGATGTTAAGGCTCTAGTTTTAGATCTAGCGGAAGAGGTACCTGAGACAACCTTCGCACGTCTTTCACCACAACCACCACGCACAAAAACAATCGCACTTGTTAAGCGAAGAAATTACAGACTAACTGATCTCGACAAGCTTAAACCGGTTGTCCTACTTGAAGACCCTCGAGATCTAGAAAATATCGGTGCTGTGATTCGCGTTGCCGCAGCGGCGGACGTAGCGGGCGTTTGCATTACCGGCCCAGCTGACATCTGGCATCCTGCAGTAATCCGTGGGGCAGCCGGGCTGCATTTTGCACTTCCTGTCATTAACATAGAAAGTATTGATGACGTCCGCGGTACACGTGAGGTAGTTGCACTCGACCCAACAGGGTCAGACATCACCAAAAAGAGTATTTCAAGTAATGCGGTTTTATTATTTGGCACCGAACGCCACGGCATTAGCCCAAAACTCCTGCAAGCAAGTGATAAGGTAGTTCGCCTGCCCATGAAGGCAGGAGTCAGCAGTCTTAACCTAGCCACTTCGGTTGCCGCAACGCTCTATAGTATCCGCTGATCTTTAAATATGTGGCGGTATTTGATAACATAAGCATTATGTTTAACAAAAATAAAAAACAACATCATTACGAATCGTACCAACCACACGAACTTCCGGTTGATAAACCGAAAGGGCATAAAATTGCCAAAGTTAATCAATGGCTGAAATCACACAACAAATTAGTTTTAGCGGGACTTGCAGTCCTCGCCCTAGCACTAGGCGGGGGAATATTCTACTTATTCAACGGTATTGCCTTTGAATCAACTCCACCAGTTGCTTCCATAAAAAAGAAAGAACCGACCAAGTATTATTCCAAGCTGACTGGAGTAGAGGTAAGCGAAGCCGACACCAAGCGTCCTGTCACGGCTGTTATGATAGAGAACAGCCCCGATGCTCGCCCACAAAGTGGCCTAAAAGATGCGGGTGTAATATTTGAAAGCGTTGCTGAAGGCGGAATCACTAGATTCTTAGTTATCTACCAAGAGGCAAAATCTACAGTAATTGGGCCAGTCAGAAGTGTACGGCCACACTACGCCAGTTGGGTTGCAGCTTTTGACGCCGGACTTGCACATGTGGGCGGTAGCGATATACCCCTAGCCAAATTACGTAGTGGCCAAATTAAAGATCTAGACCAGTTCTTCAATGCCAAGGCTTACTACCGGGCCAGCAATCGCGCAGCTCCACACAACATGTACACCTCTGACGAAAAGTTACAGGCACTCAACTCAGCAAAAGGCTACACAAGCAGTACGTTTACCTCATGGGAGCGGGTGAAAAAGGAAGAACCTGCGCCCGCACCAAACGCCCGCATCATAACCGTGCCTGTTTCAACCGGCCTGTTTGCTGTCAATTACGACTGGGATCAAGCAAGTAACAGTTACTTACGTAGCCAAGGTGGCGGTGCACATAACGACAGAGAAGGCGGGCGAATAACACCTAAGGTAGTTATTGCTATGCAGGTACCACACGATGTTATTCGTGATTCCAACAATTACAGCTATCCTAATGTAATCGGCACCGGTAAAGCCTGGCTGTTCCAAAATGGAACAGTGGCCGAAGTAACGTGGACTAAGAATTCAGATAAAGAACAGGTTATGTTTACTGACGCTACTGCAAAACCTATTGAACTAAACCGTGGTCAAACTTGGATCACCGCCATCAAGCCAGACCGGCTACCAACTTGGCAATAACATCATGAACCAAACGCCCTTTCTCGTCACCCGCGCAACATTTACAAAAGCAATCTTAATTGGACATCTTGTAAACATTGTGCTTGGTATAATCGTGTTTTCTAGTCTGCATTTTATGCTCGGATACGAAACAATAGTTGCTGTTGTAGCCACAATTATCAGCACTACTCTTGGCGCTATACTATCTTCCATAATTGCCACAAAAAAACTTTCCGCGCCCGTACACGCGCTTAGTAACGAAATAACCGTGCTCCATGAGAAAGTGAATGCTTCTACCAACGCGCTGACACAAATGAGCAGTGACGCTAAAGCTCTACTAGAAGAACTACCTGTTGGTGTAATTACATTTGACGAATCAGGAAAGTTAACAAGAATAAATGAGACTGCCCAGCGTAATATTAACCTGAATATAGAAGATTCAGAAAGTAACTTAAATGCCGAAGCCGTTCTAAAACAATTAAGCTACTTCCGCAGTAACGGCAAAGAAATTAACTTTGCTGACTGGCTAAACGAAGCAAAGACGAGTAAGATTCAAGCTGTACAGTTTTGGCAATTAGTAGCACTTCGCGACGAAGAAGGCACTCGTGCCTACGATATTATTGCTCGCTACAACAAAAGTGATCCTCAAGCCTGCGAGGTGATACTAATTTTGGTTGATCGTACAGAAGACTATCTTAAGCAAGAAAAACAGATGGAATTCATATCTCTGGCTGCTCACGAGCTCCGTGGTCCAATTACGGTAATGCGTGGCATTGTTGATGTATTCAAGACCGAACTAAGCCCTCAGCTCAGCCAGGACCACCAAGACCTACTAATACGCATGGGTGTGTCGGCTCGGCAACTTGCTGGATACGTAGAAAATATTTTGAGCGTTTCGCGCATTGAAAAAGAAACGTTTGAAGTCAGGCGAGAAGAAGTCAACTGGCCTTTAATTATTGAGCGCTCTGTTGAAGACCTTTCTATTCGCGCGACCGCCCACCACCGCAAACTTTCATTTACCATTCCACCCGACCTCCCGACCGTGGCCGCTGACCCAATTGCTATTACACATGTAATTACTAATTTAGTCGACAACGCTATAAAATATTCTAAAGAAGACGGGCAGATTATTGTAAAATCAGTCCTCAAAGACGGCGAAGTTGAAACTACTGTACAAGATTTTGGTATTGGTATTCCAACTAGCGTAGTAGACAACCTCTTCACAAAGTTTTACCGTTCACACAAAAGCAAACAGTTAACCTCGGGAACCGGGCTTGGGCTGTATCTTTGTAAGACAATCATTGAAGCCCACGGTGGCACAATCTGGGTACGCTCCAGTGAGGATAAGGGAACAACTTTTGGTTTTACCTTGCCAATCTATGCTTCAGTTGCAGAAGAGCTCAAAAACAAAGATAATCAAACTAACGGAATAATCCGAGGTAGTCATGGCTGGATCAAAAACCACTCACTGTACAGAAGATAAGGAGCACAAATGAGTAAAATATTATGCATTGAAGACGATCATTTCATCGCCGATATTTATGTACGCGCACTGAAAAACGCTGACCATGAAGTTACAGTCATCGCCAATGGAAAAGAAGCACTATCCGCAGCAAAAGAAGAGGTGTTCGATATAATTCTGCTTGATCTTATGCTTCCCGACAAATCTGGCATAGAAATTCTAGAAGAACTTCGCGGCGAAAACAGAGACGGTATGCCGCATACAAAAATAATTGTAACCACCAACTTTGAAGAACCCCCAGAAGACCGCGCCAAGTTAGAAGAAATGGCCGACGGCTACCTAATAAAAGCTGATGTTACACCTAGTAAGTTAGTGGAGCTGATCGACGAACTCACTGAAAAAGATAAAGTATAGTATCAATGAAAATAGTTCATGATAGCGAAACATTAGCTCAAGGCCAGCAAGTTATTACATCTTGTGCATTCATACACAAAATAATTGATGGCGTACACAAAGTATTTATGGCTAAGCGTGCCGATACGAAAAAGTTCTTACCGGGTGTGTATGAACTACCAGGCGGTCATATAGATTTTGGAGAAGATACCAAAGACGGCTTGATTCGTGAAATTCAAGAAGAGTTTGGCGTAGAAGTGCGATTGGGCGATCCATTTGCAGTCTTTACCTATCTAAACGAGGTTAAGGGCTCGCATTCAATTGAAGTTATCTACTTTGCACAACTTTTTGATCCCGGTGCAGAAATAAAACCAAACCCAGAAGATCACAGCTCCTGCGATTGGTTCTCTGAAGCAGAATTGCCTCAAACGTTTATCAGTGAAAAAGATATTGAAGACGATGAAGTGAGGGCAATTTATAGGGGTTTTGCGTTGCTCAACTGTACTACGATTGACTTTGGGAGGAATAGAGGAAGGATGTGATGAAATAATTTATGAGTGAAAAATACGAACCAATCATTGCTATACCATCAGACGAAGACGTCGCAATCAAGCAACAACAGCTCCGAGAAGGTAGCAGAGCCATCCAGGATTACGAGGTTCGATATACAAGTCCAAGTGACGCCCGTTTCTCAGCGCTAGAACGACTTGAAGCTATGACTGGAAGTGATTATTCAATAGATCGCCTCAAAGAACTTGAAGCAACGACCCACGATTACACTCCTACGATTGGTCTTGAGGTCGAGATTTACAATTCAGCACTACTCAGCAAAGAAGAACGTGCGCTCAGTCCAGCTGAACAGGCAGAGCTTGTGTCATCAAGAAAGAGGGCGATGCAAGAGATAGAACGCCTTGGTGTACCACGAGATAAAAGTGATGAGGGGTGGTGGGAGTTTGCCCTTAAACCAACGAGAACACCAGAAGTACTGACAGCAGAGGTGCGGGCACTAGAGGATAGCGGCGTTTTACACACTGGGGAGCGTTACTACCCACTCCACCTAACGCTTGGTGGCGTAACTAGCGAAAAGCAAGGCTCGGTGCCGAATATTATGGAGCATGACCTACGCGGTGAACAAGTCTTTGTTTTAGTTCACGTACTTGAAGCTTCTGGTATAGCTACAACACCAAAACGTCTGCTGATGCCTGCTAAGAGTTCTAAAAGGGGTGTTTACTGGACGAGTGGACATGCGGGGATTGTTGAGCGAGAACCTAAGCAAATGAGAGGTGTGGATTTTATTCAAGGTGTAGAGATTAGATCGTTCTGTTTTAGTACCGTCGAAGAATTAGATACTATAGTTCGATCAACCCAAGCGTTAGGTGCTGCGTTAAGCGCATACCAAGACTTGTCACGTATAACAAGGCAAAGAACTAGAGTCACACCACTTTTCAGGAAGGCGACAAGAACTACATTGTCTCCGCGTCTAAGAAGCGGGGCGGAACTTGAAGACGCTATACGACTCAGTGCAGTCTGGTCGGACTTTAGTCAACAAGCCCACGAGCTATTTTCCGAAGCCGGGCTACTTGATCCAAGCACTGTTTGGCACGAGCCACGCCCAAGAGGCTTGTTACGACGGGCTTCAGCAGGTAACTACGGTGCACTTGCTGGTTTCATGGAAAGAGCCGAACAGCCAGGCAGCAAAGAACAAGACATGCAACAGCGTCTTGTAAAGCTTGTAGAAGCTGCTGTTACAGCCGTCGAACATATAACTGGGCACACAAAAAACGAGAAAGATCTAATAACTTCCGAAATTAGCTAGAAATGGGCTGAACGATCAATTCACGATATGCCCAGCCTACCAACCCCAATATATTGACCCTGTGGTGCAGACGCTACATGCTATAGACATCCGCTTTGCTACTGGTTATCCGATGGATTTAATTCTATTATGTCGATGATTTTACAGAATTCGAACTCGCGCGCGGGTTCAATTCTCTGTCGAGAATCAACCAAAGAAAATACCCGAGCACAAGGCTCGGGCACTTTCTTTGGTGACCCCGGCGGGATTATCTACGATGCGTCTGCGCCACTTACTCGAAGCGAGCTTCTGCGTGAGCGGCTTGTCTTCGAACCCCGAGGGTTCGAACTCTCTGCGAGAGTTTACCAAGTAAAAACCCCAGTCATTCGACTGAGGCTTTTACTTGGTGACCTCACGAGTATTTCTTTAGAACACCTTTTCGACGATCTTTTCCGGCTCAGAGACAATTTCAAAGCTTTGGGTATGATATTAAAAGACGGAGAAGCATATCTTTCTGATCTAGGAGATGTGCAATGAGACTCATAGTTCCTTCAACGCTGTACAACCAAGATACATTCGATAAGCAGTTTATTCGAGACATTTATAGGGCGCGCAGCAGCGTTTTAATTGAAAGTCCATTCATTAGACTCCGAAGGGTCGAAGAGCTCGCAGAGGTACTTAAAAAGCTGCGAAGACGTGGCGTATCGGTCATAGTCAACACCCGGAACCCAATCGAACATAACTCGGAGTACGAATTACAGGCCAGCCAAGCGATTACCTTACTCCAAGAATACGGAGCGACGGTACTCTTCACTGTAAAACACCATCGCAAGATAGTGATATGCGACCGACAGATTTTTTACGAAGGCAGCCTCAACGTACTGTCGTATTTCGATAGTTGTGAGATAATGAGGAGGACAGATTCACCGACCGAAGCTGAACACCTAATCAACTTCATTGGTCTCAATAAGTTTTTGCCGAAAGAGAGTTAATATGAGCGATACCAATCCATTTACTGATCGTAACCTTCATGAAGATGAAGCCACTATTGAAAAGACACTTCGATACTTAGAGCTAAATGATCCCGAGAATGCTAACCGTGAGTACGCTGTTGGTCTACTCAAATTTATGGAACGTTTTGCATTCCATGCTGAAAAAGAAAACGATTTCAACTACGACGAATTCTTAGACAAGTACAAAGCTTCGCTCCAGTAAACTTACATCTCATCGATAATCGGTTCAGTATTTATTGAATGTGCGCCGGCTGGTTGATTTGCTTGAGTATTTTCCTTATCTTCTTTGGATGTATCTGGAGCAGTCGGCTCATCTTGCTTCTTGGCAAACGAAGCCCGAGATAGCTCCACGGCTTTTTGAGCAATCATCTCGTCGCCTTTATCAGGCAGAAGGATTGTCTGGCCCGAAAGTGGTTCTTGAGGCTTAATCGCAGATAATTTGGCATAGAAGTTGAAAGCGGGCAGATTGCTCATTTCTCCCGGATCTATATATGGTGAGAACAACGGTAATAACAGGCGTTCATCGTCTGGGTTACCGCTCCTGAACGTAATGACGGTACCAACGTTAGCCAGGATAATACTCACCATCTGTTGATCTTTTTGCTGCGAGGTGGACTGCTCGGCCATGATCATGAACATCTTATACTTACGAGACTCAGATAACATCTGCACAAATGACGTAGTCGCGAAGTTCTGAAACTCATCGACATATAGATAGAAGTGACGACGCTCAGCTTGCGGTATGCGGGCTCGCCTGAGGCTAGCGAGTTGTAGTTTTGCCAGGACGGTAATACCAAATAGTTCTGACGTGTCTTCACCAAGTAAGCCTTTGGAAAAGTTGCAAATGAGAATCTTGCCGGAATTAATTATGTCATCGAAGTCGATAGTAGACTTTGGTTGTTCTAGAATTTGTTTAGCTGAAGCAGAAAAGAGGAAACGGCCAATCTTTGAAGTAATACCAGCAGCCATTTTTACTTTTTGCATATCGCCAGCTTTACCTAATTCGTTCTTCCAGAAATTTATGAGATTTTTATCCTCGAGTGTCTTAATAATCTTTTTGCGAAATTTAGTATCGTTGAGCAGATCAAAGACGGCGAAGAGCGTAGCGTCATCTACGGTAAGTGCTGTTTGAATGGTATTTCTGAGCACGTATTCAATCCGGTGGCCGCCAGTATCTTCTTCTGAAAATATCTTACGAAATACAGATATTACTGACTCGGTAATAATATCCTTTTCTCTAAGCAGTTCATTGCCGGTGACGCCAGGTGTCATCTCCAGCAGGTTCAGGCCAATCGGAAACTGAAGATCATCTGGATTAAAGTAGACAACGTCCTTGACACGCTCTGGTGGCACATGTCGAAGGAGTGTCTCGGCCATGTCGCCGTGCGGATCAATAATTGCCACACCTTTGCCATTTTGCATGTCTTGGACGATAGCGTACTGCATCATAGTCGTCTTACCATTTCCCGTACCACCAATAATGTAGACATGACGTTCTCGTTCTGCTTCGGTTAAGCCAATCGGTGTTTGGATGCCGTGGTGAGCGTTCATACCGAGAATGACATCAAACGTATTGTGCTGCTTGAGTGAAACCGGAGCAGGCAGTGTTCGGCTAAGTGAAGTAATGAGATTATCTGTTCGACTAATTCTATTAGACGGAAAGTGGAATAGGCTCGAGACTTCGGTGGCAGATAGTATCAGTGCGTGTGATTTGAATATGCTCGGTAATCGTTTATCGGCGAGGTGTTTGCGGTAGAAGTTGAGTATCGGAAGTCGAGTTTTAGTTTCAAGCGACTGATAGGGTGGCGAGCCATAGCCATCAAGCGCAGAGCGAAGCGTAGTCAACTGTTTTTTGGAGGAATCGCCACTTGCCATAACTCGTAAATTTACTTGGAATAAGGGCTGGGTAACCTTTTGGTGCATCGTCTCCATAAGTTCGAGTTCAAAGGCACTCAGGGTTCTGGCGGGACGTTGCCTTTTTTGCACTTGTTGCTGAAAGTTCGCATCCTTACTCGACTTACTGGCATAGTATGAGCTGGTCGATCCGTTATATACCTCGCCGATTGTATCTGTCGCGCTGAGCATCGCACCACTCAGCAAGTTACTCGCGCTACTAAGGAATGAAAGCCTACTCTTTGATACATGGTGAAGCATATCTTCATTTTGCATGATTTTACTTGAGTATCTAGCGGCATCTTTTAACTTCACCGGGAGTAGCACAATTTGCATAGTCAACTGCTCATTCTCAGATAACTTGGTCATAGCTGCAGTGATGTAGGACAGGGGATCATGCTGCTCAAAACCTTTCGTGGAGGCGAGTGGCAAGATATAGTGATGTGCTTGTTTAAATTCATATACGTGGCGTGCAGTTGGAGGAGTATACTCAACTTCTTTCACTTTTGCCTCTGGGATGTATGCAGCGATAGATTTATGGATTGTGTCTTCAATACTTCGTTCAACTTGTATAAGATAGCGAACGCCATCTCGTTTCGTCGAAACTATTTCTAGGCTCAAAGTGGGAAGCCGGCCAAGCAGTTTATCTTTGAATGTACACGCTGATCTCAGGCCATGGATAACACTGAAAAGCTGCATTGTTGATTCAGGAGTTTTTGCGAGCTGCGCTGGTGGGGTTAGCTCGAGCCACAGCACAGTTCGACGCTTGAGATATCGACGGTTAAGAAATAGTCGGATACAGAAGAACAACAGATAGGTGCCAGCGATTACAAGCAAGACTATGGCAAGGTAACCACCATATTGCATCAGGGTAGAGAGATTGGCTGGGGATCCCATATATCATCTCCTATCTTGCCGTGAATGAAGTTATAGAGTGAGGCAGATTCTTTGCTGAAAGTCCGCTTGCTAACCATGTTTAAGCCATCAAAGTTCATCTCAGATATTGTCCACGCACCAGAAACGGTATCGACAGCCATGACATAGGCAACGTGGCCATACTCACCACTGTCGGTTTGAAAAATAGCACCAACAGCCGGCGTCTGATTAACCACGTACCCATCACGAATGGCACGGTCGTCCCAAGTGTTGGCGTTACCCCATGATGTTGGGATTGGGTACCCCGCCCAAAGACGCATTGCAAATGACCAGTAGGTACAATTCCCCCAGGCGTAGGTATTTCCTTCAATTGGTCCACCAGTATAAAACCCCTGTTGTTCAGCTGCGAGGAGGTTCGGCACATTTGACAAGAATGTTACGACACTACCACCCATACTAAAGACTGCGGCGAATGGAAGGGCTACGATAACTGCCATTGTCGCGAGTACTAGGGTGGCTTGTTTCTTGATGTTTCCACCAGTAGCTACATTGAGTGCTAGTATACCTACACTCACTTTGCTAACCCCTTATACCCGCTGGTGTTAGATTGAGAAATTGACAAATAGTAATGTTTTCGTGTATAATAGGGTTTATGAACGAAACTATACCTACACAGAACGAACGCTCAGTATTTAAAGATTCTGTTATTCGTGTTGGAAAAATTGTCGGCGGATTTGTTGTCGGTGCGGCGTCCGGGTATGCTCTTTCAAAAGGTGTTGAGCAAATCATACCAATAGAGGGTACATTTACTGCGCCATACGAAGGCATAGTCACTGGTACGTTTGCAGTACTAGGTGCTGGACTTACTGCTGAAATAGTCGAATAAGTTATCACGAATACAACTCCGCTGGATCTGTCGTTATAAGAGGGTGCTCTTGATCACTGGCAACAACTTTAACTGCCACGTGATTTTGATCCGCAATAATAAGTGCGTCACCGCGTTCGCAAGTTAGCAGGAACTGTTGCTCAAACTCAGATAAGTTGAATTCTGAGACTACTGTTTTAATAGTCGTGGTGTCTTGACGCATTAGTATTCGTAGAGCAGATTGCGAGGCTATGGCACGGCCATAGTCACTCTTTAAGAAGTCGTCAGCTTGTTGAGAGATAAACGAAACACCCAGATAGTACTTACGAGCTCTACGCACCAGGCCTGCAATGAAGCGGGCGCTTTGTTCATGCTGGAGTAATAGCCAGCCTTCATCTATGACGAGCATTCGTTTTTCAGGTTTGGCTTTGACTTGATTTTGGATGAAATTAGAAATAATCAGCATCATGATGGGCCGAAGATTGGCCGGCATGTCTTTAATATCGAATATAACTAACCTGTTATGTAGTTTTATATTAGTATGCGCGTTAAATATCTCAGCACTTGATCCGGTAATGAATTTCTCTAGTCTTTCGCAGAGTTGTAGCTGGCCAAGACTATGCAGTTCTGCATACAGATCTTCTAACAGTGGCTGTCTTTGTTTGGCTTTTTTATAGACTTTTAAGATCGCTTTATCGACGGCAGCTTTTTCGCGTTTATCCAGTCCTTCTGCCATGAGGTCAATCACGGCGGTCAGGTCTTGAACATGTTCAGCCAGATCTGCCTTGGTATGGAAGGTAGTAGCAAGATCAAAGGGGTTAATCTTTTCTTTACTTGCGGCCGATAGCTTAATATACGTACCGCCAACTGTTTGACTGAGGCGTTTGTATTCTCGTTCCGGATCAATAACCAGTACTTTAGTGCCTTGCATGAGTTGGCGTAGTATCTCTACCTTGGTAGTGTAGCTTTTACCTGAGCCACTTTGAGCAAAGACGATGCTATTGGCGTTATGCAGAGAGAAGCGGTCAAGAATCACCAATGAATTATTCGATTTATTAACGCCGTAGAGGATGCCCGATTCCTGTACCAATTCAGAACTCATGAACGGAAATGTCAGGGCAGCTGAACTACTATCTAAGTTTCTCTTTTGAGCTAGCTGATCTTCGCCTCGTGGCAAGATTGATTGCAAAGCTTCGAGTTGTTGGTAGCGAGCGACTTTGGAGTAAAACAACCGTGCCGACATAGTGGCCTCAAGTAGCTTGGTTGTCTTGTTAAGCCCCTCTAAGCTATCTGATCGGATAGCGATATAGATAGACATTTGAAACAGTTTTTCCTGGCCACGTTGGATCTTATCTCGCAGTTCAATGGCTGATTCTAGTGGATCGGTGACTTCTGAACCCACGATCTTGCCTGCCTTCATCATGGCGCGACGTGTAGATTCTAGTTCCGTAATTTTACGATGCAACTTTGGCAATGCATGCAGGGCATTAACTTCATGTAAGTGGTAGCTAATGTCGGTGTCGTGATTGAAGTTAATCAAACTATCAAGCCAGCCGGAACTTGCTACGAATGGATATCCAGAAATATAGAGCGTGCGGATATATATACCGTCAATGCACAGGTAATCAGCATTTTCCTCGAGTCCCGCGTAACCAAGTACGTCAACGGCATCTTGCTCACCAAAGGCAAGGTTTAATTCTTTTTGTTTCTCTTCTCGGACTTTCTGGTAGTTGTGTAGTTTTTCAAGCAGTGCGTTCATGATTCGTCTCCTTTCTCCACGAGGGCGGTATGGATCAGTTGCAGGGCTTGTTCAGTGAGTGGTTGGATCTTAGCTTGGCTCGGATTGTAGAAACTGTAGAAGAGATCGAGTACCTCAAGACTACTGAGCTGTTTGGTGTGCATGCCAAGTCTCGTCATGCCTTTAGCGACAATATCTACTTTTAAGTTGAGTTGCTCTTTAATGAGCTCAAAATCTGCTTTCTTGCTCGCTCCGTACGGTATTACTAAATAGAAGTGGCGCGTCAGTATCTTATTAGTGGTTATGAGTGAGCGAATAAACTCATCGTAGTTTTTAAGTTGTTTGCGGTAAACTGGCTCTGCCTCACCATCTAATCGCTCAGTTAGATCTTCTAGGTATTTATCCATGTCAATCTCACGGGTACGAATCAAGATCTGTAAGTTTGATCCAACTGAATTCAAAAAGCTCTCATAGGTGTCGATAATGGCATCTTGCTCTTCTTCACTCTTCAACTCAAAGTTCAGAGAAGAAACGCTGAGTATTGCTCGGTACTGATTATTCGGAAGCATCAGGATATCATCTCGCACACCCTTAATAGCAATCTGCTGTCGGCTAGTAGTTTTATTTGTCGACTTCTGTAAAGCGAACACGAAGGCCTCCTTTCTTAGTCATCTCAAATCGCAGGTTACTGTTCTGCCTCTGAATGACTTCTAGCACCCGAGTAGCATCGTGAAGTGCCAGTCTCGGTAGTTTCGCGGTATCTCGTTTTGTTGCTGACTTAGCTTTATCCTCTTCCGCCTGCATATTGGGTGGTGGATTATCTCGTAACTCGGCAGTGTTTTTATTAGACAGATAATATTTAGCCCGCAAATTGTAACGTAGGATGGTGATTAACCAGAGCAAGATAATCTTGCCTTTAATGCGAATAGCTAGTATTCCCATAAGCAATCCAATAACTATCATGATGGCGTACTTGTAAGGGCTGCTGTGCATGACTGGCGGCAGGATGACGAACAGAGCTGCTGCAATGAATACCGGGATCACCAGGAGCGCTAACTGTGAAAATCCAAGACTACCCATGATCCTATCCTCGACCGTGGTTACTTGTGCTGGGACAACCGTGCTTCTCATGACTTAGTCTCCTTATCGTTCTTTGTGGATTGTTTTAATGCTTCACTGCGAGAGGTTGCTTTGGGCGCTTCCGTGGTGGTCCCGGTAGGTGCGCGATTAGACTTATTGGATGCTTTTGAGAGTTGCTTACTGCTCGGAGACTTGTACACGGTGGTCGTCCCACCTCCAGTTCTACTTGACGCGCCTGCAGTAGCGAGTCGCATAGAACCACGTCCTGAAGCTGCGCTACTGGCACTTGATACGGCAGCCCGACCTTTGCCAGTAAGGTAACTAACGCCGTTCATGAACTGTGCACCAAGCTTGCGAGCGTTTCTTGCCCCCATGCCGACGTAACTAAACTGCATCATGACACCCTGTGTCTTAAGGAGGGTTAGTACGGTGGCTAGACCTACAACCATGGACATCAGAACATTTGGAATACCGTTATTTCCATCTGTCGCCGACATGCCCACGAACAAGGTGGCGGCAAGCATCAGGGTTACAACGTGAACAAATAATACAAAGATGGTCATGATGTAGGTTTTAATAGCTGAGACTGAGAAGTCGCGGAAACTTGGTAGTAGCCATAGGGCAATAACAAACGGTGACAGTACTGCTCCTAGGAATAAAACAACGATACGGCCGACATAATAAACTAGGAGAATAACGGCGAATATCAAGAATGCGAGCATCACGAGCAGTGCTGCTGCTCCTTGGCCTCCACTTTCTTTGACGACGGCGGTAAGCGTCACCCATACCGAAATTGTGCCTGTGATCTTTCCGGCGGCCGTTATGAGTACATTGGAAAGCTGAATAACTGCATCAATAAAGAAGATCGAAGTGTTGATTAGGAGAAACGCCAATGCGATTCGTGGCAACAAATGTTTAAACTCGAGTTCATCAAAGCCAAAGCTAGCGGCGCTCATGACGTGGAAACCAAGTAAGGCTACGATGAGAATGAATAGCACATCGGTAATAGCAACCATAGCGAGCCACAAGTTGAATACTCCTGAATTACTGGCCATCAGAGGGGTTTCTTTAGTGAAGTAATCGAGGGCGGATAGAAAAGGTGCTGCTACGGTTTGAATGATGTTATTTAAGAAACCAGTCACGGCTCTAATAAGTACCTCAACCAGTCCATTGCCAACATCTTGTGGTTGAATGGCCTGTAAGTTCGGTAGTGACGCGCCTGCAGTATTAGATGGATTGCCATAGGCACTCGATAGAATGGTCGTAAGTGTTGCTGCGCCAATCACCAGTACAAGCCCAACAAGCGCATTGCGAAGGATTCGCTTGGCATTTTCTAATGATTCAGGATTGCCAC
>OEIV010000927.1_pt1 | contig 14623 bp, 12 predicted proteins | sample 1539231 | NCBI WGS metagenome assembly OEIV01 (sample SAMN03794762, study PRJEB22550) | activated sludge metagenome | feature: wastewater treatment plant; material: activated sludge; isolation source: Wastewater treatment plant of a petroleum refinery complex | place: Argentina: Buenos Aires ...
AAAAATGTAGCTTAAATGACTAATATTTTTTGTCCACTTTTTATTTGGAATTCCACTTCTTTGCTGCAAGCAGATTACATTTCCGAAAACAGCAAACTTACGGCTCTCTCAGCAGATATTGACAGAGCAAAATCACAAGCGATAAGAAAAGCTGAAGCCGACTTTAATGGCAACGCTCTGCTAATAAGAATCAGGGCAATGTTTGAACTAATTGCCAAAGACAAATTCATGTGTGGTGTATACATTCTTTTTACTCTTTTTCTCTTCTGTTTAGAATTTCTTGTTGTACTAATTAAAGCTGGAAGTAAATATTCAATTGACGAGGAGCTAGAACAGGCAAGAGAAAAATTATTACGAGCTAAGACTAAAAAGACTCTTGACCGGAGCGAAATCTTTTTTAACCCAGAGATATTCGTTGATTCGGTTCAAAGTGCAAATGCAGCCATAAAGAGAAAACCATCTTCAATATTTAACAAATGAAAATAAATTGGCACTCAATACCTATTTTCTCTTAACTCATGGAAACAAGCACCACAAGTACTAACAAATATGTAAAAAAGGAAGGCTGTTCTTCCTACTGAGGAGTAGCTTAGCACAGATGAAAGAGATAATATTTGCAGAGTACTTGGTAAGTTTTCTCACCTAATAAAAAGAAGAATTCAAATTGATGGTTTCGTTGCAAAACAATTTATTGAACTAGTCTACAAATCTGAATCTGATCTATCAAAGGAAATTTTTGAAAAAGTACTAGTGTTTGAAAAATCTGAAAAGCTAAAGCCACCAATTGAAAAAAGAGCTAAAGCCATAAGCATTAAGGAACTTGAGAAGGATATCATTAAAATAAATAATGAGGTGGTTTCAAAAGGAATGGTGATGGTCGAAACAAAAATTTCAAAGGGACTCAATGAACTTGAACTTTATGTGCCTGTAGCTGGATAATCAGTAATTGTAATACGAAAAAGATTATGTAAAAATTACCTTCTTTGGCAATCGGTACCTATCTTGGACACTCTATGCAATAACTAATTTATCAAATGGATGTGTCAGCACCCAATAAAAAAATTTAATACGCAACAATATGAACCTAATTGAACGACTAAACAAGGCAATAGATGTTGAATACGATTCAAAGAATAATGAATTGGATGAGCTACTATCTCTTCCATTAGAGGTACGAGTTCAAAAAGGTGAGGCCATTGCTGATATAACAGCCACTTTTATTCCTTGGATGGAACATGATGGAAACATATTTTTCACAAAAGTACAAATCAGCTGTAACGAAAACATTTCTAAATTTAGGGAAGGAAGCCGTGTTGCTTTAAGAGGTCATACTTGGCAATATTCAACGATTGTTATAGAAGATAATGGAGAAACGATGCTTTTAGAAAATCCGGATCCGCTTTGGGGCAGCCCTTATGCTGAATCTTCCTTAAACAACTTATCAGATTGGCACTTAATTTCTGACAAAGTTGACTTAAGAGATGTCGTAAAAAAATCCACTTTCTATCTTCAGCTTAATAAAGCCAAGTTCGAAGTCCTCAACGGAATATTTGAAGGAACTATTTTGCCAGAGCTTCCCCCTACTGGAGCGAGATTGATGCGTAGCTGGCAAGCGCCGGCATCTCGTTCCCGCATTCCTGGCATGTTTTAGTTCTGCTATGGGAACTATTTTATCCGATTGGCGGGAGAAGCTAAAATAAGTAAACTTCAATACGCCAAAGCACTAAACCTACATTCCTTTTAAATACGTATGATTTGGCATATCTTTTATAGCTTTTGCGATTAAATTTAAAGGAACATGATCAAAGTATGGTTCGATTTCTACAATAGGCTTAGCGGCATTTCCAATATTCACTTCATGAGAGGTGCCGTCTTTCAGTACAACCAGTAAGTGGTAAACAATATTACCTTCAATTTGAATATGCTCTTTGTTTTTTTGTAACCTTAATGGTTCGATATTCCCAACAATCCAGGGTACTCCTTCAATCCGAGAGGGTCGCACTGATTCCCAGAAGCCTTTGAAGTTCCCACCATTTTTTAAAATTTCCTTTATAGCTTGCCTGTCGAAATGTTTTATTCGAACGCCATTCTGTTTTAGAAAAATGTCTTTTAAAGCAGAAGGATACTTCAAATAAATTTGCGGATAGAAAATTGTTTTAATCGTTCCGCTCCAGGCATCAAAAAAGTCCTGAATGGCTGGTGGTGTTTCAATATTCCATTTAAGCGGCACCACAAATGGTTCATTGATCACATCTGAATATGAAATAGGTTCAGGATACTTTATTATGGATACCAAATCACTTTCGCTTTCTGCAGAGATCGCCTTTGCGTAATTTTTTCCAATGTCAGCAATAAAAGTTTTAATTTCTAAAAGTTTATTATCAATAATTTCTGATGAATTGGCCTTGAAGTCAACCTTATTCCATTCGCTCTTCAGGGTGTTTAACTCTTTAGATAGATATAGGGCATTGAATAATAACTCGTTCAGCTCAACGCAATGCTGATTTATCGTACTGTTTAAATTGCTTAATTTTACATAGTCATAATAGAAATCACTTTCTACAATTTCTTTAATATCAGAAACCTGTGTAGTAAAGTATTCCATGACAGGCGAACTCCTTCTATTTTCTTCCGAAACATTATTGAGCGTATCCTTGATTATTTTTTTAATCGTGCCTATATCTGTTGGATTTGTATCAATTACATCTGCAAGTGTCGGAATGTCTAGATCGGATTTACTAATTCCGGTTTGAAAACCCTTGGTTCTGATTTGTAAAGAAGAATCTAATTGGTAAAGCTCTTTTGTAAAATTGCTGTCGAAACTACCTGTATTCCACTTTGCATTAATGGATGCTGTAATTTGTTCTTTTTGTTCTGTTGACGAACAATTAAAATTATAAACTAAAGAAATAAGATTACCCCTTCTTATACTTGTTACCACTTCTGTGCCAACAGCTGTCTGGAATTTTAATATGTTTTTTATCTTGTTTGCTTTGTTGCTTTTTAGCGTTTTTTTCCAAAATTCAATTCCGGATTTAGATAAACGTACCTTGCCTTTGATATCTTGTTCCAAATAAATTTTTGTCCCGTAGAAAATGAATGTGATAGCTGTTGCATCAAATGACAATTCTTTCTCCCAACTTAATGAGCCTTTGATATTTGTTAAGCCAAATTTTGCTTCTACATTTACATCAAGAGATAGTTTTTCTATAAGTTCCTTATGTGAATTTACTTGCTCTAACGCAAATGTTACTTCAGCACCAAGGAGTTGATTACTGTCATTGATTGCTTCAGATTCAATATAATCTAGTTTTGATTTGTCGTCACTGGGGACTCTGGGGTCCAAAGGTGAACCTAAAGAGATGATGGAATTCGGATGATACTTGTAATGTGCCATGTTTTTTTGTTTTAGTAATTGTTAAAAAATATTCAAAAAGTTGAAAGATTTAAAGTAAGTTTCGTCCCTTCAGAGTCTCCCGTCCCGGGTCCAGGTTTTAGAGAAGTAATTCCTTCCTTCGCCTGGCGGGATCCAATCCTGAACCATATGATCTTCCCTGATCCTTTCGAGAAATACCTGCCACCTTCTCGTGTTGGAGTCATAAACCCTGAGTTCTAGTTTTGCTTTTTTCACAGTAGATTTTTTTTGTTTAATTCCTGTTTTTTTTAATTTTCTAAGAATACTTTAGCAATTGCGTTAACGTAAGCATTTGTATTTGCTTTCAGTTTAGGAATGTCTAGTGTTGATAGATCATTCTTCTTACTAAAAAAAGAATAGTATTGGGGCAATTCAATTGTTAGCATGATCGCATCTTTCTTTTCTTTAATTCGGGTACTTGCCCAGGTACCAAAACTAACTTTACCGCCATTTTTTTCAAATGAGCGGATTTGTGGAGAACCTTCATCGGCTGCTGCCTCATCTAATGGATAAATTGTATTAAGATATGATACATCAATTAGGTTATAGGCAGGCTCTTTTGTCTTTTCATCAATCGACCTAACATATTTTTTATCGATAAAATTTCCAGTTATTATACCTTTGTTTTCTTTGACTAAAAATGCCATTTTTAAAGTTAACATTTCATCAATATGATAGTTTAAAGCAATATTTTTAGGTCTATGTTTTTTTTGATTATTGTTTAATGTATCATGATAGATTGTTATCGTCCTTGGATCCGCAAATATTCCTATTTGTCTATTTTTTGATTCGTGTTCTTGCTTTTCTTCATCAGTCATCCATTCGGCTACACCGTTCTTGCAATGTACTGATACTATTCTGGAAGGATTAAAAGTCTGAGTGATAAACAGCAGGTATTGATTTTCAATTTCAATTGGGCCATTTTGCGCTGTAGTAGTCTTTCTATTTCTATAAAGCGAATCTATACCGGGCATTTGCCTGTTTGGGTCAACGCAGTGGTTTATACACTCATTTTCTTCTTTCTGACCGTTGCATATATCACAGGTTTTTCTACCATAATTTTCTTTAAAAATATTCTGTCTTCCTTTCTTTACATTATCAGGAAATAATTCTGCAATAAGCAATACTCTCCATTTAAATTTTTGATTTTTCATTTTATCAAGACTGTCTTTTATAGCATGTACAACATCGACACCATAGAACTCACTTCCGTGCACGCCGCCAATAATCATTGCATTATCGGTACCGCTTCTGTTATAGAAATATGCATAAATTGGATTCTTTAATTTGCTATAACCCACGAATATCTTTTTCGGCCAAACATTGTTTTGCAACAGCGCGCTTTTAAGTGCTTTGGGGTTTTCTAAAATAGACTGTGCGGTTAGCGAAAATCCGCAGATTGAAAACAGTAAAAGAGTTAATGTAAAGAAGGTTTGTGTCATTGTATTTGATTTTTTGTGATGGTAGTGGAATGAAGAGTTTTATTTTTTTTAAATTCTGCCCAAGAAAATGCGAGGAGTAAATGCTTCGAAATCATTGTGTGCATGTTTCATCTTTTGCTAAGCATGGAGTTACATTTCCTAGTAAGGCATCAACTATTTTTCCAATTTTATAGGGAACACTTTTAGTCTTTGTTCCAAGAAACCATGTTTTCTTATCATAAAATCCAATTTGGTGCATATATTCATGTGCAAAATGGGATACGTAACACTTAACATCGTTATGCAGTATATAGCATCTATGAGTCCGTGTAATTCTTGAGGCCGGATCTGTAAAGCCGAAATTTCCATGGCCGAAGTACTCATTGAACACTTTGACCTTTATTTCAATAGAATAGTCTTTGGGTTTATTTATGTAATTGTCATTGCCTGACTTTATTAACTCCAATATTTGGTAGTTGGCCAAACCAAAGATGCCAAGATTGAATTCAGTATGACAGACTGCTCGTGCAAATTCCTCTGAATTGAATATACTTTCAAGCAGGGTTACGGCTTCATTCAGTTTGCTAAGCGAAACAGGGTCAAAACTTGCATCAACTTGAATGGCATTCACTTTTACTTGCTGTTGACAAAAAGTTGGATTTTCAAATAGTAGCAACAGGGTTAATGCGGTCAGTATTATTTTTTTCATATTACTTTGTTTTACTTTTAGCAATATTGATTAATGGGATGTCGCATGCAAGTCGTAAGAAAATTCTGTGACCATGTGGGTAAATATCGTTCCCATTCTGTGTTATCTTTCTTAATTGGGATGTGTATTGATAACCCAATCCAATAGTTGCCGGCGAGTTTTTAAAGCCGTAGTTAACGGCTACCCCTGGAGAAAAAATTTGACCGAACTCAATTTTGTCAGGAAGCGTTGAGGTAGAATCTCCAGTTCTAAAATTTAATACGGCCCCCAAATCAAGCACCTGAGCAAACACTCCCAAAGAACCACTGTTCTCATTCCCATGTTTGCCTTTAAAGGTTATTTCAAATCCCATCGGTAAAGTGATACCTGATGCGAATTTGAACTTCTGATTCCTACCATCAAATTTTTCGATGCTTGCAAAATATCCGGGTTGTCCTGTAATCGAGAAGGTTCTCTGATATTCCCTTTTGAGAATAAAGCTTGAAGGTGGCGCAGCATACTTTTTTATTACATCCTTTATTTCATCAGAGTTCCTGGCATTGATTACATCGGTCATGAAATTTCCGTATTGTTCAATTTTATTGATCACTTTCGAATAGGCAGGATCGGATGCAAGAAACTGATTTAGAATTTCAACAGCGTAATAAATCGTATTGTTGTAGTCTTTTTTTCTTGCGTTATCGTAAATTTTTACTGTGTAATCGGCAATCATTAAATACCTTTTCAAGTCAGGCACGGGAAGTTGTAATACTGCATTTGAAAAAATATTGGTTGATTCAAACGATCTCAAAATCAGATTCATATATGCAGCGTAATTATCTTTGAGATTTTCTGTCTTTAGGTCGCTTCTGAAATTCTGAATCTCTACCAATGCTGAAAGGATCGCATTAATTCTTGTTTTGAGAATTTGAATTTCTGCATCTGTTACGGCTGATGCACCGTTTAGCGTTCTGCCAGTTGCGTTGAATATAAATGCATCGAAAAAATTTCTGTCCTGCTGATACATAAGACCGGCGAAAAACAACCACTCATCTTTCGTGTCTAATTTTTTAAACTCTTGCAGGTTCAACCAAACATTTGCAAACTGACTACCGCTTTTAGTGGTATCCAGAACATTTCTTTGAACAATATTCAATCCGTGTATAATCAATTTGATATGGTCGACAGTTACAAAGGATGCTTGGGTTAAAATGTGCGGGTCATAATATTTACCGTCCAAATAGTTAAACAAATCAACCGGATGGTAGTTGTTGATGAGCTTTGAACCAATATCTGCAGAAATTTTAAAGCATTCATATTGCGGATTACCCCTAATTAATGCAACATTTGCAGAAGTCAACCAGATAAGTTTTGATTCTAAAGCTGGGTTGGTTGCTGCGGAATGTTTATCAATGTGGTTGATAAGATTGTCAATCACATTTTGTAAATCCTCATTGAACATCGCTTTGTATTCATCTCCTAATTCAGGAAACCTCGAAGGGTCTGCACTTTTGAGTTTAGTATAAGTTTGTGGCAATAAAACTTGAAGTTCACCAAAATTCCCGACGGTGTTTTCAAATACCTGCATGTAGGTAAGCAGTTGGGCTTTTCGAAACTCCTCGGCATAATATTTTGTAAGACCATCAATAATTTTTGTTTGTTGTTCTGCTCCTAAGGAAAAATTTCCTCCCAGCATATTGGGAATCAAGGAAAGAGCAGATACAAGACCTGCAGCTGCAAAGCCATATCTGTTTCCCACACCGCTAGCACCAACCAGTTTTTCAGATTCCACAAATAAGTTATATTTTCCAATTGCGCTTTTTAACGTTCCTAAATCCAAGTTGGTGATGCTTACATCAAAGGGATTCGTTATAAATTTTTGATAGTCTCTAACGGCATCAATTTCATATTTTGATAAATTAATGTATGGTTTATTGGGTAGAACAAACTTTGTTGCATCAGATGCATCTAAAACATTCTGTAAGTCAGCGTTACTGATTGAGTGCAAATATTGTGCATCGTAGAAAGCATTCTGACTGAATACAAAATTTGACAACGAGGTCAGGATAATAAGCAGCGTTCGTTTTTTCATTTGTATATTATTTTAATTTTTGATGATATTGCCCACTTGAAGTTTGAACCCGCCAGGATTTACGGAGTATATTTTATCTTCTTCCAGATAAAATATAACGCCATCAAGACTTAAAACTTTTGATTGCAAATTCAGATTTGGTTGTAACACAATGCCGATGCTTTGTTCGCTGTCTAAAAGTTTGATTTCTTTGTCCTGGGTGAAATAAATCAGCTCACCATAGAATATGTAAAGCTCCTTTGAGTTAGATTTCTTTATTGCCTTCCAGGGATAAGCAATATCCCTGTCAATGGAGTTTTTCATTTCCCAGTCAGCTGAAAACGACTTATTTTCGTATAAGGCAACTATCAATTCATTCGTATTGAAAATGCTGTCCCGTTTGATAAAGCTTGAATCTTTAAATATTTTTATCCTCGCATCAATATACCCTTTTTCAATTTCTGCAAGCCGGTTTGCTTTGTCCGGATGAGATGGTGTTGAAGTAGCCATACCGCCCAGGAGTTCAATATTATTCATAGCGGCTAAACTTTGTTCTAAAGTTGCACCGATTATTGCCAGTTCAAAACCTGAGTATCGGTCTGCTTGCTTTTCATAGAAATGTGAAGCGTTCGTTGGTTTCAATGGATGTCTGTAAAAGTGATGCGCTAACTCGTGGAAACAAATTCCGAGAATTGCAAAATTGGTTTGTGTTACTTTGTAAACTGAATCAAAAAATGTTGGATTATAAAGAAAAAACCTCCTTTGACTTTGTTTATTTATGACAGAGTATGCACCAAAACTTGGAGTAGTTTTAATTTCAATATCTGTATTAGGGAGGCCGATTAATTCTAAGGCGAAATTTATTGTGCTGTCATAGTTTGAATTTTTATTTTTCAATGACAGCGTCGAAGGTAAAACTGTATTATTATAGCTACTGTATGCGTCAATAACCAAATTTTCGATGACTGAGTTTTGTCCGCCACAGGACAAGCATGTAATTGTCACTACGAACAGAAAAAATAAACTTATATTCCTCATTGATTTTGTTTTTAAAAATTTAATCCTCATCACTTATTCTGTAGCAAATGTAGATTCGTGTTTTTAGCACAACAAGCGCGTTTTCCTCGTTTTTTAATGGGAATTTTCCCGTTTTTTTATAAAAATGAAGGATTTACATATGTGAAGCGGGTATCTTAATTATATTTATGTTCCTTTTATTTTTCAAACAATCTAATTATAAGCCATGTATTCATTTAACGAACCAATTGAATTAAACCACTTGACTCAGAAAGACCATGAACGAATTAAAAAAATGGAGTATGAGTACAAGAAATTGCCGGTCTGGAATGCTTTCGACTTCGGAGCGAAATCTATTAAACCAACCTTGAGTGGAACAGAAGCGGGGATCCGGATCAATTTTTTGCAAGATGCGCCCGAAAACGCGCTCAATATTAAAAAATTTATCGACCTCGTAAAGGTTGAAGAGGCGAAATATACAGGAGCTGAAGCAAACACGATCTATATGCTGACGGTGCTTCGGAAAATATTTTATGATACCCCGGGATGGGACAATTACCTCATCCGGGGAGTCGGTGATATAAAGTCTCCTTATGGACCCGGACCATGTACTTTGAATTCAAGGACCAGAGTTCGGATACCTTTTTTTCCTTCACAAGATTTTTATATTAATGATATGGTTTGCTACCCTCAGGACCCAGTCACTAAAAAGCCCCCCGAAATTGTCATGCGTCAGGAAATTGCGGTTACTGCTGATACCTTGAACATGAAATATTCGGATATTGCACATACCCTTTGCGGTCTGGATGCTTTTAATCATTCACATGAAGTAAAATTGCCCGGAATAGAATTGGGCCTAGATTCCAATATACATGCGGTGACCTGGCTTGGCGACCTCGGAAGTGTTCTTGCAGAAGCTGTGATTGAATATGTAAATCGAATAGGGTCATTCTCGATGCCGGGATTGCAGTATTTTATCGATAAGTTTGCGGGGACGGCCGACATGCTCGGCAACATAGAGCCTTACAATATCTATCACGAATTCTCAGAACAAATAAAGGATAGTTCTATGAAGGTCTCGGACATTCTGCATGACTATTACCTGGGCAAAGATGCAAGTGTACATCAGAAGCAACGGTTTTTGCAATTCGCAAAAGGGCTCGGTGCGACTCTTGATGCGACAAACCGTAAGATCACCAATCGCAATTTTCTGAAACAAAATTTTAGTCAGCAAATAGGCACAGCCGGAGCATTCTACATCATGGCCAATGCAGAGATCACGAAAAAAAACTTTGGCAGTGTAGTGGCCTTTGCAATTGCAGTTGCCAATCACAGTGCAGCAGTATTATTGTCAGAGGCTCTGTTACAAGCTATTGAAGATGCCCTGCCCTAAGCAGCAAGTACTTCGATCGTGGTCACAGTTCCTTCACCGGGCTTACTATGTATATTGAAATTGCCATTAATCAACTCAATACGGTTCTTCATATTTCTAAGACCGAGTCCACTTGATGTACGTTCATTCAGAGACTCAGTGTCAAAACCCTTTCCATCATCCTTCACACTAATGAACAACCTTTTGCTGGAATAGCTGATAACAATACGGAGGCTTGATGCATTAGCGTGTTTGATTGTATTTGTTATTAGTTCCTGTATCACACGAAAGATCAGTAACTCATGCTGTGCAGGGTACTGCTCTTCATGCCCCTGCACATCCAGCACGCAATTAAGCACACCCGATTTTCGAACCATCTGAACTTGTTGACTAACCGCCTTTAGCAATCCCATGTCGCTGATGAAACCTGTATTTAGCGATTGCGCCAGTTGTCGTAATTCCAGCAAAACCTTACTCACTAATTCCTGGGACTTCTGAATCTTATAAACATCATTATCGGAAAGCGGTGAATTTACCATGTGTAAATTCATATTGACCATGACGAGCGATAAACCGATATTATCATGTATATCCTGGCTGATATCTTCTAATATTTGCTCCTGAACCTCGAGTTGTGCGTGCAGCAACTCATGTTGGAATTCCTGTTCCATTGTCCCGATGCGTTTTTGCATCTCGAATTGCTTACGCAGATGTGACTGCCTCTCCTGCTGTATCCTTCGAGCAACCAAAAATGCGAGGAGTATCGCTTCTATGAAAATAGCTATCGACACATAGCTGATATTTGAAATGTGCTTTGGCAGGCCGGTCTGTATGTATACGATCTCGAGCGTCAACAGGGCAAACCAGATGAAATAGGAGCCCGCGAAGTAATAACCCAGCCGGTTACCTTGCTTACCAGTGACGAGGCCGATACACATTGCGAGAAGAAACACCAACAAGGCCAGTACTTGGTTAATAATCAAGTTAGGAATCAAAGGCACCCATGATCGCTCCGGCAATAGTAAAATAATGTAAACCACCAATAGCGATATGGCAACGATGGTGAATGTGAACAGGGATCTCTTATAACGACGTAACTCCAGAAAGGAAACGCAGAAAATTAGCAGCACGGGCATGTCCAGCACAGGAACAATCCGGTACCAGTACATCATTTCCATGCCCGGGAAAAAGTATATAGCATACCCTTCCATAACGGCGGCCGAGGATGCAATATAAAGCGCTACAAGAACGGCATAGTAGAGAATACTATATGTTTTGCGCAGCAGAAAATACAGCAACAGGCTGATCATGATAACGAACAACAGGACCCCGATATAAATGCCATAGGTGATCCGGGTTGTGGAGGATGCAAGTTGCCAGTCATAGCGGTTCCAGAGTCGTACTGGGATCGCATGCACATAGGGTACGATACGAAGGTAACATTCGATTGTCCCTGGAGGCAGGGGAAATAACTGCGCGTGATCGATGACCGGCTTTTTGCTGAGCGGCACTTTGTAACCTGATCGCAACTTTGTCCAATCGCCGCCGGCCTTTCTATAATACAAAGTTGCTTCCGGTATAAAAGTCTGGTCCAATTCGAGCAACACACTATCCATCGTATGATTGACCAGTATAAATTTCAACCAGTAAACAGAACTAGTAAAGCCAAAGTTCAGCACAGGTTGTCCGGAAACTTGAAAATCCTTATTATGAGCTGCCGGAAATGAGATACCAGTTCCTGGTATTCCTCCTGGTTCTTCAAGCACCAGGATTTTTTGGGCAATATCCCGCTTTGCCTCCTCTCCATCCCATTCAATAACCTGTGCCCAGGAGAAAGAAAAGGACAATAGTGATAAAATTAAGAACGCCGTTTTTTTCATTTTATGCTAACGGAATTTCTGTGCCCAAGCATGAGCAGTGTTAGTGCCGAATAATACTGCCAATGCATTGAACCATAGAAAACAATAGATGCTGAATGGAAAATATCCATAATAACCCAGCAATGGCATCTCAAATACCCGCGCAACATTTACATAGGGAAGGCTGTACTGCCAGTAGGAAGGATTGAAAGTGGTGGGAGGTTTAACTGAATGCACAGCACCCGCGTGATTCCACCATTCAACCAATATGCCCATCAATAAGAACGTGCATGAAAAAACAATCAATGCCGACCAGTCACCATTTTTTACTGGTTGAAAAGGAGTGTAGATCCCCAGCCATCCAAGTACGATACCGAGAATAATAAGTGGTGAGGCCCAGATAATGAAGAAAAGGTAAGCGGGAAAATGGTAACAAGCAAACAGGCCGGCAACAGATAATATCAATAGTACGACCTTCAGCCAGTTCGGGAAATCTAATTTCGGCCCCGATTCATACCTCACACTAAGCCCGGGAACGGTGCGGAGTAACTGGTACCATTCAAAGCACATCGGGATAAACACAGAGGATCCGATGATCGCGTAAACATCAAACTGGGGTTTGGAGATCAGGTAGGCATGTGAATAATACCAGTTGAACCCGATGAATAAATTATAGTATTCAAAGATCAGCCAGCCGGAAATGGAAGCCATCGACATGGAGATCAATTCTTTGGGTGCGCTGCTGATCATTGATTTTCCACCTTGCCGGTAATAAACAATCCCATCCAGTACAAGTACAGACCCCCACCAGAGCGGTACCAGGAGCCAGTCATTAAACCATTTTGGGTTTTCGATCTTTGCAGAAAGGAACACGAACGCTACTAACCAGGCAGCGCCGCCCACCCAAAACCACCAGGGCAATCCTGCTTTCGTAACAAGGACCGGGCTTCGTTTATTAACAGGAGGACGGAATCCAAATAAACGAGGCACGAAGATCAGCAGGAGGGTTGAAAAAAACAGGAGCGAAAGAATAATGATCACCAAGATCGAAGTAGGAGGCTTTTCGGGAGCTTCCATCTTCGGGAAATCAAAAAAATCTTTGGGGATTCCATTACCAGCAAAAAGCAAGCCGATTAAAGGCGTTACTATGAGCACAACTAGTGTGAGAATCAATACCAATTTCTTTTTAGAAAGGCCTTCAGCGGCGGTTAAATTTGTCATATTTGAGTTGTTTAAAATTAAGTATATTTATTCTAGATTACTGAAGACAAGAACTTTGCTCTAGTTTACCATATTTTCTGAGAAAGTTAAGTAGAACTTGCGCAAACTGAAGATAAAAAGAGCCAAGGAATTTACAACGCCACTTCATTTCTACGCAACGCCTCCAATATCATGCCCACTCTACTTTTGACATTCAATTTTTTGAACAAGGATTCCCTGTATCCATCGATGGTACGTTCTGCCAAGCACATTTTGTCAGCGATATCTTTATAAGTTAGATCACTACTGGCTAGCTTTAAAAATTCCAACTCGCGAGCTGTTAATTTCGTGGCTTCCTCCTCATTCGCCTTCAATATCAATCTTCGATAGTTGACATTAGCCCTGTCTCCATTATAATAACCACAGTTTTTAACTTCATAAAGTGCTTTTTCCAACTCCAGCGGATGTATATCTTTAACCAAATAAGCACAGCAACCGGCACGAAGCATATTTAGTACTGAAATATCATCATCTTTCATGGACAAAGCCACCGTCCGTATATCTGCATAGTTCTCAGAAATGTATTTGGCTGTACCTGGGCCATCAAGTATGGGCATATTTACATCTACAAGAATAATTTGAGGTTTTAATTTGGATAACTCTAGTTTTTTGATCAAATCCTTTCCATTAACCGCATCAATGACCACTTCGAAATCATCAAATGTGTCAATCAAAGTAATTAATGCCCTTAAAAATAATTGTTGATCATCAACAATACCAATGGTGGTTTTCATGGGTAATAGTTTCTCAAAGTTATAAAAAGCTGCGTATTTTTCTAATTTTTTTTAAAATCAAGATAGCAAAATTCATGTTACAATAGACTTTGTACAGTTAAACTGCATATTATTCGAAATATATTTGAAAAGTTTTCGATTGTTTGAAATTTATTTTATGATAAACTGCAGCTTAAACGCATATAATTATTACTTAAGCTAACTTTAGAACCAATTTTTGAGTGTCATCAATAATACCCTCCTTGTCAAGGCAACCTCATGAAATTTTACCAGTTCAAGGTTTTCCAAAAGCGAATTAAACATTTTTGGGGCATACAAATGTAACGGTCTGTAATGATTACAGTATGGCTAGATGAAATGCAGGGACTATATTAGTTGCAAATATTTACGAGTTGATGCTAAGAGGCGGGGCGACCCACAATCAGAAATGAAAGATAGGATAAAGGGCTTTTCAATTGGCATTTTATCTTTTAATTTTCCAACATATCCGATTGACAAACAAAGAAGAATTAATAAAATTAGGAACGACAAATTTACTTAAAGACACAAATTTAATAAACACTCGATATACGGGCATTCGTCCCCTCAGAGTCCCAACTCAGGGACTCCTATGTTTGCAATCCCGCGGTTTGTCTCTGCAATCCTTTCCTATAATAATAATAGATATTGATCAAGAATATGATAATGCAGGTTTTCCAAACATGCTTACTGTATGATTGATTGATTCCACTTGGAGTTACTACCTTTGAGTGGACTAAAAAGTTAAGAGATTTAAGTATTAACTTT
>OEIV010000929.1_pt1 | contig 14601 bp, 8 predicted proteins | sample 1539231 | NCBI WGS metagenome assembly OEIV01 (sample SAMN03794762, study PRJEB22550) | activated sludge metagenome | feature: wastewater treatment plant; material: activated sludge; isolation source: Wastewater treatment plant of a petroleum refinery complex | place: Argentina: Buenos Aires ...
AGCCGTCCGACAGCAGCATGAAGTTGCCTGCGTGCACGTCGCCGTGGAAGAAGCGACGCAGTACATTGTCGATGCCGAAGCTGCCCTTTAGCTTGTCGTTGAGGAATTTGCGAGCCACCCCAACGTCCACGCCGTAGAGCCACTCTGAGTTGATGATGCCTTGCAACGCTCCGCTATTCCACCAACCGGAGAGTTCCATTTCCAGTTTTTGAGGCAGGGAGATGTTGGCATTCAGAAATCCCGTGTAATCCCATTTCGTTCGGCTGAACTGCTGGTCGAGGTAGGGCGAGTCGTATTTGTTGAAGTTGGCGATGAAGCCACCGTAACCGCTCACTTTCGGGATGAAATCGAGGGGGAAAAACAAGCTGATGTTCAGCACTTTAAAGGCATCCAGGTTGACATTCGTGAGGAAAGTCTTGCCTGTGGCATCGTCCTGTTCGGTCACTTCTACCATGGCGTCATTGGTGTGCTTGTACTCAACGTTGAAAAACGGCTGGTGCTCATACATCAGGCTAAACTTGGTGCTGTGCGTGAGCGAGGGGCGCAGCCGTGGGTTCCCAAGCTCGAAGGTATAGGGGTCTAGGTAATAAATGAACGGGTTCAGGTCGCCGTAATGCGGACGGTCAATGCGGTAGCTGTAGGCAATGGCGGCCCCGAGTTTCTTGGTCAATTCCCGGCTGAGGCTGGCGCTGGGGAACAACTTCCCGATGTGACGACTTTGGGTGGAGTCGAGCGTGACGGAGTATCCTTCGCTCTGGCTGTCCTCGTAGCGGAGGCCTGCCGTACCTGACCATTTGCCCAATTTCCAGTCCATCTTGGCGTAGCCAGCCATGATTTTTTCGGTAAAAATGAAGTGGTTGCTCTGCAACAAATTGGGCTGCATGACGCCGGCCGAGTCCTCCTCGAAGGAGCGCAGGTCGTTGTCGAGGTCAGCAAAACTGTATCGTCCGCCAGCTTGGAGTTTCACGTCCTTTGAGAAGGGGTAAGTGTAGTCGAGGCTGGTAGTGTAAATCTTGGAGCCACCCGGTTGCTGGAGCAGCTGGGCGGGGAAACGCACGCCGTAGTTCAATTCTTCGGGCTGGAGCAGGTTTTGGGATTCATTTTCGATGTCCACGAAATTGAAGTCGAGGTCGAGCTTTTGGCCTTGCGTATCAATCTCGAAGGCATAGTAGGGGTTGACAGTGAGCATATTCCAATGGCCGTCCCGGTGGTTGTCGGTGAGCAAGCGGAGGTCGCCATCGGTCGCATCGGCAAAGTCAATATCGGTAGTATTGGTGATGGTATAGTCTCGCTTGCTGCCGTTCCAGCGGCTGGAAAAGCCGAGGCGGTGGCGCTCCGTCACATCCCAGTCAAGGCCGAGGTTGGCTTGGAGGTAGTTGCTGAGGTTGGGGTTGGTAGAAGTTTGGGAGTAGGTGTCTTCGCCCACCGTGCGTACCACGTCAAGTTGCTCGTACCAAGAGTTGCGGCCAGTGCCGATACTGCCGTTGATGTTGAGGTTGCCTTGATAATGGCTGAGCGAGAGGTTGGAACGGTGTCGCCAATAGTGCCCCTTGCTCACGCCCGTGTTCACGCTGCCATTGGTGCCAAAGAGGCTGTTCTTTTTCAAAATGACGTTGATAATTGGCCCAGTGCCCTCAGCCTCAAACTCGGCCCCTGGCTGGTGGATGACCTCCACCCGTTTGATGTTGTCACCGGGAATATCTTTCAGCAGGGCGTCCACGTCCATGTATTTGGTGGTTTTCCCGTTGATTAAAATGGTGATGTTGCTCTGCCCGGCCATGCGCAACCTGTCGCCGACGACCATCACGCCCGGCACTTTTTTCATCACATCGAGCAAGTTGCTGTTGAGGCTGGTCAGGTTGTTTTCTACGTTGACGATGAGGCGGTCGGCACGTTGTTCGAGCATGGGCGCTTTGGCCGTCACCTGCACTTCGGCGAGGGTCTGCGCCTCGTCGTCGAGGGTGAGGTCAAACTGCTTGAGGTTGTCTTTCGGGAAAACGATTTCGCTTATCCGTTCATCCAAATAACCGAGCATGTTTACCTCCAAAAAATAGTGCCCATCGGGGATGTCCTTCAGCCTGAACTTGCCGTTGGCATCCGAAGACTCGGCCTTGGCTACGGTGCTGTCAACTTGGCGATAGAGCGCAATGGTGGCGAAGAAGATGCCGTCGCCCTTTGCATTGGTGATGGTGCCAGTGATTTGATTTTGGGAAAAAGCGGATGTGAGAAACCCCAAAAGCGCCAAGCCAATGCCCAGCGCATGGGAAAACAGTCGGTGATTCATGCGTTAGTTTTGAATTTGATTAACAAGTCGGGTGCAAGAAATGCGAACACATGTCGTTTATGTGCTGCTAAAAAGAAGATGCTGGCAAAACGGATTCACCCTCAAATTATTTCCAGAAAACTACACCTTAAACCTGCCGACGTTCAATTACTGGTGGGTTTATCCAAAAAAACAGACGACCCCAAAGGCCAAGCCGCTATATTTGTGGCTTGAAAAAATGGCGATTCCGGTCGCCAACACACCGGACGGAGCAGCCGAGCCCCGACTGCGCTCGGCACAATTTTTATCAAAACCATTTTATTCATGAAAAAAGTAAGCATTTCTCTACTCGCAAGCCTGATGCTGCTTGCATTTGGGACATCTTCACTTTCTGCGCAAACACTAACTACAACACCTATGACAACTTCAACCTATACTCCCCCAGTAACACCCAATCCAGCCAACCCCAAGGTATTCTTCGACATTAACGTTGGTGGCGAGGCTGCTGGCAGGGTCGTCTTCGAACTCTTCGCCGATGCTGCCCCGAAAACTGCCGAGAACTTCCGGGCACTCTGCACCGGTGAGAAGGGCACTGGCACCAGCGGCAAGCCGTTGCACTTCAAAGGCAGCAGCTTCCACCGCATCATCCCAGCTTTCATGTGCCAAGGTGGCGATTTCACCAACGGCAACGGAACAGGTGGCGAGAGCATCTACGGCCTAAAGTTCGCCGACGAGACCTTCGCTGGCAAAGCTGGCGTTCACGCTGGCCCCGGCATCCTGAGCATGGCCAACGCCGGCCCGAACACAAACGGCTCGCAGTTCTTCATCTGCACCGTGGAAACGCCGTGGCTCAACGGCCGCCACGTGGTTTTCGGCCAAGTGGTGGAAGGTATGGATGTCATCAAAAAAATGGAGGCAGTGGGCAGCCAAAGCGGCCGCACTTCGCAGCCAGTTATGATTGCCGACTGCGGTCAGCTCTAATAACCGCTGATTGACACCAAATAACCGGGCTTCCTTTTGGGTTGTCCGGTTATTTTTTTCAAACATGGCGTAAATTCACCCGGCATCTTCGTGCAAAAACGAAAAACCTTCGTCTTTACCGGGATGCTTTTTTCCTAACATTCAAAACCATTTTCGGAGATGAAACTTATCAATCTTTCGTTGCTGGCAGTACTTGCCGTATTTGCCATCAGCAGTGCCAACGCACAGCGATTCCTGGAGCCATCCTTCACCTTCACTGGCAAAAAAATCAGCTACATCACCCTCACCGACGGCAGCACCCAAGAAGTGTACGTCACCAGCATCAAGCGGGAAAAAGGGCTAATCGAGGAGCTGAAAATCGAGGACAAGGAAGGCAAAAAGTCAAAGCTCAAACCCGAACAAATCAAGCACATGTACCTCCCACAAAGTGGATGGGACAAGATGAACAAGAGCCTTGAAACTTCATTCGACGTTCAAAAATGGGACAACGAGGCTTTGGACCCCAACAAGTTCGCCGAGGGCTACGTGTACTTCGAACAGGCCGAAGTTCAGGTGAAAAAAGAGAAATTGACGCTGATGATGCAGCTGCTCAACCCAGCATTTTGCAAAAAAATTAAAGTTTACCACGACCCCTACGCTGCTGAAACAGCATCCGTCGGCATTGGTGGCTTCACCGTTGCAGGCGGCGACGACAAATCCTATTACGTCTCTGTACGGGGTGGCACTGGATTCAAGTTGGCGAAGAAAGACTACAAAGAAAGCTTCAGAAAGGTCTTTGGCATGTGTTCACCGCTTGAGCAGAAGTTCCCCGAGGTCAAATGGTCGCAGTTTGACGAGCATGTTTTCGAGCACAATCAGAGCTGCGAGTGATACTTACTTTTTGCATAACAGAAAATAAAAGGGGGCGCTGCCATGCAACGCCCCCAATTCCTCAGCTGCCAGCATGGCAGCAACTATATCCACTTTTAACCTGCCGATGGTGGGGTACTTGATTTGTTCGCCGAAGGCGGCGTATCGTCAACCTCATAGCCCCAGTCGGTAATGCGCTTCGGATTCTTGCGGTTCACCGACTTTAGGAAGCCCGCCGTCGCCCGGTTTATCTCATCCAGTTCCGGAATTAACAAATCACGCTCCCGATACGCCTCCTCCATAAGGCCTTTGTAATGCTGTGCATCGGCATGGTGTTGATGAGCGATGGCGATTTTAGGCCCCGTGACGTCCCAATCATAATCTTCCATTGTTTTCAGAACCGAATTAGCACCATCTGCCTGATGCTTGGTATAAACGGTCGCCGTTTGCTTGAGGATTTCCTCCGGACTTTTGGCAAGATTCACCCTGCCTTTGGTTGTTTTCGACATACTTAAAATTTTTTTAAGGTAAAGAAATTAGAGTAATAAAATGCATCTGTATGTTGCGCCGGATGTTCATGCATTGCCAAACTTTATTTCAATTCTCCCCGGCGGATAAAAATATTCTACAAGCGGACACATTTCATTTGCCATCGGTGTCATCATTTTTGCCATCGGTGACGTGACCGATGCCATCTGACACATGTCATTTGCCATCGGTGGCATTACTTATGCCATTGGTAGCATGTCAGGTGACACCGGACGCTTGGCATTTGACACCTATCACATGGTTTTTGGCAGATGCATCGTCTCTGATGGCAAAAGTCAAATGACCGATGGCGTTTCCTAGGCAATTTCCCGCTATGTCGTTTTGATTTTCTTGAACATCCGGTTTACGTTTGCCGGATGGTGTTTTGTTGTGCTTTTCTTGTACAGGCGTTGTTTTGTCGGCTTTTTGGTTAAACGCAATGGTGTTATTCTTCGTTGCGAAGATATGGTGAAATTTTTACTTTTTTAAGCGGGGCTTTTTGTGTTTTCTTCGGAGGGTGGAAGTGGGGAGGGTGGTTTGGGTGAGTTGGGATTGGACAAAAGCAAGGTTTTGCTTTACGTTTTTGGTTTTGGGGTGGTTTTCTCCCAGTGTTTTCACAAAAACAACAAATGCTTTTTGAAAAAGTCTGGCTGCTTGCTGCCATTCTTTTAAACCCAAATTAACATGTGCTAGGTTCGAGTAGCTTACCGCCGTATTGGGGTGGTCGGACCCAAAGTTTTTCTCATTGGAGGCTATCGCCTTTTCCAGCAGCTGCTTCGCCCCGGCGTAGTCTCCAAAGTACTTAAGGAGGGTGGCCAAATTTGAGTAACACACCGCCGTATTGGGGTGGTCGGGCCCAAAGTTTTTCTCATTGGAGACCATCGCCTTTTCCAATAGCTGCTTTGCCCCAGCATAGTCCCCCAAGTCCTGAAGGACTAAGGCCAAGTTCGAAAAGCTCACCGCCGTCATGGGGTGATTGGGTCCAAAGTTTTTCTCAATGGAGGCCATCGCCTTTTCCAGCAGCTGCTTCGCCCCGGCGTAGTCCCCCAAGTCTTTTAGGATGGTGGCCATGTTTGAGTAGCTCACCGTCGTTTTGGGGTGATTGGGCCCAAAGTTTTTCTCATTGGAGGCTATCGCCTTTTCCAGCAGCCCCTTCGCCCCGGCGTAGTCCCCTAAGTCCTGAAGAACTAAGGCCAAGTTTGAGTAGCTCATCGCCGTATCAGGGTGGTCAGGCCCAAAGTTTTTCTCATTGGAGGCCAACGCCTTTTCCAGCAGCTGCTTCGCCCCGGCGTAGTCCCCCAAGTTGTTAAGGACGGTGGCCAGGTTCGAGTAGCGCACCACCGTATTGGGGTGGTCGGGCCCAAAGTTTTTCTCATCGGAGGCCATCGCCTTTTCCAGCAGCTGCTTCGCCCCGGCGTAGTCCCCCAAGTCCTGAAGAACTAAGGCCATATCATTTTCTGCAATTGATAGCCTATTGACGTCTCCCAACTGTGCTGCCAATTCCAAGGCTTTCTTAGAATGAAAAACGGCATCGGCATATTGGCCTAATTGCTGATGGAAAAGTGCTTGCCGCTCATGTGCATAGATAAGTGAGTCAGCGTCGTAAACGGCTTCATTTTGCAGGTTGGCAAGATGGTAATATTGTCGGGCAGCCTCCAATCCTTCCCGGTAGTCGCCTATATCTTCCAACAGGGGCAGCAGCTGTCGGTAAAGGTTGTCGAGTTGCGAGAAGTTGTTGGGGTCAGCGGCGGCTATTTCGGAGCGCAGGCGCTGTAGTTCAGCGTTTTTTTCCTCAGCATTGGTACCACCAAGCGTGGAAGGGCGGGAGTCTTGCAGGATGAGGCCGCTACGTTCTTGGTGCTGCACAAACATTTCCAGTTCGGCGTCACGGCGGCTCCAGAAGTCGGGCATGCCTTCCATCACTTTGGGCAAGCCACCCGCTGGCACGAAGCATACCAAGGCCAAGGGCTGCAATGCCAGCCAGTCCCTGCGCTGGTTAAAGGCGATGCGGAAGTCGGAGTTCTCGTCACGGAAGAGTTCATCAAAGTCGGGTATGAAGACGATGCCTTTTTTGAAGGCATGTATCTGGTCGGAGAAATGCTGGAATCTGTGACCTCCTACTTTCAACTCAAGAATGGAACGCCGTGGGTAAGCTGTCCGAATGAATTGTTCGGCCTGCTTGATGGCGTCAATATGATTGTATTCCACCAGCACGAAGCGGAAGATTTCTTCCCGGAGGATCCGGCATAGTCGTTCCAGCTCTTCGTGTATCGGAATCGGTTCCATACCTTATGCTTGGTATTGCTGGTAATAGTTAGATGCTTTCACCAAAGGATTGATGGCCTTGTAGCTGCCGTCGTTGTACTCGAAAACATAGTTTTTTTCGAGCAGGGGTTGGAGTTCTTTCCTGAACCCGATGGACTTGCCGTCGGCCAAATCTTTTTCTAATTGCTTCAACAGGGCGATTTCGTTCTCTTCTACGAAACGTCCAATCTGATTAGCCAATTTGGCGATGGAACGGTCAAGGGCGGCACTGTCAATCTTTGTTTGACCTTCCGCAAGGCTCCAATTGGCATTTTCCAAGATACGTAGCAATTGGAGGGGGGAGCCGCCACTGAACTTGATTGCCTTTTCAATGAGGGCTTCGTTTTCGAAGAGGGAGGCATCAATTCGCTTGCAGACGAACTCCTTAAAACGCTCAACAGCTGCTGCAACGGGTCTTCCCTCCCTGTCTTCCACTTTGATGAACGGAAATATCAATACATCGCTGAACTGCCGAATAACGGCGTCTTCTTTTATCAATTCAACGGGCAGTGTGAAGATGGTGTTGGCCTTTATTTTAAGGATGCGGTTGCTTTCCTCGAGAATTAGCCTTCGGCGCAGGTCAGCGGTGAAGGTTTTTTCGAGGCCGTCAATGATGAACAACACTTCTCGGGCGATGCCTTGCTTGCGCAATTGGTCATTCACTTTCTCGATGAACTCATTGAACTTGGGTGCGTAGTCTGTAAAGTTGTTTTTGAAGGATTCCCTGATTTTATCGGCACGTTCAACGCTGCCTTGCAGACCAGCCCTGAGCGTTGCTGTTACGCCAAGTAATGCACTGAGCAATCTCCCTCCTACGCCCGTTTTGCCTGGGTCAAATTCGATTGCTGCACTGCCGCTGACAGTTAAGGATTTATTGATTTCCTTTACCCGCTCCCTAAACCATTTATTCATTGAATCAACTATGTCATCATCCACCTTCAGTCCAACATCCTCAGCCCGTTCGATTAGCTTTTGCAACTGGAAAATAAGCACGTCCATGTACTGTACTTTGTCCATGTCGAGTTCCTTGTCAATATTGCAGACAATGGTAAAGAAGCATTTTGGGCTATTGAAAAGTTGGGCATATTTTGCCAGCTCTGAGGTCTTGCCTGTACCTCTCATCCCTGCAAGAAAGATAAAGGTCTTGTTGTTGCGGTTAAGGTCTGCATTGAACACGAAGTCGTTGCCTTCTTTGGTAATATTCATGATGCGGCAGATTTCCTGCATCTGAAAATCTCCTCTCACCCCGTCGAAGTCGGTATAAAACTCATGGCCAAACGGTACCGGCTCAAACTTGCTTACCGCTTGGTCTATCTCGTTTACATGATTGGCTTTTTTCATGTTGCTTTAAATTAAAATGCAAATGTAGTATTTGTTGAGGGAGAATTAAACGCCTTGATTTTCAGTGAGTTCAATCGTAAATCCAAAAACATAAATCCCAAATCCCCCCTACCCTTTCACCTTCACCTTCCCCGCCAAGTCCAGCATAAAAGCATATTCCATTGCCACTTCCTTGAACGCCCGGAAGCGCCCGGACTGCCCACCGTGCCCGGCGTCCATGTTGGTGTGGAGCAGTAGCGGGTTCTTGTCCGTCTTCATCGTGCGTAGCTTGGCGACCCATTTGGCGGGCTCCCAGTACTGTACCTGCGAGTCGTGGAGGCCAGTGGTCACCAGCATGGCGGGGTACGCCTGTGCCTTTACCTGGTCGTAGGGCGAGTAGCTGAGCATGTAATCGTAATATTCCTTTTTGTGGGGGTCGCCCCATTCGTCCCACTCGAAGGTGGTGAGCGGGATGGTCTCGTCGAGCATGGTCGTCACCACGTCCACGAAAGGCACGGCGGCCACGACGCCCTTGAAGAGGTCGGGACGCATGTTCACCACGGCGCCCATGAGCAGGCCGCCAGCGCTACCGCCCATTGCGAAGAGGTTGTCCTTGCCAGTGTATTTCTGCGCCACGAGGTAGTCGCCGCAGTCCACGAAATCGTTGAAAGTGTTCTGCTTTTTCAGCAGCTTGCCGTCCTCGTACCACTGGCGGCCCATCTCCTGCCCGCCCCGGATATGGGCGATGGCGTAGGCAAAACCCCTGTCCAGCAAGCTGAGTCGGCTGGCGCTAAAATAAGGGTCCATGCTAGCCCCGTAGCTGCCGTAGGCGTACAGCAGCAGCGGCTGCGTGCCGTCTTTTTTGAAGCCTTTTTTGTAAACAACCGAGATGGGCACCTTCACGCCGTCACGAGCAGTAGCGTAGATGCGCTCGCTGACATAGTTGTTTTTGTCGAAACCGCCGAGCACCTCCTGTTGCTTCATCAGTTTTTTCTCTTGGGTAGCCATGTTCAGGTCAAACACGCTGTTGGGCGTGGTCATGGAGGTGTAGGCGAGGCGCACGGTCGGGCTGTCGAACTGTGGGTTGTTGGAAGCGTAGGCCACGTAGCTGTCCTCACCGAAGTCCACGTGGTAGTCCTGCTTGCCGTCCCAGCTTTTCACCCGTATATTCACGATGCCGTTGATGCGCTCCTCCAGCACGAGGTGCGTCTTGAAAAGGGTAAAACCTTCGAGAAAAACATCCGAGCGGTGCGGGATGACCTCTTGCCAGTCGGCCTTTCCGGTCTTGCCCTCGGCTGCGCTCATCAGGCGGAAGTTGGTGGCGCCCATGTTTGTGCGGATGTACCATTTGTCGCCATGGTCAACGGAGTATTCGAGGTTGCGCTCCCGTGGTTGGAAAACCGTCCACTGCCCGTCTGGTGTGTTGGCGTCGAGGTAGCGATACTCGTTGGAGACGGTCTGTGTGGCGCTGATGACCAAATACTTCCGGCTCTTCGTCTTGCCGATGCCGAGGTCGAACGTGGCATCTTTTTCATGGTAAACCACGACATCTTTCGATGCATCGGTGCCGATGCGGTGCTTCATGATTTTGAAGACCCGCAGCGTTTCATCCTTGATGCCGTAGAACACCGTCTTGTTGTCGTTGGCCCAGACGATGCTGCCGTCGGTGTTCGGGATGCGGTCGGCGAGCATCTTGCCCGTTTCCAGGTTCTTGAAAACGATGGTGTAAATGCGACGACTGAGGGTGTCTTCGGCGTAGGCCAAGATGCTATTGTCAGTACTGACGGTGAGTCCGGTGGCATTGTAGTAGTCAAAAGGCTTGGCCACTTCGTTCACGTCGAGCATGATTTGCTCCGGTGCGTCGAGGGTTTTGGCCTTGCGGCAATGGATGGGGTACTCGCCACCTTCCACGTAGCGGTAGTAGTACCAATAGCCGTTGTCGAGCTGCGGCACGCTCTCGTCCTTCTCCTTGATGCGGCCTTTTATCTCTTGGAAAAGCTCCTCCTGCACGTCCTTCAGGCCTGCCATGACGGCGTCCTTGTAGGCATTTTCAGCTTCGAGGTAGGCGATGACCTCGGGGTTTTCCCGATCGTTCAGCCAGTACCACGGGTCGTTGCGCACATGGCCGTGCTCGGTGAGGTCTTTCGGTTTTGCTGCCGCAATGGGCGGTTGTGCGGTCATTTTTTCGTACATGGATGATTGATTGTCAGCTTGTTGTGGTTCATTGTTGCTGCAAGCAGCAAAATAACAAGCGGCAAAGATGAGGATTGCGAGGGAAAGCAGGGTGGTGATTTGTTTCATGATTAATCAAGTTGATTTTGTGCGAGATTAAGTAAAAAATACTTATTTGCCAAATACCACTTTAACCAAAATTGCCCGCCCCGGCCAGAGCCAGTGCTGGCAATTTTAAAAATGGGAACCCAAAACCATGAAAAGCTATGGCCGCTGCACCACAAACCGTTCCTACTATATAGCTGTACAGAAAAACACTTACTCTTTTTGGGATTTTCGGAAGCCTCCCTTCATGGTTCAGAGCTGCACATGGCTAATAACCCGCCCGTTCAGCGGCTGCACGGGACGGAAATTGTGGTGCAGTAGTTCGGTGAATGCCTCGATTTCCGCAGCGGTGGCCTGTACCTTGTTTTCCATCACCATCCAAGTAACCACTTCCGAGCAGGGAGGTGTGGTCAGTGAACCCGAGTAGGTAAAATAGCTTTTGTCGGCGGGCAGAAGGTCGAAGGCGTTGTAAATCAAGTCTTCGTTTTCGTAAGGAGGCTGGGTTACGCTGGTGGGCAGGTGGTCAACAAACTGCGCCAGAAGAGGGTTGGAGTCGCCCTCCTCGAACATCACGCCGATTACGATGTACTCGTTGCGCCAAATGCTGCGGAAAACTAAATGAGCTTCGAGCGGTGCGTGGTTGCTCTCCACCTGGTGCTCGCTCTGTGCATGGAAGTGGAACTGACCAAGTGTGTAGTCATTGGAAAGGCCGTTTTCCGTTGCACCGTAAGTTAGGTACGTACCCGGCTCCTGCTCGAACTCAATCGTGTGGCCCTTGTTGACGATTTTGGTAGGAGTGGCTACAAATTGACCGAAAACAAGCTCCGGCAAATTCGTGTTTGGCACGGCACCGACTATGTTGATAGGGCTTTGGTGGTCGCCAGAGCAACCAGTGCCGCAACATACGTCGTTCCAGCAGGCTGGTCCCCCGAAATCGTCGTAGCCCCATTCATTGTTGGTATTGGCCTCGTAGCAGGGGTCAACTTCCTCGCAGTTTGGCCCCATGAAGCCATCGGGACAAAAGCAGGTGCCGTCGGCACAGGAGCCACCGTTCTGGCAGGTCACGCCGGCACAGGCATTGGCTGGTTCGTCATCATCCTTGCAAGCAGGCATTAGCATGGCAAGGCTGAGTGTAAGCACAAGGATATAAGGTAGGTATTGCTTTTTCATTTTGAATTTCTTTGATGAAATGATAAAAAAATTGTGGGATTGTCCTTTGTGCAAGGAAGAACCCCAGCAGGCGGCTATGTGCCTCGCCCGCTGGGGTTCTTTTGATTTAACCGATTACATTTTTTGGATGAGCCAAGAAGCATCCTGCTTGAAAAGTTCGGAGCCATTGTTCGTATGTACGAACATGGCGAATCCTGCATGCCGTAGGTAATGGTCAGCAAATTTCATGGACTGGAAAGAGCGGAAATTGCGCTCATTGGCGCCCGGCGCCGAGGTCAGCGGTGCTACTGACTTGAACTTTGCGCCTTCTGGCACATTGCCGCCAGCTGCCTTTTCTACGTGTACTTCTTTGTTGTCACGGGCGGTGAGGTACATATCAGCACCAGCGTTGGTGACTTTGAAAGCGACGACATCGCCACCTAAGTTGACCCGTTCAATTTCCATCCATTTCGCATTGCTGCCCAACTTGGCTTGGCTCAGGATGCGGCCCCTGCTGTCGTTGTTATTCAGACCGAACCAGTAAGCGTCTTTATCGGCGGTTTTACCTTCGGATATTGAATAGGCAAGCACTTTGAATCTATCGGGGAGTGCCACCGACGCTGACGAATTGCAACCAGGAATCTTTTCGACCCTGATCGTCGAAACAATATCGTTGAAATTCAATTTCACCAAGTCTGGCGTATCCTCCGTGATGACCAACTGCCTTCCGTTGTTAGGATTATGTTCGTAAAGTGTGACCTTCCAGCATTTTTTCACTTTCAAAGAACTGACGACGTCGTTACCTAACTTGAGGGCCTCTGTATTGATGCCTTCTTTCAGCCCTTGGCTTTTGCCGCCATAGTTCGTATGCTCAAATATGGTCACTGGGAAATCGTCATCGGCTTCCGGCTCTATCGTCTGCCCGTTCACGCTGACAAAAATTCCCTGCACGCTGTTCCTATCTGCGCAGTCGTCGAATTGGACAATAACGATGCGGGTTGTTCCTCCGACTACCACTTTGTCCTTTAGGTTCACACTTCCTGTTTTGTCCCTGCCGTCGCTGATTATCAAATCTGCTGCTGGGTCAAAGCTGCCATTTGGGAATTTGGAATTGAAAAAATAAATCCTGGCCCCATCGTCGGCTTTGCCATACGACACTGTGAACTTGTCCATTTTCGTGTTGGCAGGAATGTTCACCGAAGTTTGAAAATAGGTGAAGTCCAATTGCTGCAAGCAATTAACGGTAGATGACCTATCAATGAACACATTGCCGTCTGCGTCGGTAGGGGCAGTTTTCCAACCGCCGTCACCCTCGGAAGGTATTTTCGCCTTTTGGTAGGCACTGGGGTCGCCGTTGCGGGGGTTATAATGGCTGATTTTGCCTTCGCCTTCATGGATTTGCCAAGGGCTTACGGTGATTTGAGCGGTCAAGGTTGCAGAACTAATACCGAGGATAAGGGCGAAAAATGCCACAAAGAATTTCATGTCTTTCATTTTTTTCTGATTTAAAAAAAGTTAGTTGCCTACTCTTTTGAAGGATTTTCGGCATGCTCCTTATTCGTTTTTTCGTTTGATTAAATTGATTGTCGAGGGCATACACCTCCCAGCCATCCGTTAGGTTGGATAGTGCATGGTCTTGGGTTTTAGCACAAAATGGCAGACCGGCTATTCACTTTAAAGAATAAATAAAAATACCGGCCTGCACATCAGGTCTTGTCTTTTCGAGTAGTGGAGATTCTTGGTGGGAGTCTTGCTCTGTTGGCAGCGCCAACAACCGGGCAGCGAGAATTGTCTGCAATCATTTTATTTAATTTCAAAGTGAATAATTTTTTTCAGTTTGTAGGGTGCATGACACGGCACGGGCAAGCAGCAGCGCAGCTTGCAAAACTTCGGGTTCGGTCATTCTCTCTTTGTGTGTGTTGCTACTTCCTGTTGTGTTGTAACGGTTGCTCAGAAATGGAATTTAGGAACTTAAAATCTGACCTATTTGATGAAAGCTTATTGGCCATGCTGTTCCTGAATCCGATGTAGCAAAGGTGAGGCCCTTCAATGGTTATTTTCCGTCAAATTGGAAGCGTTTTCCGTCAAAATATAAGGTAAGGGACGTAGCAAAATCCGTCAAGCATAAAAATTGACACTGATAATCAAGCACTTATGTAATCAGATGGTGATTTCCCAAACCGCTGCTTGAAACTGCGTGAAAAATTCCGGACATCGCCGTAGCCCACTTTGTCCGCAACTTTTGCGACGGAATCGTAGTTGCGGTTTTCCAAAAAATAGCGGGCCTTGTCCAAGCGAACCTCCTGTAAGTATTGCACGGGCGACAGCCCGGTAAGCCGCTTCAACTGGCGCAAGAGCGTGGATTCGCTCATGGCAAATTCCTGCGCCAACGTGGGCACGGCTAGCAGTTCGTTGGCCATGTTTTTTAGTACATATGCCTCGAAGGCTTCCAACCAGACTCGGTCGGCTTCGGAAGTGGCAGGGCCAACGGTGGGCTCCGTCGTTGGCTGGGACGATTCGAGAAATGGTTCATCCTGCATAGCCTGCCGGTTCCCGAAATTGAGCAGCAGGTTTTCGATGCGCACCAGCAGTTCCTCCTCGTCGAAAGGCTTGGTCAGGTAGTCGTCCACCCCAATTCGGAGCGCCTTCAGACGGTCGTCCCGCTCGGCCCTTGCCGTCAGCATGATGACGGGGATGTGGCGAGTGGCGTCATTGGATTTCAGCTTTTCAAGTAGTTGGTAACCATCCATGATGGGCATCATGAGGTCGGATAGGATTAAAAATTGAGAAATCGAAGATTCTCGCAAGTAATTGAAAATTGAAAATTGAGAATTCAATGTAACGTCATCATTTTCAATTCTCAATTTTCCAATTATCAATTCCAGCGCTTCTTGCCCGTTTCCGGCCGTCAGCACGTTGTATTTGCCCTG
>OEIV010000930.1_pt1 | contig 14598 bp, 13 predicted proteins | sample 1539231 | NCBI WGS metagenome assembly OEIV01 (sample SAMN03794762, study PRJEB22550) | activated sludge metagenome | feature: wastewater treatment plant; material: activated sludge; isolation source: Wastewater treatment plant of a petroleum refinery complex | place: Argentina: Buenos Aires ...
CTATTCAGGAACCAGAAACACAACCAGTTGATGAAGTCATCGCCGCTGAGGTTGCCGCTACTGTTGCTCAGGAAGCAGATTTATTAGTAACACCAAACGTCGCTAACCGTGCCGATACCCTTGATGCACAAGTAAGTATGGCCACAAAAACAGATGAAGCAACAACAGCTGTAGTCGACAAGCCACAGCTTGTTGCCCCATCGCTCAAATCTGTAAAAGATATCCGAACTATTGTTACCAAAGAAGGCGACAGCGTGCAGTCGTTGGCTCAACAATATGGTATTAGCGAAGATACAGTTAGATGGGCTAATAGCCTTAAGTCTGATGCTATTCCTGCCGGTACCAAGGTAGTTATTCTGCCGGTCACCGGTGTTCTATACACTGTACAGGGTACAGATACTGCAGACAGTTTAGCTGGAATTTACCAAACAAGCGCCGAACAAATTATTGCGTTTAACGACGTCGAATTGAATGGCCTCAAATCTGGCATGCAGATAATTATTCCAAATGGTATCAAGCCAGCGGTTCGCTCTACGAGCAGAACTACCGCAACGCGCAGCACAACCGCTCGGAGCGCAAGTTTTTCATGGGGTGGAAGCGGTGTAGTTTTCGCTGGAAACCGTTACGCGTACGGTTATTGTACCTACTACGCCTTTAATAAGCGTGCCGCTGCTGGTCGTCCTGTTGGTAGTAACTGGGGCAACGCCACAACCTGGGCCGCACTTGCTAGGGCATCTGGTTTTGCTGTAGACAAAAACCCGCAAGCTGGTGATGTGTTCCAAACAAGTGGTGGTTGGGGTGGTTACGGTCACGTTGGATACGTTGAGCGTGTTAACGAAGATGGAAGTGTTCTGGTGAGTGAAATGAACTATGCAGGTTGGAACCGAGTTTCAAGCCGAACAATTTCGCCAGATCAAGTTGGCCTCTTTAACTACATTCACTAAGCTTTAGTTTCTTCGTCATCACAGGCTTAAATTCTAGACAAATTCTCAGATCTGAGATCTATAGTCTATAATCTAGTAATAATGTTTGTAGATAAAGCAACGGTTTTGGTAAAAGCGGGCAACGGCGGAAATGGTGCCGTCAGTTTTAGGCACGAAATTTATGTTGATAAAGGCGGACCAGATGGCGGTGATGGTGGCAAGGGTGGCGACGTAGTCTTTGTGGCAGACGAGAACTCTAATACTTTGGTAGACTTTCGTTTTAAGCCAGAACTTCGTGCTCAGCACGGAGAATCAGGTGGCAAACGAAAACGACATGGTAGCAGAGGAAAAGATTTAATTGTATCTGTTCCGGTTGGTACTGTCGTTTGGCGAGGCGAAGATCAGATTGCGGATTTAGTTGAAGCTGGGCAAAAGGTAATTGTTGCGCAGGGCGGAGATGGTGGATTTGGTAATTCGCATTTTACAAGCAGTACTCGTCAAACTCCCCGTGTAGCCGAAAAGGGTGAAGAAGGAGAAGAGTACAATTTAATATTGGAACTCAAGCTTATTGCCGACGTCGGTCTGCTTGGCTTGCCAAATGCCGGCAAGTCGACATTTTTGTCTGTAGTTAGTAACGCCAAACCTGAGATTGCTGATTACGCCTTCACTACGCTAACTCCTCATCTAGGAGTTGCCGATATTGATAACACCACACTGCTAATAGCCGATATACCTGGAATCATTGAAGGTGCGGCTGAAGGTAAAGGATTAGGTCACGAATTTTTGCGTCACGTTGAGCGTACCGGAGTTCTACTTCATCTAGTAGATGCCTATAACGACGACGTTATAAAAGCCTACAAAACTATTCGAAACGAGCTAAAGTTACACAACACTACGCTTGCTGAGCGCCCTGAAGTGGTTGCCCTTACAAAAATAGAAGGTCTAGATGAAGAAATAGTTGATGATTTAATGGCTCAACTGAAGACAGTTGTGCCCAATGGAACTGTTATGTGCGCTATTTCATCACAGGCCCACACAGGCATCAAAGAGCTACTTCGTGAACTTAGGGCTGTCATTGACACGAATAAGGCCCAAAAAGCCGTAGAAGAGGCTGAAAATGCCCCAGAAAAGAATATTTACACACTTGATACTCAAGAATTAGCCTGGAATGTACAGAAAATTGAAGAAAACACCTTCAAAATCACCGGCCATAAGATCGAAAAGTTTGCCCGTAGAACTGATTTTGAAGATTTCCATGGTCGACAACGGCTTCGAGATATCATGAAGAAAATGGGCATAATGCATGAATTGTCTAGAAAAGGCGCCAAGGCTGAAAGTAGCCTCGTTTTTGGTCGTCACCCTGATACAATTACCTTACTAGAGCAAGATTAGAAAACATAGGTCTCACTTCAAATTTTCAAAATGTCATCCTCTGGCTTGCTGTGTCCCGACAAGATTTTTTTCGGGGACCAGAGGATCCAGTTTATTACTAGATTCTCAGCCTGCCCGTTCTGACGATCAGACAGGCGGGTCAAGCTGAGAATGACAGAGCGTGGTTTTGAGATTGTGGCTAAAAAAGTGTTGCATTTCAAAAAAATCAGAGTAAAGTAAATAACATTCGAGCGCCAGAAGTGGCAGCACGACATACATTAACAGTAGAGTAATTTTTTGGGTGAGCTTCGGGTTATTTTTTTATGATAGTCTGAAGCTCGCCCAAAGGAACGGTGCGAGTGCAGTATCTCAGCGCAATCTTCGTCCAATGAAAGGAGTACGCTCAAAGTGGGCTACGGTTCCATCAGAGCGCCGACCAATCAGGACAACCTCGACCACAACGCAAGTCGCGCTGTGGAGGAAGGGAAGTTCTGAACTCCATCATACGACGGACACGTCTAGCGTTCGTCGGTTAGCCTGGAGGCTCCCCTTACCTTCACGGTAAGAATGCTCCCAGGTGCTTGCAGTACCACGCCGTCGCCACAGCAAGGACCGCATAGGGTCTTTTAGATGAACGAATACGAGTCGAACTCGTGGGTTTCCACACTGTCCTTCGGGATCTTAAGTGGCTTACTACACCAAACGTCATCAAAAAAGCACCCTATGCGGTCCGTCGGCCGCACTACACCAATCTCATCTCATTACTCTACTGTTATATTTTTTTGGCGCCCACTTGTGGCGCCTTTTTCAATGGATTTTATTTTGAAATATGTAGAACATGACAGTCTCTTGACAATGTGTGTAAGCGGAGTACAGTAAAAAATAAGTACTAGAACTCTAATAAAAAAAGGAATATGCAATGGAATCAGCACTTGATCGTGTGCTCACACGCCATATGGGCGCGCAAGATCGTCAAACAGTTAATCGTGGGCGATGCCTTCGTGTTATACCGCAGGGTTTGCGTTTAGAAGAACTAACCAAACTTGCCGAGGTTGATCCAACTCTCAAAATAATTCCACTAGAACCGCATGATGAGTCATCTGTGTGTAGAAATGGACTTTACGGTATTTTTCGGGTTGTCCTCAAGCTGCAAGAGGTTCCGGAAGAAAATTCTGACACTCAAGCCGTTGAGATGTCTGCCTAGAAGGCAAAATAGTATTGACAAATACTAAACTAGTTGTATAATAATACAATTATGACTGTAAATACATTTGAAGTTCGAGGCGGAACTGCTGTGAATCTTGGGCAAGTATTAGATCCAGACAACGCTGTTGCACTGGGTCGATTAGGTCAACGTTTTTCTAGGCTGCAACCAGGACAGAGTAGTCTTGGTATTCCTTCTCGTAGGGTGTCGATTGAAGAAGTTGCAGAAACCGAAGTTCAACTTGATCTTATGAAGGGTGTTGGTCGGTTTCTTGAAAAGCTGGTTGAATCTAGTGGGTATAGGGCAGGGGTGTCCGGGGTGGACGTTTTGATTGGTGCTGCTGTTCGCGGTGAATGGCATATAGATAGAATTAAAGATGTACGTATGCTCGTTAATATTTCTGAGTTCCCAATCGATCTTGATGTTGCAACTGAGTGGAATGGCAGGGAGTGGGCCGATCCTTCAGAACATGATTATTCGCCACATCCGTCAAGCTATGAAAGAATAAGCTATGCGCCTGGTGAAGCGGTCTTGATTGATAATATGTATAGTCCAGCCGAGCAGGTGCCACATCAGGGATCTACACAACCTGGAAAAATAATACTTCGCGCTCTCGCCAGGTAACCCCAGTTCCTTTAGACAGCCCTATGTTGGGTTGGTATTGTTGGGGTATCTATCCACAGTGTTCATACTTGCCACTAGCGCAATACTGCTGGATACTATTAAGATATGACCTTCTATTTTTACGACCTTGAAACTTCTGGAATTAACCCACGGGCTCAAAGAATTATGCAGTTTGCCGGGCAACGAACAGATGCGAATTTAGACCCTGTTGGAGAACCCCAAAACTGGCTTGTAAAACTTTCTGAAGAAGTACTGCCAGACCCTGATGCTGTTTTAATTACCGGTATTACGCCTCAGAAAACGCTTGAAGAAGGCTATAGTGAGGCGGAATTTTTAAAATTATTCATGGAACAAGTTTGTCAGCCAGATACTGTAATTGTAGGCTTTAATACCATCCGCTTTGATGATGAATTTATGCGCATGTCGTTGTATCGAAATTTTTATGATCCATATGAGTGGCAGTGGCAAGACGGCCGTTCACGCTGGGATATTTTAGATGTGGTTAGAATGGTGCGCGCTCTCAGGCCAGAAGGCATAGAATGGCCATTTGAGCCTGCTCGCAAAAACGGGCTTTCGGAACACGGTAACTTGGTAGCCCCTAAAGAAGGAGATGTCGACCCTGCTACAATGGTGCCAACAAATAGGTTGGAACTGCTTACCAAGGCCAACGGTCTAGATCACGAAAACGCTCATGATGCCCTCAACGATGTATATGCAACTATTGCGGTAGCCAAGCTTTTGAAAGAGAAGCAGTCAAAAATGTTCGAATACTTACTGGGTATGCGAGATAAAAAGAAAGTTACAGAACTAGTCAGTCTGGAAGACCCGAAACCGTTTTTGTATACCTCGGGAAGATACAGTAACCAGTGGCAAAAAACTACTGCAGTACTTTCTATTGCTGAAGCTGCGCACGGAGCAGTTTTGGTCTACGATTTACGGCAAGATCCATTGGAATTGGCGAAGCTTACCGACGAAGACCTTAAGAAGATGGCATTTTCGCGAAATGAAGACACAGAAATATTGCCCGTTAAAATACTTAAACCAAATACCTGTCCGGCCGTAGCCCCACTGGGCGTACTTGATAAGGCTAGCCAAGAGCGCCTTGGGTTAACCGAAAAGACGATAACCGAAAACTTTAACAAACTCAGATCAATTGCAGGTTTTACCGAGCGACTTGCACAGTTGTTTACACAGGTAGATGAACAGCGGAAGTCTGAATACCCAACGGAAGCTGACCCTGATTTTCAGTTGTATGATGGCTTTGTTGGGCAAGGTGATAAAACAAAACTTCGCACTGTCAGAAATGCTTCGGAAAACGACTTGGCTGATTTAGCGCTCGATTTTGCCGACGAACGTTTGAGCGCCCTGCTTCCAAGATACAAAGCCCGTAATTTTCCGCGTAGTTTAACATCTGATGAACGAGAGGCGTGGGAATCATACCGCACTATTCGCATAACAGAAGGAGTGAATGGGCAACTTTCGCTTACAGCATTTGCTCAGCGCTTAAACGAACTTTCGGCTGTCAGATCGGACGAACAATCACAGTACCTACTTCAAGAACTGCAACTTTATGCCGAGAGCATCGCTCCGGTCGATGAATAAAACGGACTAATACTAGTTTCTTTCTGCAGTGAGTTCGCTTTGTCCGAGTATCGCTTTTTGTAGTGCTGGGTCTTTGGTACCATAGCTTTCGGCAAAATCATCACGAGCCTTCTCGGAAGTAATTTGTTTAGCAGTATGTTCAAGCATCTGCAGCTTCAAGTGTCCAACAAAGCGGACTAAGAGGCCCAGTTGCACGATTATCATGCCAATCATTGGCCAAAAACCAAGCGCCGTTTTTGTGCCAGGTATAGTGCCGCCCAGTATAAAATTCATAGTGTCGTCAATCGGATTTTTTGACCACGTTACATAAGCTATTAATAAGCCTAGAATGATTAAAATATAGAGTTTTCGCACCGTATTCTCGCCTCGCCCGTTATTGTTTTAGTACCCTTATAATACGCTTATTTGAAAGCCCCAAACAACCTTTTGGAGCTAAAATATGTTGTGGATCTTTCTACGGTACGTGATTCTATATAGATTCAAGAGCGCCGTTGGTGTAGCTCCCTAAAACGCGTATGTTTGTAGCATGCTTACTTAGTTCGGTCTGTATGGCTTCACTAAAGCTAGCGTCAAAATCTACATAGTACATATATTGCCAGGCGTTACCAACAATAGGGCGGCTTTCTAGCTTGCTTAAATTTATGCTTCGAGACGCAAAGACACCCAGTGCCGCATGTAGCGAACCGGGTGTGTCGGCCGTTTGAAATGTTATTGACGTTTTTGTGACGTTCGAACTGGCCACTTCTACGCGTGAGAGGGCAATAAAGCGTGTGTAGTTTTCGTGATGAGTCTCTATATTACTGGCCAAAATAGTTAGACCATAAGCATCCGCAGCGCTGCGACTTGCAACGGCTGCTTTGGTAGGGTCACCCCAGTCTGCAACTTCTTTTGCGGCTAAAGCAGTATCGGCATGTTCGTGTCGTTCAGCTTTCGGCAAATTTTCGTCTAGGTATGCTTCGGCTTCACCAAGAGCTGGCGCCATAGAGTAAACATCAGTAACATTCTGCAGGTTTGAGCCCTGGGGTCCCATCAGGTGTAGCCCTATGTGTTCATATATTTCACCGCAGATCCAGAAGCGGTGCTGAAGCAGAAGGTCGTATACGTCGTTAATAGAACCATAAAGCGAATTTTCAATTGCTACAACGGCGCGGTCAACCTTACCTTCTTCGAGTTCTTGAAAAGCTTCTTTAAAGGTTCGACAGTACTTAAGCTGTATATCTTCACCAAATATTCGTTTAGCGGCAATTTCATGAAAAGAAGCCGCAAAGCCTTGGATAGCAACGTTCATATCTGTTGATGATACGCTAGCGTTTCAGTCTGCGCAACACCTTCTTAAGTGCGGCTATGCGGTTTCGGTTGAATATAAACATGCTAAAACCGGCGATAATACAGATAGCTGCCGGGATCCACCACTGCTGGTGCTGGTCAGGTGCTGCATAAAAGAATGGCGGTGTGGCGCTCATTTCAATAATTGGCAGGTAAATTGGCCAGCGCATGAGTGCAATCCCAATTGCTATAAACACCAAGGCCACAAAATCAAAAAAATACAGCCATTTTGGTGTCATGCGCCAGTATTTTTTTACCCATTCAGGTGCAACCTTCAAAATGAAAAGCTTAATTCTATCTGCCCAGTCGTATTCACTTGCAAGAATCGCAATTCCTAGCAAGAAGACTGGAATACCACCTGGTCCTGGCAGGATTCCTGTGAATGGTGAAATGACAACAAGTAGCATGCCAAGTGTCAGTACCAGAGGCTTTCGCACGTTACTTGGCTTGCGTTTCCACCACTCATAAGCTCGGTCTCGCTTCTTCATACATTCATTATACAAGAATCGAGATCGAACACATTTGTATCTAATAGTTATTGTTCTATACTGGGTGCATATGGCCGGGGTAAATAGAATCGCTACACAGGCAAGACGCGAAGGCGCTACTTTGCAAAAGGCAGTTGAAGCAGATGACACATTTGCGACCCCAGAGCTACGAATAGTCCGGCAGGTGAGCATAGATCCGCGTGCCACAAAAAATAATCGATTACTCGAATTGTTCCTTAATGAATATGGCCAACAGCACTACGGCGAAGGTATAACATATTCGCTTGGCAGCATGGCGGTGAGTTACTTTACTGCTAATGAAATGGGCAAAATGCTCAGCTATAAGTATCCCAAAAGCTACGGTAGAGGACAATCGGTTAAAACCCGCAAGTTAGTTATGCAGATTGCGTCTGAATTTAATACGTTCGTAAGAGACGAGGACACCGCAGTTACAAAGGTACTTGCCGCGATCGATAACTCTGATCTAGAGGCCACTTTTACAGACGAACAGTTAAGGGAAGGTATGATTTCTTTCGATCCTTCGGTAGATTTGGACACAACCAGATTGAATAATAACAAACTGTGGCAACCAGCTCATTTTGATGTTAAGGGTATAGAAACTTACAGAGGCGACTGTATGGGATTAGATCTAGTAATGCCCAGTAACGAGGCGCTCAGGGCTGAGCGAGAGCACATCATGAGGGAGTTTCTGATAAAAGACCAGAAGCTTGACACAAGGCACATAGATAGAGACTTTGACCCCCATGCAGTATTCTTCAGAGGTTTCAGACCAATTGCACAATTGGCGCTAAGGTATTATGACCTTTCGGACCATGAAATATTACTAGAAAAACCGGCTGCCGTTGTGAATCTTAAAAGATGATGCCATAATAGATATATTACTTCTAACGGGTGGTTAATCGTATGAAAAATTACAGTCATTTATCAATAGACCGCCCTGTTTTGGAAGATGCTAGTAGCACTAGGTTAACGGCTAAGTTAAGCGGGCTGGCAACTGAAATTCTGGGACACGACAATGCTGCGGCAACCGACAGTGAAGGATCGGTTCGCGTAGTCGGTAATCCAAACTTTAGGCTCTTGCTTCCTCTGCACTTCAACCTTCTTTACAGGTCTGGTTTAACAGATTCTCGCAACAAGGCTAGTAGTTTTGGCATAGCTGCGGATAAATTGGAAAATTCTCAGGAATTTTATGATGAACTCATCGCGTTATATGGCATGTATGATGGCATTGGTCCCGAAGAAGTTGCATTATATTTTGATGCTGTTGCTGGGGGTGATAAGCCAGGGTATAAGGTCGGTGAAACTCAAATTGACTTATTGCCGAGCCTAGAGCAGCCAGAAGCGGGCTTTTTAGCAAGAGAGTCACAAGTTTGTAGCCGAGGGCTATTTCGCGTAGCATCTCGGATTGCACAGATTCAAAGTCCGCATATAAACTCCGTACCATTAATTCGGTTAGATCCTGGGCTTCCCGATGAAGATGTCGGCAAGTTTATAAAAGAAGTAAAAAGAATATTACCAGTAAGACTTTCATTAGGTGAACTCAGTATTGACGGTTTAGACAGACGAAGTCGTTCTATAAACCCACAGAGACTCGGAACTAGGCTATAATAGATAGATTATGTCGGAATATATTTCTGTTCGTGGAGCCAGGGAGCACAATCTTAAAAATATTGATGTTGAAATTCCCCGTGAAAAATTGGTAGTTATTACCGGCCTTTCTGGTTCGGGTAAATCTTCATTAGCGTTCGACACTATATATGCCGAGGGCCAACGTCGCTACGTTGAATCGCTTAGTAGTTACGCAAGGCAGTTCCTTGGTTTAATGGAAAAGCCAGATGTTGATCAGATTGACGGGCTTTCACCGGCTATTTCAATCGATCAAAAATCAACTTCACGCAATCCACGTTCAACGGTCGCCACTGTTACTGAAATCTATGACTATCTTCGCTTACTGTTTGCTCGAATCGGCGTTCCACACTGTCCTATAGACGGTAATGAAGTACGCCGCTTAACTCCACAGGTCATTGTTGATGAGGTGCTTGCTATGCCCAGTGGTGTGCGAATGATGATTCTTGCCCCAATTGTTAATGCTAAAAAGGGCCAGTTTGAACATATACCTGGTGAATATCAGCGAAGTGGTTTTGCGCGGGCAAGAGTTGACGGTGTTGTTTATAGCCTTGATGAATGGCCCGAGCTTGATAAAAAGTACAAACACACCATAGAAATTGTTGTTGATCGACTGACTAATGACGAAGCAAATCAAGGTCGGCTGACACAGTCAATTGAGCAAGCGCTCGAAATTGGTCATGAATCGATTATTATTCATAATGCTGATACTAACGAAGACCAACCACTTTCACAGCGATATGCCTGCCCAGATCATCCCGAGTTGTCATTACCAGAACTGGAACCAAGAGTCTTTAGCTTCAACGCTCCACAAGGTGCCTGCCCAACCTGTACTGGTCTTGGCTCTCGCCTTGAAGTTGACCCGGAGCTTGTGATCCCAAATGGCAACCTAACTATTGCCGAGGGTGCAATTCGACCATTTAATCGTGTAAATTCCGATGCTTGGTATATGAAAAAGATGCAGGCAGTTGCCCAGAGATATGGCTTTAGTTTGCAGGTACCAACGAGTGAGTTAAACGAAGATCAACTTGAAAAGATTTTATATGGGACAAAAGATGAAAAATACACCATTGCACTTGGCACGGGCCGTGACTTCGACACTACTTACGAAGGAGTTATCCCTAATTTAGAAAGGCGTCATAAAGAAACTGACAGTGATTTTATGCGCCGCGATATTGAACGGTTCATGCGCGAACTTCCGTGTTACACCTGTAAAGGGGCTCGACTCAGACCCGAAGTACTTGGTGTAACGGTCCATAATCTTTCAATTAAAGATATCACCGATCTTTCGGTAAGTGATGCGCTTGAAGTTTTCACTAATACAAAATTTAGCGAAAAAGAACTCTTCATTGTGGCTCAGGTTGTAAAAGAAATAACTTCTCGGCTTAGTTTTTTGAATAATGTCGGACTTAATTACCTCAATCTGAGCCGGAGTGCAGCTACACTGTCAGGTGGTGAAGCTCAGCGTATTCGACTAGCTACACAAATTGGCTCGGGTCTTCAGGGCGTACTTTACGTGCTTGATGAACCATCTATTGGTCTTCATCAACGTGATAATGATCGGCTTATTACAACTTTAAAGCACCTGCGTGATCTTGGTAATTCAGTAATTGTAGTAGAGCACGACGAAGACACTATTCGCGCAGCTGATTGGTTAATAGACATTGGCCCGGGTGCAGGTGTTCATGGTGGTTCTATTGTAGCTTCTGGTCATCCGGGAGAAGTGGCTAACAATGATAAAAGTATCACTGGAAGATATCTTTCAGGACTTGAAGCGATTGATGTACCTAAAAAACGTCGTAAGGGTAGTGGTAAAGAACTGGTTGTAAAAGGAGCCGCGGAAAACAATCTAAAAAACGTTACCGCAACTATTCCACTTGGAGAGTTGGTGGTGGTGAGTGGCGTTTCTGGTTCGGGCAAATCAAGCCTAATCAACGATATCTTGGCGAAAGAACTTCAAGCACGACTTCACCGTGCACATCTGGTTCCAGGCAAGCACGAAGAAATTATTGGCATCGAACATCTTGATAAAGCAATTATTATTGATCAATCCCCGATTGGCCGAACGCCACGTTCTAACCCGGCTACTTATACCGGCGTCTTCACGCCAATTCGCGAACTTTTTGCTAGTTCTCCAGAGTCAAATATTCGTGGTTACAAAGCTGGCCGGTTCAGCTTTAATGTTAAGGGTGGTCGCTGTGAAAACTGTCAGGGCGACGGCATTATAAAAATAGAAATGCACTTTTTGCCAGATGTTTACGTTACATGTGAGGTTTGTCAGGGTAAAAGGTATAACCGCGAAGCACTCGAAATCACTTATAAGGGTAAAAACGTTTCCGATGTACTTGATATGACCATTGAACAGGCGGTCGACTTTTTTGAAAATCAACCAGCTATTGCTCGCAAAATGCAGACACTAAACGATGTTGGTCTTGGCTACGTCAAACTTGGTCAGCCGGCCACAACACTTTCGGGTGGTGAAGCGCAGCGTATTAAACTCGCAAGCGAACTGTCGCGTCGACCAACCGGAAAAACACTCTACATTTTAGATGAACCAACCACTGGGCTTCATTCGGCAGATGTTAAAAAGTTACTTGAAGTATTAAATGCTCTAGTAGATACCGGAAATTCAATGATTATAATCGAACACAACCTCGACGTTATTAAATGTGCTGATCACGTTATAGACATGGGTCCAGAAGGCGGTGAAAACGGTGGCCAAATAGTTGCTACTGGCACACCAGAGCAGATTGCAAAAAGCACAGAGTCGCACACTGGAAAATATTTGACAGATATGTTATAATATTAGTATTACCTTCGAGTGTTATTCATGAGTTGTACTAAAGAAGAGCTTAACCAATTAAATCACGAAATGGCTGTTGCAAAATATGCGCGGTATATTCTAGCTGATTTACGGTGCAAAGACCCTGATTTAATTGGTTGGTATGCTGACTGGGATCTGTATGTTACAGAAGCACTCCAGCGTTCGAGCCTTTTGGACCCTGAGTACAACACTGCTCGTCTTAAAGATCTACCAGTACTACAAAGACTTTACGTAGATACACCAAGTGAGCGTGAGCAGGAACTCAAGCATGCGCGTAATGGACTACAAACAAACTTACAAATCGACCATACTTCTAAAGATGAAGCCTTTCAGATATTTTGTGAAGCCATGCGTGATAAACTACAATATCCGCCCGACGGGTTGATTGCCGAAGAAAATCTATACGTTTCGTGCTTACTAAAAGTGCGTGATCCAATCACAAAAAAACAGTACCCGCCGCTCGAAGTTTAGCGGTCAGATCTTTTAATAATCTGTTTAATCCGTGCTATGGTTACGGCCGGCAGCTTTCTGACTCTTTCACGGTTCTCGACTTCTTTTAAGAAGTGGTAGAAGGCTGGAAGTAGACTAATAAATATAACCAGCAGAATTGTTGGCTCAAGCATGCCTTCAGGTATAAACCCACCAAGGAAGTACCCTAGATAGGTGAGGCCCAACGTCCACAGTGCAGCACCAATAAGGTTGTATGCAAGAAAAGTACGGTATTGCATACTGCCTAGTCCGGCCACAATTGGCGCAAAGGTACGAACTATTGGAGTAAAGCGGGCAATAATAATTGTTTTTTTACCATGTTCTTCAAAAAATGCTTCTGCTTGGGCGATGTACTTCTTTTTAAAAATTCTGCCATCTGGTCGTTCGAGCAATTTTGACCCCATCTTGTTACCAAAAGCGTAGCCAACACTATCGCCAACTACCGCAGCAATAAAACAAGCAAGCGCTAGAAGATGTACATTTACAAAGCCCTGACTTGCCAGAAAGCCAGCCGTAAACAGTAAGCTATCACCCGGCAAAAAGAACCCGACCATCAGGCCGCTTTCAGCAAAAATTACGGTTGCGACAACTAGTATACCTGCGTGGGCAATTTTTTCTGCTGAGATGCCAATCATTCCCACCATTGTACACCATTAGAGGCTCATCTAAAGATCTGTTATACTATAACTACTGAAAAATTACAGGGAGTTTATACGATGAGTCAGGATGTCCAATTACAAGCTGAAAAACGCGAAGGTTTAGGCAAAAAAGCCGTTACCGCACTTCGTGCAACCGGAAAAGTTCCGGCAGTTATACAAGAACACGGTAAAGAGTCGCTCCATATTATGGTAGATGGCAGAGAAATTTTAAAAGCGTTTTCCGGAGCTGGAAAGAGTCAGGCTATTGATCTTACAGTAGACGGCACTAAAATTCTCGCATTAATTAAAGAAATCGAATTTGTAAACCTCAAGCCAGAGGTAGAACATGTTGTGTTTCAAGCTTTGAATGCTAAAGAGGTGGTTGATGCAGACGTTCCAGTACATATTATTGGAGAGATTCCTGCAGAGACGAATCGTTTAGTACTGTTACACACACTCGAAACTATTGAGGTGCGCGCTTTGCCAAAAGATTTACCCGAAGCACTAGAGGTTTCTGGAGATAAGCTAGTTGAAGTTGATGATAAAATCGTGATCGGCGACATCAAACTTCCAGAAGGTGTTGAGCTTGTTGAACTTCTTGCTAACGCTGACGATGAAGAAAAGCGTGAAGAGTTCTTGAACCAGCCGATTGCTATTGTTAAAGAACCAAGCATGGTTGAATCTGACGAAGGTGTTGAGCTTGAAGAAGGCGCTTCTGAAGCCGATGCTGTTGAGGCAGATAAAGGTGGTGATTCAGACCAGGGTGGCACAACTGAATCTGAAAACCCAGGTGGTAAAAAAGCCAAAGAAGATCACGGCGAGTAGGGCTACCTAATCTAAAGAAAGAGCTGCATTCACGCAGCTCTTTTTATTCATCAAAGAAATCGACACTTTTCATACCATTCTATGTCTTGTCATCCTGACCTGCCCGTTCTGTCGACCAGACAGGCGGGTCCAGGATCCAGCCACACTGGTCCCGTCATTCCCAACTTGATTGGGGATCCAGTAAAAAAGCATCATGTAACTTTACACCTTATTACTTTTGCTGACAAAAGTAATACAAAATCACACCCATGACATAAAAGTCTCGATGCACCCCTGGAGTCATTTGTCCGCGCCAAGACGATGACAAGCATCCTTCACTATTTCTAAATTGTTTGTTCAGGCAAGTCCTGGCTTGACTCGGACAAATGACACCTCCGTTGCTCGGGATTTTATGAATGGGCTGGAATGGATATTCGTATACTACGAATCACTTTACTCTTCTAGGAATCCACCAGATTGGTGAGCCCAGAGTTTTGCGTAAGTACCTTTAATGGCGAGCAGTTCGGTATGTGACCCTTCTTCGATTATCTGACCCTTGTCTAGTACGATAATTCGGTCCATTTTCTGAATTGTGGAGAGCCGGTGAGCAATTACTATTGATGTTCTATTTTTCATGAGCTTGTTGAGCGCGTCTTGA
>OEIV010000931.1_pt1 | contig 14590 bp, 6 predicted proteins | sample 1539231 | NCBI WGS metagenome assembly OEIV01 (sample SAMN03794762, study PRJEB22550) | activated sludge metagenome | feature: wastewater treatment plant; material: activated sludge; isolation source: Wastewater treatment plant of a petroleum refinery complex | place: Argentina: Buenos Aires ...
TCGTAGCCCATGCCCGAGTTCTGGATGCCCGTGGTGTTGTTGGCCAGGCAGCGCACACCGGCAGCGGTGTTGTTGGAGCCGCTCGTATTGTCGCGCAGGGCGTTGTAGCCGATCGCGGTATTGCTCGAACCGGTGTTGTCGCGCAAAGCCTGGTAGCCCACGGCCGTATTATAGTTGCCGGTGAGGTTGCTGCTGAGCGCGAGGTAGCCCACGGCGGTATTGTCCGTGCCCGTGGTGTTCAACGTGAGCGCTCGCCAACCGATGGCCGTGTTGCGCGTGCCGGTGTTGGCGTTGAGCGCCTCGAAGCCGATGGCCGTGTTGGAGCTGGCTGTGGTGTTGGCGCGCAAGGCGTTCATGCCGATGGCCGTGTTGTTCGACCCCGTGGTGAGGTTCTCCATGGTGTTCTTGCCCAGCGCTGTGTTGTTGATGCCTGTGGCGAGCGGCATGGCACGATGCCCGAAGGAAGTTCGCGGCGTGCCGGCTTCCATGAAGGCCACGCGTTCATTGTTCGCGCGGAATTCAAGGGTGTTGCTTCCTGCAGAAGTACCCAGGCGATCAACGAGCGCGGTGAGCGTGTTGCCGGTGGTGCTCCATAGGTTGCCCAACGTGGCGATGGCCAACCATTGCGTTCCGTCGTAGTACCAGAACTGGTTCAGGGTGGTATCGTACACGAGCAAGCCTTCGGCCGGCGCGGGTATGCCCGTGCGCTGCGCGGTGGGCATACGGGGCACCAGCAGGCCCTTCTTCCCGTTGGCGGGCAAAGCGCTCACATCCACATCCAACAGGGCCGAGGGGTGCGGAGGGGTCCCATCGGCGTTGATGCCGATGTTCTGCGCGGAGAGCGGCGCTCCGCACAGGGTCACAGCGATGAGCAGGAGGCTGCCAGGCGTACGCATGAGAGCCCAAAGCACGCGCCTCGGGCCGCGCCAGGCAATAACCCGCGCGGGTTATGCTCAGCGCCCCGGATACACTTTCCGGATGGCTTCCATCCGGCCTCCCACCTGCAACTTGCTGTAAATGCGCCGTACGTGCACCCGGATGGTCTCGGTGCTCAGATCGAGCTTGGCGCCGATCTCCTTGTACTGCAGGCCCGCCGCCAAGCCATCAAGCACCTGCTTCTCCCGGTCGCTCAGCTTCTCGTCGTTGATGCGTTGCTGCGTCTCTTTCTGGAAGCTGTTCACCACAAGACGCGCGATGGCGCTGTTCATGGGCGAGCCTCCTTTGCGGATATCCCGCACCGCATCCAAGAGCTCATCAGCCGGGGTGCTCTTCAAGAGGTAACCCGTGGCACCGGCGCATAGTGCTTCGAAGATGTAAGTCGGGTTCTCGAAGATGGTGAGCATGAGGTATTGCACCTCGGGTTTCATGCGCTTCGCTTCACGCACGGTCTCGATCCCGTTGCGCCCCTCCATGTTGATGTCCATGAGCACCACATGCACATCCAATTCATCGAGCTTGGCCAGGAAGTCGTCCCCGCTCTCGAAAACGCGCACCACCTGCATATCACCGCTGCGCTCGATGCGGCGGCGGATCAGCTCCCGGAGCTCATCATCGTCCTCGACGATGGCGGTGCGGATGGTGGCGGCCATGCGCCGCAAGATAGCCAGGCGCCCGCATCACTCCGGAAGCGGCGCTTGGAAGCGGACCCGGGTACCCGCTCCCGGGCTGCTTTCCACGTGGATCTCCCCGTTCACACGATGCGCCCGGCTTCGCATGTTGGGCAGACCGTGGCCTTTCGTTTCGGCGGTCAGCATACCTACGCCATCGTCCCTCACTTCGAATTCGACCTGTGTTTCCGACGTGTGGAAGCGGACGTGGATGTGATGCGCCTTGGCGTATTTGATCGTATTGTTCAGCGCCTCGCGCAGCATGAGGTAGATGTCGCGCTTGGTGGCGGGGTCGAGCGACCGGTCGGGGCCTTCGTGCGCGCAGTCGACGGTGTGCTCCACCTTGCTCCACTTGAGCATGCGTTCGCAATGCGCACGCACGCGTTCCGTAAGACCAGCGAGCGAATCGTGGTGCGGGTCGATGGACCAGACGATGTCGCCCAACGAGCGATTGGCCTCTCCGGCGATGCGCTCAATGTCGCCCGCGATCGCAGGCAGTTCGTTCACGTCCGTTCTTGCGACTTCCTTCGCCTCGGTGCTGAGCATGACGAGCTTGGTGAGGTCGCTGCCGAGCTGATCATGCACATCGCGGGCTATCCGCGTGCGCACCTCGCTGGCCTCGCGTGCCCGTTCACTTTCCAAAAGCTTGGCCTGTGCCTCGAGGATGGCGGTGTTCTTCTCGGCGAGGAGTTTCCGGCTGCGCCGCGCGTTGCGCCACAGAACGAAGAGCAGAGCACCGACGAGCCCCGCGATGGCGATACCCGACACCAGGAGCAGGTTCCGCCTGCGGTGTCCGACGATCTCCGTTCCCTGTCGCGCGTTCTCGGTGGTCAGCACGCTGAGTTCGGCATCCTTGCGCCCGGACTCGAAGCGCTTGTTCAAGGCGTTGATGTTCTTGATGCGCTCCAGGCTGATCAGGCTGTCCTTGGCAGCCATGTGAAGCCGCAGGTTCTGAAGAGCCGCCTTGGCGTTGCCCTCGCGGTCGTATGCCTCATACAGAGCCAGTCGCGCATCGCGGGTCATTTCCAACCAATTCTCGCGAGCGGCCAACGCGATCACCGAGTCCACTTCCGCAATGGCCGTCTTGCGATCGGTGGCACTGCCGAGCGCCAAGGTGCGGGCATGCTCCACGGTGATGCGGGCGGCATCCATGCGCATGTTCGGCATCCGGGCCACCTTGAGCGCCTTTTCCAGGTATTCCCGGGAGCGTTGCAGGTCGCCTTTCCGGCGATAGGCCGTTCCTATGTATTCCAACAGGAAGGAGTACCTACTCCTCTCGTAATGTGCAAAGGTCCCATTGGTCCAATCCCCGAAGAGCCGCTCAGCATCGTGCAGGACCACCAAACTGGTGTCGATCCGACCCGTGCTCAGGAACGAGCTGCCAAGACTGAGGAGGATCTCGAAGCGCTCAAACGGCCGTCGGGGACCGTCCGCAATGGAAAGCGCCCGCCGCAGGTGTTCCACGGCGCTGGTATGGTCGCCCAGTTCGGCGAAGCTTGTGGCGATCGTACTATGCGTCCAGCGCCGGTACGCGGTGAGGTGGAGGCGTTCGGCTACGTCAAGCGCTTGCAGGCCATGCCGGATGGCTTGTTCATGATCACCGGAATAGGCGGCGACGCTCTGCAGACCGCTCAGGGCGATGTACTCTTCGAACGGCGAGCCGATGGCTCGGCTCCATGCTAGATGTTCATTCCCCACGCGCTCCCCCGTTGCGAAGTCCTCGGTGGCGAGGGCGTTGTTCAAGAGCCGGTTGTAGTCGTTCACCAGGAGGTTGGTGTCCTGCGCTTCACGCAAGAGCCCTTCGATCCTCTCATTGATCACCGCCACCTCCTCTGGCGGGAGCGACGAACCGTAGAGGTCGGTGTACATCACCCAATAGCGACCGGTCGTTTCTTGGTGGCGGTCGAACAGAACGCGGGCCTGCTGGTTGTACGCGTCACGACGACTGTCCTGTCCGGCGACTTCCGCCAAGTCCATGAACAGGCACCAGTACGCATAGCCCAGGTCGCGTTCAGGGCCGTGCTCCTTCAACAGTGCAAGCGCTCTGTTCAGCTCTGCGGCATCACCACCGCGCTCGCCAGCGGTCTGCTTCGCCGCGATCCTGCGCACGATGGCGCTCCCGATCAGCGAAGGATCGTTCACGCGTTCGCCGGCGGCTTCCTTGGCGCTCATGGGATCGCCCCAGCACTGGTACCACGAGAACCGCTCGAGCTTGCGGGCACGCTCGTGGGCATTCAGATCCTCTTTCGCGAGTTCGCTCTTCAGCTGGCGGATGATGGCAGATTGCCCAAGCGCCATGGACACACACGCAAAGCACAGGATCGGCAGCAGATACCGTACGAAGCGCGAAGCCATTCTGCGAAAGTGGTGCAGTTACATGATCCGTGGTATGACCCTTTCGGGTTATGCGTTGGCGAGTGCCGAATGGAATGCGATGCGCGTGCCCCTTCCTTCCGCGGTTTCCGTCAGAAACACTCCGCCGATCCGTTCCGCGCGCTGCTGCATGTTCTTCAGGCCGTGACCCGTGGTGTTGCCCTCGACCATACCCACGCCATCGTCCTTCACTTCGAATCCGATCTGCGTTGCCGAAGAATGGAAGTACACATGGATATGCTGAGCCTTGGCGTATTTGATCGCATTGTTCAACGCCTCGCGCAGCATCAGGTAGATGTCACGCTTGGTAGCGGGGTCCAGCGCACGGTCTGGTCCTTCATGCACGCAGTCGATGGCGTGATCCACCTTGCTCCACTTGAGCATGCGTTCGCAGTGCGCGCGCACGCGCTCGGTCAGGCCCGCGAGTGAATCGTGGTGCGGATCGATGGACCAGACGATGTCGCCGAGCGACCGGTTCGCCTCCCCCGCAATGCGTTCAATATCGTTGGCCAAGGCGGGGATGGCGTTCACCTCGGACAGCGCCAGTTCCTTGGCCTCGGTGCTCAACAGCACCAGCTTGGTGAGGTCGCTGCCGAGCTGATCATGCACATCGCGGGCGATGCGGGTGCGCACCTCGCTGGCCTCGCGGGCGCGCTCGCTCTCGACGAGCTTGTTCTGGGCCTCGAGGATGGCCGCGTTCTTTTCGGCAAGCAAGCGGCGGCTCCGGCGCGCGTTGCGAAGCAGCAGGAACAGGAGCGCACCGATCAAGGCCACCACAGCGAGGCTGGCCGCCAGCAGTAGGTTGCGGCGCCGATGGGCTGCGATCGCATCGGACTGCACAATGTTCTCCTGAGCCAGCGCGTGGAGCTGTGCATCCTTGCGTTCAGATTCGAAGCGCTTGCTCAGCGCGTTCAGGTCCTTGATGCGCTCCAGGTCAAGCAAGCTGTCCTTCGCAGTGATGAATTGCTTCAGGGATCGCAAGGCCTCCTGCGTGCTGCCGTTGGCTTGGTGCACCTCATGTTGTGCGAACAACGCATCGCGGAAGATCTCCAGCCAGCCTTCGTGGGTGGCAAGTGCGATCACGGAGTCGAGATCGGTCAGCGCGGCACAACGATCGGCCGGGCTGCCGTGCGCGAGGATGCGCGCATGCTCCACGCGCAGCCATGCTTGATCGATGCGCAGCCCCGGATGTTGCGCGATCGCGAGCCCCTCTTCGATGCGCGCACGGGCCTGATCGAAGCGAGCCAGCCGGCGATACACCTTACCCAGGTCCAGCAAGATGGCCGCCTCCTCGACACGGACCCCCTGCACCATCATGATCGACTGAGGGCCGCGCACCAGTTCAAGGGCCCTTTGCAGGGAGCGCAGGGCGGTATCCGGCCTGTTGAGCTCCAACAGACACGCGCCATAGGTGCCAAGAAGGATCGCCTTGGCATGCTCGTGCTCGACATCATCCAAGAGGTCAAGCGCCTCCTTCACGTGGAGCATGGCCGTGGCGCGATCACCGAAGTCGATGTACAGCTCAGCGAGTTCCCGGGCGGTCTCCACGATCATGGAGCTTGACCGCAGCGCTTTGGACAGTGAATGCGCACGGAGGGCGTTCCGCAGGGCAAGCTCCTGGTCGGCCAGTTCATTCGCGGCGAAGGACATATATCGGCAGGCCGTTCGCTCGTGAAAGAGCGCACCGCTGTTGTGGATAAGGACGTTGGCCGCTGATCCCTGCCGCAGCGTGCGTTGGAACTCCTCGGAGACGATGGTTTCGTTAGCGCTGTCGAGCAGCAGTTGGATGAGGAGGAAGGTGTCCCGTGATGCGGTGATGACCTCGGCGATGCGGTCGCTGGCCTGTTGCACTGCTTCCGGAGTTACTGTTCCGCCATACTTCGTCGCTTGCAACACCCAGTATAGGCCGGTGGCGGACCTGTGCTTCTCGAAGATGGACCTGGCGCGCTCGAAGTGGACCAGGGCCAGGCTGTCCTCTCCTGCCTCTTCACAACGGTCGATGTACAAGCACCAGAGCGCATAACCAAGGTCCTCTTCCGGGCCGTGCTCGGCCAACAACGCCACCGCACGCTCAAGTTCCTTCCCTTCTCCCCCATAGATCCCGCTGGTCTGCTTGGCCGCCACGCGCCGGGTGATGGCGCTGCCCACCAGCGATGGGTTCTTGATGCCCTCGGCCAGCGCGATCGCTTCCTCGGCGGCCTCCATCGCACTTATGGGATCGGTGTCCCGCTGGTACCAGGCCAGACGTTCCAGCTTGCGAGCCCGATCGGCATCGCTCGGTCGCGTCTCGGCCAGCTCGCGCTGAAGCTTGCCAATGATGCTCGCCTGTGCCCGCGCCTCGCCGCATGGCGCAAGCAACAGCAGGAGGATGATGAAGGCCCGACCGGTCACACGACAAAGGAGCGAAGCACCCGGGACACCGGCAATAACCCGCACGGGTGAGGCGGGGTGGATCAACCCGAAAGGGTTATTCCACATGCCCGGGCTCTCGGCCAGCTTTGACGCGCACATCCACATTCAGCCCATGGGCAGGACGCTCACACTCATTTACTTCTTCACGTGCGGCCACTTCGCGGCCGCTCAACAGTATAAGATCGACAGCCTCTGCTGGGGTCTTTCCGGTCGTGGAACGGCGATCCTGGAGGACACTGTGCGGGACCGCATCTTCGTTGGAGGAGACTTCGTCCAGGTGCGCGATCCACGCAGGCTGCAGAACTGTGCGGAGTTCGATGCGACGAGCGGGCTCGTCGTACGGCAGTCCCCCAACCCCGACGGCGCGGTGCGATGTGCACTGCCCGATGGCGCCGGCGGCTGGTACATCGGCGGCGATTTCTCCGAGGTCGGCGGGCAGCCCCGTTCCCGCCTCGCTCACATCCTGCCGGATGGTTCTGTCTCCACTTGGGCCCCTTCGGTGGTCGGATCGGTGCGCGCGATGCTCATCAAGGGCGATACGATCTACTTCGGCGGCGGCTTCACCCAGGTGAACGGCGCGGCGCGGAGCCACCTGGCCGCTGTGCGCCGTTCCACTGGGAACAATGTGGCCTGGACCCAAGGCACGGCGAACGACACGGTGCGGTGCCTGTCCTTGAACAGCGGGCGCCTGTACGTGGGCGGCGACTTCACCACGGTCAACGGAACGGCGCGCTCGCGGATCGCCTCCTTCACCGTCAGCAACCATGCGCTCACCACCTGGGCCCCGAGCGCGGACGACAGGGTGCGCTGCGCGATCGCCACCGCTTCAGCCGTGTACATCGGTGGCGACTTTACCACCATAAACGGGATTCCCCGCGGTGGAGGGGCCTCGCTGAATCCCACGGGCAACTTCGTGCTCACGTGGAATCCGAACACCAACGGGTCTGTGAACTGCATGTTCCTGTCAGGCGCATCCGTTCTCCTGGGCGGCACGTTCACGCAGGTCATGGGTTCCCCGCGGAACCGGATCGCAAGCGTCGCTTCCGGTTCATCCGCAACGCTGTCCACGTGGAGCAGGGATCTCGACGGCGCTGTGGAAGGCATGACGGTGGTGAACGATGTGGTCTACGCAACCGGTTCGTTCGAGCGGGTGGATGCCGTGTTCCGTCATCGCCTGGTCGCGCTGGGGCTGCCCGGCACCGTGGCTCCTGCGATCCTTGATTGGCGCGCGAGCGTGTACGGTGACGATGTGTGGTGCGTTGCTGCCCAGGGATCCGGTGTCTTTGTTGGTGGTGCGTTCCATGCGTGCGGGCTCTCCCGGCGCAGTATCGCAGCGTACGATCAGGCCACCGGGCTGCCCCTGGCGTGGGACCCGGGCGTGAACGGTGAAGTGCGGTCATTGGCCCAAGGCGCTGACGGCACCCTCTACGCGGCCGGTTCGTTCACCTCAGCGGGGGGTGTTACACGGGCGAACATGGTCGCGCTCGATCCGCTCACCGGGGCAGTGCTCCCCTGGACCGGAGGAGCCACCCTGGGTGACGTGAACGACATCGTGGTGAGCGGTGACACCTTGGTGGCCTGCGGAACCTTTGCTTTCCTCGGTGGTACACCTCGGCTGGGCCTCGGTGCACTGTCGCGCACCACGGGCACGGTGCTTCCTTGGAACCTACCCGTGGCGCCCGGGGATGAGCCGAAGACCTTGCTGTTGCACCGCGACACTCTGTTCATCGGTGGCGTGCTAACGGCCATTGGCGGTCAGGCGCGTAACGCGGTGGCCTCCATCCGGCTTTCCACGGGTGCCGTGCTCCCGTTCACTGCAAATTGTACAGCTGGCAGCTCGGTGGACCACATGGTCTTGGATGAAGGACTGCTCTGGGTGGGCAACGTGGATGGTATCTGGGGCGGGCAGCACATCAACACGTGGGACCTTCTGGTGCTGGATGCGAGCACGGGTGTCATTCAGCCACGGCAACCGATGACGGGGACCACCCTGGCCGTTCGTGGGAACAAGATCTTCACGGGACCGGCGCTGAAAGCCCATGACAAGGCAACAGGCTGGCTGGCCGGTTCCGTTCTCTTAGAAAGTTGCGATGGCGCGCTGGTCGTCGCGCAGAACGGTGACCTGCTTGGTGCGGGCATCGCTGAGATCGACGATGATGACCGGGGGTTCTTCCGCGTGCGCATCGACCCCAGCCCATCGATCCGCGTCATGCTCGATGGTCCGTTCAGCACCGGCACCATGACGCCCGACCTTCAAAGCCAGGGACTCTTACCGCCCGTTGAACCATACACCTCATTGGGCTATCCGCACACGGGCGGCGGGGGTGGAGAAAGCGCAACCTGGCTCCCTTCGTCCCCATCAAGCGATGTCATCGACTGGATCGTGGTCGAATACCGCGATGCACAGGATCCGTCGATCGTTGTTGCCTCCGCCAGCCGACTGCTCTATTCCACCGGTCGTGTGGAGCGTGCGAACGGGTTCAGCCTGCCGACGTTCACCGCCGACCCTAATGGTTCGTACTACGTCGCTGTGCGCCATCGCAATCACCTGGGGGTGATGACCGCACAACCGGTGGACTTCTCCACCAGCCCGTTCATCGATTTCACCCTGCCCACCACCGCGGTGTACGGCACCGCTGCCCGGAAGACCAACAGCGGTGGTGTGATGTGCCTGTGGGCGGGCGATGTGAACTTCGATGGCACGGTGAAGTACACCGGCGCCGCCAATGACCGCGATCCGATCCTGGTGAGCGTCGGAGGTGTTTCGCCGAACAGCATCCTGAACGGCGTGTACCATGCTGGGGACGTGAACATGGACGGGCAGGTGAAGTACACGGGGAGCAAGAACGATCGCGATAGGGTCCTGCTGAGCATCGGGGGCACCACACCCAGCAGCACTCGCGCCGACCAGCTTCCGTAGGCCGGGTGCCGATCAACCCGAACGGGTTATTCCCACCCGTCCAAGCAGCCCTGAGCTTCGCGGGATCAACCAAGAGCGCATGTGTACCAAGGTCCTCTGCACGGTCGTTGTCCTTGCATTTCCAACGCTCACACGCGCCCAGTCCTTCGAGCTGGACACCACTTGGTGGACCACCGATGATGAGGTCGTCGCCATCAAGGAGGACACGGCCCGAACACGCGTGTTGATCGGTGGCGAGTTCACGCGTGTGCTGCCTCCTTTCCATTCGGCGCATGGTGCCGTGGTCGGGACGGTGAGCGACGTGTTGCGGCCCGCTGACGCACGGCCGAACGACCGTGTCCGGTGCGCGATGCCTGATGGCGCGGGTGGCTGGTACATCGGTGGGGCCTTCACCGCGGTGGATGGCGCCTTGCGCTACCGGCTCGCCCATGTGCTGGCGGATGGCTCCCTCGGAGCGTGGGCACCAGTGGTGAACGGAGAGGTGAACACCATGGTGGCGAAAGGCGACACGATGTACATCGGTGGCGCCTTCTCCCAGGTGAACGGACAAACGCGCGTGAACATCGCCGCGGTGCGGCTGAGCACTGGCGCCAACGTGCCGTGGGGAGGAACCGCGAACGCGCAGGTGCGTGTGCTGGCCATTGATGGTGATGATCTCTTCGTCGGCGGGGACTTCACGCAAGCCTCCAGCCAGCCACGCGGGCGCCTCGCGGTGTACAGCACCATCACGCATCTGCTGTCCACCGTGTGGGATACCGATCTCAATGGACCGGTGCATGCCTTGGCGTTCGCCCTCTATGGTGTTGTGGTCGGTGGTGACTTCTCGGCGGCGGATGGGCTCGCCCGGAGCAACCTGACCTGCCTTGATCGGGCCGATGGAGCAGTGCTGGCCCTCAACCCGGGGCCGAACGACATCGTCCGCTGCATCCAGTTGAGCGGGGCCAACATCTATATCGGGGGCGATTTCACACAGGTCGGTGCCAACCCGCGCGCATACCTGGCGCTGGTGCACAGTGCCGGCGGCATCAGCAGCGTATGGGTCAACAACATGGACGCTCCGGTGTACTCCATGCACCTGACCACGAACGCGTTGTACGTGGGTGGCCAGTTCTCCCGCGCGGCAGGAGCCATCCGCCATCGGGCCGCCGCGTTCCGCAGGCAGGGTGATGGGGTCGCCCCGTGGCTGCTGCCCTGGGCCCCGGCCGGGAACGGTACGGTGCGTTGCCTGGAGCAACAAGGCGCTGACCTGTACATCGGCGGTGGGTTCGACACCCTGGGCGTCACACGGCCGCATGTGGCCATCCTCGATGAGCTCACCGGTACACCCCTGGCCTGGAACGTGGGCACGAACGAGCGGGGGAACGCGGGGACGGTCGGCGCCCCGCACACCTTCGTCGTCGGCTCCTTCGATTCATTGATGACCATCGGGGTCGTCCGGAGCAAGATGTTCGCGTTCGAGAACGCCAGCGGAGAACCGTCGGCGTGGAGCACCGTGCTCAATGGGCAGGTGAATGATGTGGCGCTGCACGGCGGAAAGGTGTACGTCTGCGGTGTGTTCTCGCAGGTTACCGGACAGCCCCGGACGGGGTTCGCCGCGTTCGATGCCGCATCGGCCACGCTGGACCCGCTCGACCCGCAATGCACCGGGGTCCGCAAGTTCCTCGTGCGCGGTGACACCTTGTACATGGGCGGGACCTTCTATTACGTCCAGGGTGTGCTAAGACCTTGTCTTGCAGCGCTGCTCCTACCGACCGGTGCGCTCGCTCCGTTCGATGCCATGATCAACGTGAACCACATCGGTGACGCGGTGGAGCACCTCGTGATCAAGGACGAACGCATCTACTTCACCGGGCGGTTCGCCGGGGTGAGCGGAAGCGGCCGGGAGGATGCCGCGGCGGTGAGGACCGGCACCGGAGAGGTGCTCATTTGGCAGCCGGATGCCACGGGCTATTCCGCACCGCTGGCCTTCACAGGTCGAACCATCAGCCTGGTGAACCGGAACGCGGCGAACACCCAAACGGAGCTCAGGGCCTTCGACCCGGTCGACGGTGGCATCGCATCCGCGGCTTTGGTGTTGAACAATGCGGCCAACGAACTGATCGCTTTGGCGGATGGGGACCTGCTGATGGGCGGGCGGTTCACGGAGGTCGGAGGGCGCGCGGTGCGGCACTTCGCCCGCGTGAACGTCACGCCCACCCTGCGCATCCGTGCGTTCCTGCAAGGCCCGTTCGATACGGGCAGCAGGCTGATGGGCAACAACCTCTCGCAGATCCAGGCAATGCCGCTGCAGGAGCCCTATACGGCAATGGGTTACGTGCACACCGGTGGAGGAGGTGGGGAAACGGCCAGCACAGCGATCTATGGAGGCCTTGGTGCGACCGGTATCGTGGATTGGGTGGTGGTGGAACTGCGGGACCCCACGGATCCGTCGCTCATCGTGGCCTCGCGCTCAGCGTTGTTGCGTTGCGATGGCCTCGTCGTGGACCACACGCAGGCCCCGCTTCGGCCCTTCGGCCCGGACCCGGACGGTACCTACCACGTCGCCATCCGCCATCGCAATCATTTGGGCGCCATGACCAGCAACCCCCTGGCCATCGGGCAGAACGCCCTGGCGGACTTCGCGGCTGGCGGAGCGGACACCTTTGGCACCGATGCGGTCTGGTCGGGTCCGTTCTATAGTCTGCTCTGGTCCGGAGACGCCAATTTCGATGGTACGATCAAGTACACGGGCTCCAACAATGACCGCGACCCCATCCTGTTGGCCATCGGTGGCAGTGTACCGACGAACACCGCGATCGGCTACTTCAATGCGGACATCACCATGAACGGCGTGGTGAAGTACACCGGCTCGCTGAATGACCGTGATCCGTTGCTGGTGAATACAGGCGGAAGTGTGCCGACCAGCGTCCGGCACGACCAGTTGCCCTGAGGCGTCCTGGACCCTCCCGCTTTCCACCTCCGGCTTCCCGCCGCTCGCCTCCGGCCGCCGGCCTCCAGCTTACCGCTTACCGCCTGCCGCAGCCCACCGCTCGGCGCCCTCTGCCCCTCTGCGTGAGGTCGGGCCCATCGCTGCCGTCAGGTCGTCTCAGACTCCCGACTCAGTGGACGCATTGGAACTCCCGACTCCCTCCGCCCCTCTGCGTAAGGCCCGCCGCTCGCCTCCAGCTTCCCGCTTCCGGCCGCCAGCCACACGCCACCCGCCTCCGGCCTCCCGCCTCCGGCCGCTCATCCCCGCGGATCAACCGCTTATCACGTTGGAAACAAAACGCGTTGCAAAACGTTTCCGATGTCCTGTACGTTTGCGCCCCCTTTCCGAACACCCCGTCATGGACGCCAAGAAGCGCGATCTCCTCGAACAGGCCCTCAAGCTGTTCATGCGCCTGGGCATCAAGAGCATGACCATGGACGAGGTGGCCACCCAGCTCCGCGTCAGCAAGAAGACGCTGTACGAGCACTTCACCGACAAGAACGATCTGGTGGAGCAGGCCGTGTCCATGACCTGCGACCTCCACCGCGACACGATCACCGCCATCTGTGAGCGGGGGCTCAACGCGATCGACGAGAACGAGGAGATCACCCGCTTCATCGTGGGCCAGATCGGCCAGATGCACCCCAGTGTGCAGTTCGACCTGCAGAAGTACCATCCGCGGGCCTGGGAGATCATGGAGCACCGCGAGCGGGAGGACATTTACAGCTGCGTGTCCACCAACCTGCGCAAGGGGGTGGCCGAGGGCCTCTACCGCGAGGACCTGGACGTGGAGGTGATCACCCGCCTGTACCTGGCCCGCCTCGATTCCACGTGGGACGGCCGGGTGTTCCCCCCGGAGCGCTTCAGCCTGCCCGATGTGCTGTGGAAGCACCTGGAGTACCACATCCGCGGCATCGCCAGCAAGAAAGGCATCGCCTACCTGGAGAAGAAAGCCAAGAAAGAACGCGCCTGATGAGAACCCTGCCCACCCTCCTGGCCCTCGCCTGCACCCTCGCCGCCCTGAACCCGCCCGCGGCGGCCCAGGGCCCCATGGGCCTCAGCCTGAAGCAGGCCCTGGACCTGGCCGCGCGCCAGAGCTATGCCGTGCAGAACAGCGAACTGGCCGCCGCCAAGGCCCGGGCCCGCGTGAAGGAAGTGCTCGCCATCGGCCTGCCCCAGGTGGAGGTCACCGGCGGACTGAACAACTACATCGATGTGCCCACCAGCGTGGTTCCCAACTTCTTCGGTGGCGAACCGGAGTTCCTGGAGGTGCAGTTCGGTGTGCCCTGGACCGTGACGGGCGCCGCCCAGCTGAGCCAGCTGCTGTTCGATGGCAGCTACCTCGTGGGCCTGGAGGCCACCCGCGAGCTGAAGACCCAGAGCGAGCAGGAGCTGGAGAAGGCCCGCGCCGACGCCATGGCCCAGGCCGCCAAGGCCTACCTGGGCGCACTGGCCGCCCGCGAAGGCGCACGCCTGGCCGCCGAGAGCGTTCCCGTGCTGGAGAAGAGCCTGCGCGAGGCCGAAGGCATGGTGCAGGTGGGCTTCCTGGAGAACACCGACACCGACCGCCTTGCCATCGCCCTGGCCAGCGCCCGCGACCGCGCCCGCAGCTTCGCCCAGCAGGAGAAGGTGGCCCTGGCCTACCTCCGCCTGGTGCTCGGCCTCGCTGCGGAAACCCCCCTGGACCTCACCGACGACCTGCGCACCATCGTGGACGACACCGACGAGAAGAACCTGGTGACCCGCGCCATCGACCTCAACACCCACATCGACCACCAGCTGGCCAACACCCTGGTGCGCCTGCAGACCATGGACGTGCGCAACCAGAAGGCCGCCTACATGCCCAAGCTGTACGGCTTCCTGAGCCACCAGCGCCAGAGCTTCGGCACCGACGGGCCCATCGAGACCGACTGGTTCCCCGCCACCCTCTGGGGCGTCAACCTCACGGTGCCCATCTGGAGCAGCGGCATGCGCGGCAACCGCGTGAAGCAGGCCAACATCACCCTCGACCAGACGCGCGTGAACCTCAAGGCCACCGAACAGCGCCTGCTGGCCGAGGCCGAGGAGCGCACCGAGAAGGCTTTGGCCGCCGAGGAGAGCTACCGCAGCGAGCTCGCCAGCCTGGACCTCGCCAAGCGCATCTTCGACCGCACCAGCATCAAGTTCACCAACGGCCTGGCCAGCAGCTTCGAGCTCAACCAGGACCAGGGCCAGTACCTGCAGGCCCAGCAGCTCTACGTGCAACGCCTGGCCGAACTGCTGATGGCCCGGGTGGACCTGCGCCGCAGCCTCAGCCCCAACACCGCCGCA
>OEIV010000932.1_pt1 | contig 14578 bp, 6 predicted proteins | sample 1539231 | NCBI WGS metagenome assembly OEIV01 (sample SAMN03794762, study PRJEB22550) | activated sludge metagenome | feature: wastewater treatment plant; material: activated sludge; isolation source: Wastewater treatment plant of a petroleum refinery complex | place: Argentina: Buenos Aires ...
AACAACAATTAACTAACTTTGAAGAAATTCTGTCCTAAGAAAGGGGTACACTATAGTACTCCTTTTTTAACTTTTTTATTTGTTGAAAGTCAAAAAAACAAATTTGTATACCATGAAAAATTTAATCTTCCTTTTTATTCTTACCTTTAGTTTGATTTCTTGTTATAAACAAGAACCTATTCCGCAATCTGCATTAACTGGCATCTGGAAATTAAACGGGTATGCCTCCAGTAACTATAAAGTAGAAATTACAAACAATGGTTATTTATATTGGTTTAATTATAATGATATATACAACAAAGTACAAGAGTTTGAAGTGGAGTATGACATCAATAGAAATACCCTAAAACTTTATTGTGGTAATAGCAGGTATGCACAACATACCCTTAAAATTTACCAAAGTAGAAATGGACGCTTGTCATTTACAAATCCAGTTACTGGTTTGGATGCCAATGGTGAAACAATAATCAATTACGATACATATTATTTAATGGATTAATAGCAAATTTTATTTTCGCAACTTAATTAAGTCTGAATTCATATCTGGATAATGCTTTAATAACTGGTAGCTTGAATCGTTTAAATATTGATTATAGGGTTTCAACATAATCGCATAATCTAAAGCAAGTATTTGTTGAATCGTGTTAGTATCTAATTTTCCTGATTCATTTTCTCTAAATGCGAGAACAGTATCATTCAAAGGAGGATGATTCAAGTATTTATAATAATTGACATAGGCCCCATATTGTGCAAGGTGCATGCCGAGTTTCTTATTTCTTAACTGATTGCCCGTTGTTTTTTGTAAATATAAAATGCTTGCATATACTCCTTGAGATTTCCACCATTCAATGGTCGTATGATGATTTTTGTATTTGATGAAATAAAATAAACTTAGACCAAACAAGAGTAAACTAAAAAAAGCAGTTTGTTTTTTTGATTGTTTGCTTGAAATGAAAATAAAGATATAAGTGATTAATATTAAAAACAATAGGTCGATATATAATGCGGTTCTCCCAAACACATAAGGAGTATCCATTGTGATATATAAAAACTCAATCAGTAATAAAATGATAAAAAAGAGTTCGAAGAGTATTTTAATTCGTTCATTCATTTTTTTTCTGTAAATGAAATAAAATGACACCACTAAAATAAATAGGAATAATGCAAAATATATACCTGATGTACTTTGAATGATTTCACCATAACTTCTTTGAAAAAAAATACTCAGGGTGTCAGATATAAATCCATTACGTTGTCCTTCACCCAAATCTCCTTGTTTTTTGATAAATAAAATATTCGGAATTGCGATACTTGCAGTAAGTATAAAAGGACTGATGGCAAGCATGTTTTTTACACTAAACAATAAGCGTAATTGTCCTTTAGATATCATCGAAAGAACATCGTGTATAAAGTAGGCAAACAAAATAAAGATACAGGTATAACAACTCAAAGTGGCTAAACATAGTAAGGTGTAAATCTTGCATTTATGTTGAAAGCTTTCATCTTGAATTGATATGTAATAGCATGCTGCAAGCTCAAATGCCAAACTAATGCCATAACCTCGGGCCAGTGAAAAAAAATCAAGTAGGTAAGTATTTAAAAGGATCAGTGTGATGGGGAGTAATAATTGGATTGGATACTTGATATGAGATTTGAAAAGTTGAAATAATGCCCATGAAAAAATAAAAAATCCCAGACAAGAATGTATTCGTATCATCCATTCTTTATTCCCCAACAAAGTAGTTTCTGCCAAAATGAAAAATGAATTTAACCAATGTGTGTTGGCAGTTCCTATCATCATTTGAAGATGTCGTGTAGATACATTAAAAAATGAATACGCTTCATCATTGGTCATTTCTAAAATAAATGACCTATAGATTACCCAGAGGCCTAATGCAATAGTCGTACTTATAAAGAAGAGACTACCTAAACTCATTTTCTTTTTAAATGTGTCAATCATCAATATGTGTTTTTTGGGGGCTTATTTTTTATATAATTTATTATAGTAAAGTCGATTAAAGTATTGTTGCATATATGCTTTCAATAAGGGAAGTGATTTGTTTTCTATCTTTTTAATTTCGTTTTCATCTGTTACTTTTGTCAATTGATCGTTTGCATCAATACGATAAATATCAAGCATTTTATTGTTTATTATGTCGTACTGTATCAAGGTATTTGTATCTATCATTTGAACAATATTTTCTGAATATCGATTAATGGTGTAATGATATTTTGTAGTATCTTCAAAGGGCTGACCAAAGCTTAAAATCGTATCCTTAATTTGTGTCAGATATGCAACGGTTGCAGGAATGTCAGTATGTTGTACCAAGTTTGTTATCGTTACAGGATTTGGTTTTTGGGGATCGAAAATAAATATAGGAATATGATAATATGAGTTGAAATTAAAGAGGACTCGTTCTTTTTTATTTTCTTTTGATACATGGTCGCCTGTAAAAATGAAAATGGTATTTTGAAACCAGTCAGTATTTTTTATACTGTTAAAATAATTTCGAAAAGCATAATCAACATATGAAACTGCTCTTTCATTGTCATGATTTTTTTTACTTCCAAACTTGTTTAATAAAGCATCCGGAATTTTAAATGGATAATGAGATGAGATGGTAAAAAACACACTAAAAAATGGTTGTTGTATATGATTTGATTCTTGTGCAAAATATTGTAAAAAGGGTTCGTCATAAATACCCCATGTGCCATCGTGTTGCGATGCGGGAAATGCCTCGCCATTATAATAATGTTGAATGCCTAAAAGTTTAGTCCCTTTTTTAAATCCAAAATGATCGTCATTTGCTCCTAAAAAGAAACTTGTTTCATAAGCATTTTTGTTTAATGCCAAAGCAATGGCATTGATTGGATTGCCAGCATAAGCGGAACTAAAAAAAGGTTGATTAATCAATGAAGGAATGCCAGATAAAATACTGCAAAGACCATTAGCTGATGTGGTATTGTTTGCATAGGCATTGGTAAAAAAAGTACTATGCTGAATCAAAGAATCAAAAAAAGGAGTAGATGGCTTGTTAGGGTTGTTGATATCGAGATAGCTGTATGAAAAACTTTCTAAAATAAATAATACAATATTACGTTTATTGGGAGTTACATTGGGGTTGTTGGCATAAAATACGGGGACCAGCTGATCAGCCTCTTCATCTGAAAAATAATGTAAGGGCTTTACATAGGTCCATCCTGAACGAAATGAGTAAATAAATGCTTGGGGGCTATTTGTATATAAACCAGTATATCCTGGAGCTACGATTAATGATGATGAAAGTGGAGAGAAATATTTTGCAAATTGCCAAAGTATTATGCTAATGGTACTTATAAATATACTTAAATAGATAATGACATTTTTTTTAGCAATAGTTGGCTGTACGTTGTGGTGAAAAATACTTGTTTTATAGATGGAAATGATAAAAATACCAATGAGCAAAAAAAGCAGTACGATTGAAGATGGGTTATGTAATGCAAAATTGAAAATGGAAGCATGAGCATCATGGATGAGTTGTAAAGCTTCAAGATTAATTCTACGTAAATTAAATTTGTAATAATAGATATCGACAAAGCTTACTATTGTTACAAACCAAAATAAAATACTAAAATAAAGCGTGAGGAATAGACGATGCCATTTTGAAATTGTTTTAAATAAAAGAAACAATAGTATCAAACATATATAAGGCGTAAAGTAAAGGAGTGTGCTAAGAAAATCAAAGAGTAGGGATTTTACGAATGTGCGTGTAATTTCATTGTTGTCTGAAAGAAACATCTCCCGATTAAATATAAAAAAAAGAACTCTGCTGACTTGTAATATAGCCACCACTATTAGAAATCTGGCAAATAAATATTTTTTTAAAAATAAAGAGGTACTCATATTTTATTATTCAATTGCCGGAATGTAATCCATCAAATATACGGAGATGTTTGAATGATTTTTTATTTGATGGTATTGTTCAGGTGTGTAAATATGAAATATAAAGCTTGGAATATTACCAAAACTATTAAAAAAATCCTCATCAGCCATACTTGCGGCGATAGAAACACCTGCAAATGGATATTTTAGGCAATACCCTTGTATTAATTTCTTTTTTAAGTATTTTTTTAACCAGTTTGTTCTGTTATACTGTACCCAATAGATAGTACGGAAACCCTGATTGGCAAGATAGCCTAATGGTGCTGCGTTGCCCGATTCTATATATACTTTCGATTTTAAAGTACCTATTAATAGTTTATTTAATTGATGAACAATCGCTTGTTTATTTATTTCGTTTAAGTTTTTCAAATCAAGCCAATACGAAAAGGAGGTATCATACCTTTTCAGTACTGTTGAAAGGAATAAAGGCGGTAAGCCAAATCTATTTGGTAAATCATGCGAAATCACAAAATCGTTTAATGAATCAATATAAAATAAATCGAATTCAATACCTTCAATATTTTTATGGTGGGCGCTGTCAAAGGCTGCTATTGTGTTTTCATATATTGTTTTATTATCATATAATCCCCTATGCATCCAATGGGCTTTTCGGGGCATTTGTAGGGTATGAGAAGACCACTGGTTAAAAGCGAATTGTACTATGCCTGCACAAAGGAGTAATAGACAAGCCAAGATTATAATGGATTTTACAAACCAATGTTTCAATATGTACGTTTTAAAGGACAATGCTACAATATACTAATAACCAACAAACATACATTAAAATAAATGTCCTCAAAAGAAGCCCGTAAAATAAGTTTTGAGCGAATCATTGGATCCTTTTTCTTTTTTTAATCTTTTTTCATATCTCATTTAAATTCCTATATTTGTAATCCCTATTATGTACGCATTTCTAAGTGGTAAATATATTGTGAAAACTCCAGCCTATGTATGGATAGATGTCAATGGAGTTGGCTATGAAGTTTTTATAAGTGTACATACCTATTCCTATATTCAGGATTTAACACAAGGTAGATTACTTACTTATTTGCAAGTAAAAGAAGATGCACATACGCTTTATGGTTTTTTTAATGAGGAAGAGCGTAATTTATTTATTCAGTTAATTTCAGTCAGTGGGGTAGGTGCATCTACCGCTCGAATGATGCTTTCAAGTATGAAGCCTGAAGAAATTCATCATGCCATTATTACTGAAAACGAAATGATTTTAGGAAAAATTAAAGGCATTGGACCTAAATCGGCTAAAAGGTTGATATTAGAACTAAAAGATAAGCTGATGAAATTAAAACCTAACGAAAATATTCAATCTACTGCAAGCAATAAAATTGAAAATGATGCGTTAAATGCTTTGGTAAGTTTAGGCATTGCTCGTAATATGGCGTTTAATGCAATACAAAAAGTACTCAAAACAGAAAACAATATTGAACTCGAACCATTGATAAAATTATCTTTGAAAAACATTTAGCCACCAATTGAATCAATTATTTAAATATACATTTCAATTTTTTGTCATTTTTTCATTGACAATCTTAACGCTGCTCATTAGTACCGCAAAGCCCTTTGCATTTTTTGTATTTGAAGTGCCTGCTGATGATACTACCCAAAAAAAGAAAGACAGTTTGAAATATCCTATAGAGGATAGAATTGCCGATAAATTTAATGAAGACCTCCCAACCCAATTCGATTTAAAAGATCCTAAAAATATAAATACCCAAGTAGAATATGACCCTTCATTAAAGGAATATTCTATTTCTGAAAAAATAGGGAAAGAATATTATAGGGCACCTTCCTATATGACTTATGAAGAGTTTTTAAAGTATCAGGCAGGAAAAGATGAAGAAGCCTATTTCAAAAAAAGGCAAAATACCTTGATGCAAATTTCAAAAAAGGGTGGGGTGATACCTAAGGTCAATTTAGGAAATGCCATCTTTGATAGAATTTTTGGAGGAAATACTATTGAAGTAAAACCCCAGGGTAATGTGGATTTATTTTTTGGCGGTAACTGGCAAAATGTAAAAAATCCTACATTGGTGCAAAGTGCTCAAAAATATGGCATTTTTGATTTTGATATGAATATGAATATCAATCTTTTAGCGAAAGTAGGCGAAAAGATGCGTTTTAATTTTAATTACAATACCAAAGCGACATTTGATTTTGAAAATCAGCTGAAACTTAATTATACAGGTCAGGAAGATGATATCATTAAAAAGATTGAGGCAGGTTATATTAGTTTTCCCTTGCGAACGACCTTAATACAAGGTGTTCAGTCATTGTTTGGCTTAAAAACACAATTGCAATTTGGCCGTTTGATGGTAAATGCAGTGGTTTCGCAACAGAAGTCTAAAAAAGAAAGTTTTGCAATCAAAGGCGGTTCACAAACGCAAAATTTTTCTATTTCAACAGATAGTTATGAAGATTTTAGGCATTTTCTTTTAGCCCAAACCTTTAGAAATAATTATAATACAGCCCTTAAGAATTTTCCTGTCATTCAATCACTCAATAATATCAATCGTATAGAAGTTTGGATTACCAACAAAACAGGCGCCACTGAAAATGCCCGTGACGTAGTGGCATTTCAAGATTTAGGTGAGCCACAACCTTACCGAACTTCCTTTTTTAAACCATCAAGTGGGCAAGCAGACAATAATTCAAACACCTTATATTCACAGGTCATACAATCACCAGGAAGTAGAGACATTGGCAATGTAGTGAGTTCATTGCAGGCATTGGGGCTTAAAGGACGTGTAGATTTTGAAAAAACCTTTGCACGAAAACTCAATCCCTCTGAATTCACTTTCAACCCGCAATTGGGTTTTATCTCTGTTAATACCCAATTACAACCTGATGATGTGATTGGGGTTGCTTTTGAATATACCAACAATGGTAAAGTGTATCAAGTGGGTGAATTTGCGCAAAGTTTGCCTCCTGATAGCACCAATCCGAAAGTGTTGTTTTTAAAAATGTTGAAATCAACATCGCCAGATCCTACGGTCCCTTTATGGGATTTGATGATGAAAAATGTTTATGCATTGGGTGCATCTGGTGTAAGCAAAGAAGATTTTATTTTAAATGTGATGTACCTAGATCCAGGCGGTGGCGAAAAAAGATATTTGCCAGAAGGTCCAAAAGCGGGTATCCCATTAATTACCTTATTAAATCTTGATCGATTGAATAATCAAAATGACCCTCAGCCAGACGGTCGATTTGACTATATAGAAGGTGTAACCATTAATTCTCAACAAGGCAAAATCATATTTCCTGTATTGGAGCCTTTTGGTGAAGATTTAAGAACTGTTTTTGGCGGAAACGCCCAGTTAGAAAAAAAGTATCTATATACCCTTTTGTATGATTCTACAAAAAACATTGCTATTCAATTTCCGCAGTATAATCGCTTTTTACTAAAAGGTTCCTATAAATCGGCCAATGGTTCTGAAATTTATTTAGGAGGATTTAATATTCCTCAAGGTTCTGTGACTGTGTTTGCAGGGGGACAAAAACTGACAGAGAATGTTGATTACACCATAGATTATGGCATAGGCAAGCTTAAAGTAATTAATTCTGGAATTTTAAATTCAGGAATACCTATCAATGTATCGTATGAAAATAATGCAGTGTTTGGCGCACAAGTGCAAAACTTTTTAGGGACTCGTTTTGATTATTTTATCAATGATAAATTTACCATTGGGGGTACAATGCTTAGATTGACTGAAAGACCTTATTTTAACAAAGTTACTTTTGGAGAAGATCCTATCAAAAATACTGTATTGGGTTTAGATGCGAATTATCAAAGTGATATGCCAGGTATTACAAGGTTTTTAGACAGGCTTCCATTACTATCAACTACATCACCTTCTATGATAGTAGCTTCGGGCGAGGTTGCACAAATAATACCAGGGCATAGTAAATTGATTGATGATGAAACGGGTGCTGGTAATATTTATATAGACGATTTTGAAGGAACAAGAAGTGGGTACGATTTGAAATTTCCAGTCACTACATGGGCTATTGCAAGTACACCTCAAGATGCAACAGACAAGTATGGCAATATCTTATTTCCTGAAGCAACATTGGTTAATAATTTAACTTATGGAAAAAACAGGGCCAAATTAGCATGGTATAATTTAGATCCTTGTTTGGTAGACCCTAAGCAAAACTGTATGCCTGACCATCTTAAAAAAGATACAGCACAACTTTCTAATCACTATCTACGTTTAATTCAACAACAAGATGTATTTCCTTTAAAATCGTATACTTCATTACAAGGAAATTTACCTACACTAGATTTGGCATTTTACCCCAAAGAAAGAGGACCTTATAATTTTGATGCAAGCAATATTACCTCCGATGGTGAATTATTAAATCCAACCAAACGGTGGGGGGGTATCATGCGTGCCATCGATTATAGTGATTTTGAAACAGCCAATGTTGAATTTATAGAGTTTTGGATTTTAGATCCGTTTATCAAAAATCAAAATGACCCAGGGGGAAGTTTTTATATCAATTTAGGAAATATCTCTGAAGATATATTAAAGGATTCAAGAAAGTTTTTTGAAAATGGTTTGCCTTATCCTATTGATAATTCAAAAGTGGAGAATTCGGCCTGGTCTAAAATACCGAAGTTTCAACAACAAATCACGCCAGCATTTGATAATGACCCACAAGCGAGGGCAGCGCAAGATGTTGGTTATGATGGCATGAACAATACAGAAGAAACCACCCAATTTCAAAATTTTATCGATGAATTGAATGCCAATTTTGGCAATGCTTCTTTGGCTTATATCAATGCTACAAACGACCCGGCCAATGACGACTTTCATCATTTTAGAGGTGATGATTATGATAACAGCGCTACACCTATTTTTAAAAGATATCGCAAGTTTAATAATGCACAAGGCAACTCACCAGTAACTGACAATGCAACCCAATTTTCAAATGCTTTTACCAATGTACCTGAGTCAGAAGATATCAATCGTGATAATACTTTAAATGAAAATGAACAATATTTTCAATATCGAATTGATATGAAACCCAATATGGCTGTTGGTACTAATTATATTGTCAACAAGCAAATCACCCCAGTGAAACTTCCCAATGGAAATACAGAAAATGAAACCTGGTATCAGTTTAAAATTCCTATCAGAGAATATACAGATAGAATAGGGAGCATTTCTGATTTTAAATCAATCCGATTTATGCGTATGTATTTAACCGGGTTTCAAGACAGTATTATCATGCGTTTTGCACGTCTTGAATTAGGAAGAAACCAATGGAGAAAATATAATTTCTCGTTGAAAAACCCTGGAGAACTTGTACCAAATGACGATAATAACGCTACCTTATTTAATTTGTATTCAGTAAGTATTGAAGAAAATAGCAGTCGTTCACCTATACCATATGTTACACCTCCAGGCATACAACGTCAACAACAACAGGTGTCAAACGGACAAACCATTCAGCAAAATGAGCAATCACTTTCCATACAGGTTTGTGGTTTAGAGGATGGGGATTCAAGAGGTGCCTTTAAATCATTGGGGATGGATATGCGTCAATTTAAGGCGATGAAAATGTTTGTACATGCTGAAAATACAGAAGCAACCCCTATTAATAAAGGTGATTTAAGAGGGTTTATCAGATTGGGAAGCGATTTTGTGGGAAATTATTATGAATATCAAGTGCCCCTAACTTTTACCCCTTGGGGAACAAGAGACCCAAATTTAATTTGGCCTGAAGCCAATGAAATGGATATTAGTTTTGATGAGTTAGTAGCTGCTAAATTGAAAAGAAATAAGAGTGGGGCTAATTACGCTATTCCTTATGTAACCCAGGATAGCAAAGGCAATTATATAAAAATAGTAGGTAATCCAAATTTAGGAGATGTAAAAATGGCGATGGTGGGGGTTTTAAACCCACAAAAGACTCCCAATGACCCTCAAGATGATGGTGCAAAAAAATGTGCTGAAGTTTGGTTCAATGAATTAAGACTTTCAAATTTGGATGAGTCAGGTGGTTCTGCTGCAGTTGGTAGGGTAGAAATGCAATTGGCAGATTTGGGTACCATTAAAATGAGTGGGAATATGCATACTGCTGGTTATGGAAATATAGACCAAAAAGTCAACCAACGTTCCAGAGATCATTTTACCCAATTTGATGTTTCCGCAAATATTAATGCAGGAAAATTAGCACCTAAAAAATGGGGTGTACAATTGCCCGTATTTGCCGGATACACCCAGTCAATCAGTAATCCTATTTATGATCCATACGATTTAGATATTAAGTTTAAAGACAAAGTGAAAGGATACTCTGGAAAACAACAAGATTCCATTAAAAAAATTGCCCAAGATTTTACCTCTATCAAAAGTATCAATTTTCAAAATGTAAGAATTGCACCCACCAAAAATAAACGAAAAGAACCATGGGATTTACAAAATTTTGATTTGAGTTATTCTTTTACTCAGACGAATAAACATAACCCTTTGATAGAAAAAGATCGCTTAGATGAACATCATGCTTCATTAGGTTATGCATATCTGATCAAATCAAAATCGATAGAACCCTTTAAAAAATTAATCCCGCAAAAAAGAAAATATTTTCAACTCATCAGAGATTTTAATTTCAATTTGCTTCCTGCTAATTTTAATATGCGTAACACACTCAATAAAACAATGGGTGAAACAAAAGTGCGTAATATTGATGAAGGAGCTTATCCGATAGAACCGAATTATTATAAATTTTTCACCTGGAACCGAACTTATAATATTAGATGGGATTTTACAAAATCGCTTTCCATTGATTATACTGCAAACAACAATTCAAGAATTGATGAGCCTTATGGCAAATTAGATACAAAAGCGAAAAAGGATACTTTTTGGCAAAATGTAAGCAGATTGGGTAGAAACACGGGTTATAATCAGTCATTAAATGCAAATTACAATGTACCATTAACTAAATTTCCATTACTCGATTGGACCACATTGAGAGCAAGTTATGCTTCTACTTTCAATTGGACTGCAGCGTCTTTATTAGCAAAAAGTCTTGGTAATGTAGAGGGAAATACACAAAACCGACAAATCAACGGGGAATTGAATTTTGCGCAATTATATAATAAAGTTAAACTACTGAAAACCATCAATTCACCTAAGGTGGTCAATAAAAATGATAAAAATAATGGGCCCACTAAAAATGCAGTCCTCGATAAAAAAGGGAGTGGGGCAAGTGGTAAAGCCAGTGGCACTGATAAAGGTGATAAAGGCAATACAGATGTAAGTGGCGCTACAGATGTAGCAACTGACAAGTCAAAAGATAAAAAGACTAAAAAAGAAGAAGAGAAAGTAGACAAAAAGAAAGACGAAGTATTGAACGGAAATCCTAATGCGATGATTTCGAATGTGGGTGGCAATGATAAAACAAGAAGAGACAGCTTAGCCAGGGTGAAAGCCAAAGAAATTGAGAAAAAGAAAAAAGAAGCCCTTGCATTGAAAAAGAAACTAAGAGGCACCAATCCTTCAGATGGTGTAAGGGTAGTGGGCCGATTATTGATGATGGTCAAAAGAGCTAGTTTTAATTATAATGAAAACATGGGTACTATATTGCCTGGTTATATGGATAGTACACAATATTTAGGTGTAAACTTTAGAAATAATACCAACTCAGGATTGCCTTTTGCTTTTGGCTACCAACCCGATCGATACTGGCTGGAAGGAAAAGCAAATGATAATGTACTTACAAGAGACTCCTTATTTAACGCTCCTTTTCAACAACAATATGCTCAAACTTTCAATGCCACTGTAAATTTGGAACCTTTTAAAGATTTTAAAATTGATTTAAACTGGAACAAAACATTTAATAAAGCATATTCAGAATTGTTTAAAGATACCCTTGGGGGTGGTAGTGAATATGCCCATCTAAATCCATATGAAACAGGAGGCTTTACCATTTCGTATATCGCTATTAAAACCATGTTTCAAAAAGGAAATAGCAGTGATAAATTGACAAGGGCCTTTTCTGATTTTGAAAATAATCGAAAAGTGATTTCGTCCCGATTAGGTTTAATAAACCCATATACAGGCAATGCCAATGCCCCAGAAGATGAAGAATATAAAAAAGGGTATACACGATATTCACAAGAAGTACTTATACCGGCATTCCTTTCGGCTTATACAGGAAAAAATCCGGAAACATTTCCGTTGATGAATAATGAAACCAATAATATTAGGTCGAACCCTTTTAAAAATATATTTCCATTACCTAACTGGCGTTTAAATTATGGCGGTTTAGCACGTACCAAATTGTTTAAAAATATATTCCAAAATTTCACTTTAAATCATTCTTACACTGGAACTTTAAGTATGAATAGCTTTACATCAGCTTTGCAATATCGCGATGTTTATGCATTAGGATTCCCTTCCTTTATCGATTCTGTTTCACATAATTATATTCCTTATTTTATGGTGCCTAATATGACCATTAACGAAAACTTTGGTCCTTTTTTAGGAATAGATGCAACCTTTAAAAATTCGCTCAATATCCATATTGAATATAAAAAAGCAAGAACCTTGAGTATGAGTTTAATTGATTTTCAGTTAAGCGAAACCAAAAGTAAGGAAATCTCCCTTGGAGGCGGATTTAGAATGAAAGATGTGACGATTAATACCCCTTATTTTGGTTTAAACAAATTGAAAAGTGATGTGAATATAAAACTTGATTTGGGTTTACGTGATGATTATACCACTATAAATCGACTTGACCAACGTGTGTCTCGCGCTACCAGAGGTCAAAAAGTCATTACGATTTCACCATCTATCGATTATATTTTAACCCAAAATGTGACCCTTCGATTCTTTTATGATAGACGTCAAAGTATCCCTTATGTATCAAATGCATTCCCTATTACTACCACACGTGGAGGCTTGATGATACGGTTTTTACTCGGGCAATAATTTTTTTATTATTTTGACTAATGAGGTGAACAACCTGCCTATTTATATTTTTTCATTTTTTTTACATTAAAAAATGGAATGGTTTATGGTTTATAGTATAATTTAGCAAAGTTTACAGATTATAGCCATAAATGTAGATTTTACCATATTATAAATTATTATAAATCCCATAATGAAAGATTTTTCGTTTGTTACCAATTCTCATCCGTCCTATATCGAAGAAGTATATAAAGATTTTGTCAAGGATCCTTCAACTGTGGATCCAGAAATGAAAAAGTTTTTTGAAGGGGTTGACTTTGCCTGTAATAATGGTTTTGCATCACCCAGCAAACCTCAGCATAACATTGATGCAAATGGAACATCAAATATGCAAACCAGTGGGGCTGATATGCAAAAGGAGTTTGGGGTATATCAATTAATTAGGGCTTATCGTAAGCGTGGTCATTTAATCAGTACAACCAACCCTATTCGCAAAAGAATTGACAGACACGCCCATCTTGAACTTGTGCATTTTGGCTTATCAGACAATGATTTAAATACTGTCTTTGCTGCCGGACGTTTTTGTGGGTTAGCTGCTACTACTTTAGGCGACATTTTAGCCCATTTGCAAAAAATATATACCAGTACAGTCGGTGTTGAATATACCTATATTAATAGTGAAGATATCTGTAAATGGGTAGAAGTAGAGTTTGAAAAAATAATGACGCAGGATTTACCTTTGGTTAAGAAAAAAAGAATTCTAGAAAAGCTGAATCAAGGGGTCATTTTTGAGAAATTTTTGCATACTAAATTTATCGGTCAAAAAAGATTTTCACTGGAAGGAGGTGAAAGTACGATAGCAGCCTTAGATGCAATTATCACAGAAGCCGCCAACAATGATGTTCAAGAAGTGGTGATGGGTATGGCACATCGGGGTCGATTAAATATTTTAGCGAATATATTGCAAAAAACCTATGAGCAAATTTTTACCGAATTTGAAGGGAATGTGCCTACAGACTCTACCATGGGTAGTGGAGATGTAAAATATCATTTAGGATTTAAAAGCGATGTACTGACTTTAGATAATAAAAAAATTAATTTACAACTCACGCCTAATCCATCTCATTTAGAAGCCGTAAATCCTTTAGTAGAAGGATTTACAAGAGCTAAAGCAGACACATTGTATAAGAGTGATTTTGATAAAATATTGCCTATATTAATTCATGGTGATGCGTCAATTGCAGGTCAAGGTATTGTATATGAAGTGTTGCAGATGAGTAACTTAAATGGTTATTATACTGGTGGTACCATTCATTTTGTGATAAATAATCAAATAGGATTTACTACTAATTTTGATGATGCAAGAAGTGCAGATTATTGTACAAGTATTGCCAGTATGGTACAAGCGCCTGTGTTTCATGTGAATGGTGATGATCCTGAAGCTGTAGTAAAAGTTTCTGAGCTTGCTTTACGATTTAGACAAAAGTTTAATAGAGATGTATTTATAGATATGGTTTGTTATCGCAGACATGGGCACAACGAAGGTGATGATCCAAAGTTTACCCAACCCGCCATGTACAATGTAATAGACAAACATCAAAATCCAAGAGAGGTATATTCAAAAAAATTATCTGATGCAGGAGAGGTAGATGGGGCTTTGGCTAAAGAAATGGAAAAAATCTTTTGGAAAGATTTGCAAGACAGGCTTGATGAAGTAAAACAA
>OEIV010000933.1_pt1 | contig 14566 bp, 17 predicted proteins | sample 1539231 | NCBI WGS metagenome assembly OEIV01 (sample SAMN03794762, study PRJEB22550) | activated sludge metagenome | feature: wastewater treatment plant; material: activated sludge; isolation source: Wastewater treatment plant of a petroleum refinery complex | place: Argentina: Buenos Aires ...
TAGTGCTCTTAACAATAAAACGTATGCAAGAAGCCAAAGAGCGACTGGTACAGCACAAAAAGTTCCTTGAGCGATGAAATATGCTAAAAATTAACCATATAAAATAACAATTGCAAAAATTTAGCAATATTTCCATAAGCTCTTTGCTGGAGTACGATACAAATGTATTAACAAAAATAAACACGCCCATCCCGACTCCCTTCTGCGCTGACGAGGTGATCAACGTGCACTAGTTCATATTTGGAGCAAAAAGTATGCAATCAAGCCAAGAAGTACTCACTAGCATTGAAACACGCGTAAGACAGCAGAAAAGAGAAATCAGAGCATGGATCGAAAGTGGAGGCAATCCGTCGGAAGTGCTTCTCGATCCTGTAAATTTTCGGAACCCACAAAATAACTTTTATCTTCATCGTCTGTTAGTTCTGGATGAGCACATACGGCATTCGCTACATCCTGATAGGTTGGAAAATGCCGAATTGCGATACGAGGCGATACGTAATTCGCTTGCTGCGATGGCGTTCCCAGAACTATATCAGCAAGCTGAATTTCGAGTTGAAACAAACTTGCAACCTCCTTCATTCCCTCTCGAACTTGCAGGAATTGAAGTTCCAACGTACCAAGTTGCCGCGTAAAGTACCTCCTTTTTGTGGTATCTTTCAATGTGTCGAAGTATTACTTCGACGTATAAACCACACTCAAAGAGCAAATCTTAACGACTGAACAAATCGGTAAATATAAAGTTACTTAGTATTTTTTTCCCGATGCATACATCCTGCCCAGCAACAAGGTCGGCGCATGCCTTTCCGCATCTTATCAAGTCCAACAAGTATGCGTTTTTCGCGCGTTTCGTCTTTTTTAGCAGAAGTCACCCAACATATCCATTCGTTACGTGCGAGTGGAGTTATGTCATTCCAGAATAAAGTAATTTTCTTATCGTTTATCAAAGCTTTCTGAAAATCTTTCGGGAGTCTATGGGCGGTACCTTGAGCTAAAGTCATGGGTCTATAGTATCTTTTTTCATTCTATAAAAAAAGAGTATGATCATCCACGATGCACATGTGAACTGCCGCCACGATGAACATGAGGCATGCTGGTCGAACGAGATGGGCTGTTGTGGAATGATGTGCTAAAAATAGACCCCATTTGATTCGCTGTTTGTCTAGCTTGTTGGCGTGCTTGTTCTGCGCGGACTCTTGCTATCTCAGCTTGGCGCAATGCCTCTGCTGCAGCCGCACGTTTTTGTTCTTCTCGAACGACATCATGTTTCGCGTCCTGAGCGAGCTCGTCGAGTAATGAATTTGCTTGGAGTATGAATTCTAGTTGAGCTCGAAGTGCATTTCGATTTTCAGCCGTCGCACTTATCTGTTTACGAGTCGCCGAATCTATATCATCCCTAGCTTGTGCTATATCGAATTCAGTTTGTGCATCTACATCAGGGTGACTCTGCTCGTAAGTGTTCAACGTGAGCCATTTCTTTTTATGGGTGTATGTAGCGTTATCAATGGTATTCTCTAAGTCGTGTATTTCCTTATTTTGTGCTTCTGCTATTGCGGAAATATGTTTAGCCTTGTTGTTCAAATTCTCAAGGTTTCGCTGGATTGCAATAAAATCAGGTTTTACTTTAGATAGGTCGGCTTTTATATGTTCTAGTTCTGGAATGAGCTCAACAAGTTCTTGTTCAGTCTCGTCGTCTATACGTATTGTATTTATTTTAGTAAACTCAGATACACTATCGAGAAAAAACTCAAGGTTACGGAGTTCTAAAGGTAAATCCTGCTCAAGTTCTTTGATGTATACCGAATGGTTTCTTATTGAATCGAATACTTCACTGAACTGATCTGAGGTTTTGGCAATTTGTTTTAAGTTATTTGAAAGGGACACAAGCGTATCGATATTCGTTTCATTTGTTGGGTCAACGATCCCGCTAAATTCAGATTCGTATTTCTCACCTATGGTTTGCATGCGTGTAAAATCATCGCGCACGGTTCCTATGCAAGCTTGGTTATAGTTTTGCTCCAAATCTTCAAGCAATGATTGTGCGTTTTTAATCTTAGAGCCTGTCAATTCGTGAACATCTGCGTGCATATGGTATGCGTTTATAAGGTCACGATGCATTAGTGGTACTTGCTCGATAAACTTTGTGGTTTCTTTTATCGAAATTCGTACCGATTCCAAAATCTCAGTCGGTCCATTAATACGATGTTCAGTTTCATATGCGGATCGCGCTGTTTGATACTTTTCATTCAACGCCGAGACGAGTTGCTCGAGACTCGGCATGGTATAGCTCTTACGCTCAGACGAGTCTGCTTCTGTCTTGTCATCATTTTTTATTAATTTTGAGGCTTCAGCGCTAAAATTGAGCAATTCAGTATCGGCAGAGATAAGTAATTGTTCGATAGCATTACTTCGTTCAATGAGTATTTTTACCTCATCTTCATAAGCAGTAACATATTCAAAGTATCCAGTCGGATCCGCATATAGGCTTTGTTTAATAGCATCTAGCTGTTTTCTATTCGGTATGAAACCTTTGGAAGACTGTGTGTACTGCTGTTCGAGTTTTTCGATATGCTCTTTCCACTCGGGGAAGTGTCGCGCAAGGCTTTCTCTGAGCTCATACAATTGAGGGACGTCATCTTTAGGGATGAGCAATAGGGCGGTCGCTTCGCTTGCACTTTCTGTTTCTATAAGATCGTCGTTTGTCTTATCTTGGATGTATGCTTCCCTGCTACGTCGTCTTCTTTCTTCTAGTAAGACTTTAACGTCTCGAGAAAGTGTCAGGGCTTCTTTGCGCGCAGAAATACGGTTCTTTGTAAGATACAATGCACTGCCGAGTGCCACAATACCAAGACCTCCTAACCCGACTTCTGCAATAGGAAAATGATGCACATCTCGAGATTCGGCGGTGGTCGCTACGGGAGTCTCTACTTGTGGTACGGGTTCTTTCGGTTCGTCCCTTTTACCGTAGAGCGTTGTGTAAATCGACTGTAGTGCTTGTGCAGTCTCGGACTGAATATCACTCGTGTCGTCATCTCGAACAAGATTTAAAAAATCCACTACAAAGCCGTCAAACTCTTCGAAATGATCTGATTCGTAAGACTTAATGCTTCCTGTACCGACTATATTTACTGCTTTATCATCCACTATTCGTATAAGAGTTAGACTATTTGCTTCTTCATAACCACACGTAGATATAACTTCGTTAGAGTAAGCATCGACCGTCTGAGTGAAGGTTTCATCATCCATCGCTGTTAAATTACCATAACCCTCATCACTGAGCGTTTCTTGAATGATGACACGTACGAGTACACCTTTAGCTTCGAAATTATCAATTTGTTGTTGAAGATTGCTATCAATCCCCGAGGTGTACTCATCGTAAACGGGTGCGGGACATTCGGTACTTACTAGTTGTTCACTTGATTGTTCTAAATACGACATACCCTGTAGTATATTTCATACTTAACACGTAAACAAACATAAAAACTATTGATTGTAAATTTTGTTGATAAACGGTGCCGAAGTTGTACCATATATTTCATGGACAGATTCATAAATGAAGTTCGGAGTAGTTTACATGTAGCAGATCCTCGTTTCGAAGCGATACAGACAATCGAGCATGCTCAGCCGTTCATTGTGGGAAATGAAGACCCGGCGGATATTATTACTAGACGTGACATGATATGTAATTATTTACGTGCAGGTCTTCGTGATGTTGCGAGTTTTATGGTTTTGCAAAATGTTCCTTACGATGTACGCCTGACAGTCGATACAATGCAATACGACGCGACGAAGATACCATTTTATCTAAGAAAAAATGTTCGCTCGCAACAATCGGATCACTGGATCATGAGAGATAGGTCGGGCGAATGGGGCTATAAGTATCTTGCTACCAGGAATAATGCATTTCACGGTGCGCTCACACGATTTAATGTGGATCTATTATTACTAAACGCCGATGGCGTGCCAGAAGTTATACGTACCCTTGACGGAAATCCGATTGATGGAAGTACTCGAACTTTGCATTTAGACGGCAATGGTTTGTTGCGCTATGAAGCAACTAACGAAGACTTGCTACCAATAATTATTGACGATTCCGATGTAACGTTCAGTGCTCAGATTGCAGTCAGCCAATACAGAGAACTTTTTGTGAAAAAAATTTCCCAATCTTTGCAATAGTTTAAAATTCGTCCGGGCTTGAAATAAGGGTGTACCCGAGCATATGCGGTAAAGAGACCGCTCCCACATCAGGAAAGGTTAATTCATAGCTGAGGCCGAGTTCTCTTAGCTTAAGGTGTTGGCTTTTGCCGAACTGAAGGTCAAGACCGACGTATTCAACGACCCCAATAAAAGGCTGATCAGGTGACGAGGTTTTTATGTAACGACTATTTTCTATTTCTTGGTAAGCGACCGAACTTACGACGAGTGAACCACTAAAGAGGCCGACATGGTTTAAGTAGCTGATACGGTGTTTTTCTATTTCCGTTGTTGAGAGTACTGAATTTTTTCTGCCCGATCGCAAAAATAATGATGCGACTCGGTCTGCTTTTTGCTGTAATGTCATATCATCATTCGTCATTAATGTGTCTATTTCTTCACAAACAGGATCATCCGCAATTAATTCATAATTATGCGAGCTAGTGAATGACTCATTGGAAATTTTTGAACCGACGACCGGTACATTCGCCATAATCGAAACAGTTATATCGTTCCCAGTCTGTTCTGTGTATTGAATTTCTTCGCATGCAATTGCATGGCACAAGTACCACTTGCCGAATGGTTCAGCCTTGGTACCTTCTACGGCTCTGCCATATCTCCATCGCAAACCTTTGTAGTCTCCGCTTATCACTTGATCTGGGTATGCAAACATAGGAGTACTATTGAGATCTTCATCAATACCAACTGTTTCCACAAGGCCGTCACTAATTTTGACCTGAAAATTGGCGAGCTCTCGAGTTGCTAGGTCGGTGAGCGTGGCTATCTCAGTTATGTCATCAGGAAACTCATCTGCAAGTTGCTGTAGATATTCCGCATCCGCTACAAGCAACTCCAACTTTTCTGCATTGTTTAACAGCATGTAAACCTCTTCTGAAAGTATAGTAACGTATCAATGGAGAACATGAGCTACATTTTGATGAAAGGTCTAGTAGGCTTACTAAGAAGCCGAAATGCTTACTCGTTTGCATAGGTATCGCGAGCAGATTGAAGAAGCTCGTGAAGTGTCTCTAAAAAGAGGGGCCTATCTTTGTGACCGATAGTAGCAATAATCACGGTGTGTAGGTCACCATCACTATCTGGTAATTTAGCTGCGAAAAGCAAGCAATACCCCGCTTCGTCAGTCGTACCAGGCTTAATACCGATAACGTCTGGTTCATTGATGAGTTGGTTATAGTTATTGACGTCACCGGCGACTGAAAGTGTCGCAGTTTTTTGCGCGACAATCTCAGCAATCACTGGATGTCGCAGTGCAAGCTGTCCGAGTGCGATGAGGTCACTAGGGGTGCTTTTGCTATCCGGCGAGAAACCACTTGCGTCCGCGACGACGGTGTCGTTCAGCCCATGATTTTTTAAAAAGTTGTTGGCATAGTTCAGGTAGTCTTCTCTACTTCCAAAGAAATGATCAACGAGTGTATCGGCCATATTATTGCTAGACGGCAAGAGCATAGCTTGTAAACCTTCGTAATAACTCATTTGCGCTCCAATTTCTACCGCAGTCACCGTACCGAGCTTTGCAAAATATTCTTCAAAGTATTGTGCGTCCTTTTCCGTGAAAACGACTGCTTCACCTTTTTTACCTTTTTCTAATGGCTCTTTATCGAGCAAGACAAGTGCGGTGATGACTTTTGTAATGCTCGCGATGGGGGCTTGATGTTCATCGTTTGTTTTCTTTATCAGCCCTTCTTCAATCGTACCGATGGCAGTCTGTCCATCTTTTGGCAGTGGTACACTCCGAAGCGGACTATCAGGCAACTGTGTCTGCTCATTCGTATTGGATGAAGCGGTGTTATCTGTAGCACTCGTTAAAACGGTGGGCGCTGACTTACTAGTATTGTTGGCACTGACATAAGTGAGTAAACCAAAAAATCCGACAAAAGCACTCGCGAGAATGAGTTTACCGTTCACGTGCCTTCTGCGCTTTTTTATCGAACGTAAATTAACCGGCTTTGTTCTGTCGTTGTAATATACAAACTTACTTCGGTCCACTACATTATTTTCTCACGAAAGCAGTGGCTATCGTGAGAAAAAGCATTACAATATTCGGCCTTCGATATTTTCAACCATATTCGTGTAGGCTTGCTGATCACTCTTCGCCACTATTCTGTCGACTGCATACATACAAGAAGCGAGAGCAAATGCTCCAACGCTGAACAGATCAGTGACTCCTCTTTCAGCAACTATTTCGAACGCTGCACCAGATAAAAATATTGATGCGCCCGCAGTTAACGGAGCCACCTCAGAAGCTATGGCAGTACGATCTTGAACATCTGTGAACGCTAGTTCATTATTTTCTAGAATCATTTTAGTTCGTTCTGTCGGACTTCTATACACCGATGTCTTATTAAAATAATATGTTTTGTATTCATCTATTTTGTTTTTTGCAAATTGCGTTGCACTGAATCTTTCGTGTGCGCCCTTCATACTCGCAATTGTTAACCCTAAGGTGAGAAAGGTGTCTCTGTCTATCGGTGCTTTTTGTGCGTGTGAAACCAATGCAACTCCGACACTCGCTAACATGCATCTGCGTGTTATTCTGCTCGAGCGGGTAAGCCTTTCGTAAATACTTTTTTTCGTTTGATCTGATTTAGAGTTTTCAAGTTCATGCATATACAAAACTAATCGTTAACTTCTCTTGTAAGACCGTGTACGCGCATCTTATCAACAAAAGATTTAATTCTTATACTCTCTTTGACTTTGTCTTTTATGTTCCGGCGTTCTGCGAAAGACTTAGTTCCGAATAATCCGAGCATTATCGATGATATGAGTAATATAGGTGGGCTCAATACTGCGCTCGCAGATTCTATATCATTACGAGATACAGCCTTATCTAGGCTACTTAATCCATGAATTGTGGTTGCAGTACTTATTAACGTTGCAATCAAACTAGAATAAAAAATGGTATTCGTAAAACGGTAGTCTTTGGACGCTTCATATAATTCAGCATTTTTATCTTTTAGTGATTGCTTGGTATTTTCAATGATCTGCCGAGACGGATTAGCGAGTGTATCATTGCTAAAATCTAAACTGCCGTTTGTGTCACGACCTTCAATCTTGAAGATTCCTACGGGGTCAGCAATATGCGTATCATCGGTTTCCGTAGTTTCGATTGTAAGCGCATACCCTAGGGTAGCCGAGCCTAGGGTTGATTGGAAATCGATTCCCAGAAGCTTGACCGTAACTGCTTGCTTTTCAGTATCATCCTTAGGTTGTAGGTCTGGCTGGAATTTGACGCTTTCATGATTAAAGCTAAGCCCAAATGGAAGTATAATTTGCTCGCTGTTTTTTGCAATCATAATGTATAAACTCAATACTTTGCATTAAGTTAACGCCTAAATATATTTAAACATTATGTATTCATTCTCTGCAAACAACTTAACAACGTAAGGATTTATTGTTTCTCAGACAAATCAGGTTTCAAATGTTATTTATAACGCCGACTGAGTCGTCTCCTTGAATTTGTTGGAGTGCCCGTTCAGCAAGCAGAAGCTCCGCTTCAGCTCGCGCAAGCTCGGTTTTGGCATTCGTAAACTCGAGTGGCGACAGACCGATGAACTCACACCCACTACAGAGGATATTACCTATATTTTTTCGTATGTCATCGTAGCTAAGATTCATCCGTGTGTCTTTACGAGGCTCTGCTTTTTCTTCATGATCAGTTGCTACAACTAATCGGACAGTGTCGGGCAGTTTTGGACACGTAAATATAAAATCACTGTCTCGTTCTTCAAATGTTTTTAACTGGCATGTATTAAAATTTCTTCGACTTTTTATGCTCATAATGGGCATTATAGAAACGTGAACCTAAACGTGTCAATGAAACGCTAAAGAAGCGAAAAGGTCGCAGTGCCATAAAAAGTTGAATAAGTACAAAAATAGTTGTATAATATAATAATGAGTAGATTTATTGATGGAGTTATTGCAAACCACTTTGGAGCGAATAGAACTTCAGTTTTTGAAGCTGACGCTGAAAGTAAAACATTTCACCCGCATGTCACAGTTCAAGAAGCGGATGACCCTGCGCGCGCGCAACAGTCGTTAATTAGTGAGTACATTAGAGCTGGTCTTGCTGATGCAGCGAACTACCTTATGCTAAATGCAGTAGAGCCGACACATGCATTGGTTTCAAACGAACGAGTGCGCCGACCGACGCTCTTTATTCCTCGTTATCGTGAAATGAGTGCTCGTTCGATTCATTGGGCATTGGAAGACGAAAGCGTAACCTATGCTGGGCATCCGACATACATCATGAAGCAAGATATTGATCGTCATGTACCACGTTACGGGGAGTCAAAAAACATGCTTTTATTGAGTGCATCGGGTGATGTCGAACAATTTAAGTTTTTAGGTGAGCGTCAAGGTGCACACGAAAATGAAAGTGCTGAACGTGTTTCACCTGAGTTTATTGGCCATTTTCTTATACGAGAAGCTGTAACCGACGAACAGCTCGTGCCATTGAAGAGTGTAGACTCTTCGATGCCAATAGAACTGAATAGTAGCGTGATTTACTTCCAAGATAGAGTTTCAAAGCTGATCGAAGAACGTAGCCTCTAATATTTCATATATAAATATTTTAAGCAAAGTCATTGTTAAATAGTATTCTAATCGGCATAGTTCGACTATTAAGTTCTAGACTATCTTTTCGTGAGCCCAGTGGCATTTAAAGCATGTATGAAGCGACCGATGCGCTCTACCTTCTTGACTGCTTGGATACGCTCTCTGCGATAGCCACGGCACTGGTCCTCTTGTGCAAGCATCATACCGCCCCCAGAAATCGCACCTATAAACAGTCCGAAATCTAAATCGTTCTTAAAATCGAAGCTATTATTAACAAGTCTAGAGAGGAGTAATCCAAGCGAGAACATTCCGATAGTGGCACTAATGTTGCGCGTTCTTTCAGACTTTAGTTCTTTCTCCGCTTTTGCTAACGAGTCTTCAGTATGTCTCAGCCATGTACCAATCGCCGCATTACCAACGACTGCTTCAACCTGTTCGAGTTCATTGCTCTCGTCAATAGTTATCGGATGCTTTGAAGCTTCAAGGTCTACATATTGAGTCGAAAGACTTTCTAACTCCGTATCGCCAGTATTTTTATGCTCGGTTTCTAGGTCTACATCGACAACAAGACTCAGATCATCTGGTGCGCCAAGATGAATCGTAGTTGCGTAAAGGGAAATATTAAACTCTTCGTTGTCACTGTGTGTTTCATACCTTGCCGATAAATCTTCCATGGTGAGCCCAAATGGTAGTTCTGTGTGTATCATATTGTTTGACATGCGTCGAATCCTCTTTATTGTATAGACTATACTTTACTCGTTATGAAATCTTCAAGGAAGTAGTTATAGAAAAGTGTATCGCTTGAACAGATTGAATAATAATTATAATAATGTTATAATATTTTTAATGAGTGAGTATATTAACGACTTTCAATCTGCAGTGAGTGCATCAACACTCGAATTTAATAATAAAATGCTCGGACTTGGACCTATGAATTACCATAGGCAAATGCGTTTTCTAGATATAGGGGCTGGCGTATCGAGCGTTTCCGCTGAGCTCGCAGATAATTATGGTGTTGAGTCTTACGCTGTAGACATTTGCTATGCTTCATTGCAGTCATTGCTTGACAGAAACCAAGAGCAAATAAATTATGCATTTCTGAATGGTCGAGATGGGATGAGTCTTGCTTCTGGTATGTTTGAGATTGCACGTAGAAAATTTGTGGCAGATCAACAACAAAATCCATCGCGATATGTTGCTGCAGATGCGCGAGCATTACCTTTTGACGATAAAAGTTTTGATCTTGTGCAAAGTTGCATGTTAATAGATATCGAATACTCACTAGATACTGATTTTGCAACACAAGCCGTTTCTGAAGCTGTACGAGTATTGAACCGAGGCGGAAAACTCGTTATAGGTCCAGGATTTTTAGGGAGTGGTTTGCGCTGGCAAGCTCACCAAAATATTTACAGTGCACTAGATACTATGAGGGGTAAAAAAGATAGGCTTGCTAGGCGAAATGTAGACGGCACGCAGGTACTACATTTTCAAAAAGGATAGCAATAACACCTCTTAACTAATTCTGAATGCAATATGTTTCGCCGGATTCGAGGAGAATACGTGCGGCAGCTTGTCGTGTCGTAGCATCGTCGCTGAATTCAGGACCTGCGCAAGTTGCAGGCCACTGATATTGAATGTCTCCAAGCACCAGACCTGGTGGTGTTTGCACTGGTGCGACAGGTGTGAATGTGTATCGTTTACCTGTTGCTGGATCATTAAATTCCATTAAGTCGTTGGTCAAATATGGCGTTTCAAATTCATCTTTGAAGACGGACGGCTCAGTCGACGGAAAGGTGCCTTGATTTTCAGCAACATACATGTTTACTTCTGCGATAAATTGAGCAATATCGGATTTGCGTGTTTCATCGTTTGATGCTTGAAGAGCCTCCACACCGGTTTTGCGTTCGCCCAAACTTGCAAGTTGAGATTCTGTTTCGGTAAGCTTCGCTTTGGCTTCAGATAATTGTTTCTGTATTTCCTTGATTTCACTGTCTTTCTTGCTAAGATTGCCCATAAAATACGTTGAGACACTCGCGCCAGCAATAAATAAGATTGCTGAAAGTATTATTAGCATTTTATTCACCTTAGATTTAACTGGAACAGGCGCATAGGTCGGTTGTTGATAAAACGTATTCGGGTTTTGCTGAAATTGTTGTGGATTCATATGCGGTAAGTATAAGGATTATTTAACGATGTGTATAGATAGAAAGTGTAAGCGATTATAGGTTGTGCTGGTTACTCTTTTGGGGTCCTCGAATAATTAAAAAACGCTTCCCAGTCGCCTACGATATTTTTGTAAACTGAAATCACAAGATTTGTGTCGTTGATAGTTACTGTTTCTGGTGTTAAAGTTGCTCGATTCGCTTTTTGGGTCCATCCACCAAGAAAATCACTCGGATCATTTTTGAGGGAAACAGGTGGTGTCGATTTAAGCACTTCGACAAGAATTGCTAACGCATTTGGTCGGTCTACATCTGACAAATGCCGTACCTTTTCGTGTATATCATCATTTGGTCGTATGATAATATCCGTCGCCCAATACCCCACACCCTTTGGTCGTTCGGTACGCGCAAGTAGGAATCCTGCAGGGTAACCACGCTTTCTGTCGGAGACGCTTTTTTGCTCTAGCTCTGTCCTACCTTTCTGCTTTTCATGTGGCGGTATAAACTCGATTACCTTGGCGAATGACTTATTAATCAATTTTTTGCCATAAGTAATGGTGTTCATATGATCAAAATGTATGAGTGAAAAATAGTAGGTATTATTGTCCCGACCGTATGTACGGAAGCAAAGTAGCTCAAAATCAGGGTTTATTCGTTCGTATTTTATGATTGAAAGCGACTCATTCATACCGGGTATAAATAAGTCGATAGCGTTAATGAGATTTTGCATGTCTTCTGAATTGTACATACCCTTAATTCTATATCGTCTCTTTACAATTATAAAATGCAGATAATCATTGTCAGTTAAGTCAGCATAATTTTGGAAGAATTATTATAAAATCCCTACCAAGATAGCGGTAAGCTGTGAACGATGATGAGTATGACTGTCCGTATGGCTTTTGGTTGTATCATCGCAGTTATACCAAGGATGACAAAGAACATTCCAAATACATCTGCAACGATATTGAATGAGAAAAGTGCCATGTAGAAAATACCAAATATTACAAACAAGAAACCTATGATTCTCGCGTTACGTAAAAATTTTTTACTTGGTGCTTTTGATGTGCCTTGTTGCTTGTCTGTCATTACAATAAGTATAACAATCTTTATAAATCGCTATTATTAATTCGACGATGTTCGTCGAGTATTGTTCTAATAGTTCTACGTGAAAGATACTGAATCGCATGAAATTTCGCCGTGCTTACGTCTTGCCTACTTCCTCTAAGACTAAGGGCCTCTCTGAGTTTTGCGCTCGCTTCAAACACCCATCGCTCGTAAGTTAAGTCACCTATACGGTTTAAGACCGGTACTACGTCACCTGTAAAAAAGGCGCTTTGCACAAGTTCTGGGTAGAACTGTTTATCGAGTAGTGTGAACGCAGCTACCAGGGACGCCATAATGTCATAGTGGGGTCGATATGTATCCGGTCTCATGATGAAGTTGCTAAAGTCTGCCAATCCTTCATTGACCCACCATAAACTCATGATGTCAGACTGAACGGGCTCGGGGCAAGAACTATGTGCAAACGAAAGTCCGGTTTGCATAGCTCTAAATAGTGTGTCGTTAACTTTGAACGAGTTGCATTGATTTTTAGATACGACATGGTAGGTTTCGTGGGCAAGTGTCTGTCGTATCTGAGGCGCCGAGTACACGGGGTTAATGAGCGTTACGTAGCAGTTGTTCTTAAATAATCCATGCGTTCTATAGGGCAATGAAGTATCGAGGTACGTTCTATTGAGCGCTGCACGATCTTTAAAAATTTCACTACATTCACCTTCGTCCATATCTACAACAGGGGCAACATGGCGCGCAAAACGGAGTGCATGGCTCATAATATAAGCATCAAATGCGGGGGTACGCACGTGTTCGCTATTTTCGAACGAAGCGCGAAGCGAATGGTTTAAGGTGGTCTCGGTCATCTCTTTTTCGACAACCATTTCTGGTAAATATAAATAGGTAGGCATCAGTAATACAGTTTAATTTAAAGTAGTACTGTACCTTAGCGGCAAGCTTTAGCGCAAGCACATGCAAGATATGATTAATTAGTAACTATTTAAAATAACGCTTGCTTAGTATAGGGTCACTTATCAAGAGTACTTTGACATATGTACGGCTGGGAGAGATCATATCCGTCACAAGCTTTATATAGTTCAGTTCGCTCAGCTTCTAGCCGTGCAACATCTTCATGTGCACCTTCAAGAACACTTCCAATAAATTGGTACAAGCGTGTTTCTGTCTGGTCTGGGTTTTCATCAGGACCCAGTTCGTTATCGGCATATTCAAGTATCGCTATTGCGCCACCATCTCCCATGACGTCTATTACTGTTTCTTCAGTACGATTGTACTCACGTAGAGCACCAGCAAGCATCACAGTAAGACATGAAGATCTCGAGCAAGCTCTACATTTAGCGTCGATGGTCTTATATGCATCTGAAACTTCTCTCATAAAATTAATTATATCATAAAAAACTTAAAAAAACAATTTCTCCCCATGCAGGGGGAGAAATTGTAAGCATAAAAATTATTAAGTACTAAAATTGATAAATAATACAATAAGATATAAAATAACCTCCTATGAATCAATCAAATACAGAACGCGCGGAGGCTTTGCCTGACACGAAAGCAGAAATTGCAGCCCAAATTTTAACGAATAATTGGGAGTCAGCATCTAAAATCATTAACGGCTATGTAGAACAGACTTTAATTCCAGAATATTGTACGGTGGTCAAGACTATGGAGCGTGGCGAGGAGGTATTGTGGCATGTCTCGAAGGGCGCTTATACCGACGAGAAAGGCCATGTTTTTCAGCTGGCTGGCATGATACCGCCTAAAAAAAGATACGATATGGATTATATGTTGTCCAGTGCTCGCATTATCTTGGATGGCAATGTTGGTAATTTTGTAGGCACTATTGTGAGAGGACAAGTTTTAAATGACGATGATGAGATTTCGCATGTATTAGAGCTGGAACCCGCTGGCTATGAAGATCTTATAAGGCAAATATATGAATCCTCTAGATCTAGGTCTATTCTCGAGCAAAAAGAAAAAGAGCAAAGGAGTGAGGAACATAAGCGATTGTTTACGAAAACGGTGCGTCGGTTGATTATGGCTGGCGCAGCGGCTAGTGCAATTATATTTGGAGTTCCCCGAGCTATCGATGAGCTCGATCAGCGTGAAGCAAGAATCGAAGCACAAAAAGAAGCAGAAGCACAAGAACTGGCCACATATCAAGCTGCACTTGAGGCAGAGAGGCAGGCAGAAATAGCTGAGTTCGATGCAAAGTATACCGATATAACTGACGCAGTGATTGCAACGGATGGCGATTTTGCGGTTTTACCGTCCACTACAGAATTCTCTTCTGTTTCTGAGATTCCGCAATACGATGAAAGCCTTACCTATACGCAGCTCGAACATGTTCGCTCATTCACCGCTCCTGCAATAGGACAGACCATGACGTATTCCCTGTCTATCCCAGAAGGTGCACAATTTAAAATTGCCCATACCGGCGATAGTGATTTATTGGTAGTTGCTCAATTTGATAGTCAATCACAAATGTTAACGATATCTTCGGTGGATATTTTCCCACAAAATTTTGATGTTGATGGAAATGTAATCCCTACTCAACGCAATTTGGGCGA
>OEIV010000934.1_pt1 | contig 14537 bp, 14 predicted proteins | sample 1539231 | NCBI WGS metagenome assembly OEIV01 (sample SAMN03794762, study PRJEB22550) | activated sludge metagenome | feature: wastewater treatment plant; material: activated sludge; isolation source: Wastewater treatment plant of a petroleum refinery complex | place: Argentina: Buenos Aires ...
ATATCAAGCAGTTAGTTGGCGGATGGGGTGGGATTCGAACCCACGGTGGGCGTGAACCCACGGCGGTTTTCAAGACCGCTGCCATAAACCACTCGGCCACCCATCCTTCATCCCCTGCGGCATCCTGCCGGTTCCGGTCACCACGGCCGTGCTGCGCCCGTTTCGGCCGCGGGGAGATCGATCGACCGCGGACGATAGCAATCCGGTCCGCGGCCGGCCGTGCGGCAATGCTCTACAGAGTTTCCCACAGCCGCTCAAGCGCGTGGCGCTTTACGCCACGTCAAGCGCGATCCGCCATGCTACAGCGCGGTTGCCATGCTTCCACCACACGGAGCACGGATCAGTCGGCGAGGCCCCGACAGTACGGGGCGCCATGGTGGGTTGATGCAACTCGAGCGAACGCAGATTTGTGACGGCGCGGGCAGCGCTGTCAGCGACGAACGTGCGATGCCGCGGCCGCGCCTGCCTGCTTGCCGTAGCGCGTCTGTGCTCGTGTCGGCAGCCGCACTCGTGCCGCTCGCGCTCGTCGCGGGGTGCGCGCAGAACGAACAAAAGCCGCCCGTGGCCGGGGCGTGGAGCACGAACTCCAGCTACGCTTTTCCGCCATCGGTGGTCCAGGTGCCGGCAAGCCCGCGTATCGTCGAGGTCAATCAGCCCGTGCCGAAGGGCGGCGGCGGGTTCAAGATCGGCAAGCCCTACAGCGTCGCCGGTCGCTGGTATTTCCCGCGCGAGGAGCCCGGCTACGACCGCACCGGCTCGGCATCCTGGTATGGCGACGATTTCCATGGCCGCAAGACGGCCAACGGGGAGCTGTTCGACAAGCAGGCGCTGACGGGCGCGCATCCGACACTACCGCTGCCGAGCTACGTCTGGGTGACGAACCTCGACAACAACCGGACGGTCCTCGTCCGCATCAACGACCGTGGTCCCTATGTCGGTGGCCGCATCGTCGATCTCTCGCATGCGGTCGCCCACCACCTGGACTTCGAGCACAAAGGCGTCGCGAACGTGCGGGTGCGCTACGCGGGGCGCGCGCCGCTCGATGGAAGCACGCACCGCGAGTACCAGCACCTCGCGATGCAGCCGTGGTATTCGGGGCGGTCGCGTTTCGCGGCGGACACGGGTGGCGGCGTTCCCGCGGGCGGCTTCGGCTACAGCGGCCGGCGCTGAGCGGCGTCCTTCGCGTTGGAATTCGGCGAGCCGATGCTGCAATTCTGCGTGACCACCGCATCGAATTGCCCCCTGGCTCCGGTGGTTTCCGGCTTTTGCCCGCTAATTCGCGCCGTTCGCGTTGACACGACTCGTCGCCAGCACCGATAGTCAGGCATTAACCATATCGACGGAAGGATCGGATGCGACGCTCGCTCCACGAAATGCCGTTGTCGTTCGTGGCGACCGTGATGCTCTTTGCGCTCACCTTACTGGTCGCTGCGGCGGGCACCGCCACCGCACAGACGCCCGCGCCTGCTCCCGGGGCGATTTCCACGAAGGCCAAGCACGCCGTTCTGATGGACGCGGTGTCCGGCGCGGTGCTGTTCCAGCACGACGCCGATACGCTGTCGCCGCCGGCGAGCATGAGCAAGCTGATGACCCTGGCGGTCGTCTTTCGCGCACTGAAGAACGGTACGCTGAAGCTCTCCGATCCGATTACGATGTCGGTGAACGCCTTGAGGACGGGCGGCGCGCCGTCCGGAACTTCGGCGATGTTCGTGCCGGTGAACGAGACGGCGACGGTCGAGGAGATGCTGCAGGGCATCATCGTGCAGTCGGGCAATGACGCCTGCATCGCCATCGCCGAAGCGCTCGGTGGCAGCGAGCAGAATTTCGCCGCCATGATGGTGGCGGAGGCGCGCCGCATCGGGCTTCCCAAGTCGACGTTCGCGAACGCCACCGGCCTCTATCACGCCGATCACCTCATGACCGCGCGCGAACTGGCAACGCTCGCGCGCTTCATCATGCACGAGTATCCAGGGCAGTTCGCGATCTTCAGTCAGAAAGAATTCAACTACCGCAAGCACCGCTTCATCAACCGCAATCCGCTGCTCTTCCTCGACATCGGCTCGGACGGTATGAAGACCGGATACATCAGCCAGGCGGGCTACGGCATGGTCGGCACGGCGACACAGGACGGGCGGCGCCTGATCGTCGTCGTCAATGGGCTCGAGTCGGCCAATGACCGGCGCGACGAAGCACGCCGGCTGCTGGAATGGGGCTTCCGCTCGTTCGGCGAGTTCAAGCTGTTCGATCCCGGCGAGGTGGTCGGTGAGGCCCGCGTCTGGGGCGGCAGCCAGTTCTACGTACCCCTCGTCGGCAAGGACGGCGTGGCGATCGTCCTGCCGCGGTTCCCGGCCAACCAGAGGCTCTCGGCGGAAATTCGCTACAAGGGGCCGCTGAAGCCGCCGATCCACAAGGGGGACGAGGTTGCGCATCTGCGCGTGACGAGTTCGTCGTCGGCCACGAACGAGGTGCCGCTCTTCGCGTCGGAAGACGTAGCAGAGGCCGGCACGATGCGGCGCGGGCTCGATAGCCTGCTGCATCTGGCGCTGTCGTGGGCCAAGCTCTGAGCCTTCGATGCGCGGCGCTCGGCGGCGGGACCGCCGAGGCGGTGCTGGGGCGCTTTCATGCGATCAAGGGAGCAGCGGGCCGTTCCCTCTGATCGGATGTCCCTCTAGAGTGCGAGATCACGGTGCTATCCGCGCTTTCGACGAGGGCGCGAAGCGCTTCCCTTTCAACCGATCGCACCCTAGGGATCTCGACTGAGCACGTCGGAGGCCTGGAAATCGCGGACGCATGACCCCGGGCAAGTTCATAACGTTCGAAGGCGGAGAGGGCTCCGGCAAGTCCACCCAGGCGCGGCTTCTCGCCGAGCGCTTGCGTAGCCTCGGTCATGATGTCGTGGTGACGCGGGAGCCGGGCGGGACGCCCTTCGCCGAGCAGGTTCGCCAGCTCCTGCTGGCCCCGGACACGGCGCCGCACGGGCCGGTTTCGGAAGCCCTGATGTTCTATGCCGCGCGCGCCGATCATCTCGAGAAGGTCATCCGGCCAGCGCTCGCGGCCGGCCGCTGGGTGATCTGCGATCGTTTTTCGGATTCGACCGACGTCTATCAGAGCCATGCCGGCGGCCTCGACCGGGCCATGTTCGACATGCTCGAGCACGCCATCGTCGCCACGACACGGCCGAGCCTGACGCTGGTCATCGACATCGATGCGCGGCTCGGCCAGGAACGGGCAGCGGCGCGGCGGGGATCGGCCACCCCCGGCTCGGACAGCGTTGCCGCCGATGCCTACGAGCGTCGCGATATCGCCTATCACGAGACCCTGCGCCGCGGTTTCCTGGCGATCGCCGAGGCCGAGCCGCAACGCTGCCTCGTCATCGATGGCGCGAAGCCTCTCAACGATGTCGCCGCAACGGTCTGGGCCGGCGTGGCGGCGCGGTTCGGTGCCGAGATCGGTGCCGGCACGCCGCGGTCGGGCTAGGGGCGCCGTCATGGCTCGTGCCCCCATCGCCCAAGAGATCGAAGACCTGCCGGAGATCGACCGGCTGGAGGGTTTTCCCCATCCGCGCGAGACGGCAGAGCTTTACGGTCACGGGGCGGCCGAGGCCGAGCTGGCGACGGCGCTCCGCTCCGGGCGCATGCACCACGCTTGGCTGATCGCGGGGCCGTCGGGTATCGGCAAGGCGACGTTCGCCTACCGCCTCGCCATGCACGCGCTGGCGTCTCCTGGCGAGCGCGACGCCGATGCGCGCACGCTCGCGGTTGCGCCCGGTGCCATCGCGGCGCGGCAGGTGCGCGCGCAATCGCATCCGGGCCTCTTGGTCGTCCGGCGTGGATACAACTTGAAGGACAAGCGTTTTCCCGCCTCGATCAGCGTTGAGGAGGTGCGGCGTCTGAGATCGTTCCTCGGTCATCGCGGGGCGCTCGGCGCATGGCGCGTGGTGATCGTCGACAGCGGTGACGAACTGAACATCAACGCCGCGAACGCACTGCTGAAGTCGCTCGAGGAACCGCCTCCGCAGACGATATTTCTGATCGTCTCGGCGGAGCCCGGCCGGCTTCTGCCGACGATCCGCTCGCGCTGCCGGCGTCTCGACCTGGCGCCGCTCGACGACGACGATCTCGGCAAGGCCCTGCGCCAGGCACGCGCGGCAGCGGGGCGGGACATGCCGGATGCGGCTGCGTCAGGGACGCTGCTGCGGCTCGCCGAAGGCAGCGTGCGCCGCGCCCTCAACCTCGAGAGCGAAGGCGGTATTGCGCTCTACAACGACGTCTTCCAGATCGTCGCCGGGCTGCCCGAGGTCCGGTGGGGGGCCGTTCATGCACTCGCCGATACGATGTCGGCGGTCGCGGCAGAGGCGCGTTTCGAGCTGTTCTTCGAACTCCTGCTCGAGCTTCTGGCGCGCCTCGTCAGGGCCGCGGCCACGGGGGAGGGCGAAACGCGGGAGCTGCAGCTCGCCAACCAGCTCGCGCGCTCCGGCGAGGCCGAGGGGCGGCTTGCCTCCCTGGCGGTCTTGTGGGAAACAGTGGCCCGCGAGAAGGCGGAGACCGTCGCGCTCAATCTCGACCGGAAGACGCTGATCCTTCGAACCGTTTCCCGTCTCGAGACGACGACCCGCTGAGGCGGTGCCGTGTGGGCGGCCGCCGAAAGCGAGGGAGACGAGATAATGAGCGACGCGCAACGCTTCTACATCACCACGGCCATCTCGTATCCGAACGGCGTGCCCCACATCGGCCACGCCTACGAAGCGATCGCGACCGATGCGATTGCGCGCTTCGAACGGCTCGACGGCAAGACCGTACTGTTTCTCACCGGCACCGACGAGCACGGCCTCAAGATGAAGCAGACTGCGGTGAAGGAGGGGCTGACGCCCCGCGACCTCGCCGACCGCAACTCCGCGCGCTTCCGCGAGATGGCAGCGAGCCTCGATCTCTCCAACGACGACTTCATCCGCACCACGGAGCCCCGCCACTACGCCGCCTGCCAGGAGCTGTGGCGGCGGATGGAGGAAGCGGGCGACATCTACCTGAAGAAGTACGGCGGCTGGTATTCGGTGCGCGACGAGGTCTACTACAAGGAGAGCGAGACCGAGGTGCGCGACGGCCAGCGCTCCGCGACACCGACCGGCACGGAGGTCGCATGGGCCGAGGAGGAGACCTTCTTCTTCCGCCTCTCCAAGTATCAGGACGCGCTGCTCGCGCACTACGAGGCGAACCCCGACTTCATCCTGCCGCCCGAGCGGCGCAACGAGGTGACGAGCTTCGTGCGCTCGGGCCTCGAGGATCTGTCGATCTCGCGGACGACGCTCGACTGGGGCATCCCGGTGCCGGACCATCCGGGCCACGTGATGTACGTATGGGTCGACGCGCTCAACAACTACGTGACGGCGACCGGCCTGCTCGGCGGCGGCGGCGACGAGCGTCGCGAATTCTGGCCGGCCGACGTCCACGTCATCGGCAAGGACATCGTTCGTTTCCACGCCATCTACTGGCCGGCGTTCCTGATGAGCGCTGGGCTCGCCTTGCCCAAGCGCGTGTTCGGCCATGGCTTCTTGTTCAACAAGGGCGAGAAGATGTCGAAGTCGGTCGGCAACGTGGTCGACCCCTTCGCGCTCGTCTCGCACTATGGCGTCGATCAGGTGCGCTACTACTTCATGCGCGAAGTCGTGTTCGGGGCCGATGGCAGCTACTCGCCGGAGACGATTGCCACGCGCATCAACGCCGATCTCGCCAACGGCATCGGCAATCTCGCGCAGCGCTCGCTGTCGATGATCGCCAAAGGTTTTGCCGGCGTGGTGCCGACACCCGAAGCCTTCAGCGAGGCGGACACGGCGCTGTTGGCTAAGGCCGACGCGCTCTATGCAACCTGTCGCGAGGCGATGGACCGGCAGGCGATCAAATCCTGGCTCGACGCGGTGTGGGACGTCGTGGCGGAGGGTGACCGTTACTTCGCCAGCGAAAAGCCCTTCGACAAATCGCTGACGCCAGAGCGCAAGGGCACCATCCTCTACGTCGCGGCCGAGGTGGTGCGCCAGCTCGCGATCCTGGTGCAGCCGGCGATGCCGGCTTCGGCGGCGAAGCTGCTCGGCCTGCTCGGTCAGCAGGAAGGCGCGGCACGCTCCTTCGCGGCACTCGGTTCGTCGGGACGGCTGAAGCCAGGCACGGCGTTGCCCGAGCCGCAGGGCGTGTTCCCGCGCTATGTCGATCCGGCGGCGGAGGCGCAGAAGAGCGGCAGCCAGTCGGCCGAAGCGCAGGCGGCGGCGAAGGCGGCCAAGCAGGCGAAGAAGCAGGCCAACCGCGACAAGAACAAAGGTGACGATAGCCCGGGGTGATCCGGGCGCGTCACGCGCAACGGCTCGGTGACCGCGAGCAACCCGCTATCGCCGCAGCACTCTTGCGCGGGGTATGACGACAGCCGCCAAGCCGGCCGGCAGACATCGAAGATTGGAACGAGGCGTGATGCTCGTCGACCACCATTGCCATCTCGATTTTCCCGGGCTCGTCGAGAACCTGGAGGACGTCGTCGCGCGCGCCAAGGGTGCCGGCGTCGGCGTGATGGTGACGATCTCGACGCACGTCGCGAAGATCGACACGCTGCTGGCGATCGCGGCGCGCGACCGCGACCTTTATTGCTCGGTCGGCACGCATCCCCACAATGCCGATCAGGAGATGCACGTCACGACGGCGGATCTGGTCCAGATCGCCAACACGCACGACAAGATCGTCGCCATCGGCGAAGCTGGCCTCGACTACTTCTATCAGAAGTCGACGCGCGAAAATCAGGCCGAAGGTTTTCGCCGCCACATCGCCGCGGCGCGTATCACGGGCTTGCCCCTCGAGATCCACACGCGCGATGCCGACGATGATTGCCTGAGCATTCTGGAGGACGAGCACGCGAAGGGCGCGTTTCCGGCGATCCTGCACTGCTACACCGGCGGCATGAAGCTCGCCATGCGCGCCGTCGAACTCGGTCTCTACGTCTCGTTCACGGGCGTCATATCGTTCAAGAAGTCGGAAGCGCTGCGCGACATCGCCCGTGCCGTTCCGCTGGACCGGCTGCTCGTCGAGACCGATGCGCCATATCTGGCGCCCGAGCCGTTTCGCGGCAAGACCAACGAGCCGGCGCTCGTCGTGCATACCGCGGCGGCAATTGCCAAGGCGCGCGGAATTCCGGCCGCCGATTTCGCCCACGCGACAAGTGAAAACTTCTTCCGCCTGTTCGCAAAGGTCCGCCGCCCAGCGCTTCAGACGAAAGCCGCCGAATGAGCTACAGACTGACCATTCTCGGCTGCGGGTCGAGCGGCGGCGTGCCGCGTATCGGCGCCATGTGGGGACAATGCGACCCCGAGAATCCGAAGAACCGGCGGCGTCGCTGCGCCGTGATGATCGAGCGTTTCGGCGCGAACGGCACGACGCGCGTGCTCGTCGATACGCCGCCCGATATCCGCGAGCAGTTGCTCGACATGCGCGTCGCGGCCATCGATGCGGTCGTGTTCACGCATGACCACGCGGACCACACGCACGGCATCGACGATCTGCGCATGGTCGCCTACGCGATGAAACGGCGCATCGATGCCTACTTCGACGCGCCGACGCGCAAGAGCCTCGAGGAGCGTTTCGGCTACTGCTTCTTGACTCCGAAGGGTTCGGGCTACGCGCCGATCCTCAACTCCCGCGACATCACCGCGGGCAGCAGCATCACGGTCGATGGACAGGGCGGGCGGATCACCATCGCCGCGATCCCACAGGTTCACGGCGACATCGCTTCGCTGGGGTTGCGTGTCGGCCGGCTCGCTTATTCGCCCGACGTGTCGTCACTGCCGGAAGCGGCGCTGCCCATGCTGCAAGGCCTCGACCACTGGATCGTCGATGCGTTGCGCTTCACCTCGCACCCGAGCCATTTCAGCGTGAAGGATGCGCTCGGCTGGATCGAGCGGCTCGGCGTCAAGCACGGGGTTCTGACGCATATGACGACCGACCTCGACTACGCCGCATTGAAGCGTGAGCTTCCGACGAACGTGGAGCCCGCCTACGACGGCATGGAGATCATGTTCGAATAGCGAGCCGGGTCCGCCGTCGCCTTCGTACCGAGGACGGTCGAAGGACATCTCGAGCAATGGTGTCGTCACGCGGCGGAGCGTGACCACGCGGAGCCTCAGGCCTCGTCGGCCATCGGGACCGTCTTTCCCATTTCAGCGAGTTGCTCGCGAGCGTCGAAGGTGATGCCGTTGCTGGTCGTCGAGGGCTTGCACAACTCGACGATCGCAGGCGCGATCATCGCGGGCGTCGGCAACGTCTCGGGCTTCTCGCCGGGAAATGCCTTGGCGCGCAGGGCCGTCGCAACCGCGCCCGGATTGATGATGTTCACGCGCACGTTGGTGTTGACGAGCTCGGCCGCCCACGAGCGCGCCAGCGCGTCGAGCGCCGCCTTCGATATCGCGTATGGTCCCCAGTAGGCATGCCGTCCGGTCGCGGCGCCCGAGGTAACGAACACCGCGCGTCCGGCGTCGGAAAGCTTCATCAGGGGATCGAGCGAGCGGATCAGGCGCCAGTTCGCCTCGAGGTTCACCCCCATGACGTAGTCCCAGGAGTCCGACGTCACGTGCGACAGCGGTGAAAGCGGGCCGAGAACGCCAGCATTGGCGACGAGAATGTCGAGCCGCCCCCAACGGGGAAAAATCGTCGGACCAACGGCGTCGACGCGATCGCCCTTCTTGAGATCGAGCTGCATGATCGTCGCGCTGCCGCCCATCGAGCGGATCTCGTCGTCGACCGTCTCGAGAGCGCCGGCCGTGCGGGCGGTAAGGATCACGTGTGCGCCTTCGCTGGCGAGAGCCAGGGCAACGGCTTTGCCGATGCCGCGCGAAGCGCCCGTGACGAGCGCGATGCGGCCGGCGAGGCTCTTGTTCGAGGACATGAGTTTTTTGATCCAGTTGCAGTCGTCGAGCGGCGGTCGGGCAGCGCTCATAGAAGGGCGCGCGATGGCCCGGAACGGCCGGGCATCCCCTTGCTATCGGTCGCGACCAGTTCCGGCAAGGGCTAACGGGCAGGGCGGTTTACGGGTGCAGGGCGCGGGCCTGCGGCAGGTGTCATGGCCTGCGATCAGTACGCCGGCAAGCCGTGCGCGTCCCACCGATCAGTTCGCGTCGGGCTTGTCTGCGGGCTTCGCCGGCTCGATCAGTTCCTTCACCGTCTCCTTGGCCTTCTCGATGGTGGCCGTTCCGCTCTCCTTGGCGCTATCCACGTGGGGCTTGGCCGCTTCGAGTGCCTTCGCGGTCGCCTCCTTCGCCTTCTCCAGCAACGGCTTCGCCTTCTGGCGCGCGCTCTCGGAAACATCAACGAGGCCTTCGACGGCGCCCGCCGAAAGCTGGCGCGTGCGCTTCAGGACTGACGCGATCAGCCCGCCCTTGGGCCGCATCTTGTCAGGCGACCAGGCGGCGAGCGACGTGATCAGCTTGCGATGACGGGCAGCCGCTTCGCCGTCGCCGAGGCGCTCGGGCGCGCCGGTGAACAGCACGAGCGGCGTGCACGAGGTGACGAGGCTGGTGCCGCCCTTGAGCCAGCTCGCCTCCGCCACCTCGGTCTCCTGCGCGTGGTAGATTTGCTGACCGCGGATTTTCCAGTCGAGGATGGCACGGTCGATCACCGGCACGAAGTGGCCGCCAAGGTCGCCGACCAGACGGAACCTCGCGTTGTCGGGGTCGGGAAACTGCACGAACAAAGCGACGGCATTATCCGAGGCGAGGGCGAGACTGATCGCCTCGTCCACGGAAGCCGCGTAGCGGACATCGCCGGCCGCCGCGAGGTCGGAGTCGATCGACTGAAGGTGGCGGAACGTCGCCGAGGTGCCCGAGTTGGCCGGCGGCAGCACGAACCGCAGGTGCTCGGCGCGCGCGGCGATATCGCCGTAGGTCGCGAGCGCCTCGTTGCGGGCGACGGCGAAGATGCACTCACGTACGTCGTCGCTGCGGATCTGGGTGAAGGCGCCGGCGCCGCCTTGCGATGCCTGCTCGATCGCCAGCAGGTCGAGCTGGCCGAAGGCGAGATCGGTCGGGTGCGTGCGTATCCGGCGCATGTTGTCAGCGGTGCCGTTGCTCGGCGTGCAGACATGCTTCTCGCCTTCGGCTGCCAGAGCTGCGGCGAGTGGCGGACAGAACGTGGCGTGATAGGCTCCGGACTCGCCACCGGTATAAATGTGATGGGCTTCGGAGGAACGGGCGGGCGAGGAGGGGAGAAGGGGGGCGAAAGCCAGAGTAGCCGCGAGGAGCACGCCATGAACGCGCCAACGCGAGGGTTGGCTCAGGCCCTTCGGCGGTTCGAAGCGCGGCCTGGATCGAGACCGGCAACCCTCATCGGCCCCCGTCGTCCTGTCTGCTCGCCTTTCCTGCATCGCCACGTCCAATCCCAGCTATGATCGCCACGAAGGCAGTTGGGAGGCCAACTGTGGCGCGGAGAAGAAGAGAGATCGGAACTCAGTGCTCGTCCTGTCGAAAAGTTGCCTTGGAGCCACGGTTGCGAATTCGAGGTCGTGAGTCACGTAGTCGCGAAGCTGCATGTGTATCAAATTGAGACACATCATGACTAGCCATATATTTTCCATAATATGCATTACGCGAATAGTGGATGGGGTTCTGGGCAGCAGTTGATTTCGCTCTGACGTGGCGATCCATGGAATCTGCCGCTGACGCAGCGTCCGGTGAACGCCCCACAGTGATCTCCTCACAGCAGCCGGTCCTCTGCCCCGACGACGGCCTCGGCGATCACGACCGCATAGATTGCGACGACGAAGCCGGTCAGCACGTTGACACTCAGCAGCACGCCGACGACCGGCGCCCAATCGCCCCCGACGACCGTCCGCAACAGCGTCACGACGATGCTGTCGATATAGAGCTTCAACTGGAACAGCAGCTCACTCGCCTGCTCGAGGCTCGGCTTCACGGGAGTGTTGAAGATGGTGCGGCCGAGATCGATGGTGCCGGGCGTGTGCACCACACCGAAGCTTCCGGCAAGCGCGAGCCCGACCGAATAGAGAACCCCGATCGGTGCAGCCAGACGGAAATAGCCCCACCGCGAGGGACGCGCGTCCAGCCGCACCGTCAGATACCGCAGCAGGCTCGTCGCCGCATAAAGGGTGATGCCGAAGACGACCGCGATCCACGTCAGGCGCTCGCCATCCGTGCCGGAGAACGTCAGCAGCGCGACGATGCCGGCGACGGCCGCTCGGACCAAGGCGCTCGATAGGGCCACGAAGGGAACCAGTATGCCGGCCCCCTTCCCGACCGCCGCCGCCGAACGCTCGCCGAAATAGAACGGCAGCTCGTGGCGGAGGCGCGCGTGCTCGAGCCGCAGACCGAGGGCGAATGCAAGAACCGCTGTTCCCGCGGCAAAGTAGAGGGGATGAGCGTGGCCGATCCAGGCCACCCCGGCGACGGCCGCGATCTCGGCCGCCATGATGATAGCGTTGACGAGGATACGCACGACGACCATACCGGCCAGGGCCTCCAGCAACGCTTCGACAGCGGGGGCTCGCCCCTTTCCTCGATTAGCGGAAGGACAGCGTGCAAACAATGACCGATTCCCCTCAGGACGCGCCGAATGCCACGCGTGACAACGCGAGCGCGACGGCGACGTCCTCGCCGTCCGCCTCCACTGGCGTCTCGATCGGAGGCAGCGGCGAACGTCGATATGCGCTGGGCGATCTGCTCGCCGTCATGTCGGCCCTGCGCACGCCCACGACGGGCTGCCCATGGGATCTCGAGCAGACGTTCCGCACCATAGCCCCCTACACCATCGAGGAAGCCTACGAGGTCGCCGACGCGATCGAGCGAGGCGACATGGCGGACCTCGAGGAGGAACTCGGAGACCTCCTGCTGCAGGTCGTCTACCACGCGCGCATGGCGGAGGAAGCCGGCGCCTTCGCTTTCGCCGACGTCGCCGACACGGTGACGCGCAAGATGATCCGCCGCCATCCCCACGTCTTTGGAACGCCGCAGGAACGCGCGGCGGGTGCCGAGCCAGGCTTCTGGTCGCGCATCAAGGCGGCGGAGAAGGCCGAGAAGGCCGCACTGTGCGCGCGGCTGGCCGCATCCGGTGGCACCGCCGCCGCTGCCGCCGCTAAAGCGAGCCCTCCGCCCTCCCTGCTCGACGACGTTCCAGCGGCGATGCCGGCCCTCGTCCGGGCGATCAAGTTGCAGGACAAAGCCGCCAAGGTCGGCTTCGACTGGCCGTCCCTCGCCCCCGTATTCGACAAGATGCGCGAGGAGCTGGCCGAGCTGGCCGAGGTGGCCCTGCCCCACGATCCGCGCGGCGGCATTGGGGCGACGACTCGGCATCCCGCGAGCCAGAGCCAGGCAAAAGCTGCCTCGCCCTCCCCGCGCGAGGATTTCGGCGAACAGGCGGCGTCTCGGGCCGAGATCGAGGAGGAATTCGGCGACCTCCTGTTCGTCATGGCGAACGTCGCGCGTCATCTCCGGATCGACCCGGAGGCCAGCCTTCGCGCGGCCAATCAGAAGTTCACGCGGCGGTTCCACCACATCGAGCGCCGGCTGACAGAGATGGGCCGAACGCCCGAAAAGAGCACGCTCGCCGAGATGGACGCGCTGTGGGACGAGGCGAAGGACGGCGAACGTAAGGGAGAGGGAGTTGTTTTGCCGGGCGCGTTTCCCGACGCGGGGCGCGAAGGCTGAGATCGCCCTGTCTCGGGGGAAGACCTCGGGGATGCAAGGTAGGCCCCGCCCCTCGTCCGCCGTGCGGCCTTGCCGAAAGCCGAGGGGCCCGGTCCTCGGGCGCGCGTCCAACTAGCCCCCTTGCCTCACAAAAAGAACCGCTGTATCAAGCGCGCTTCACCGCTTCGGTTGGAGGCTGAACGGGAGGTCTGGTGCGCTCGCGCGTCAGGCGGGGTCAAACCCAGGTGCCGCAAGGCTCTCTTCTCCCCGTGTCTCCGCTCTTTGGGTGCCTGGTGGGCCTTTCCCGGCCCATAAGGGGCTATGCGCCGAGGCGGACAATTCGAACCAGAAGGGCCGAGCATGCCGCTGTACGAGCATGTGTTCCTGGCGCGCCAGGACATTTCCAACACCCAGGTCGAGGCTTTGACGAAGGAGTTCTCGGACGTGATCACCTCCATGGGGGGCAAGATCACGAAGACCGAGTACTGGGGCGTCAAGTCGCTGACCTACAAGATGAAGAAGAACCGCAAGGCACACATGTCCTTGCTCAACATCGACGCGCCGCCGGCAGCGGTCGCGGAGAGGGAGCGGCGCATGGGCATCGCCGCCGATATCGTCCGCTTCCTCACCGTCCGCGTCGAGGAGCACGAGACCGAGCCGTCGGCGATGATGCGCAAGTCCGACCGCGACGAGCGCGGTGAGCGTGGCGAGCGCGGTGACCGTGGCGGCTTCGGCCGTGGCGGCGATCGCGGCGGCCCGCGCGGTGATCGTGGTGGGTTCCGTGGTGGCGACCGTCCGCCGCGGGGCGACCGTGAGGGTGGTTCCACCTTCCGTGCCCGCCCCCCGCGCGATGGCGACGCTCCGCGTCCCCCGCGCCCGCCCCGCGACAGCAACCCCGGCTCTGAGGCTTGATCTCCATGTCCGACGCAGCACCCTCCTCCGGTGGCGGCGCCCGCCGTCCGTTCCATCGCCGTCGCAAGACTTGCCCGTTCTCCGGCGCCAACGCTCCGAAGATCGATTACAAGGACGTGCGCCTGCTCGGCCGCTACATTTCCGAGCGCGGCAAGATCGTGCCGAGCCGCATCACTGCGGTTTCGGCGAAGAAGCAGCGCGAGCTGGCGCGAGCCATCAAGCGGGCCCGCTTCCTCGCCCTCATGCCCTACGTACTGAAGTAAGGAGGGCCTGAGTCATGATCGAAGTGATCCTGCTCGAGCGCATCGAGCGCCTGGGCCAGATGGGCGAAGTGGTGCGCGTGCGCCCCGGCTTCGCCCGCAACTTCCTGCTGCCGAAGAAGAAGGCGCTGCGCGCCACCAAGGCGAACATGGCCTTCTTCGAGACGCAGCGCGCGCATCTCGAGGCCGCCAACCTGGAGCGCAAGAGCGACGCCGAGAAGGCCGCCAAGAAGATCGACGGCATCTCGGTCACCGTGGTGCGCCAGGCCGGCGAGAGCGGCCAGCTCTACGGCTCGGTCTCCTCGCGCGACATCGCCGACGCCCTGGGCCACGGCAAGGTCACGGTCGACCGCAACCAGATCGTGCTGGACAAGCCGATCAAGGTGGTCGGCCTGCACAAGCTGCGCGTCCGGCTGCACCCCGAGGTGAGCGTCACGGTGACGGTCAACGTCGCCCGCTCGCCCGAGGAGGCCGAGACCCAGGCCAAGACCGGCCACGCGGTCACGCTGGAGAGCCAGCGCGCCGCCGAGGAGGCCGCCATCGAGGCCGCGCTGGCGGAAGCCGCCGCGGTCGAGAAGGCTGCCGCCCCGGCCGAGGCGGAGGCCCCGGCCGAGACGGCCTGAGCCACGGTCGCACAGGTTCGGTGAACGGCCCGGTCGGCGACGACCGGGCCGTTTGCTTTTCAGGCTGGCCCGCCCTCGCTG
>OEIV010000935.1_pt1 | contig 14536 bp, 11 predicted proteins | sample 1539231 | NCBI WGS metagenome assembly OEIV01 (sample SAMN03794762, study PRJEB22550) | activated sludge metagenome | feature: wastewater treatment plant; material: activated sludge; isolation source: Wastewater treatment plant of a petroleum refinery complex | place: Argentina: Buenos Aires ...
ACCCACGCCTTCTTCAAGGCGCTGCTCTTCCTCGGCTCCGGCTCGGTCATTCACGCCATGTCGGGCGAGCAGGACATGCGCAAGATGGGTGGCCTCGCCCCCCACATCCGCATCACCTGGCTCCTGATGATCATCGGCAACCTGGCGCTCACCGGCTTCCCCTTCACCGCCGGCTACTTCTCCAAGGACGCCATCATCGAAAGCGCCTTCGCCGCCCACACCGGGGTCGGCACGCTGGCCTTTTTCCTGCTGGTGGTCTCGGCCCTCTTCACCTCCTTCTATTCCTGGCGCCTCGCCTTCCTCACCTTCCATGGCAAGCCCCGGGCCGACCGCGAGGTCATGGCCCATGTCCATGAAAGTCCGAAGGTCATGCTGGTGCCGCTCTATGTGCTGGCGGCGGGCGCACTGCTGGCGGGTCTGCTGTTCCAGAACTATTTCATCGGTCACGAAGAGGCGACCTTCTGGGGCAAGGCCATCACCCGTCTCGCCGACAACGAGATCGTGCACCACATGCACGACGTGCCGGGCTGGGTGAAGCTTTCGCCCTTCGTCGCCATGGTCGTCGGCTTCCTGGTGGCGCTGCTCTTCTACATCGTCAACACGGCCCTGCCGAAATACTTCGCCGAAGGGCTGGAGCCGCTCTACCGCTTCCTGCTCAACAAGTGGTACTTCGACGAGCTTTACGATTTCCTCTTCGTCAACCCGGCCAAGCGCCTGGGCCGCTTCCTGTGGAAGAAGGGCGACGGCGCGGTCATTGACGGTCTGGGGCCGGATGGCGTTGCGGCCCGCGTTGCCGACATCACGCGTGGCGCGGTGAAGCTCCAGACCGGTTATGTCTATCATTACGCCTTTGCCATGCTGTTGGGGGCCGCCGCCCTCATCACCTGGTTCAGCTTCGGGGGAGCGCACTGATGTCCTGGCCCATTCTCTCCCTCATCACCTTCCTGCCGCTGGTCGGCGTGGCGGCCATTCTCTTGGCCCGTGGCGATGACGCCGCCGCCGACAATTACGCCCGCTGGACCGCCCTCTGGACCACGCTGGCCACCTTCCTTCTGTCGCTGGTGGTGCTCTTCGGCTTCAAGTCCGGCGTGGCTGGTTTCCAGTTCACCGAAACCCATGACTGGATTCCGGGCCTCTTCGGCTATCGCATGGGCGTGGACGGCATCTCCATGCCCTTCGTCATCCTCACCACCTTCCTCATGCCCATCTGCATTCTGGCCTCGTGGTATGTGACCAGGCGCGTCAAGGAATACATGATCGCGTTTCTGGTGCTGGAAATGCTCATGGTCGGCGTCTTCTGCGCCCTTGACCTGGTGCTCTTCTATCTCTTCTTCGAGGCCGGCCTCATTCCCATGTTCCTGATCATCGGCATCTGGGGCGGGCCGCGCCGGGTCTATGCCAGCTTCAAGTTTTTCCTCTACACCTTGCTCGGCTCGGTGCTCATGCTGCTGGCGGTCATCGCCATGTATTGGCACAGCGGCACCACCGACATCGAGAAGCTTCTGGCTCTGAACCCCGGCTTCCCCGTCGGCATGCAGATCTGGCTGTGGCTTGCCTTCTTCGCCTCCTTCGCGGTGAAAATGCCCATGTGGCCGGTCCACACCTGGCTGCCGGACGCCCACGTCGAGGCGCCCACGGCGGGGTCCGCGCCCCCGGGCGGCCCGCCGTTGAAGATGGGGGGCCACGGGTGTCCGCGCTCCTCCGTGCCCATCTCCCCGGGGGCGCCGCCGTCCCTCCAGCCGCTGGTCTATACCCTCTCGGTGGTCGCCATCGTCTACACCTCGCTGGTGGCCCTCATGCAGGAGGACATGAAGAAGCTCATCGCCTATTCCTCGGTGGCGCACATGGGCTTCGTCACCATGGGCATCTTTTCCATGACCCGCCAGGGGGTGGATGGCGCGGTCTTCCAGATGGTGAGCCACGGCCTCGTTTCCGGCGCGCTCTTCCTCTGCGTCGGCGTCATCTATGACCGCATGCACACCCGCGAGATCGCGGCCTATGGCGGTCTCGTCAACCGCATGCCGCTCTATGCCGCCGTCTTCATGCTCTTCACCATGGCCAACGTCGGCCTGCCCGCCACCTCGGGCTTCGTCGGCGAATTCCTCACAATCGTGGGCACCTTCCAGGTCAACACCTGGGTTGCCTTCTTCGCCGCCACCGGCGTTATCCTCTCGGCGGGCTATGCCCTCTGGCTCTACTGGCGCGTGGTCTATGGCCCGCTCGACAAGCCGGCTCTGGCCCATATCCCCGACATGACGCCGCGCGAACTGATGACGCTGGCGCCGCTGGCGCTGCTCACCCTCTATTACGGCATCCACCCCACACCCATTCTCGACGTGGTGGGCGCTTCCGTCGAAAACCTGTTGCAGTCGATCCAGACCGCCGTGGCCGGCACCGAGCAGGCCGCCGCGATCCTCATCAAGTAAGGGCCAGCCCATGTCGTTCCTTCAATCCGCCGACGCCGCCGCCGCCCTGCCGGAGATCGTGCTGGCCGTCTTTGCCATGGTGCTGCTCATGCTCGGCGTGTTCCGCAAGCATGGAGCCGCCGACACGGTGACGTCGCTCTCGGTGCTGGCGCTTCTGGTGGCCGGTGTTCTGGTCATGACGGTGGGCGACCGCGCCACGCTGGAGGCAGCCTTTTCCGGGGCCTTCCTGATGGATTCCTTTGCCCGCGTCATGAAGATGCTGGCCATCTTCAGCTCGGCCGTGGCCATCGTGCTGTCGTGGCAATACATGCGCCGCGAGAGGCTGGCGAGCTTCGAATATCCCGTCCTCATCCTGCTCGCCACGCTGGGCATGATGATGATGATCTCGGCCAATGACCTGATCTCGCTCTATATGGGTGTGGAACTCCAGTCGCTGGCGCTTTATGTGGTCGCCGCGCTGAACCGCGACAGCGCCCGGTCGTCCGAGGCGGGGCTGAAATATTTCGTCCTCGGCTCGCTCTCCTCGGGCATGCTGCTCTATGGCGCCTCGCTCATCTACGGCTTCACCGGCACCACGGCCTTCCCGCTCATCAAGAACGTCATCATGTCCAGCGGCGCCAGCCTCGGCCTCATCTTCGGCCTGGTCTTCGTCGCCGCGGGCCTCGCCTTCAAGGTTTCCGCCGTGCCCTTCCACATGTGGACGCCGGACGTTTATGAGGGTGCGCCCACGCCGGTCACCGCCTTCTTCGCCGCAGGGCCGAAGCTCGCCGCCATGGCGCTCTTCACCCGCGTCATGATCACGCCCTTCGCGGCCATCACGCCGCAGTGGCAGCAGATCATCGTCTTCGTCGCCATCGCCTCCATGGTGCTCGGGGCCTTCGCCGCCATCGGCCAGACCAACATCAAGCGCCTCTTGGCCTATTCCTCCATCGGCCACATGGGCTATGCGCTGGTCGGCCTCGCCGCCGGATCGGAGGAGGGGGTGCGCGGCGTGGTCATCTACATGCTGATCTATCTCATGACCACGCTCGGCGTCTTCGCCTGCGTGCTCGCCATGCGGCGCGACGGCAAATACGTCGAGAACATCGCCGATCTCGCCGGTCTCGGCCGCACCAACAAGGGGCTGGCCTTCGTCTTCGCCATGCTCATGTTCTCCCTGGCAGGCATTCCCGTTCTGGCGGGCTTCTTCGGCAAGCTCTTCGTCTTCCTTGCCGCCATCAAGGCCGGTCTCATCACCCTGGCCGTCATCGGCGTCATCGCCTCGGTCGTCTCCGCCTTCTATTATCTGCGCATCGTCAAGATCATCTACTTCGACGAGCCGCAGGCAGCCTTCGACACCATGGACGCAGAGGTGAAGCTGGTGGCCTATGCCTCGGGTGCCTTTGCCCTGCTGTTTGCTCTCTTCGCCAGCCCGCTGACGCAACTTTCCTCGGTGGCAGCCCAGTCGCTGTTCCATTGAGGCCTGCGGTGACCGGTTTTCATCCGCTGCCGCTGCGCCGCTTCGACCGTCTCGATTCCACCAATGCCGAGGCGCTGCGCCTCGCTGCTGCGGGGGAGAAGGGGCCCTTGTGGATCCGCGCCGATGTGCAGGCTGAGGGGCGGGGGCGTCAGGGCCGCACCTGGGTTTCGGACCAGGGCAATCTCTTCGCCACGCTCCTGCTGCCCACCGAAGCCGACATGGCGATCATCCCGCAACTGGGCTTTGTCGCCGCCGTGGCGGTGCATGACGCGCTCACCAACCTTGATCTTCATGGCCTCAGCCTGAAGTGGCCCAATGACGTGCTGCTGGAAGGGGCCAAGGTTTGCGGCATCCTTGCCGAAGTGGCGGCCACCAGCCCGGTCACCGTGGCGCTCGGCATCGGCGTCAATGTCGCCCACGCGCCCGAAGCCATGCCCTATCCCGTCACATCGCTTTGCGCCCATGGCATCACCGCCACGGCTGATCCGGTTTTTGAAAAACTATCCGCAAGTCTCGGCATGTGGCTGAAAATCTGGGGCGAGGGCCGGGGCTTCCCCAGTGTCCGCCTCGCCTGGCTGGAGCGCTGCTTCGGCCTCAACAGTCCCGTCACCGCGCACGGCCCCGATGGTCCCCTCAGCGGCACCTTCCGCGACCTCGGCAAGGATGGCGCGCTGATGCTGGAAACGCCGGACCGCAAGCGCCACGCCATCCACTCCGGCGAGGTGCGCTTTGCCTCCATGAGCGCGGCGGGCATCCTCGCATGACGCCGAAAAAGAAATTCGACCACAGCCATGACCTGGTGCTGCTGCCCCTGGGCGGCACCGGCGAGATCGGCATGAACTGCTATGCCTATGGCGCGGGCGGCGGCAGGGACCGGCGCTGGCTGCTGGTGGACCTCGGCGTCAAGTTTGGCTCCGACCGCGAACCGGGGATCGACGTCATCCTGCCGGACCTCGGTTTCATCACCGGGAATCGCGACCGGCTGGAAGGTCTGGTCATCACCCACGCCCATGAGGACCACATCGGGGCGGTGCCCTGGCTCTGGCCGCAGCTTGAGTGTCCTGTGTGGTGCACGCCCTTTGCCGCCGAACTCCTGAAACTGAAGCTGAAGGAACATGGACTGGATGGCGAAGTGCCGGTCCACGTCATGGACCAAAAGGCCCACTTCAAGGCTGGTCCCTTCAAGCTGGAATATGTGCCCGTCACCCATTCCATCCCCGAGTCCTGCGCTCTCGTCATCGAGACCGCAGGTGGCAGGGTGGTCCACTCCGGCGACTGGAAATGGGACAGGACGCCCCTCATGGGCCGGGGCATGGACGAAAAGCGCTTCCGCGAATTGGGCGGTCTCGGCGTCGATGTGCTGGTCTGCGACTCCACCAACGTGCTGCGCGAGGGCTTCTCGCCCTCGGAACGCGAGGTGGCCGCCACCCTGGCCGACATCGTGGCCCAGGCCCCGGCCCGCGTGGTGGTCACCACCTTCGCCTCGCAGGTGGAGCGCATTTATTCCGCCGTCAAGGCGGCGCGCGCCGCCGGCCGCGAGGTGGTCATCGCCGGGCGCGCCATGCGCAACACCATCGAGGCCGCCCGCGCCACGGGCCTCCTGACCGATGCCGGAGCCTTTCTGGATGAGGAAGAGGCCGGCTTCCTGCCGCCCGACCGCGTCCTGATCCTGTGCACGGGATCGCAGGGCGAACCCCGCGCCGCCATTTCCCGCATCGCCGAGGGCAGCCACCCGCACATCGAATTGAACCCCGGCGATCTCGTCATCTTCTCCTCCAAGACCATCCCCGGCAACGAGCTGGAGGTGGCGGCGGTCCACAACAATCTGGCGCTGCTCGACATCGACGTGCTCACCTCGGACGACGCGCTGGTCCATTCCTCCGGCCATCCGCGCCAGGGTGAATTGCAGGCGCTCTATGACTGGCTGAAGCCCCGTGCCCTCGTGCCCATGCATGGTGAGCCGCGCCATCTGCGCGCCCACGCCCGCTTCGCCGAAACCCATGGCATCGCCGAAACCCTGATCCCCAGGGACGGCGTCATCATGCGTCTGTGCCCCGCGCCCTTGCAGGCGGTGGCGGAGGCCCCGGTGGGTCGCCTCCATGTCGATGGCGAGTTGATCGTGGCGGGCGCGGAAGGCCCGGCCAAGCTGCGGCGCAAGCTGTCCTTCGTCGGCATCATCGTTGCCGTGCTGGTGCTGACCGACAAGGGCGAACTGGCCGACGACATTCACCTGCTCACCGACGGTGTGCCGCCGGGTCTGGATGACGAGCTGATGGCGGCGGCGGAGACGGCCTTCGATTCCCTGCCGCGTCCGCGCCGCCGCGATGACAATCAGGTGGCGGAGACGCTGCGCATGGCCATCCGCCGCACCGCCGAGCAGATCTGGGGCAAAAAGCCCGTGGTCAAGGTCGTCGTCTCCAGAATCTAGAGCAACCTGACTTTTGCTGGACTCAGCAAAAGTCAGATAAGTTGCTCGCCATCAATAAGTTAGAGCGGTGGCTTTGATGCAGGCAAAGCGCCAACCGCTCTGATGCGCTGCTATAATCCCCAGCCGAATCATGAGCAAAGCACCGAAAACGCCGCCGCCCCCGGCTCCCGTCGAGCGGGTGGAACTGAAGGATGCGCTGGAAGAGCGCTACCTCGCCTATGCCCTCTCCACCATCATGCACCGCGCCCTGCCGGATGTGCGCGATGGCCTGAAGCCGGTGCACCGCCGCCTGCTGCATGTCATGCGGCTTCTGCGGCTGGACCCCGAAGGCGCCTTCAAGAAATCCGCCAAGATCGTGGGCGATGTCATGGGCGGCTATCACCCCCATGGCGACCAGTCCATCTATGACGCGCTGGTGCGCCTGGCCCAGGATTTTGCCGCGCGCTACCCGCTGGTGGACGGCCAGGGCAACTTCGGCAACATCGACGGCGACAGCGCCGCCGCCTACCGCTACACCGAAGCGCGCATGACCGAGGTGGCCCGCCTGCTGCTCGACGGGCTGGACGAAGACACGGTGGACTTCCGCCCCAACTATGACGGCTCGCTCGATGAGCCGGTGGTTCTGCCCGGCGCCTTCCCCAATCTTCTCGCCAATGGCGCCACCGGCATCGCGGTCGGCATGGCCACCTCCATTCCGCCCCACAACGTGGCGGAACTCTGTGACGCCGCCCTCCACCTCATCAAGTTTCCCAAGGCTGGCGTGGACAAGCTCACGCAATTCGTTCTCGGGCCGGACTTCCCCACCGGCGGCATCATCATCGACAGCCGCGCCGACATTACCGAGGCCTACCGCACCGGCAAGGGCTCCTTCCGGGTGCGCGCCCGCTGGACCACCGAGGATCTGGGCCGCGGCACCTGGCAGATCGTCATCACCGAAATTCCCTATCTGGTGCAGAAGAGCCGGCTGGTTGAAAAGATCGCCGAACTGCTCCCCGCCAAAAAGCTGCCGCTGCTCGCCGATGTGCGCGATGAATCGGCGGAGGACGTGCGCCTGGTGCTGGAACCCAAGAGCCGCACCGTGGACCCGACCCTGCTCATGGAACAGATGTTCCGCGCCACCGAGCTGGAAAGCCGCATCTCGCTCAACCTGAATGTGCTGTCCGGCGGCAAGGTGCCCATGGTCATGCCCCTGCCGGATGTGCTGCTGGAGTGGCTGCTCCACCGCAAGGAGGTCTTGCAGCGCCGCAGCTATTACCGCCTCGCCCAGATCGCCAGGCGCCTGGAAATCCTCGGCGGCTATCTCATTGCCTACCTCAACCTCGATGAGGTGATCCGCATCATCCGCGAGGAGGATGAGCCCAAGCCCGCGCTGATGCAGCGCTTCAAGCTCACCGACACTCAGGCCGAAGCCATCCTCAACATGCGGCTCAGGGCGCTGCGCAAGCTCGAGGAAATGGAAATCCGCCGCGAGCATGATGCGCTCACCGCGGAGCAGAAGGGGCTGGAGGGGCTGCTCGCCTCCGACGAGCAGCAGTGGGGCCGCATCGCGGGCGAAATCAGGGATGTGAAGGAGAAGTTCTCCAAGAAGACTGACCTGGGCCGCCGCCGCACCGACTTTGCCGAGGCGCCGGAAATCGACGCCGATCTTGAGCAGGCCATGATCGACAAGGAACCGATCACCGTGGTCTGTTCCGAGAAAGGCTGGATCCGCGCTCTCAAGGGTCATCTCGAAGACGCCTCCAGCCTCACCTACAAGGAAGGCGACAGCGGCAAATTCGTGGTTGCCGCCCAGACCACCGACCTCATCATGCTGTTTTCCTCCTCCGGCAAGTTCTTCACGCTGGAGGGGGCGAAGCTGCCGGGGGGCAGGGGCCATGGCGAGCCGGTGCGCCTCATGGCGGAGGTGGACGCGGCTGACACCATCGTGGCCCTCTTTGCCCACAAGCCGGGGGCGAAGCGCCTCGTCGCCTCCAGCGAGGGCGACGGCTTCATCGTCGCCGAGGATGATTGCGTCGCCAACACCCGCAAGGGCAAGCAGGTCTTGAACGTGAAGGCCCCCGCGGAGGCCCAGGTCTGCGCGCCCGTGGCCGAGGGGTCGGATCACATCGCCGCCGTGGGCGATAACCGCAAGCTCATCATCTTCCCGCGCACGGACCTGCCGGAGATGGCGCGCGGCAAGGGGGTGCGTCTGCAAAAGTTCAAGGACGGCGGCCTTTCGGATGCCGTGACCTTCAACTTGAAGGAAGGCCTCACCTGGGTCGATTCCTCGGGCCGCACCTGGACCGTGACCGACCTGGCCGAATGGATTGGTGAACGCGCCCAGGCGGGCCGCCTGCCGCCCAAGGGCTTCCCCCGCAACAACCGGTTTTCCTAGAGCAACCTGACTTTTGATGGAATCAGCAAAAGTCAGAAAAGTTGCTCGCCATCACTAAGTCAGAGCGGTGGCTTTGATCCATCAAAGCGTAAACCGCTCTGAGTGATCAATTCGGCGACGGAACCCGCCGCCAGCCCCGTCCTATAATCAGAACGGCTGGAACTTTAAGGCTGGCCGCCCCACTAGGCTCAGGAGATTGACATGTTCAGGAAACTGGCAGTGACGACACTTGCTCTCATGACCGTCACGGGCATTGCTGCGGCCCAGGGAATGGGTGGCGGCATGGGCTGGGGCCAGGGCATGGGCTGGGGCATGGGCAACCCCAACGCCCCCTTCATGCAGCGTTTCAAGGCCGTGGATGAAAACGGCGATGGCTTTGTCTCGAAGCAGGAAATGCTGACCAATGCCGAGAACGTCTTCCTCGCCATGGACGCCGATGGTTCGGGCGAAATCACCATGGATGAATACATGACCGTGCGCATGAACCCCGATGGCGGCAAGAACCCCATGATGCAACAGCGCAAGGCCGACCGCTTTCCGGCCATGGATACCGACAAGAACGGCCAGGTGAGCAAGGCTGAATTCGTCAACCACGCCGCCGCCAGCTTCCCGGCTGCCGATGCGACGGGTGATGGCAAGCTCGACCCCATGGAGTTCCGCGGTCACGCTCACTGATGTTAACCACCGGTGGCGGTGGGAATCGCCGTCGGATATTCGCCATCTGGTTGAAGCGCGTAGCATTTTTTCAGTTTAGCCGGGTGCATCCCATTGACGTTCCGTTAACGGACGATCTGCCACAATGGGGGAATATTACCTACCCCTCCATGGCAGTGGAACACATCAGTGACGGCGGCGGCAAACGAATTCTGGATCGGCGGCGGGCGGTTGATGCCGCATCCCCGCATGTCGACCGGTGCGTTGCTCCCCCCCGAACAGGTCATCCGCAAGATGGGTGGCGTCAGGGTCAACGTTGGCCCCATGGGAACCATCATGCGCTGGGACATGGCGAGCGCCAATTGGTCGAGCCTGTTCTTCGCCAAGGATTGGCTGTCGACCTTGCCCGGCCCCTATACACTGGAGTTCTTCAACTCCGGCTGGTTCCATGAAACCCACGAAACCGCCAAGGGTTTGCGTGACCGCATCGATTCCCTGATTTCGCGCGCCGACCTGCATCTCAGTTCGCGCGTCTTCACCCGCACCTTCATTCCCCAGCCGGCCATGCTGCCGGGGCGCCTGCGCGAGTCCTGGGAAGTGGGCTGCGCCAGCGAGGATAATTCCGTGGAGTGCGCGGTCGATATTGACACTGGCCGTCATCGGGTGGAGCGGGTGGGCATCAGTTCCGCCATGGCCAACATCTGGGGCGTCTCGCCCGAGAGCCAGCCGTGCCAGATCGGCAATACCTATGACCGCGTGGTGTCGCGGGCCTATTTCGATGTCCTGCGCACGGGCCGCCCGCATTATGACCATGTCTTTGCCGCCATGCCCGATCCCGGTGGCGAAGTGCAGTGGCGCAGCTATCAGCGCCTGATCTATCCCGGCGACAGGGGGGCAAGTCATTTCCGCCGGGTCCGGATTGTCAGCGAGGAGTGCAGGGTGGCGATTCCGGTTTTGTAGTGCGTTCTTCCGCCACCATCTGCTCCAGCGTGCCGCGTTCGGCCACCGCCAGATATTCAACCGGATCGATCCCGTCGCTCTTCCACAGCCAGCGCTGAAAACCCCGCTCGAGGTGAGTATAGCCGATGCGCCCGACATGGCCGTGCGCCGCCATCTGGTGGCTGGTCAGGCCCCACATGGCATCCGGGTTCCATTTGACCAGACAGAGGAGAAGCCCCAGGCGGGAAAACCGCTCAAAGGCGCGCCGGTTCTTGGCCGCGGGGTTGAACCACAATTCGCCATGGTAGACGAGGCGGCCCTTCAGGCGTTCGGCAATGCTGCCCACCGGCGGCGCGGGGTGGCTCGGCACCATGAGTTCCTGACGCCGCATGTAGACTCCGATGAAATAGGAAATGCCCCAATCCGCCAGGCTGGTTGCCACCTCATCGAGACGAAAGGCCTGAAGCCCCATGACGGTGCCATTGCCATCGGTGGCCTTCATCCAGAAGGTCCGGTCCGGCGACAGTTCCGTCACCTCCGGATCGAAATAGGGCGACACGGACGAGCCCCGGGCGGCCTTGCGCACATCACCGAGCGCCATGAGGTCGCTGCTGGCCTCTATCTTCAGGCCGCAATCTTCCAGTTCGCGCACCATGGCGCAGCACACCCTGACGGTGCCCAGCGGATCTGCCAATCCGATTCGTGACATACGCCATCCCCCAAACCGGGGGTTTAGATAACCTGCCCGTCAGTCCAGTCAACCAATGGGAACGTGTATCTTCACGGCGAGACCGGCAGCGGGCCGGTCTCGCTCCAGCCGTCCACGCCCAGGCGCTGCTGCGGCAGGAAGCGTGCCTTGTAGGCCATCTTCTCCGATCCTTCGACCCAGTAGCCCAGATAGACGTGGGCAAGGCCGAGGTGCGCGGCGCGGCGCAGCGTATCGAGGATGAGGAAAGTGCCGGGGCTGCGCGCCGACAGTGCGGGGTCGAAATAGGAATAGACCATGGACAGCCCGTCATCGAGAAGGTCGAGCAGCACGGCCCCCGCCAAGTCGCCCGCCCGCGCATGGCCGGGGGCGAAGCGGTATTCGGCCAGGCGGCTGTTCACCAGCCCGCAATCCACCATGGCGGTGAAGTCCGTCTCATCCATTTCCGCCATGCCGCCGTGCTCATGCCGGGCGTCGATATAGGCGCGGAACACCGGGAAATGACCGCGCATCTCGTCGCCCGTGATGAGCGTGGACGTGAGGTTGGCATTCTGCGCCAGCACCCGGCGGAAACTGCGGCTCCAGCGGAAGCGCGCCACCGGCACGCGCACCGAGACACAGGCCTGGCAGGCCTCGCAGAAGGGCCGATAGGCAATGTTCTGGCTGCGGCGGAAACCGCTGTGCGACAGTTGATTGTTGAGCGCCAGGGCCGCCGGTCCGATGAGATGGGTGAAAACCTTGCGCTCCATCCGCCCCGGCAAATAGGGGCAGGGATTGGAAGCCGTTATGAAAAACTGCGGAAATTCCCGCGCGGCGGTCATGGTCACACTCTCCGGGGCCATTATGGCGGGGTGCCGGACCGACGCAAGCATCACGTGGGGCACGGCCGCTTGATCGCGCCGCCGACCGCTGGCAGGCGTTTGACGGGGCTGCATCTGGCACACGTCTTTCCGCGCCGCAGGCGGTTTCCCTTGCCCGCCCGATGCGCTAGAGCCATGCCAGCATCAGGAGGCACGGCATGGTCAAGGCAGCGTGGCTGGGTTTAGGCGTCATGGGCTATCCCATGGCGGGGCATCTGAAAAATCGCGGCGGGGTGGTGGTCACGGTCTATAACCGCACGGCTTCCCGTGCCGCCGCCTGGGCCGCTCAGCATGATGGCCCCAGCGCGCCCACGCCGGCTGCGGCGGCCAGGGATCAGGACTTCGTTTTCTGCTGCGTCGGCAATGATGACGACCTGCGCGCCGTGACCTTGGGGCCGCAGGGCTGCTTTGCTGCCATGACCAGGGGCGCGGTCTTTGTCGACCACACCACCGCCTCGGCCACGGTGGCGCGCGAACTGAAGGCCGAAGCTGCGCGCCTCGGCCTGGGTTTCGTCGATGCGCCCGTGTCCGGCGGTCAGGCCGGGGCTGAAAATGGCGTGCTCTCGGTCATGTGCGGCGGCGATCAGGCTGACTTTGATCGCGCCGCACCGCTCATGGCCCATTATTCCCGCATCTGCCGCCTGCTCGGTCCGGCAGGTTCCGGGCAACTGGCCAAGATGACCAACCAGATCGCCATCGCCGGGGTGGTGCAGGGCCTGTCCGAGGCCGTCGCCTTCGGTGAACGCGCCGGGCTGGACATGGCGGCGGTCATCGAGGTCATCTCCAAGGGGGCGGCGGGCTCATGGCAGATGGACAACCGTCACAAGACCATGATCGACGGCAAGTTCGACCATGGCTTCGCCGCCGACTGGATGCGCAAGGACCTCGCCATCTGCCTCGACGAGGCACGGCGCAACGGCGCGCGCCTGCCGCTGACCGCCCTGGTCGACCAGTTCTATGCCCAGGTGCAGGCCAGGGGCGGCCGCCGCTGGGATACCTCGAGCCTGATCACGCTCTTGCGGGATTAGCACAGCCTGAATTTTGTTGAGGCCATCAAAGGTCAGGTTGCGCTACGGCGCTCCGTCATCTGCGGGCGCATGCGCGACAGTTCCCTCAGCTCTTGAGACGCCTCGCCACATCCAGCGCGAAGTAGGTGAGCACCCCCGACGCCCCTGCGCGCTTGAAGGCCAGCAGGCTCTCGATGATCACCTTGTCGGGGTCGAGCCAGCCTCGTTCGATGGCCGCCATCAGCATGGCGTATTCGCCGGACACCTGATAGGCGAAGGTCGGCACGTTGAACTGGCGGCGCACGCGCGCGATGATGTCGAGATAGGGCATGCCCGGCTTGACCATCACCATGTCCGCGCCCTCGGCGATGTCGAGGGCAACCTCACGGATCGCCTCATCGCCATTGGCCGGGTCCATCTGATAGGTGCGCTTGTCGCCGGTGAGCGTGCCCGCCGAGCCCACCGCCTCGCGGAAGGGGCCATAAAACCCCGAGGCATATTTGGCGCTATAGGCCATGATCTGCACATCGCTGAACCCCTGGCCCTCCAGCCCGGCGCGGATGGCGGCGATGCGCCCGTCCATCATGTCTGAGGGCGCGATGATGTCGCAACCGGCCTCGGCCTGCACCAGCGACTGCTGCACCAGAACCTTCACCGTCTCATCGTTCAGGATGCGCCCGTCGCGCACCAGCCCGTCATGACCATGGCTGGTGTAGGGGTCGAGCGCCACATCGCACATGATGCCGATGTCGGGCACGGCGCGCTTGATGGCGCGCACCGCGCGGCACACCAGATTGTTGGGGTTCAGGGCCTCGCGCGCGTCATCGGTGCGAAGCGCGCGGTCGGTGTTGGGAAAGAGGGCGATGGCGGGGATGCCCAGCTTCGCCGCCTCCTCGGCCCGCGCCGCGATGAGATCGACCGAGCAGCGCGTCACCCCCGGCATGGAGGAGACGGGTTCGGTCCGGTTCTCTCCGTCGATGACGAAGACCGGCCAGATCAGGTCGGCGGGCGAGAGAGCATGTTCGCTGACCAGCGCGCGCGCCCAGCCGGTCTTGCGGTTGCGGCGCATGCGCACATGGGGAAACTGCGGAGCGGGATGGTGAATGTGGGTCATGATGGCCGCGTCATATCAAACTTGGCGGGGCGAGGGAATGAGGTCCGCCGTCATTGGCAAATGCGGTAGCCGCCGCGGCGCCCCTTCATGTCCACGTGAAAATGATCCTCGTGATAGCCGTCGGAGCCGGGGCCGAGCACGGTGGTGAAGACCTGGCACAGCCCGCCATGGACCATCTTGAGGAAGGCCGCCTTGCGCGTCAGGCCGCGGTCCCAGTCGTCCTTCACCGTCAGCGCTGCGCCATCGGCCAGCCGGAAGGCCGAAATATCGAGCGCATTGGCATAGGCATGTTCGCTGAGCTTGCCCAGGCGCGCCCCATTGCGGCCCCGGCAGGCATAGGCCGTGGCATTGTGCAGGCCCGTGACCTTCTGGCCGAGTTGGCCCTGGGCTGCCACGCGCACCGTCTGGCTCACCCATTGATGCAGCCCCGCCGCCATGACGCAGGAGGTGACGGCAGGAGGCTCGATGGCCAGTCCCGCCACCTGCGACACCAGAATGGGCGCGGGCGTTCCACACCCGCCGGGATGGCCCATGGCCGGTGCTTCCGACCAGACGATGGCCAAACCCTT
>OEIV010000936.1_pt1 | contig 14526 bp, 12 predicted proteins | sample 1539231 | NCBI WGS metagenome assembly OEIV01 (sample SAMN03794762, study PRJEB22550) | activated sludge metagenome | feature: wastewater treatment plant; material: activated sludge; isolation source: Wastewater treatment plant of a petroleum refinery complex | place: Argentina: Buenos Aires ...
TCAAGCGCGAGCAGGACCTCAAGGGCTTTGCCGACCTGCAACGGCTGTACCTCGCGACGCCCCGCGGCGACCGCGTACCGCTGACCGAGATCGTCGATATTCAGGAGCGTCGCAGCTACTCCGTCATTCAGCGCAAGGATGGTGTTCGCACCGTCGCCATCACCGCCGACGTCGACAGCGAGGTGACGAAATCACAGGACGTGATCGACCGCTTGAAGCGCGAGGTGCTGCCCGGCATCGTCGCCGCGCACGGCCTCGAATACACGTTCAAGGGGCGCGCCGACGAGACGCAGAAATCGTTCAAGGACCTCTCGCTCGGCGCAATGCTCGCCCTCTCTCTCATCTACATCATTCTCGCCTGGGTATTCTCGAGTTACTGGAAGCCGCTGACGGTGATGGCGATCATTCCGTTCGGCCTCGGTGGCGCGATCTTCGGCCACTATGTGATGAGCTACAATCTCACCATCATCAGCATGATCGGACTGCTCGGACTTTCGGGCATCCTGGTCAACGATTCGATCGTGCTGGTCAGCCGTATCCGCGAGCGGCTTGCATTCGGTGACACGCTCGAAGCAGCAGCCGTCGGCGCCGCGCGCGATCGCCTGCGCGCCGTTCTGCTGACGTCGCTCACCACCATCGGCGGCCTTCTGCCGCTGATGTTCGAGACGAGCCGGCAGGCGCAGTTCCTCATTCCGATGGCGATCACACTGGTGTTCGGCCTCGCAACGGCGACGGTTCTGGTGCTCGTGCTGGTGCCGAGCCTGGTGGGCATCGGCGGCGATATCGGCCGCCTTTTCATGCGCTTGTTCGGCACGTTCAAACGCCGCGCGCACGCGGCGGAAGGCCCCGCAACGACACCGGCCGAATGATCCGATTGCAACCCATTCCAAGCGCCTAGGGTGCGATCGGGCGGACCTGACCGCATCGGGTTGCCTGCGACCGATGCACGAGCTAGCCTTGCAACTGCATCCCCGGCCCGAATGCATATCGCAGTGACGCACGTGCATCTTGCGGCGGAATGAGCGTCAGATCGCGTGGCACCTGTTGCATGATGCCCACGCTTGGCCGGGAAGTGTCAGCTATCTCGCTCGCAAGGGTACGCAAGCCTTGCAGCATAAGTCCCAAGGCTACACAGTTGCCCTAGATTAGTAACAGCTCGTACGAACTCGTCTCGCCGGTGCGAACCGGGAGATGGTCTTCTATTCAATTTCAGACAGAGGCCGAACCGATGACCCTTGCAGGCCGTATCCTCCGCAGTCTCGCGTTTGTGGCCCTCGCTGCCACGATCTCCGTCTCCGCCACCAAGCCCGCCTCCGCCCAGGGCTTCTTCGACTTCCTATGGAGCGGCGGTTCTCGCGAGACCGTCTCTTTCCCGGGAAGCTATGCGCCGCGCCAGATCATCGTCAGCTTCGGCGATCGCAAGCTCTACTGGATCCATCAGCGCGGTGAGGCCATCAGCTATCCAATCGCCGTTCCGCGCCAGCAGAGCCGCTGGTCGGGCGTCACCAGCGTCTCGCAGAAGCGCGTCAATCCGGGCTGGACGCCGACGCCCGACATGCGTCGCGAGAACCCGAAGCTCCCGGCTCACGTGCCCGGCGGCCATCCGCTCAACCCGCTCGGCGTGCGCGCGCTCTACCTCGGCTCGAGCATGTACCGCATCCACGGTACGGACGCGCCGTGGACCATCGGCACCGCCGTTTCGAAGGGCTGCATCCGCATGTACAACGAGGACGTGCTGGATCTCTATCCGCGCGTTCCGACCGGCACGCGCGTAACGGTTACGTGGCAGCGCTTCAAGAGCTAACGCTCGGAGCAATAGACCTTTTGCCTGAAGGCCCGCCGGGTTACCCCGTGCGGGCCTTTCGCTTTTTGGAGCGTTCGAGAACCTGCACCGGCCTTAACGGGCATCGTGCTGTCGATGCCTCGATCACGACCGGCATCGGTAGCCACGCCCGGATTGATCGCAAGGGTGTGAACCGCCGGCCCACCTGCCACTCTTGTTTCAACAGACAGGCAGGTTATAACGTTACGCAAACAACGCTGGCGAACCTGACATCAGGATCATCCGCCGAGCGGAGAAACGGAAGGAAACATCCGGATGCGCAGGTTCGTGAAGTTCGTCATGCTTTCGCTGATCGCCACGCTCGGCCTTGCCTCGCCGACGCTCGCGCAATCTGGCCTCCTCAAGAAGAAGACCAAGCTCGACCCGATCACGCTCTCCGCCGGCAAGCCGCTCGCCGAAAAGCCCTATGAGCTCGAAGCGGGCAAGTACTATTCCCTGCAGATCAAGGCCGACGGCTCGCAGGAGCTCGGCATCGCCGGCGCGGAGTTCTTCCGTAACGTGTGGGTCAACGAGATCGTGGTCAACGACGTCGAGATCCGTCCGCTCGGCGTCGACTCGCTCGAGTTCGACGGCGCTGGCGAGGCGACCATCAGCTTCATCCCGATCCGGCCGGGCAGCTTCATCCTCCAGATCCCGAAGACGACCGGCGAAACGCAGCGCGCCGTCTTCAACGTGAAGGGATGACGCGGCTTCTTCGGCATGCGTTCCGAATTCGACCGCAAGGAACAGGATGCGCGGGCGGGCGTCGCGGCGTAGCTTCCTCGCATGCAGCGGCCGCACTCAAGTCCTCCCGATCCACCTGCCGACGATAGCGAGATGTGGCGTGCCGTCGAGGCGCGCGACGGCCGCTATGACGGGCGGTTCGTTTTCGCCGTCAGGACGACCGGTGTTTATTGCCGACCATCCTGCGGCGCCCGGCGACCGCTGCGCGGCAATGTTTCGTTCCACGCCTCGCCCCGCGATGCCGAGCAGGCGGGATTCCGTCCGTGCCTGCGCTGCCGCCCGCAAGACGGCGCGATCGCGAGCGACATGGACCGTCGCATCATCGATGCCTGCCGGGAAATCGCGACCAGCGAAACGCCCCCCACCCTGGCGGTACTCGCGCGTGACGCCGGCATCAGCCCCTCTCATTTCCAGCGCGCCTTCAAGGAACGTCTCGGCGTGAGCCCGAAGGGCTTCGCGAGCGCGTTGCGCCATGAGCGCGTGCGCGCGGCGCTCAGCTCCGGCGGCACGATCACCGAGGCGATCCACGCAGCGGGATACGATAGCGGAGCGCGCTTCTATGCGAACGCGCGGGAGATCCTCGGGATGGCGACGAAAGATTACCGCGCGGGTGGCACCGGTCTCGAGATTCGCTACGCCCTGGCACAAACCTCGCTCGGCACCGCTCTCGTCGCCGCGACGGACGAGGGTGTCTGCGCCATCCTGCTCGGGGACGATACCGAAGCGCTGGTTGCGGACCTGCAGCGCAGGTTTGCCCGGGCCAACATCACCATTGCCACGGACGGCATGGCGGCGATCGTCCGCGCTGTCGCACACATGATCGACGCCCCGTCAGCCGGCTGCGATCTGCCGCTCGATATCCGCGGCACGGCTTTTCAGCATCGCGTTTGGCAAGCGCTGCGCGCCATCCCCTCCGGCGAGACGATCAGCTATGGCGAGCTTGCCCGGCGCGCGGGCGTGCCAGCGGCAACACGCGCCGTCGCGGGAGCATGTGCCGCTAACCCGCTCGCAATCGCAGTGCCGTGCCACCGCGTCGTGCGCGAAGATGGCAATCTCTCCGGCTATCGCTGGGGCGTCGAGCGCAAGCGCGCACTGCTGGCAAAAGAGGCCGGCGTGGCACGCGCCGATACCGAGCCCACGATGCTTGCGCCGGGGAGACGCAGACCCAGCAAAGCCTGACGGTGCCGCACTCTGCGCGAAGCCTATCGGAACACCGGGCTGCGACCGATCAGGCGAAGGTCACCGCGTAGATCGGCGGCAGCGTGTGGCTCACCATCGACCAGCTATCACCCTGGTTCTCACTCACCCACAGACCGCCGGTCGTCGAGCCGATTGCGAGGCGCATGCCGCTATCGTCGAGCGCCAGCGCGTGGCGGTAGACCACGTCGTAGGCATGCGACTGCGGTAAACCTTCGGTCAGCGTCTCGAACGTCTTGCCGCCGTCGCGGGTCCGCGTCACGACGAGCTTGCCGTCGGAGGGGATGCGCTTCTCGTCCTTGATCTCGGGCACGAACCAGGCGGTATCGGGATCGCGCGGGTGCACGGCGACGCCGAAGCCGAAGGTCGAAACGACACGGGTGGAATCGATCTCGGTGAAGGTGCGCGCCTCGTCGTCGGAGACGAAAATGCCATTGTGGTGCTGCACCCACATGCGATCGGGTGCTGCCGGGCATTGCACGAGGCGATGCACGTCCTGGGCGATGGGATCGTGCGTCAGCTCGGGCGGTACGTGATCGGCGCGCATGCCCTCGCCGCGCTGCGACCAGCTCTCGCCGCCGTCCTCCGTCAGCCAGATGCCGCCCGTCGATACGGCGATGAAAACGCGCCGCGAATTCGGCGCCTCCGCCCATCCACATCGTCCGTTTGGGATGACGCCACAGCGCCTCGACGATTTCCCAGCTCGTGCCATGATCGCGCGAGCGGAAAAGACCGCCGGGAAGTGTGCCACACCACAGGGTTCCGGGCTCGTCGCTGCCACCGGGCGCCAGCGCCCAAACGCGCGCGGTCGTCCATTCGATCGAACGGCCCCACATGTCGAGCTCGACGTGCCCCTCCGGCTTCGGAGGATATTGAGGTGCCGCGATCTCCTCCCAGCCGTTTCCGCTCGAGCGGTGCATCTTGACGCCGAAGTGGCCATGATCGAGCGCCACGTAGCGGCGTCCGTCGCGCTTGTCGGCGAGTGCGATGGAAACATTGTCACCGAGGAAGTGCGTCGCGCCGATCTGCCATCGGCCGGCGACGCAATCGACCTCGAAGAAGCCCTTGCGCGTCGAGACGAGCAGCTTGTCGCCCATGAATGAAACCTTCCCGTCAGCCACCTGAGAGAGCTTGGAACACCGCAATCGTGCTCGCTTCTCCGACAGAGTCGGAGAGACCGGTGCGGTCACGGATCAGCCGCCCATCGACGAAAATCGCCATGTGCCGGCGCAATTGCGATTGGTCGTCCAGCACGTAGCCGCGCGCTCGGGGGTTGGCCGCGAACACCGCTTCGAGCGCGTCGCGGACACTTGACGCCTCGACGATGGATTCCGGGCAGGCGACGTGGCGTTGCAGGTTCTGCGTGAAGACGACTCTGACCAAACGAAAAGCTCCTGATCGATATCAGGAGCTTCGCTCAACCGGCGCCAGCCGCCAAGGTCTTTGGTGTCGAAGGCGCCGGATATCCCGATCCACCTATTGCCGACCGTCACATCGGCGAGCCGATCACCAGGGTCCAGAACGATTTGAACTCGGTCTTTGGATCGTTGACCAGAGCGATACCCATGTGCTCGCCATCGGCAAGCAGCAGGTTCTTGTTGTGGCCCGGGCTGTTCTTCCAGCCGGTCATGACTTCGGGGAACGAAGTCTGGCCAGTGCCGACATTCTCGGCGGCGAGCCGGGCCTTGTAGCCCGTGCGCTTCACGCGGTCCCACGGGTTCGAGCCGTCGGAACCATAGTGCGAGATGCGGTCCCACTTCGACAGATCGCGCGAATGGGCCTTTGCCGCCGCCGTAAGCTCGCTGTTGAGCTTGAGCGGCTTCAGCCCGTTGTCCTTGCGGTATTGATTGACGATGTCGCGCGCGAGCTCGACGTTGAGCTCGGTCTGCGAGTAGTCGCGGTCGGAGAGTGCGCCCGCAGGCGCCGCCTCGTAGCTTCCCTTGGGCGCGCGGTCGTCGAGTTTGGCGACGCGCGTGCCTTCGACTTCGCCGCGGCGGATGCCGGGATCGCCGCCGAGCGCCTGACTGCCTGTCTTAGGTTTGGAGACCGCCGAGGTCGCTATCGGGGTATCGGCAAAGCCGGACGAGATCTCGCTCGAGTTGACGGCGCAACCGGCGACACTGAGACCAGCGACAACGAGTAGTGCTACGCGATACATGAGACTTGCTCCCGCCGAGACGTGCGCGGATTCCACATGCAGCATCGCTTCAACCCGTTAACTGACCGTTAATGCTAACGCGCAAGACACTCTTGCTGTTTTCGGCATAACGACGCGACGCAACTCCAGCCTCCCCAGGCCACGGACGAAAAGTCCAGCACCCTCGAGGATCGTCGTCGTTCCAAGGGTCTACCGCAGAACTCTGCGCATTTTCTGGCTGCCCCTAGAATGCCGAATGAGGCCAAATCAACGTGTCGGTAATTTGACCGGCACCGGGCGAAAGCTCGGCACGATGCCCGCTTAGTGGTTTTAGTTACTGCGAAATCAACGAAAGCTCCGGCCGCTCGCCCCATCTCGCGGCGGCCTCTGGCCCGGTCGCGGCGGTCTCTGGCCCGCCAGATCATGCAAGCTTGATTAAGTGCTGCTTCCGGGCAATCATGACAACATCATGAAAGGGAGGCGCGCGTGAGCGATACCGACCCGATAATTGAGATCCGCCCGGCGTTGGAGCGCCGGGCAGCCGCGCGCCGGAACCCATCTGATACAGACCATCCGAACGGCGCGTCATCGAACGGTGTCAACCGTACCATCCGGCAGGTCACGGCTTTCAGCCGCCAAGAACTTCAGCAAATCCTGAGAGTTTACGGGCGCATGGTCGCCGCCGGCGAGTGGCGCGATTACGCTCTCGACATGGAGGACGAGACCGCGACGTTCTCGGTCTTCCGCCGCTCCAGCGAGACCCCCCTGTTCCGCATCGAAAAGACACCGCGTCTGGCGCGGCGCCAAGGCGCGTTCAGCATCGTCTCGGCTGCCGGCGTCGTGCTCAAGCGCGGCAGCGATCTCGCCCGCGTGCTGACCGTTTTCGACAAGCAGCTCCGCCTCGTCCAAGGCTGACGGGGTCCCGCGGCCGTCAAGCCGCAGTGTGCTTACGGATCTCGTTGGATTGCGAAACTGGGATCGCTCCCGCGCGTCCTGACGCGCCAGCGCGCGGCATCGCCGCCAGCAGCCTCACCGCTCACGCCGGGCTGGTCGACGATCCGGCACCGAGTTCCCGCTGCATGTAGACGATGTCGTGCCACTGGCCGTTCTTGAAACCGACGGCGGTAATGCGCCCGGCCATGGCGAAACCCAGCGAGGCATGCAGGCGCTGCGACGCCGGGCCGGCACCGCTCGATATGAGCGCGATCATCTGGCGAAAACCGGCGCGCGCGGCAGCATCGACGAGCGCGCTGAGCAGCAACTTGCCGACACCGCGGCGCTCCGCCCCCGGGGCGACGTAGATGGCGTCCTCCACGGTCCATGCGAACGCCGCTCGCTCGTGGAAAGGACGCGCGTAGGCATAGCCGACGATTACGCCGTCGGGTGCTCGCGCCACGAGAAACGGACACCCCGCCTCGACCACCTCGCGCCAGCGCCGGCCCATCTCGACGACGTCGGGCGCAACGAGCTCGAAGCTCGCCGCCGTCGTTTCGACCGACGCCGCGTAGATCGCCGCGACCGCCGCGAAGTCGCCCTCTTCCGCCGGGCGGACCGAGACGTCCATTCTCTCGCACCTACGTCATGGAGATCGCCAAACAGAAAGGGCCCCGCCAGCGGCGGAGCCCTTCCGAAAGTCACGTCTTGCGACGACTACTCGCGGCTGCCGAAAAGCTGCAGCAGCGAGACGAACATGTTGACGAAGTCGAGGTAGAGGCTCAGCGCGCCGAAGATGGCGGCCTTGCCCGCGGCAACCGCGTCGCCGGCGACGAGGTAGTACTCGTCCTTGATGCGCTGCGTGTCGTAGGCGGTGAGGCCAGCGAACACCAGGACGCCGATCGCCGAGACGGCGAACTGCAGAGCGCTAGACTGAAGGAAGATGTTGACCAGGCCTGCGATGATGATGCCCACGACGCCCATGAACAGGAACGAGCCCCAGCCCGTCAGATCCTTGCGGGTCGTATAGCCCCACAGGCTCAGGGCGCTGAAGGCCGCGGCCGTGACGAAGAACATCTGCGTGATGGAGGCGCCGGTGTAGCGCAGGAAGATCGACGAAAGCGACGCGCCCATGACTGCGGCGAACGCCCAGAACGTCAACTGCGCGCCTGACAGGCTCATCTTGTGAGCGCGGAAGCCGATCAGGAAGATGAACGCGAGCGGGGCGAGCGCCACCACCCACATCAGCGGCGAAGTGTACAGCGCCTTGCCCGCCTCGGTGAGCATGATGCCATTCTTGAGCTGCGCCGCTGCGAGCGCGCGATCGGTCGTCGTCAGCATGTGGAACAGGCCGTAGGCGACCGCGCCCGTGAGGGCGACGCCAGCAGCCATGTAATTGTAGACGCCGAGCATGTAGGACCGAAGGCCCTCGTCCACGCGACCGACCTCGCGCGTGGCCGTGCCGGCGACCTGGTACCGTCTATCCATCTGAGCCATAGTGATATTTTTCCCTTTCGACCGGTTCATTATCCGGACCACACGCGGAATATGAAGTGGGAACACGACACATTCAAGAGCGTGCACCGTAAAAGGGGTAACTGCGGGCCCCGCTCCCGGACGAGACGGGATTAATTCCCGAGATCAACGTTTACTGAGCCCTGAGATAAGGTACGGGTCGCGCCCGCAGAACCTGCCACGTGCCGAGCCCGCCGAAGATCAGCACGAGCCCGCTGGCGAGCCCGAGCGCCAGCCCGACCGCGCCCCAGGAGAACGTGAACCGGACGTCCATCACCTGTTCGAGCGCGACCCACGCGGCAAGCGCACCGAAACCGACCGCGAAACCCGCCGTGGCCGCAGCGATCAGGAGATATTCGAGGACATGCGACGCCAGAATTCGCCTGCGCGTCGCGCCCAGCGCTTTGAGGATCACGGCTTCGAGGATGCGACGGCGTTGTGCCGTCGCCAGCGCTCCCGCGAGAACCAACGCGCCGGCCGCGAGCGTGACGCTGCCGGCGACGCGCACGGCGACCATGATCTTGTCGAGGATGGCGCCGAAAGACTGGATGGCGTCCTTGACCCGAATGACGGTGACGGTCGGATAAGCCTTGCCGAGCGCCCGCGCGACTTCGGCCTCGAGCGACAGCGGCGCGGCCTCGGGCAGCGTCAACGTCGCGAGCAGGTTGTGCGGCGCTCCCGCCAAGGTGTTCGGAGAGAACACCATGACGAAGTTGATGGCGAGGCTCTCCCAGTTCACCTGGCGGAGATTGGAAATGCGCGCCGTGATGTTGCGGCCGAGCACGTTCACCGTCACCGTATCGCCGATGGCGACACCGAGCTGGTGAGCCAGCTCGGCCTCGAACGAGACCAGCGGCTCTCCGGAATAGTCTTTCGGCCACCAGCTTCCAGCAACCACCTCGGACCCGGCCGGAACCGTCTCGGAATAGGAAAGCCCGCGGTCGCCGCGCAGCACCCAATCCGCCTCGGCCGGGGCCTTGACCCGTTCCACCGGGCGCTCGCCGAGCCGCACGAGGCGCCCGCGCAGCATCGGCGCGCTCTCGACCTTCGCTTCCGGCGAGACCTTATGGACGATGCCGGCCACACCACTCAGCTCACTCTTCGGCACATCGAGCACGAAATAGTTGGGTGAGCGCTCCGGCAGCCTCGTCGTCATCTCGTTGATGAGGGAGGCATCCGTCAATCCGACCGCGACGAGCAACGAAAGGCCGGCGCCGAGCGACAGCACCACCGAGCGCGTGAGCCCGCCGGGCGCGCCGATGTTGCGAACCGCGAGAGCCAGCTCAGGCACGCGGGTTCGCGGCAGGCGCCGGGCGCCCAAGGTGACCGCATGGCCGAGTGCGAGGAACGCCGCGAAGATCACCGTCAGGCCGCCGACGAACCAGAGCGCGATGCGCTGCGAATCCGACGACAGCACCACGAACGCGGCAAGCGCCAACGCAATCATCGCGGTCGCGGCGACGAGGCGGCGGCGCGGCCAGCCATGCTGGTCGGCGATCTCGTCGCGGAACAGTTCGGCGGGAGAAACGCGCTCGGCCTGTCCGAGCGGCCACAAGGTGAACATCGCCGCGACGAGGAAGCCATACGCGGCGCCGGTGACGAGGCTCCATGGAGAAATCTCGACATCGGCGGGAAACGGCAGGGCATCGGCGAAGAACGCGTGCAGCCCGAGTGGCACGATCTGGCCGAGCACGAGACCAATGAGGACGCCGAGCGCCGCCATGATGGCGACCTGAATGAAGAAGATCTGGAACACGAGGCGGCTCGGCGCGCCGAGGCTTTTCATCGTCGCGATGACCTTGCGGCGGCGATCGACGAACGTCTGCACCGCATTGGCGACACCGACACCGCCGACCAGCAGCGCCGTCAACCCGATCAGTGTCAGGAACTGGCGCAGCCGCTCCAGGGTCTTGCGCACGCGCGGGGAAGGATCGCGCTTGTCGAGCACGGTGTAACCCGCCTCGGGAAGATCGCGCTTCACCGCCGCCGCGAACGAGGCGACGCTGGCGCGGTCCGCGTTCGATTGCGCCGTGGCAGCCACCCCCGGCTCGTCGATTTGCAGCGAATAGCGCCAGCGCACCAGCGAGCCTGGTTTCACGAGCCCGGTCGCCTCGAGGGTCGGCAGATCGACGAAGATGCGCGGCCCGAACGTCATGCGGTCGGAGATGCCATCGGGTTCCGAGACGATCGCAGCGGATGCGACGAGTTCCAGCTCGCCGACGCGGAAACGACCGCCGATCTTGATGCCGAGCCGTTCGAGCAGAATGGGATCGACGGCGGCGCGACGCACACCGCCTTCGGGACGGATGGCATCGGGAAAGCTGACGCCACCGTCGAGCGCCACGCTGCCAACCAGCGGATAGGCGGCATCGACGCCCTTCAGCAGCACCAGTGCCTGCTCCTCGCCATCGAGCGAGCGCGCCATGGTGCGCATCGTCGCCGTCTCGCTCAGCCGGCCGCGCGCGGCAAGCCACTGGAGTTCGCTTTCGCTGGCCCGTGCATGTGAGCGCGCGAGCGTCGCGTCGCCACCGAGGATCAGCTCGCCCTGACGCTCGAGCCCGTGCGTGAGGGCATCGGAGAGCGCGGTCACCGCGGTGATGACCATGACGCCGAGCGCGACGCAGGCGATGAACACCTGGAAGCCGCGGATGCCGCCCCGCATTTCGCGAAACGCGAGCGCCAGCACGCGGCCGAAGCCCGGCCCGTCCGTGCGCGGTGCCCTGGTCCGGATCGCGATGTCGCGGCCGGCGTCGGTATCGAGACTGGTCATTGCGCGGCGACCTCTACCACCGGCTCGTTCGCCTCGTCGGAAACGATGCGCCCATCCGACATGCGCACGATCCTCTGGCAATGTCGGGCGAGGCCTTCGTCGGGCGTGATGAGCACCAATGTCGAGCCGCGGCGGCGATTGAGGCCGAACAGTAGATCGATGACCTGCCGGCCGGTACGCCCGTCGAGGTTGCCGGTCGGCTCGTCGGCGAGAAGCAACGCGGGCCTGCGGCTCAGCGCGCGGGCGAGCGCGACGCGCTGCTGCTCGCCGCCGGAGAGCTCCGCGGGAAAGTGATCGACGCGAGCACCAAGGCCCACCTCGTCGAGCAGGGAGCGGGCGGTCGCGAATGCGCCCTCGGCGCCGGCGAACTCCAACGGTAGCGCAACGTTCTCGAGCGCCGTCATGGTCGGCACGAGATGGAACGACTGGAAGACGATGCCGATCTCTCCACCACGGGCGAGAGCCAGGTCGTCCTCGCTCAGCGCTGAAAAATCACGGCCGACGATGGATACCGTGCCGCGCGTGGCGCGTTCGAGCCCGGCGACGATCATCAACAGCGAGGTCTTGCCGGAGCCGGAAGGCCCGACGATAGCCACCGACTGTCCGCGCGGGACCTGGAACGAGACGTCGCGAAGAATTTCCACCGGGCCCGCCCGGCTCGTCAGCGTCAACCCGACGCCCTGAAGATCGACGATCGGCTCGGCACGGTTCATCTGGTCGCCACGTTGCTGCCTTGCTCCGTTGTTCCGGTTTGCGTCCACTGGCGGACCATCGGCGCCCTGCTGGCGTCATTTCCACCGCCCACCTTGCCAAGCGCGAGACCAGTCTCTACCTGCCTGCTCGATCGGGCGTTCATCCCCCAAGCGTAGGGCGAAACAATGGACACGATATCGTTGCGCCGGCTCTGGGAACGGGCCAGCCTCTCGGCTCAGATGGGCATCGTCGCCCGCACCATCAAGCGTGCCGCCGTCTTCGCCATGGTCGCGACCGCCACGGTTGCGGCCTCGCTCTCACACGCCGGCGAGAACAAGGCCAGCGAGAACACCGAGGGGGGCAAGCCTTTGCGCATCGTTGCGTTAGGTGACAGTCTGACCGCGGGCTTCGGCCTGCAACCCGGCCAGGGCTTTCCCGAAGTGTTGCAGTTCGCACTCAAGTCGCGCGGGCACGATGTCGAGATGGTCAATGCGGGCGTCTCGGGCGACACCACGGCGGGCGGCCTCGCCCGCCTCGACTGGGTCGTCGACGACGGCATCGACGCGGTCATCGTCGAGCTCGGGGCCAACGATGCCTTGCGTGGACAACCACCCGCACAGGCGAAGTCGAACCTCGACCAGATCCTGACGCGGCTGGCGGCCCGGCGCCTGCCCGTGCTGCTGGCCGGCATGCGCGCGCCGGAGAACTGGGGCGCGGATTATCGCCAGCAATTCGATGCCATCTACCCCGAGCTTGCCGAACGGCACGGCGCGATCCTCTATCCGTTCTTCCTCGACGGCGTGGCCCTCGACAAGAAGCTCAATCTCGGCGACGGCCTGCACCCGAACCAGCGCGGCATCACCGTGATCGTCGAGCGCATCCTTCCGGCGGTCGAAGAGCTCATCATGCGCGCCAAGGCCCGGAAGGCCGCTGGCGGCGCGGCGGCGGCGAAGTAATCTCAGGCGGGGCTGGTGGCCGAGCTTCGGTGCCGGTTCCGGCCGCGTCAGTCGGCCACAGCAAGGTCGCGTCGCGAACGACAGAGCAACCCAGAACGCTGGCCCGCAAGGCAAAACCGTACCGGCGCAAAGTCGGGCCGCACTGCGGTCGGTCTGCAGTCATTGGTTGACACGGCGCCCCGAATACACCAAGTGTGGCGCATTCGATGTTTCGCGGCACGCGCGAATGCGCATCGTCTGCACCGCTTGGCTTGTACCGGATACTGTGATCCGGACTGTTCGCCGGACGACCGCAGCGGCGGATTTTCCCCGAGACCTCTCCCCTTAAATATGCTGGCCCCCCACGCGCGGCGGGCCCGGCTCTGGCGCCAGACCGGCTAGACCCGCGGATCGATTCCGCGCGGCCGCAGCTCGCGCAGAAAGACGCTTTTGCTTACCATGACCGACCAGACCTTCGCAGACCTCGGCGTCGCCGAGCCGATCCTGCGCGCCCTCGAGGCCGAGGGCTACACGCACCCGACCCCGATCCAGAAGGGCTCGATCCCGACGCTTCTCGCCGGCCGCGACCTGCTCGGCCTCGCCCAGACCGGAACCGGCAAGACGGCCGCGTTCTCTGTTCCTATCCTCCAGCGCCTCGCCGCGAACGGCGGGCGGGCCAAGCCGCGCATGCCGCGCGCGCTGATCCTGGCCCCGACCCGCGAGCTTGCGGTGCAGATCAACGACAGCCTGCGCCTCTACGGCCGCCATCTCTCGCTACGCTCCACGGCCGTGTTCGGCGGCGTCGGCATCGGCGCGCAGATCGAGACCCTGCGTCGCGGCGTCGATATTCTCGTCGCCACGCCCGGACGGCTCCTCGACCTCGTGGCCCAGCGCGCCGCCGACCTCGGCGCCATCGAGCTCCTGACGCTCGACGAGGCCGACCGCATGCTCGACATGGGCTTCGTGCGCGACGTCCGCCGCATCGTCAAAATGGTGCCGAACGAGCGCCAGACGCTGCTGCTCTCCGCCACCATGCCGTCCGACATCGAGCATCTCGCCGCCGAGATCCTCTCCGATCCGTTCCGCGTCGAGATCGCCCACGCCGGCAAGACGGTCGACCGCATCAAGCAGAGCGTTCACTTCGTCGCCGCCAATGCGAAGCGCGACCTCCTCGCCACCCTGCTCGCCGACGAGACCATGTCGCGGGTCATGGTGTTCACGCGCACCAAGCGCGGCGCCGACCGCGTTGCCCAGCACCTGATGCGCAGCTCCATCAGCGCCGAGGCGATCCACGGTAACAAGTCGCAGAACAACCGCCAGCGCACCCTCGAGGGCTTCCGCTCCGGGCGCACCCGCGTGCTGGTCGCAACCGACATCGCCGCGCGCGGCCTCGACATCGATCTCGTCACGCACGTCGTCAACTTCGAGCTGCCGCACGAGCCGGAGGCCTACGTTCACCGTATCGGCCGCACGGCGCGCGCCGGCACCGACGGCATCGCCATCGCGTTCTGCTCACCCGACGAGCGCGGCCTGCTCAAGGCCATCGAGCGCCTGACGCGGCGCACGCTCGACGTCGTGCCGACGCCGGAGATCATCGTCACCACGGGTAGCGCGGAGAGCGACACGCGCCGCGACCGCATCGAGGAGCGCTTCGAGCTGCGCGAGGCGGCGAGCCGCGGCGAAGGTCGTGGTGAGGGCCGCGGCGAAGGTCGTGGCGAAGGTCGTGGTCGTGGCGGAGACCGCAAGGGCTCCAACCGTCAGCGTCACGCCCGCGGTCGGG
>OEIV010000937.1_pt1 | contig 14509 bp, 9 predicted proteins | sample 1539231 | NCBI WGS metagenome assembly OEIV01 (sample SAMN03794762, study PRJEB22550) | activated sludge metagenome | feature: wastewater treatment plant; material: activated sludge; isolation source: Wastewater treatment plant of a petroleum refinery complex | place: Argentina: Buenos Aires ...
CGTGCATCACACCGTCCACCTTCAGGAAGGGTACGTGCCGGCGGAAGTCGACCACGAAGGACTCCACCACCTCGGCGCTGCGCGCCGGCCGTCGGAAGTCGAGCGCCTGCGCTGCGGCCAGCAGTTCGATGGCCAGGATGCGTTCCACGTCGTTCACCACCGCCCAGGTCTTGATCGCTGCGGCGGCGCCCATGCTCACATGGTCCTCCTGGCCGTTGCTGCTGTCGATGGTGTCCACGCTGTTGGGCATGCACCGCTGCTTGTTGGCGCTCACGAGTGAGGCGGCGGGGTACTGCGGGATCATGAACCCGCTGTTGAGGCCCGGTTCAGCCACCAGGAAGGCCGGCAGTCCGCGTTGGCCGCTGATGAGCTTGTACAGGCGACGCTCGCTGATGCTGCCCAGCTCCGCCGCGGCGATGGCCAGGAAGTCGAGCGCGAGGGCCAGCGGCTGGCCGTGGAAGTTGCCCGCGCTGATCACCAGGTCATCATCATCGAACACGGTGGGGTTGTCGGTCACGGCCTCCAGCTCACGCTCCACCACGCGCTCCACGTAGGCAAGGGCATCGCGGCTGGCGCCGTGCACCTGCGGGATGCAGCGGAAGGAGTACGGGTCCTGCACGTGGGCCTTGCGGCGCAGGATCAGCTGGCTTCCTTCGAGCAGGCGGCGCATGCGGCCCGCCACCACGGCCTGCCCGGGATGGGGACGCACGGCGTGCACCGAGGCGTGGAAGGGTTCGATGCGGCCATCGAAAGCGTCGAGGCTCACGGCGGCGATCAGGTCGGCGAGGTCGGCGAGACGCGCGGCCTTCAACGCCAGCAGCGCGGCGTAGCTGTTCATGAACTGCGTGCCGTTCAGCAGGGCGAGGCCTTCCTTGGGTCCGAGCTCCAGGGGCTTCCAGCCCAGCGCCTTCAGGGCCTTGGCGGCCGGCATGCGCTTCCCCTGGAACAGCACCTCGCCCAGGCCGAGCAGCGGCAGGCTCAGGTGCGCCAGCGGGGCCAGGTCGCCGCTGGCGCCGAGCGAGCCGCGCTCGTACACCACGGGCAGCACGTCGGCGTTGTGCATGTCGATCAGCCGCTGCACCGTGGCCAGCGCCACCGCGCTGTGCCCGAAGGCCATGTTCTGCACCTTCAGCACCAGCATGGCCCGCACGATGTCGGCAGGTACGGGATCACCGCTGCCGCACGCATGGCTCATCACCAGGTTCTTCTGCAACTGCGCCAGGTCCTTCTTCGCGATGGACTTGTCGTAGAGCGAACCGAAGCCCGTGTTGACGCCATAGATCGGTGTGTCGCTCTTCTTCAGGCGGTCGGTGAGGTAGGCATGGCTGCGCCTCACCACCGCCACCGCGTCCCTGGACAGGGCGATCGGGCGGCGCTGCGCGATGATGGCGTCCAGTTCGTGCAGCGTGAGGCCCACGGTGCCGATGGCGTGCGGGCCGGTGGTGGAAGTTCGTTTCATGATCTGCCGTTCGGTCGTTGTGTGCCGGGCCGCTCCGCTCCTGCCCAATGATCACAACTGCCGTTCAAAGATGTAGATGTGCCCCTTCTTCGGATGGAGGAAGTAGAGCGAACCCAGGTTCCCTTCCCAAACCTCATAGTCGGCGGGGGGATCGAACCAGTCCGGCGCCCCATGGATCACCTGGTGCTCCTTCAACGGCTCGAACCCCCTGCCCATCACGAAGTCCCTGGCGCGTGGGAACCGCAGCTCGAGGTACAGGGTGTACTCTTTGGTCCAGTGCGCCGAGGCCCAGTATTCGCCGTTGAGCACCTGCATGTCCTCATCGGGGTCCTCGCCGGCCCAATACCGGTAGGTCTCCAGCGCGCCTACATGGTGGCCATCTTCCTCCTCCTGCTCCTGTTCCTGTTCACCTTCCTCTTCGACGGGTACGGGTGCCGGAACCTCCGGAACGACCGTATCCTTGTCCGGGAAGGCTTCCACCGCAGTACCACTTCCCGCAGGTGGTTCAGGAGAACCGCAGGCGAAGAGCAGGACTCCACCCAGCAACGCAGCAAGGCTGGAGAGCAGGCCCGCCCGGCTGCAGGGTGCGTCGACCCGATGCGTATGGTCGACCCCGGTCATCACTTGGAACCGGCGATCATGGAGCTCAACCAGCCCACCAGCTCCTCCTGCCTCACGGCCTTCTGCTCGCCGCTCTTCATGTCCTTCACGGTGATGCGGTCCTGCTTCAGCTCGTTCTCGCCGAGGATGGCCACGAAGGGGATGCCCTTGTCGTCGGCGTACTTGAACTGCTTGGCCATCTTGGCCTTGTCCGGGTACAGCTCGGCGGCGATGCCCGCATCACGCACCTGGCGCAGCAGATTCAGGCAGTGCAGCGCCTCCGCCTCGCCGAAGTGGGCGAAGAGCACCTTCGTGCTGCCGCCCAGCTCCGCGGGGAACTTGTTCGTCTCCAGCAGCACGTCATAGATCCGGTCGGCACCGAAGCTGATGCCCACGCCGCTCATGCCTTTCAGCCCGAACACGCCGGTGAGGTCGTCGTAGCGCCCGCCGCCGCTGATGCTGCTCTGCAAGGAGCCCTCCATCGCTTTCACTTCGAAGATGGCGCCGGTGTAATAATCGAGACCGCGGGCAAGAGCGAAGTTGATCGCTACGTTGTTCACCGGTCGACCTAACGCTAAAGAGGTAGCGTTCATGATCCGTCTCAACGATTGGATCCCTTGCACGCCCACCTCAGCTCCCTGTGCTTGGAACTTCGATGACAGCTCCTCAGATAATTCGTGCACATCCTTGGTCGACGCCAATGATGCAAGGAAGGATTCGATCATCTTGATCGAGGCATCCGAATACCCGGCGTTCCTGTATTCTTCAATCACCCCAAACCCGACCTTGTCATACTTGTCCAAGATCGTGACGAATGGGATCAGCTTGCCCTCGATCCCGAAGTATTGCATCAACCCTTGCAGCAAACGGCGGTCATTCAACATGATCTGAACCTGAAGCCCGAACTGCTCGAAGACCTCGATAAGCATCAATGTCAACTCAACCTCATTGTACTCCGAGTTACTCCCGATGACATCCGCGTCGCATTGATAGAACTCCCGGTAACGCCCCTTCTGCGGTCGATCGGCCCGCCACACGGGCTGGATCTGGTAGCGCTTGAAGGGGAAGGACAGCTCGTTCTGATGCTGCACCACATATCGGGCGAAGGGTACCGTGAGGTCGTACCGCAGTGCTTCATCCGCAAAACCCTTGCTGCGATCCTCCAAGGCGCGCTCCAGTTCAGCGCCCCGCTTCAGCACCTTGAAGATCAGCCGGTCCCCCTCCTCGCCGTACTTGCCGGTGAGGGTCTCCAGGTTCTCCATGGCGGGCGTTTCCAGCGGCAGGAAGCCGTACTTCTGGAAGACCTTCTCGATGGTGGAGAAGATGTACTTGCGGCGCAGCATCTCCTGCGGACCGAAGTCGCGGGTGCCTTTGGGGATGGACGGCTTGGTGGCCATGGGCCGCGAAAGTACGCGGCGGGGATCGAGGCTAATCCTTCACGAAGCGCACCGAGGCCAGGCCGCTGCCCGGCAGATGGACCACGTACAGCCCGGGGTGCAGGCCTTCCGTTGGCAGAGCCGTCACCGGTCCCGCGATCGTGGCTTGCTGCACCAGGGCGCCGTTCTGGCTGAGGACGAGCACAGGCTGCCCCTTGGACAGCGGCCCGGATAGTTGCACGGCGTTGGGGCTCGTGACCACCCGTAGCGAGGCGGCCACTTCGTTCACAGCGGTACTGATCACGGGGCTGCGGAAACTGAACGCCTCGAGGAAGACCCCGCTGTCGTAGGCCATATCGGCCACGTCGGCGATGGCGACCTTGAAGTGATAGGCCTGCCCCGGCACGACCACCGCGAAGACGGTGAGGTTGGTGGTGAAACCGTCGTACCTCACCAACTGGCCGGGGATCGGCGCTTCATTGTTGTGGTAGTAGACACTGTTACTGTTGTCGTTCACGTTATCGATGGCGACGATCGTCCCACCGGGGATCGTGGCAACGTTCACCGGCGGATTGAAGCCGGGTCCGCTGAGGAAAATGGCGAACACGTCGTTGTACGCGGAGCCCACGTATTCCGGGTACTCCTCGCTGCCGAAGCTGAAGTTGAAGAGCAGGGTATCGCCCTGCGGCACGCAATCGAATTCCAGTGCGCAGGCATCGAAGGTGTACCCTCCGCCAAGCGCCTGCTCCAGATCGATGTCGCCTGCGGTCTGGAGCTCATCATTCGCGAAATAGCTCACTGGTCCCGCCACCTGGTCCGCCGAGCCAGTGGTAAGGAGCAGGCCCTCGGTGATGGCCAGCTCGGAGCTTCCGACGAAGTGGCCCAGGGCGCGCTCGGGGCAGTTCACCGTCACGTTGCTCACCGTGACGCCGATGCCCTCCAGCAAGGTGCTGATGGCAGGGACCGAGAGGCTGTCGGTGATGGTGAGCTGGGCTTGGGCGGAAAGGGTGCCAGCACAGGCCAGCAGGACGAAGATCCGGTTCACGGTCGAGGGCTTTGTGGGATGAAACTACCCGAAAAAAGCGGACCGCCCGGGCTGAGCCCTTGGGCGGTCCACCCACCAGAATGTCCCACAGTGGGGACGCTTCGCACCACAAGGGTAGACCAACGCGGCGGGCGGAACACGCCAACATCGCGGGCCGATATACCGGTCAGGCGGCCTCGTCGGGGACATAGGCCACGTCGATGACCTGAAGGCGTTGGACAACGCCGGCGAGCACGAGGGCGGCCTCCTGTCCACGCTTTCGGCCGATGAGGGCCCGGGCGATCGGCGAGGTGAAGGCGATGCGGCCGTCCTTTACCGAGGCCTCGTCGACCCCCACGATGGTGAAGGTGCGCTCCTGCCCCGCCTGCGGACCGCTCAGCATGCGGAAGGTGACGGAGGCTCCGAAGCGCACCTCCTCGGGTGCGGGCCGCAGTGGCTCCACCACATGGGCCGTGGAGATGCGCTCGTTGAGCAGCTCCAACCGGCCATCGATCTCGGCCCAGGCCCTGCGCTTGGCGTCCTCGCTCTCGTAGGGCTTGGAACGATCGGCCTCCAATGCAGAACGCTCCTCCTGCAGGATCCGAAGGCCACGCGGCGTCACGTGGTTGGGAACGTCCGCTGGCAGCGGCGCGCGCGGCGGAATGAAGGGCGCCTCTTCCTGATCGCCTTCGCGGACAAAACCCCGGCTCATCGCGCAAAGGAACGGCTGCGCCCCGAAGCGGCGGGCACCGGCGAGCGACCCCGCTCAACCCCGCACCAGCTTCCGGTACTTGATGCGGTGCGGCACGATGTCGCCGCCGAGGCGCTTCCTGCGGTTCTCCTCGTAGTCGGTGAAGCCGCCCTCGAACCAGTACACCTGGCTGTCGCCCTCGAAGGCGAGGATGTGCGTGCATACGCGGTCCATGAACCAGCGGTCGTGGCTGATGATCACGGCGCAGCCGCTGTAGTCCTGGATGGCCTCCTCCAGCGCGCGCAGCGTGTTCACGTCCAGGTCGTTGGTCGGTTCGTCCAGCAGCAGCACGTTGCTGCTCTGCTTCACGGTCATGGCCAGGTGCAGGCGGTTGCGCTCGCCGCCGCTGAGCACGCCCACCTTTTTGTTCTGGTCCGTGCCGCTGAAGTTGAAGCGCGAGAGGTAGGCGCGCGTGTTCATCACCACGTTGCCGAAGGTGATGTTCTCCAGGCCGCCGCTGATCACCTCGTACACGGTCTTCTCGGCCACCAGGTCCTTGTGGCTCTGGTCCACGTAGGCGATCTGCACGGTGTCGCCGATGGTGATCGTGCCGGTGTCCGGCTTCTCCGCCCCCATCACCATGCGGAACAACGTGGTCTTGCCGGCGCCGTTCGGGCCGATGATGCCCACGATGCCCGCGGGCGGCAGCGCGAAGCTGAGGTTGTCGATGAGGAGCCGGTCGCCGAAGCCCTTGCTCACGTTCTTGAACTCGATCACCTTGTCGCCCAGGCGCGGCCCGTTGGGGATGAAGATCTCCAGCTTGGCCTCCTTCTCCTTCACGCTCTCGCTCTGCATCTTCTCGTAGTTCTGCAGGCGGGCCTTGCTCTTGGTGCGGCGGGCGCTGGCGTTGCTGCGCACCCACTCGAGCTCCTGCTTCAGCACGCGCTGGCGCTTGCTTTCCTGCTTCTCCTCCTGCGCCATCCGGGCGGTCTTCTGCTCCAGCCAGTTGGTGTAGTTGCCCTTGAAGGGGATGCCCTCGCCGCGGTCCAGCTCCAGGATCCAGCCGGCCACGTTGTCGAGGAAGTAGCGGTCGTGGGTGATGGCGATGACGGTGCCCTTGTACTGCTGCAGGTGCAGTTCGAGCCACGCCACGCTCTCGGCGTCCAGGTGGTTGGTCGGTTCGTCAAGGAGCAGGATGTCCGGCTGCTGCAGCAGCAGTCGGCACAGGGCCACACGGCGGCGCTCGCCACCGCTGAGCACCTTGATGGGCGTGTCGCTGTCCGGGCAGCGCAGGGCGTCCATGGCCACCTCCAGCTTCTGGTCGATGTTCCAGGCGTCGCTCACCTCGATCCTGTCCTGCAGGGCGGCTTGGCGGGCGATGAGCTTGTCCATCTTCTCCGGGTCGTTCAGCACCTCCTCGTCGGCGAACTTGTTGTTCACCTCCTCGTACTCGGCGAGCAGGTCCATGATGGGCTTCACGCCTTCGCGCACGATCTCGATCACGGTCCTGCTCTCGTCGAGCTCGGGCTCCTGCTCCAGGTGCCCGATGGAGTAACCGGGGCTGAGGTGCACATCGCCGTCGTAGTTCTTGTCCTTGCCCGCGATGATGCGCATCAGCGTGGACTTGCCCGAGCCGTTGAGGCCGAGGACGCCGATCTTGGCCCCGTAGTAGAAGCCGAGGTAGATGTCGTTGAGGATCTTCTTTCCGGAAGGGAGCGTCTTGCCCACCTTCACCATGTTGAAGATGATCTGGCGGCCTTCTTCTGCCATCGTCGTCGGGGATCTGTGGTTGATGTGGACCGTGGCCGGAGCTACGGGGCCGCAAAGGTCGCGCTTCGGCACGAACATCCGGTGGCCGGTGTCCTAGCGCACGGTGGCGCGCCACACCTCCAGGCGCTTCCAGTCCTTCACCCGATCGGGCACTGATAGCTGGTCGGTGCGGTGGTCGTGGTGCTGCAGCACCCCCTCCAGGGTCTGTTCCCGCGCCGGGCTCACCAGCACGTAGAGCGTGGCGCCCGGGGTGGTCGGGCGATAGAGCACCTCGATGGGGATGCGGCGTTCCCTGAAGTGGAACTCCACCGGGGCCTCCCAGGGGAACTCGGTCATCACCCGATCGGAGGGCTTCAGGGCACCCAGGAAGTAATCGGCCGTCCAGGCCGCCTCCGGAAAGCGCTCGATGCGGTCCTGGATGCCGTGCATGCCGGTCCACGAGAGGCCGGCCAGCACCACGACGGCGGTGACGCTGGTGCGCACGCGTTTGCTGAGCGTGGGCAGCAGGGTCTCCTGCACGAGCTTCAGCAGGTAGAAGAGGGCGATGGCCGAGCTGAGATGCAGCACGAACAGGGTGTAGACCCAGACCCGGGGCGGGGCCACCAACCGCTGGGCGATCACGATGGGGATGGCCCCGAGCGCCGTGGCCACCAGCAGCAGCCGGAACTTGGAGCTGATGTACGCCGCATAGACCACGCCGGCGAGGCCCAGCAGGCTGATCCAGGCGGCCGCGGTGTCGTTGAAGTAGGCGTACAGATCGAAGGTGCGGTCCTGGTGCGTGGCGGAGAACACCTCCCAACTGTTGTCGCCCATGGTGGGGTGGTGGAAGAGCTGGCCAAGGCCGTGCACCACGATCACCGGCATGTACAAGGCACCGGTGAGGAGCAGGAAGACGCCGAAGGACAGGCCCAGCCGCTGCATGCGCTTGGCGAGGGTGGTCTTGTAAGCGGTCATCAGGTGCAACACGAGCCACAGGTAGCAGGCGACCGCGATGTAGAGCATCGTGGTCACGGTCCACATTCCCAGCGCGTTGATCACGGCCAGGGTGATGGCGCTGCCGAGGGAGTTGGTCTTGGCGAAGTGGCGCCCCGCGAGCCAGCCCAGCAACAGCAGGCACCAGGTGATGCTGTAGCCGCGGCCCAGCGCGCTGTACTCGATCAGCGAGCCGCTGGATGCCACGAACGCGAGCATGAGCAGCGCGATGTAGCGGTTGAAGTGGGCGCGGACGAAGAGGTAGGCCAGCAGCATGGCCAGGATGCCCGCCAGGAGGGCCGGAAGGCGGAGGCTCCACAGGTGCACCCCGAGGACCGCCGTGCTCAGCTTCACCAGCAGCGTGTGCAGGATCTGGTTGTTCGGGTAGCTGTAGTCGGAGATGATCACCGGCAGCGGGCGCACGGCGTAGTACACGTAGGTGAAGGCCTCGTCATAGATGATCGGGGCCTGCATCTGCACGATGCGGAGCACGGCCCCGGCGGCGATGGGCCCGGCCACGAAGAGCTTGTGCGTGCGGGAGGTGCGTTTGTTCAGCTTGACGAGCGCGCGGCGCAGGTCGGTCCACAGGGCCCCGCGCTGCACCTCGCCGCGCGGGAGCGAACGGGCGAGCAGGCGAGCACCGGCGAACACCAGCCCCGCCGCCGCAGCGGCGGCCGCCGCCAACATCCGCAGGTTGCCGCGCACCCGCTCGTGGAAGGCCCGGGGGTACGTCTCCACGTCCCCATCGGGCGCCAGCCCGTCCACGTAGCCCTTCACCGGTGCGAAGCCCAGCCGCGAAAGCCACCAGGCCACGGCGGCGAGCATCAGGAGGAGGAGAGCGGTGAGAAGGACCATGCGCGGCGGACGGGGCACGGCCAAAAGTAGCCGAAGGAGCGCGGCCGGGTGGCCCTCCGCTCATCCCGTGGGCCAAGCCGCTGGTCACAAAAAGGTACTTTGCCTTGCATAGTACTAACCGAAGCACATATGTTTGCATCGTCAAGTACCAGACACAGCCCAGATGAACGTTGAGAACACCAAGGCGCAGATGCGGAAAGGCGTGCTGGAGTACTGCATCCTGTCGGTGCTGTCGCAGGAGGAACTGTATCCTCCGGACATCATCGCCAAGCTGAAGGACGCGAAGCTGATCGTGGTGGAGGGCACCCTGTACCCCCTGCTCACGCGGCTGAAGGATGCCGGATTCCTGACCTACCGCTGGGAGGAAAGCCGAAGCGGCCCTCCGCGCAAGTACTACAAGCTGACCCCCGTGGGGCAGAAGTTCCTGAACGAACTGGATGAGACCTGGGACGACCTGGCCCAGGCGGTGAAAAAGATGACCCGACGCAACGCACGATGAAAAAGACCCTCACAGCCAACATCAGCGGTACGGTGTTCCACATCGAGGAGGACGCGTACGACAAGCTGAACCGCTACCTCGGCACCATCCGCGCGCGCTTCAGCGGCAGCGAGGGCCGCGACGAGATCATGGCCGACATCGAGGCCCGCATCGCCGAGCTCTTCCAGGAGCGGCTGCAGGGCCGTCAGGTGGTGGGCATCGCCGACGTGGACCACGTGATCGCCGTCATGGGTCAGCCGGAGGACTACGCGGACGGCGAGGCCGGCGGCGGCGCCATGCCCCCCCCGACCACCGACGGGCGGCGGCGCCTGTTCCGCGACCCGGATGACAGCTGGGTGGGCGGGGTCTTCGGCGGTCTGGCGGCCTACCTCGGCACCGACCCCTTGTGGATGCGCATCGCCTTCATCCTGCTGGTGATCTTCGGCGTGGGCTCGCCCCTGCTGATCTACATCATCCTCTGGATCCTGATCCCGCAGGCGTCCTCGGCGGCCGAGCGCCTGATGATGCAGGGCGAACCGGTGACGGTGGACAACCTGAAGCGCAGCTTCGAGGAAGGCGCCGAACGGGTGAAGCAGGGCGCAGAGCGCGTGGCCCGCGAGGCCGATGAGCTGGGGCGGCGCTGGAGCAAAGGTCCGGCCCGTGCCTACGGCCGACAGGCCCGTCAGGGGGTCGGCGAGTTCGCCCGCGCCGCCGCCGGCGTGGCCGCCAAGATCGTCGGTGTGTTCACCCTGGTGCTCGGCGCCATCCTCACCCTGGCGCTGGTGGGAGCGCTCATCGGTGGCGGCACCATCACCCTCGACCACTTCGGCGGGCTGGAGGGCACCGGTCTCTTCGACCTCAGCGCGGTGGTGTTCGACAGCGCGGCCCACGCCTTCTGGGGTGTGCTGTGCGCCGTGCTCCTGCTGCTGATCCCCGCCATCGGGCTCTTCATCGGCGGCCTGCGCCTGCTCACCGGCCTGCGTGCCCCGCAATGGCTGGGCTGGACACTGAGCACCGCCTGGTTCGTGGCCCTGATGGTGGTGCTGGTGGTGGGCCTCCGCCTGGGCAACGACCTCAAGCGCGACCAGAAGCTGCGCGAAGAGGTGTCCATCGCACAGCCCGCCGGGCAGACGCTCTTCCTGGGCGTGCACGACATGCGCGGCCTGGGCAAGGACTGGCGGGTGGCCTACGACGATGGCCGGGTGGACTGGGACATGGAGGGTCTGATGACCACCCCCGACAGCATCCACGGGGCCTGGGCCGACCTGGACGTGGTGCCCAGCCCGGACAGCTTCTTCCACCTGATCGTGGAGCGCCGTGCCAACGGTCGCACCGAGAAGATGGCCCTGGCCCGGGCGAGCCACACCGGGTTCACGCACGCCCAGCACGATTCGCTGCTCCTGCTGTCCCCGTGGGTGGACATGCCCCGTGCGGACAAGCTGCGCGCCCAGCGGGTCCGCTTCGAGGTGCAGGTGCCCGTGGGGCGTGCCGTGCACTTCCAGAGCGGCATCGGCTTCATGCTGGACGACGTGGACAACGTGACCAACACCTGGGATGATGAGATGGTGGGCCTCACCTGGACGATGACCTCCGGCGGCCTCAGCAGCAGCGTGACGCCGGAGCAGGTGCCCGACGACCTGCCTTCACCCGCGCTGCCGGCCACACCGCCCGCCGAAGCCCCGGCGACCACGCCCGAGCCGAGCGAGGCCCCGAGCGGCACCAGCGAGCTGCGCACCTACGGCGCGCCCGACCTGCTGACGGCGGTGTTCCGCCGCACCTGAACCCCGATCACCGGCGGCAACGAGGGGAAGCCATCCGGCCGGGGACCGCCCCGTTCTCGAGGAGAGGACGGGGCGGATCTTTTCACACGCTTCATGCGGGAGGAACGGACCGGGAACAGGGGCCGGTCTAACTTGCGCGCACCGATGATCCGCTGGCGCAACTGGCTCTTCTACGTGCTCACCATCAGTGCCTGCGTGGCGCTGATGTACGGCATCGTCGGCACGGGCAGCGACCTGGAGGCGGGCAAGTCGGTGGGGGGCGAAGTGCAGGAAGTGAAGGGGTACTGGCAGCAGTTCAAGGACACCTACCACCACAACCTCACGCACCCGCTGGCCATCCTGCTGCTGCAGATCCTGTGCATCATCGTCACGGCGCGGGCCTTCGGCTTCATCTGCCAGAAAGTGGGCCTGCCCACGGTGGTGGGCGAGATCGCCGCCGGCATCTTCCTCGGCCCCTCCTTCCTGGGGCAACAGTTCCCGGCCTACTCGGAGTTCCTGTTCCCCGCGGCCTCGCTGGGCAACCTGCAGTTCCTCAGCCAGATCGGCCTCATCCTCTTCATGTTCGTCATCGGCATGGAGCTCAACCTCACGGTGATGAAGGACCGTGTGCAGGACGCCGTGGTGGTGAGCCATGCCGGCATCGTGTTCCCCTATACCCTGGGCGTGGGCCTCTCCTACTTCCTGTACGAAGCCTTTGCACCCCAGGGCGTCCACTTCCTGTCCTTCGCACTGTTCATGGGCATCGCCATGAGCATCGCGGCCTTTCCGGTGATGGCCCGCATCGTGCAGGAGCGAGGCCTGCACCGAACGGCCTTCGGCAGCACCGTCATCACCTTCGCGGCCGCGGACGACATCACCGCGTGGTGCCTGCTTGCCGTGGTGATCGCCGTGGTGAAGGCCGGCAGCATCGTCAGCAGCCTGTACACCGTCCTGATGGTGCTGGCCTACATGCTGCTCATGCTGCGGGTGGTCCGGCCCTTCCTCAACCGCCTGGGCGAGGTGTACGCCGACCGGGAGAGCCTCAGCAAGCCCATCGTGGCCGTCTTCATCCTGGTGCTGCTGCTCTCGGCCTACGCCACCGAGGTCATCGGCGTGCACGCCCTCTACGGGGCCTTCGTGGCCGGCGTGATCATGCCGCCCAACCAGCGCTTCCGCAGCCTCTTCATCGGCAAGGTGGAGGACGTGGCCGTGGTGCTGCTGCTGCCGCTCTTCTTCGTGTTCACCGGCCTGCGCACCGAGATCGGCCTGCTGAACAACGTGGGCCTCTGGAAATGGTGCGCAGTGATCCTCACCGTGGCCGTGGTGGGCAAGTTCACCGGCAGTGCCGTGGCGGCCCGCTTCGTGGGTCTGCCACTGAAGGAGAGCCTGATGGTGGGCGCCCTGATGAACACCCGCGGCCTGATGGAACTGGTGGTGCTCAACATCGGCTACGACCTGGGCGTGATCAGCCCGGAGATCTTCGCGATGATGGTGATCATGGCCCTGGTGACCACGGTGATGACCGGCCCGACACTGACCCTGATCGAGCGCCTCTTCCCCACCGCCGAACGACCCGCGCAGGTGGTGGCCGAGGAGGCCAAGCGCTTCCGCATCCTGGTGCCCTTCGGCGACCCCGGTCGCGGCCGCAACATGGTGCGCGTGGCCCACGCCTTCCTGAAGCGCAACGACAACGCCAGCGTGGTGGCCCTGCACCTCACCCCCAGCAGCGACGTCAACACCTTCAATCTGGCCGAGCGGGAGCGCGACAGCTTCAAGCCCATCCTCAAGGAGAAGCGCGAGAAGGGCGTTCCGCTGGAGACGCTCTTCAAGCCCAGCATCGACATCGACAAGGAGCTGATCACCATCGCCAACACGGGCAACTTCGACCTGGCCATCGTGGGCATCGGGCGCAGCATCTACGAAGGCACCTTCCTGGGCCGCGTGGTGGGCCTCACCAGCCGCATCATCGACCCCGAGCGCCTCATCGACACCCTCACCGGCAAGGAGGACCTCTTCGCCACGGCCGAGCTGGACGATCGCGTGCGCCGCATCGTGCGCGAGGTGCGCATCCCCCTGGGCATCTACGTGGACAAGGACCTGCAGCGCACCGAGCGCGTGGTGGTGCCCCTCTTCGGGCTGGCGGACAGCGCGCTGCTCACCTACGCCCAGAAGCTGCAGGTGAACAGCGGGGCGCACATCACCCTGCTCGACCTGGCCGACGTGTTCACCCAGAACCCCGAGCTGCGGGCCCTGGTGGACGGCATGCAGCGCGCGGCGCACGGTTCGGTGGAGCTGTCCACCACGGCGATCGACGGCGGCGGCCCCCTCACCGGCCAGGACCTGATGCTGATCGGCCTCGACGGCTGGAAGCGCGCCGTGGAGAAGCAGGCCCCGTGGCTGGCGCAGGCGCCCAGCATGCTCATCGTGCGGCCCTGAACGGAGCCGCGCGATCACCGAACTTCGCACCGCCATGCGCATCCGCGCACATGGCCCCCGCACCATGAGCAAAGCCGCCAAGATCCGCGCCTTCGACCCCAACAGCCCCGGCGACGCCAACGCCCAGATGTATGGGCTGCCCTTCACCTGCGAGGAGGCGGACATCGTGCTGCTGCCCGTGCCCTGGGAGGTGACCACCAGCTACGGCGGCGGCACCGCCCACGGCCCGCAGGCCATCTTCGACGCCAGCTTCCAGGTGGACCTGTTCCACCCCGAGTTCCCCGACCTGTGGAAACGCGGCGTGGCCATGGACGAGATGCCAAAGGCGCTGCTGCAGCAGAGCAAGGCCCTGAAGAAGGAGGCCCACAAGGTGATCACCATGCTCACCGAGGGCGGCAGCAAGAAGGAGCTGGCCCAGGCCAAGAAGGCCCTGGAGCTGGTGAACGCCGAGTGCGCCGTGATGAACGAATGGGTCGAGGCCCGCGCCGGGGAATGGCTCGACGCCGGCAAGCTCGTGGGCCTCGTGGGCGGCGACCACAGCACGCCCCTGGGCTTCCACCGCGCCCTGGCCCGCCGCCACAAGCGCTTCGGCATCCTGCACATCGATGCGCACATGGACCTGCGCAACGCCTACGAAGGCTTCACCTACAGCCACGCCAGCATCATGCACAACACCCTTGAGCTGCCTCAGGTGGACACGCTGGTGCAGGTGGGCATCCGCGACTTCTGCGCCGAGGAGAACAAGGCCTTCCTGGACCAGAACGGCCGCGTGAAGGTGGTGCGCTCGGCCGACATCCGGCGGCAGCAGTTCGAGGGCGTCACCTGGCGCGAGCAGTGCGACGCGATCATCGCCGCGCTGCCGGAGAAGGTGCACGTGAGCTTCGACATCGACGGGCTTGACCCGGTGCTGTGCCCGCATACGGGGACCCCGGTGCCGGGCGGGCTCGCCTTCGAGGAGGCCACCTACCTGCTGAGCCGCCTGGTGGCCAGCGGCCGCACCCTCATCGGCTTCGACCTGGTGGAGGTCGCTCCCGGCCGCCACGACGAGTGGGACGCCAACGTGGGCGCCCGCCTGCTGTGGCACCTCT
>OEIV010000938.1_pt1 | contig 14502 bp, 13 predicted proteins | sample 1539231 | NCBI WGS metagenome assembly OEIV01 (sample SAMN03794762, study PRJEB22550) | activated sludge metagenome | feature: wastewater treatment plant; material: activated sludge; isolation source: Wastewater treatment plant of a petroleum refinery complex | place: Argentina: Buenos Aires ...
GCGACCACCGAGATCTACACTCTTTCCCTACACGACGCTCTTCCGATCTGGGCGCATGAGCGAAGCGGTGCGCGTGCTTCACGATCTGGAGCGAGAGTTGTCGCCCCGCGATCCCATGCCCAAGACGATCGGCACGGGGCTGTCGCTCCGCGTCGAGCCGCGCGTCTGGTGGACCGGCGCCAAGGAGCCGCGCCTTACGCTCCGCTCGTTCGCGCCCGCCCAGGTCTCGACCACCGGCAAACTCGAGATCACGGCGATCTCGCGCGGCGAGCCGACCACGCTCTTTGACCAGGAGTTCGCCGTCGAGGCCGGCAAGGTCGTGTTCGTCGAAACGCCGCTTCCCGACGCCCTCTGGCCGCGCGGCGAGTCCGTCAGGCTCGTCGTCACGCTCGACGGCGTGAGCGAATCCGCCGAGGCGTCCTTCAGCATCGTCGATGGTTCGCTGGAAACACTCCGCGAAGCGCTGCTCAAACGACTCGACGCAATCAAGCTGCCGGAATCCTCCGGCGACAGCACCAACGCGCCCGGCGCGGAGAAGTCCCCCGACAAGCTCGTGCGCGACACTGCGGACGCACCCGGTGAATCTCCAACACCGAAGAACGCCGACAGCACGGGCGTCAAGGCCAGCGTTGACGCAGGCAGCATCGTCACGCCGCGCGTCGTCCAGATCGCGCGACATCGCCTGGCGGCCCTGACCGACGCGCCGAGCGACACCGACTCGGCCCAGTTCCTTGCCGACCCGCCCGCGCTCGCCCGAGAGTTCACCGGCGAAGTCGAAGCGATCGAGGCGGGCAGGAACCCCTATGCGCGCCGACTTGGCGAGTACCAGCGCCCGCAAGGAAAGGAACGCACGCCCTGCATGATCTACGCGCCCAAGGCCGCGGCGGCTTCCACGCCGCTTCCCCTGGTCATCGCGCTGCACGGCATGGGCGGCGACGAGAGCATGTTCATCCGCGGCTATGGCGGCGGTCTCCTGTGTCGCCTCGCCGACGAAAAGAACTTTGTCGTCGCCGCGCCGCTCACCTACAAGCTCGCGGGCAACGCGGCATTCATCGACTCCCTCATCGACGACGTCGCCGCCGATTACGCGATCGACCGCGATCGCGTGTACATCATCGGGCACTCGCTGGGCGGCGGCGTGGCCATGTACCTCGCCCAGGCCCGCGCTTCCACGATCGCCGCGGCGGCGTGCATCGCGGGCGCCGGCCCGGTCGGGAAGAAGGTCACGCCCTGTCCGACGCTGGTCGTCGGCGCGGAGCTCGATCGCATCGGCGGGCCGACGCGCGTGCGCCCGTTCATCCAGGCCGCCATCGCCGACGCCAAGCCGGTGGAATACCGCGAGGTGAAGAACTACGGGCACACGTTCGTGGTGGGGCGCGTGCTCCCGGAAGTCATCGAGTGGATGTTCCAGCACACGCTGTCGAACCGCCCGCCCCGCGAGCCGCGCGAGATCGTGCCCGGCAAGGGCGAAGCGAAGCCCGAGCTCAAGCCCGCCGACGTGAAGACCAGCGACGCTGCGCCGAGCGACACCCCCGGCGACACGAAGTCGCCCATGCCGCCCCAACGATCTCCGCGCCCATGACCAGCGCGCGATCCAACCCGGAGGACGCCCGGCGTGCCGACGCCCTTGTCAAGGGATGGCTGAGCGCAATCGCCCGAGGCGACATCGCCCGCGCGCTCGAAGATATCTACGCGCGTGCCGCCAGCGAGATCGAATCCCGTGGCCCGGCCTGCTGGGCCTCGGGTCGCTGTTGCAATTTCGAGCGCACGGGCCACCGCCTCTACGTCACGGGCCTCGAGGCCGCGTACGCCATCGCGCGCTCGGCTCGCCCCGTCACCCGCGGCGAGATCGACGCCGCCCGCGCCCGCGGCGGTTGCCCGTTCCAAGAGCGAAACCTCTGCGGCATTCACACGATCAAGCCGCTCGGTTGCCGCGTGTACTTCTGCGATCGCTCCGCGCAATCATGGCAGCAAGACCTGAGCGAGCGAATGCTCGCAGACATCCGCACGCTGCACGAGGCCAACGCGATCGAATATCGATACGCCGAGTGGCGTGCGATGCTGGAGATGTTTGCGCCGCCGCACATCGATTGATCCCGTCTCGCGACAGGCCCCGTGCCCCGCACGCACTTGACACGCGCCGCGGCGGCGATACGCTGGCCTTGTCGTTGGTGCCGCGGGTTTTTCCGCGGCTGAAACGGGAAGTGCGGTGACGATCGCATTGCGATCCACTCCGCCGCGGACGCGCCGCCGTAAGGGGTGCCGACGCGTGAACGACGGGCGAAATGCCCGGGCCCGGCCCTGTGCCGGGCGCCACTGACGCCGCGAGTGCGTCGGGAAGGCCGATCACGCCGAGCCCTGAGCCGGAAGACCGACCACGACCCCCGGGCGTGCGCCCGGGCGCTGGCTGCCCTCGCGAGATGGGGCGACCGGCGAGGCCGCGTCCGCCCCCGGCGTCGGTCCCTCGCCTTTCGCCATGCCGCTCCGACGGGCCCGTCGTTCACCACGGGGGTCGTCCCGCGCGATTCGGGACGGGTCGCACGCTCGCCGCGTGCGGAAGGGCTCGTTGTGCTCCACATTTCCAAGGCTGGTTGTGCATGCTTCGCCGTCGTCGCGCTGTCACTTGTCGGCCCCGCGGCTGCGCCCGCGCTCGCCTCTGATCCCTGGGCCGATCGCGTGATTTCCTTCAACGCCGGCGCGGGCGGAAGCGACGGCTATAACCTCGCGTCGTCATCTCTCGGCAGCCCGACGCGCTTCACGGGCGTTTCCTTCGGTTTCCCCTCGGCCGTCACGCCGTTCAGCCCGCCCTTTGAGCCCACCGACATCGTCTCGCTCGGAGTCGGCGGGCAGATCACGGTCGCCTTCGACGAACCCGTCACCGACGACGCCGCCAATCCGTTCGGCCTTGACCTCCTCATCTTCGGCAACAGCTTCTACTACGACGCGGACTGGCCCAATGGGCGCGTGGGTGGCTTCGCGGGCGAAGGCGGCGTGATCGAGGTCTCCGCCGACGGCCAAGCCTGGCACACCATCCCGCTCCTGGCCGCCGACGCGGGCTTCCCCACGCTCGGATACCTCGACCTCGGCACGCCGTACAGCGACACACCCGGCGCGATCGAGTCCGATTTCACTCGCCCGGTCGATCCGTCGTTCGACGCCAACGGCAAGACCTTCGCGGAAATCGTCGCGGCGTACCGCGGCGCGGGCGGCGGGCTGGGCGTCGATGTCTCCAGCGTCGGCCTCGATTCGATCTCGTTCGTGCGCGTCAGCAACCCCGACGGCCTCGGCGGCACGCCGGAGATCGACGCGTTCGTCGATGTTTCGCCGATCCCCGCGCCCGGCGCGATCCCGCTCCTCGCGTTCGGATTTCTCGGCGCGTCAAGGTGGCCCGCCTCTCGGAGGCGGGCGCGTTGCGTCTGGGTGGCCCGCCTCTCGGAGGCGGGCGTGTCGCAAACAGCGGGGCTCAGCTCCGCCCGCCGCGCGATCGATATCTGCGTTTCCTCGGGAGCTCGGCCATGACCGCGCCTCGCTCACTTCTCATCGCGCTCGGCGTGGCGGCGTGCCTTTCTCCGGGCGTTTTCGCCCAATCATGGACGCACTTCGCGGGCGACGCGTCGCGCTCATCCATCAACACAAATTCGTTCGCGCCGGGCGCGGGCGTGCTCGCCGCGCCGCTCTGGACCGTGTCCCAGGACTCGCTGGGACGCGAGATCACCTTCGTCGGGCAGTCCACGCCCGTCGTCTCGCCCTCGCACGTGCTCGCGATCGGCTCGATCCAGCTCGCGGCCAAGCAGTTCTCTCTCTACGCGATCGATCGGCGCACCGGCGCGATCGCCTGGGCCGCCCCGATCACGTCGCCCACATTCGATTCGTGGGCGTCACCCGCGCTGGATCTTGAGCACAACGCCGCGATCGTCGCGACGGGCACCACGTTGGCGTCGTTCGACCTCGCGACCGGCACCCTCAAGTGGTCGCTGGCCCTGCCGGCCCCGGTCGTCAACGCCTCCCCCGCCGTAACTACCGATCTGCTCATGCGCGACCGCGTGCTCATCACCGAGTACGACGGCTTCGCGGGCAACGCGCGCCTCGTGTGCGTCAACATCGACCCCTTCGACGCCGCGTTCAACCCGCACCAGCCCGGCACGATCGTGTGGACCTTCCCGCTCGGATTCGCCTCGGGAGACACGGTCGCGTACAACCAGGGGCGCGCGTACGTCGGCACGATGGGCGATCCGGGTTATGCGCCGGGCTCGATCCTGTGCTTCGACGTCGTCGCGGGCCCCACGCCGCTCTGGTCGTTCGACAACGTGATCAACGAGGGCTTCTTTTCCGCGCCCGCCGTGCATCAGCCCACGGCACGGCAATCAGGCGATCACGGCGCGTTCGTGCTCGCGGCGTCGTACGCCTTCACCGGCGGGCGTGAATCGGCGAACCTCGTCAAGCTCGACGCACGCACGGGCGAACTCCGCTGGTCGGTGCCATGCAATCGCACCGGCGCCACGCCAATCGTGCTCCCCGATGGACGCATCGCGCTCTCGGGCGGGCTCAAGGGCTACGGCACGCTCCCCACGCTCCAGCTCTTTGCCGACCATCAAACCTGGAGCGAGCGCCTGTGGGACTCCGCGCTCAACACCTGGACCGACGCCAACCACAACGGGCAGATCGATCTCGGCGAGTTCACCGTCATGGGCGGCTGGACCCATCAGCCCGCGCTCGCCTCGAAGAAGAACATCCTCTTCATCGGCGCGACGCCCACCGGCGGCGGTTCGTATTCACCCTGTACCGACCTCTATGCCATTGACATCACCAAGCTGCCCACCGGCGTCGGCAACGCTCAGCCCGGATTCATCGCGGCCCAACGCACGGGCGTCGGCAGCGCGCCCGCGATCGGCGCCGGCAGTCTTTACAGCATCGGCGCGAGCGGGCTTCAGGCCTTCGGCCCCGCGCCGGCGCACACCGACGTCAACGCCGACGGCGTGACCGACATCGAAGACCTGTACTGGTGGGAGCAAGGGCGCGGCGACCGCGATGTCAACCGCGACGACGCGATCAACTCCCTCGACCACGATGAACTCCTCCGCGTCCTCCGCGCCGATGAACTCGACGACATGGCATCGCACCGCCCATGATTTGCTCCGCACGCCAATCCCGGCCTTCATGCGGCCCTGCGCACATGTGCTCATGCGGACCTGTGCGTATGTGCCGATGTGCCATGTCGCCTCGCGCCTTCACGCTCCTCGAGCTTCTTGTTTCGATCGCCATCATCGCGGTCCTGATCTCGCTGCTCATGCCCGGGCTGCGTGGGGCGCGTGACGCCGCCCGCTCGGCCTCGTGCCTTTCGAACCAGCGTCAGCTCATCACGGCGTGGAATCTCTACGCCAACGCCAACCGCGAGCGCGCCATGCCGCTGGCGTACTGGAGCGCCGAGGACATCGGCGACGGGCCGCAGGTCTTCTGGTGGGGCAGCCACGGCGAGTCGTCGGCGCCGACCGACTACGCGCGGGGGTTTCTCGCGCCCTATCTCGACGCGACGCTCGCGCCGCGATCGGTGCTTGAGTGTGCCGCCCAGCCCTGGGAGAGCTATCGCCCGCAGGGCGGCTCGTCGTCGCCCACCAGCACCTACGGCTACAACGGCTACTACCTCTCGCCCGCCAAAACACCCGGCTGGGGCGAGACGATCGGCTTCCGCGCATGGAAGCGCGTGGCCGACATCGCGCACCCGTCGAAGCTGCTGGTCTTTTCGGACGCAATGGTCGTTGTTGCGGGAAAGCTGCGTAACTGCGCATTACTCGACCCGCCGCGCATTTTTTCAGAGGATTCGTGGGTCGAAAATCCGAGCCCCACCACATCGTTCCGCCACTCGGGGATTTCCTCTATCGGTGCGACTGCCGATGGTTCCGCACGGGTCTTTTCGCACGACGCAAACGCGCTTCTTGATCCGCTTTTCCGCATTGGATCACTGAGCGCGGAAAACGATCCGTGGTACGTTCCAGATTGGCGTGCCTGGCGACGATAGATGTTGTAGTATCGTGGAGTCTCCACGAACGACATGGGGCGCCCGAATGCCGATCGATCGCTGTGTGTGCAGGCAAATCCCGTTCGAGGAACTCCGCGACATCGCGGCGGACGAATCGCTCGGCTTTGAGGCGCTCCTTGACACCACGGGCTGCGGCTCGTCGTGCGGACTGTGCGTTCCCTATATCCAAGCGATGCTTGCGACGGGGCGGACCACGTTTCCCGTGATGTCGCCGCGCGAGCTGGAGCGCATGTGCAAGGGCGCGCACACGCCCGAACCCAAGCCCGACCCGGCCTCGAGCTCGGTCCCGCGTTCGGCCCCGAGCTCAACGTCGAAGCAGAGTTAGGTCGCCGTCACGCCCGGTGGACAAACCGATTGGTTGTCCAATGGCATGACGGCGAAGTCATCGAGCTTGCGAGCCACGAGCGCCCGCGAAGGGGCACTCTGACGCCGTGACTCCGTGACTTCCCTTACGACCTGATCCAAATCATCAGTCCCGCCAGCGCCCCGCCCGCGAGCAGCAGCGCCATCCCCACGATCAGCATCCAGTTCCATCCCTCGGAACCCTCATCGCTCGGGGCCTTCACGAGCTTGAGGCAGAACTCGGTCTCGCGCGAGAGGGGCGATTCGCCGCGCCTTGCGGCGTCCTGAACGAGCGCGATCACGAGGTTGGCGTCGAACGCCCTGAGGCCCATCCGCACCGCGCCCGCGACAAGCTCCCGTCGCTTCTCGGGCACAAGCACTGCCGCCTTGCCCCCGTCGAGCGTCCGCGCCACCTGCACCGCAAACACCCAGCGTGCATCGAGCGCCGAAAGCCCCGCCGCGGCCCGATTCTCCGTTGCCACCGACCCCGCCGCACGCCGAAGGTCGGGCGTGGTGGCCACGCGCGACGGGCGCTGTTCCAACGCCGCGTCCGCGTTCACCAAACGCAACACCGGACCACTCTGGAGGCTCTGAGCCATGGCTATCAACGGTACGGGCATTCCGCGTGCCAACCCCTGCAGGCCCCGCCCCGATTCCTCCGATAGATTCGCGGCGTGATCGTGTTGAATCGGCTGGCGGCTCCCTTCGAGGTGTTATGCAGACGCAAGGCCAAGAAGCGACCGGACCAAACCCGAACGGGTTGCCGATCGTCGAGTCCCCGTTCCCGCCCGGCGAGGTGATGGATCGGGCACGCCAGCTCTCGAAACGCGGCAAGCTCCCCGGCTTCGCCGCCATGTCCGCCACCGAATTCCGCGCCGACGCTTTCGCCACACCATTCGAGCACACGCTCTCGTGCTCGATCGAGCCGAGCGGCTCGGGCTCGCGCCTCGTCTTTCGAGCCGCCATGAACAAGCGCATGCCCTGGATCTACGCGCTGCTCCTCATCGCCACCGTGTGGCCCGGCGTCTGGGTCACCGATTCGATGCTCAAGACCTATTTCTCGTGGTACACGATCCCGACGTGGTGGTGGTACCTCCCGCTCTCGGTGATCCCGCTCCCCTGGATGGGGCGGTCGTTCATGCACAAGAGCCGCGCCCCCGCCGACGCCTCCGCGCGCGAGGTCATCACGGACATCGCGGCCGCGGTGGGTGGCACGCCGAGCACCTAGCGTCGCCTTATCTCAGTCCCAGCGCTTTCTCGATCTCATCCGCGGCCAGCTTCCGCGCGTTGCGTCCCGCAAACTGCGACACGATCGCGCCCAGTTCCTCGCGCTGCTTGGCCGCCACCCCGGGCTTCTCCACGACATCCAGCACGGCACGCACGATCGGCTCCGGCCCGCCGAAATGCGGCACAAACTCCGGCACGATCTCGCGGTGCGCGATCACGTTCGGTAACGTGAACAGCTTGGTCGCCATGATCGCCTTCACCACGTAATAAAGCAGCGGGTTCGATTTCTTGTACACGATCACCATCGGGCGAAGCTGCTTGGCGACCTGCATCGTCACCGTGCCGCTCTTCACCAGCGACAGCTCGCACCAGCGGATCACGACGTCCGTCGCGCCCACGACGCAGCGCATGGATTCCGGCCATCCGTTGTTCTCGACGTGCCCAAGCCCCAGCCGATCCGCCAGCTGCGCCGCGACCACCTGCAACTGCTCCGCGACCGCCGGACGCGTCGCCGCGACCACCGCGATCGCGCCCGGGTGCTTCTCCCGCACCTTCGCGAAGACCTCCAGCATCATCGGATAGTTCCGGCGAAGCTCGTCGGGGCGCGAGCCCGGCATGATCGCGATCCGGGGCGAGCCAGTCGGCAGCTCCGCGACCTTCGCGTCCAGCGCCGCCTTATCGATCGGCTCGTCGAACAGGAAGTGCCCGATGAACGTCGCCGGCACCCCGCGCTTCACGAAGAACTTCTCTTCGAATGGCAGCACGCACAGCACGCGGTCCGTCAGTCGGCGAAGCTTGTGAATCCGCCAGCGCGCCCACGCCCAGATCTGCGGCGCCACCAGGTGGACGACCTTGATCCCGCGAGCCTTGGCCATCGCGCAGATCGGAAAATTGGCCGCCGGCGAATCCACCGGCACGTGCAGATCAACCCGGTTCTGCTCGAGCCATTGATCGATCCGCTCGTTGATCTTGCGATGCTCCTGCAGCTTCTTCAGCCCGGGCAATCCCATCACCGCGTCGTCGCCCGTCCGCTCGATCACCTCCGCGCCCGCCGCCGCCATCCGCGGCCCGCCCCACGCGTAGATCTTCAGGTCCGGATGACGAGAAAGCAGTTCGCGGATCACCGCCTGCGCGTGGTCGTCGCCGCTGGGCTCAAAGGCCGTGAACAACACACGCGGCGAGCGATCAGCCCGCGCGGTCGGTTCGGCTTGGAGAGCGGCATCACTCACGACCCGGAGTGAAGTGGCACCGACGCACGATGTCAACCATCCCCGCGTGAATCCGCCCCCGCTCGCGCTACAGTCGCCCTTTCCATGGCCAAGCCGCCTCCGAATCGATCATCCTCATCCGCTCCTTCGCCGCCCGGCGCCCGCGACCGGGCGATCCGCGTCGTTGCGCGTCAGGCCGCCCGGCGCCCCGACCTGCTCCCCATGGAGCCCGAGACCGCCGGCCTTTCGCCCCGCGACGCCGCCTTCTGCCATGCCATTTACGACGGCGTGCTCCGCCACTGGGTCACGCTCGAGTTCATCCTGGATCGCTTCCTCTCCACGCCCGTGCGTGAGATGGAGCCCGCGATGCAGGCCGTCCTGCTCGTCGGGGCGGCCCAGCTTGTCGCGATGGACGCCGTCCCGCCCCACGCCGCCGTCGACGAATCGGTGAACTGGGCCAAGGCCAATATCCGCGAGGGTGCGGGCGGGCTGGCCAACGCCGTCCTCCGCAAGGTCAGCGACACGGCCCCTCGCGCCACCGATGAAGAGGGGCGTTCGATCCCGCTCACCCGCGCCGCCTGGCATCTGGGCGACGACGAATTCCCCCTCGCCAGCGGGCGCTCGCGGGTCCTTCGCGGCGTGAAGATCCCCGCCGACCCCACATGGCGGATCGCGGTCGCGACAAGTCATCCGCGAACACTGATCGAAGGCTGGATCGCCACCCACGGCCCGGATGCCGCCCGGGCCATCGCCCATCACTCGCTCGCCGAAGCGCCGACGATCATCAACGCGCGCCACGCTTCCGGCCCGGTTGCAAAGCGCCTCGCCGCCAATCCCACGCTTTCGCCCCACGCCGACGCCGGCCACTTCATCTTCGCCGGTCATGAGTCCGCGTTGGCCGATTTCCTTGCCGCCACGCCCGGCGTGTGGGTGCAGGACCCGTCGTCGTCGCAAGCCGTCCAGAGCATCGCCGATCTGCGTTGCGAGCGAATCGTCGATCTCTGCGCCGGCCGCGGCACAAAGACCCGCCAACTCCGGGCCATCTTCCCTCAGGCCCGCATCATCGCCACCGACACCGACGACGCCCGGCGTTCCGTGCTCGAAGCCACCTTCCGCGACGATGAGTCGGTGCTGGTCTCTTCGTACGCGGAGGCGTTGCAGCGAGCCAGCGCCGCCGCCGACCTGGTCCTGATCGACGTTCCCTGCTCGAACACGGGCGTGCTGTCGCGGAGGCTCGAGGCCAAGTACCGCGCCAGCGCCGAGCAATCCGCTCGCCTGATCGAAATCCAGCGCGAGATCCTCACCCAGGCCGCCACGCTTCTCAAGCCCACCGGGGCGATCCTTTACGCAACGTGCTCGATCGAAAAGGCCGAGAACCAGTCTCAGGCGAACTGGGCGGCATCACAACTCGCTCTCCGCATCTCGCGCGAGCGATCCACCAGCCCCGCCGGACTCCCGGGCGAGCCCGCGTCGGCCTATCGGGACGGTTCGTATTCCGTGCTCCTGGCCCGTCCTTCCGGGCCGCGTTGACGGGGGTACACTCATCGACCCTGCGTCTTGCGGGGGGCGATCGGCGGAGTCTGATTGGCCGCGTGCCGAATCCGGGCGCGGGCATGACCAGGGCACCACATGAATCTGTTGGACCATCTGAGCCTTGATTGCATCCGCGCACCGCTGGCGGCGCGCGACAAGAAGGGCGTCATCGAAGAGTTGGTTGACATGCTCGCGCTCGCGGGCCGAATCACCGACGCCAAGCCGCTCAAAGACGCCGTCTGGACTCGCGAGCAGACTCGCACCACCGGCATCGGTCACGGCCTGGCCATCCCGCACGGCAAGTGCCCCGGCATGACCTCCCTCGCCCTCGCGATCGGAAAGCCCGCCGACCCGCTCGACTTCGAGGCGATCGACGGCCAGCCCGTCCGCCTCGTCGTTCTCCTCGCCAGCCCGCCCGACAAGACCAGCGATCACATCCAGGCGCTCGCCCGCATCAGCCGCCTCATGATGATGAACGACTTCCGCGAGAAGATCTACGCCGCCGCCAACGCCGCCGAGATCCACGATCTCCTCCGCTCCCAGGAGCGCCTCGCGTGAAACCGCGCCGCGCGCGCGACCCTTCGGCCTTCGTCTTTGCGCCCCTCCCCGCCATCGAAAAGCTCCTCGAACGCTCCACCCGCGTGCCCGGCACGCCCGAAGCGCTCGCCGACGCCGTCCGCTACGCCCTGATCGGCGGCGGAAAGCGCCTCCGTCCTCTGCTCGCGTGGCATTGCGCCAAGGCCGTCGGTGGCACCGGCCGCGACGCCGCGCCCGCCCTCGTCGCCGTTGAGTACATCCACGCCTTCAGCCTCGTTCATGACGACCTGCCCGCGATCGACGACGACGACCTCCGCCGCGGCCGACCCACCCTCCACATCCACGCCGGCGAGGCCATGGCCGTTCTCGCGGGCGACGCCATGCTCAACCAGGCCTTCGTCGTCCTCGCCCGCGCCAAGCTCTCGCCCGCCCTCGTCACCCTGCTCCTCGAAGAACTTGCCGGCGCCACCAGCGCCATGATCGCCGGTCAGGTCTACGACACGCTCGGCGGCCTGCCCGATTCACTGCCCACCGTCCGCAAGCTCCAGATCATCCACCTCAACAAGACCGGCGCGCTCCTCCGCGCCGCCTGCCGCATGGGCGCCCTCTGCGCCATCGGCGCCAAGCCCCGCGACAAACGCCTCGCCGCCATCACGCGCTACGCCGACGCGATCGGCCTGATGTTCCAGGTCGTCGACGACCTCATCGACGTCCAGCAGTCCAGCGAGCACACCGGCAAACGCACCCACAAGGACGCCGACAAGGGCAAACTCACTTACCCCGGCGTTCTCGGCATTGAAGCGTCGCAGGCCGAGATCGAGCGACTCCACCTCAAGGCAACGCGTGCCGTCCGGGAACTGGGGCGCCCGGCCGAGCCCCTGCGCATCCTCGCCGACCTCATGGCCACGCGAACGCGCTGAATCGCGAACCCGCCGCCCCCGTTTTCGTAATGAAAATCACGCTGGCCGGCGTCCCCCAGCCGCGCTAGAGTTTTCAGGAAGAGATGAAAGTTCGCCGGCCCCGCGATCGCCAACGCCGATCCAGTGACGCGACCGCCGTGTGGCCGATGAGGTGATGATGCGACTGCTCGACACGATCAAGTCTCCCGCCGACCTCAAATCGCTCGCCGTTGAGCAGTTGCCCCAGCTCGCCCAGGAAATCCGCGACGCCATCTGCCTCCAGGTCTCGCGCACCGGCGGGCACCTCGCCCCCAACCTCGGCGTTGTCGAGCTCACCATCGCGCTCCATTACGTCTTCGACTTCTCCTTCGACCGTTTGCTCTTCGACGTCGGCCACCAGTGCTATCCCCACAAGCTGCTCACCGGCCGCCTTCCCCTCCTCGACCAACTCCGCACCCGACAGGGCATGGCCGGTTTCCCAGAGCCCAGCGAGTCCCCCTTCGATCTCTTCCGCGTCGGGCACGCCGGCACCGGCATCTCCACCGCCGTCGGCATGGCACGCGGCGACGTGCTCGCCGCCGATTCCTTCGACCCAAAGCTCCGCCCCGACGGCCGCCGCGTCGTCACCATGATCGGCGACGCCTCCATCGTCAACGGCGTCGCCATGGAAGGCCTCAACAACGCCGGCACCCTCAACCGCCAGTTCCTCGTTGTCCTCAACGACAACGGCATGTCGATCTCACACCCGCAGGGCGCAGTCAGCCAGTACTTCGATCGCGTCCGCATCTCCTCGCTCTACGCCGACCTCAAGAAGTCCGCGGGCGAAATCCTGAAGCACGTCCCCGGCGGCTCCCTCGTCCGCGAGGCCTACCACCGCGCCGGCGAAGCCACCAAGGCCATGCTCGACGAGGGCGGATGGTTCGAACGCTTCGGCCTCAAGACCGTCGGCCCGATCGACGGCCACGACCTGCCCACCCTCATCGGCATCCTCTCCGAAGCCCGCGATTTCCCGCGCCCCATGGTCCTCCACGTCAAGACCGTCAAGGGCAAGGGCTTTGCCTTCAGCGAGGCCGACGCGTCGAAGTTCCACTCGCCGCCCGCGTTTGAGTTCGACACCGCCGAAGAGGGCGAGCCCGCCGAACGCGCCTGCCGCGTCGAGCTCAAGAGCGAGGGCCGCTCCTTCACCTCCGCCTTCTCCGACGCCATCCTCGCCGTGCTCGCACGCGATCCAAAGGTCGTCGCTTGCACCGCCGCGATGCCCGACGGCACGGGCCTCACCAAGTCCCTCGCCGCCTACCCCGATCGCGTCTGGGATACCGGCATCTGCGAGAGCCACGCCCTCGACATGATGGCGGGCCTGGCCAAGACCGGCTTCCGCCCCTTCTTCGCCGTCTACTCCACCTTCTTCCAGCGCGCCTTCGACCAGGCCTTCCAGGAATCCTCGCTCCAGGGGCTCGCCGTCCGCCTCTGCCTCGATCGCGCCGGCCTCGTCGGCGGCGACGGCGCCGTCCACCACGGCTTCTGCGACACCGCCCTCCTCCGCACGCTCCCCGGCGCCGTCATCACCGCCGCCATCGACGAGCCCTCGCTCCTGGCCGCCCTCGAGTTCATGCGCACGCACGACGAATCGCTCTCCAGCGTTCGCTACCCGCGCGACGTGGTCTCCGCGCGGCTCTCCAATCAACCCTGCCCGCCGTTCGCGCTCGGCAATGCTCGTCTGCTCACGCCCCAGATCGAGAACCCCGACGCCGCGATCCTCGCGTTCGGCACGCCCGCCCTCACGGCCCTCGACGCCGTCGATCAACTCAAGGGCGAGTACCGCGTCGAGGTCTACGACGCTCGCTTCGCCAAGCCCGTCGACGCCGCGCTCATCCGCCGCCTCATCGAGAGCGGCACGCCCATCATCACGATCGAAGACCACTCCATCGTCGGCGGCTTCGGCAGCGCCGTGCTCGAATCGGCCCAGGAAATGGGCCTCTCCGCCGCGGGCGTCACGCGCCTCGGCCTGCCCGATTCCTTCATCCATCAGGACTCGCGCTCCAAGCAGCTCGCCGAGGCCGGCCTTGACGCCGCCTCCATCGCCCGCGCCATCCGCGAGAGCGTGCTCCGCCGCGCCGATTCCTCGAGCTCGCACGCCGCGGGCTCTCCCCTCCCCGCGCCCAAGAACGCGATCCAGCCCGGCTCGCCCCACCCGGCCCCGTCACTGCAGTAGGCGTGCCCCTTTCGCTCACCGCGCCGCCGACGGCGATTCGCGTTGCGTGCTCTGGTTCACGAGCCCGACGCGCCAGCAAGGGTCTTCGCTCTTGGGTGGCCCGGCAGTCCCCGCCGGTCTGGAGCTTCACGTGCTCCGGGTGGCGAGGTCAAGCCGCGCTTTGTGGGGCTTGACCACGTTCTTGTTGTCTTCATAAGCCCTTGGCCATTTGTCCGCTTCATTCCTCATCGCCGCGCGTACGCTCCGTCGATGGAGGTTCTATGAACCGCCCCGCGCGCACGAGCCTCGCCGCCTGCCTCTTCCTCTCCGTCCCCGCCCTCGCCCAGGACTACGACTTCAACTGGGCCACCATCGACCATCCCGGCAACGCGCCGTACACCGGCCTGGACCAATGGGGCCACGTCACGGGGCGCGGGCGAGTGGACTACACCTACCGGATCAGCAAGGCCGAGGTCACCACCGCCCAGTGGATGGAGTTCGTCAACACCTACTCCACCCAGTCCGACG
>OEIV010000940.1_pt1 | contig 14493 bp, 14 predicted proteins | sample 1539231 | NCBI WGS metagenome assembly OEIV01 (sample SAMN03794762, study PRJEB22550) | activated sludge metagenome | feature: wastewater treatment plant; material: activated sludge; isolation source: Wastewater treatment plant of a petroleum refinery complex | place: Argentina: Buenos Aires ...
GATGCTAGGCCCAGACTCCTGGAGATATCGCGCAAACCTCACTATCGTGTTCTGCCCGCCACTGCCTGGGCTTAGTGGAGAAAGCACCCATCCTATCTTGAGTTTAGATTTATTTTTCTTTGATGGAGCCTCGTACGGGTTGTGTATATAATCCGACTTAATCACATCGTCAACAGCCACCATGATGTCGATAGGACGTTTAATAGTTTTTGTTTTTCTATTAATATATTCGAGGGTTTTTCTTATTGACCCTCTAATGCCATACTTCTTGGTGTATACGTAAAACTTATATAAATTATCCATATCAAAACCCCCTGAGACTATCTAGTCCTTTCACTCTTAATGGTGAACCTCTTTAGGTATCTTATTGGTGACGTGACTCGCCAACTCATAGACGACTCCATTCTCTTAATACTACCCCTGAGCTTGATTATCTCTTCTTGAAATTTCTCAATGTCTCTCTCCTGGGTCCCGATAACCCTCTCCTGGGTCCTGATAACCCTCGCTGTATCCATCTCGACCGTCTTAGCCCATTTCACATCTCCAAGAAGGAGTAATTCTCGATATGTCGCTGCACAGCCATTACCCAATAGGCGTGCCAATGAATGGTTAGCATACAGCGTGCTTAAGTCAATAGTCATATATGAGTCCGCTTCAAATCCAGTATACTCCCTACATTTACTAGTAAGACTAGCTCGAATTTTTAAATATTTAGTACTATTCCTTGGAGGATTATCAACATCGAATAGGCTTGGGTTATCAATGAATTCACTCTCCTCAAACGAACGAACTAGTTCTGCTAACCCCTCATATCTTTCCGCCTCAAACTTGCCCTCTTCTTTAATAAGCACCACGGGTGTTTCGAACGCCAAAGAAGGAAGCATTACATGTAGACGTGTCGTTACTACTGCATGTGCCGACTGATATAAATACAGGTAATACTCTGCTAGCATAAACTTGTCTTCACGGCTCATATTAGGAGTTCTGTACACAGAAAGAACAACAATCGGCCTCTTCGTCCTTGCTCTTATAGTATCTTCTACTTTTTTAGATACATCGACGAGTAAAATGAAGTCCTCACGTTTATACCTATTATCTCGTTTCATGGTTAGCGTCAGACATCCAGAAAAATAAGCATCGATATTTTGATTTTTTAAAAATGCCAATGTAGCCATATCTCGAGCCCCTATTCTACCGTTGTCATTGATAAAAGCTTTACTTTCTTGTGAAGAGAATGCTTTGGTGGTTTTTAGTTCTTTTTGATCTATATGCATGGAAACCAATAATGGGCGCGTAGCTTTCAGGGTTAAGGGCCAGTTTTGAGGCTTGTGCATATACCAACCATTTGCAATAACCTTAACCTCTTCGTTATCACTAAACTTACTTTTGTTTGGAATATCACGGTTGATATAGTAATCAACCCTTGGCAAAAACTGTCTTGCTGCGATACTCTGAACCTCATCACCAATATTTTCAGTGTCATATTCATATAGCGCAAATTTAATTTTTTTCACCTATCTACCCCTTTTAACACTAATTTCTGGGTGAATAGTACTAAATGGGTACTTCCACCCTAAAGACTCAAATACACACCCTTCAACAAGATCGTCAAGAACAGTCACGCGATCTCCCGACATAACCTGTACACTAATGCTATATGAACCATTATTTAGTATATTTTTTGTCGACCACAGAAGCTCAACCGACTGCCCGACCTCACCGCTTACTGTATATCCCAACATCCTAGAGCTAATGTTTATGATTGGTGTGCCACCTTTTGGTGCAATCTTAATAATCACACTTATATCTTCAATGCTTTTACTGAAGGCTATGGTCGACCTAATTGTTATATTTTCGTGGGGCTGAAATACATTCTGCTTATTCATTTTACTGGACAAGGTCTCTACCGACCTAACATTAACGATTGAATTAACCCTAGCACTCCTCTCCCTTTCTTTCCCCTGATGTAATTGCCGATCCGCCATCTCTGTATTTAGTTTATTGTAGGCTTTTGTTATCTCTAATGGGCTACCATACCCTATAACTTCTGATTTATCGACTATCATAGCCTTGTTGCAGAAACGCTCCACTGCAGTCATGTCGTGTGTTACTAGAATTATGGTTTTTTTCTTATCCTTGAGTTGTCGAAAATATTCGAAGCATTTTCTCTGAAAATTAGTATCCCCTACAGCCAAAACCTCGTCAAGAAGCAGAATATCTCCTTCGGCTTTTATAGCAATAGAGAATGCTAGTCGAACCTGCATACCACTCGAATAATTTTTTAACTTTTCATCCATGAACTCGCGCAGCTCAGCAAATTCCACGATTTCATCATACATTGCTTCCATTTCTTTGTGATCAAATCCGAGCAAGGCTCCATTCAAAAAGACATTCTCGCGCCCCGACAGCTCCGGGTTGAAACCAACACCCAGTTCGATAAATGGTACGAGTGTACCGTTGACTTGCACGCTGCCCTCGGTAGGCGTGTAGATACCAGCAATTGTCTTTAGAAGTGTACTTTTACCTGATCCATTACGCCCAACGATGCCGAAGAAGTCACCCTTATTGATCTCGAGTGAAATGTCTTTTAGTGGCGTAAATTCACGATAACCCCTAACCCCCTTGAGGACATTGATAATTTTCTGCTTTATACCATTGCTCGCTTCGGTCGGTATCTTGAAGGACTTAGTGATATTTTCAACTTTGATTGCAATTTCTTTGCTAGCCATTTAGATATTCTCCGCAAAATATTTTGAACTTTTCCTGAAATAAGTCGAGGCCACAACAACCGTAACGGCAATTATAAGGAACGGCACAAGCAATAGTAAGCCACTTTGTAGTTGCCAAATAGTTATTGCCTGGGGTGTAACCACTACAAATCGAATATCCTGGATAATCTGAGATACCGGGTTAAATAGTAGTAGTCCTGCGGCCTCTGGCCATTGTTTGTACACCATCTGCAGTGGATAAATCACTGGTGTCGCATAAAAGAGAGCCTGCATGAATATCTCCCATATATATCCAGTATCGCGAAACCTGACATTCAATGCCGATAAGAAGAAGGCGATTCCTAATGCGAAAACATACAGCTCTACAATTAATGGAATAACTAGTAGCGCCTGCCAAGAAAGCGATACATCGCTAAAGATCATAAATATGCCTACAACCACAAGATTCAGCACTAGATTGATCAAAGACGAAATAGTACCCGAGATAACGATGATGTATTTTGGAAAATTAATCTTTCGCAACAGATCGCCTCTACTTACGATCGATTGAAGTCCCTGCTGAGTAGCTTCAGCAAAAAAGTTCCAAAGTACGATGCCGAGCAGTAGATAAATGGGAAAGTTTTCAATATCTCGCCCTAGGCGTAAGAATTTCTCAAATACAATATACAGAATTAGAAACAAAAAGAGGGGTTTTAAGATACTCCAAGCGTAACCCAATAGCGAGTCTTGGTAGCGAAGCTTGAAGTCGGTCACCACTAGTTCTCGAAGAAGAATCTTGTTTTTCCTCGACAAAATGTTTGACAGTCTGCTCATCGCTTCTATTATAAGATATAATTAGGTTTATGAATAGGCTTGCGGTGATTGTGCTGAATTGGAATTGTGCTGAAGATAGCATCGCTTGTGCTAAGTCTTTATTATCTCAAGAAGGCAAAGCACCTGTAGTTCTGTTTGTCGATAATGCCTCTAGTGATGATTCTGTAAAAAAACTAGAGAAGTTCTGCCAAAACCACAAATCCACATTCCTATTGAAAAATGCCAGCAATATTGGCTTTGCAGGGGGTGTCAATACTGGTATTCGCTACCTTTTGGACAAAAAATATACCTATATCGGTCTTCTTAACCCAGATGCTATTGCCGATAAGCGCTGGGCAACAGAGCTAGTGAGCCAACTTGAGCATTATCCTGAAGCAGGAATCGCTACTGGGCTACTGCTTAGTCGTGACGGCAGCCATATCGATAGCTCTGGCGAGTTATATTCGCTATGGGGCTCAGCTTCTCCTCGCAACCGAGGCGATAAGGTATCTGAAGCACCGGCTAAACCGGGGTTTGTCTTTGGTGCGACAGGTGGATCCGTCGTTTATCGCTCGTCGTTATTTAAAAAAATTGGGCTTTTTGACGAAAAGTTTTTTATGTACTACGAAGATGTCGATTTGTCGTTTCGAGCTCAACTAGCTAGGCTGAAAGTCCGCTATACACCGAGCGCCATCGCCTATCACGCTCAGGGCTCGAGTGCAAACAAAGTTAGTGGACTTGCCGCCTATAATACCTTCAAAAACCTGCCGATGCTTTTTTGGAAAAATGTTCCTTTTAAGCTTTTCCCCAAAATTGCACCGCGCTTTTTTTTAGCGTATCATTTAATTTTAGGTAACGCTATTTATCGCGGCAAGGGCATTCCTGCGATAAAAGGTTGGGTGGTATCATTGATTTTATTGCCCCGTAGCCTTTCGTTACGAAGAAAAGTCCAGAACTCAAAAAAGGTATCTACGGATTATATTAACTCAATCATTTTAAATGATATTCCGCCCGATCAAACAGGTTTACGAAAATTTAGAAAGTTTTTTACAGGTAAAGCATGATTCTTCTCGAATACGAAGCAAAAAATATTTTACGAAACTTCTCTGTTTCAGTTCCACACTCTTCGCTTATCAGCGACAATACCGAGTTACCTGCGTTTCCCTTTGTTATAAAATCACAAGTTCCCGTTGGTGGGCGCGGTAAGCTTGGCGGCATAAAGATAGTTAATGACCAGCAGGAATTTACTGTCGGTAAGTCATCTATTTTGCATACAGAAATAAAGGGCTACATACCAAAAACCCTACTAGCCGAGGAACTGCTTGATATTAGTAATGAATGGTATGTAGCGTTTAAGCTTAATACCGATAGTGCTCACATAGAGCTTGTTGCACATAAAGATGGTGGGGTTGATATTGAGGACAACAATGCCAAGGATTTTCTTGTTCAAGAAATTACATCCCAAAACGATTTGTCTATTTTAGTTGATTCCATTGCAGACCTATTTGGCTGCGAGGACAAGCGAAACGTACTTGAAGATATTATTCTAAATCTATACAGGTGTTTTGTAGAAAGTGATTGTATTTTACTAGAAATTAACCCACTTGTTCGTACAAGATCCGGAACAATAGTTGCCGCTGACTGTAAAATGGAGCTCGATGATGCCGCATACTTTCGGCACCCTGAATGGAATTTTGAGCAAACTAAAATAGATAGTAATTTTGTTACACTAAATAAAAACGGAACCGTTGCAACCATTGCTAACGGAGCCGGCCTCGCAATGGCAACGGTTGATGCAGTGGCAGCTAGCGGCCTAGTACCTGCTAATTTTTTAGATATTGGCGGTGGAGCTGATGAGGACAGTGTTCTAAGGGCATTTAGGGAGATTATGAAGTACGAGAACGTGCAGGCTATTGTGATTAATATTTTTGCAGGGATTACACGCTGCGACGAAGTAGCGAAAGCAATTATTGCCGCCAAGGAACAAATACCAGACCTACCGCCATTATGTATACGCCTAGCGGGAACAAATTTAGACGAAGCAAGGATTATTCTTGAAAAAGAAAATGTGAAACTTTTACCTAATCTTGAGACATGCATTAGCCAAGCAAAGGAGTATGTAACATTATGATCACCCCCGAACTTTTGATGCCAAAAAATGTTATCGTACAAGGCATCACCGGCTCTCACGGATCTTTCCATACCCGTACCATGGTGGCCGCGGGAACAAATATCGTAGCCGGAACTTCGCCCACAAAAGCCGGTACACAAATTGAAGGCACTCCTGTGTATAAAACCATTAGCGAAATCCAAAAAGATTTTTCAGTCGATGCATCGGTAATTTTTGTACCAGCTGCACATGCACGCGGTGCAATTTTTGAAGCTATCGATGCCAAGATACCGCTGATAGTTTGTATTACCGAAGGCATTCCTATTCATGATATGTTGCAAATAAAACAACACATAAAAGGGAGGTCGTCCGTTTTAATTGGGCCAAACTGTCCAGGCATTATTACCCCCGGCCATGCAAAACTGGGAATTATTCCATCGCATCTGGCTACACGCGGGCCCGTTGGGGTTGTGAGTCGTAGCGGCACCCTTACCTACGAAGTTGCGGCAGGTCTAACCGAAGCAGGGTTTGGGCAAAAGTATATCATCGGTATTGGTGGTGACCCAATTCGTGGCACCAACTTTATCGAGTGTCTAGATTTGTTCGAATCCGACCCCGAGGTTTCTTCGATTGTAATGATTGGTGAAATAGGCGGCAATAGCGAAAACGAGGCAGCTGAATATATTGCAAATAAAATTACCAAGCCGGTTTATACCTATATTGCGGGGCACACTGCACCAAAAGGCGTTCAGTTGGGTCATGCGGGAGCAATATTCGACAGCGACAGCGAGTCAGCGTTAGCAAAAACCCAGAGACTAGACAGAGCTGGGGCCAATACTTACCAATCTATAACAGAGTTAGTTAACGCGGTAGTTACGAGTTCTTCTGGGAGATAACGATCTTTCGTTCCCTCCCCTCGCCTTCGGAAAAGGTTTCAATATCTTCGAATTCGGTTGCTACTTGATGCACTATACGGCGATCGGCCGCATTAAGGCTGGCTGTATATGAGTTGCCTGTTTTTCTCACCCCGTCTATCCAGCCACGAGCCTTTTCTGCTATTTTTTCGGCACGTTGTTTTTTGTAGTCGGCAATGTCTATATTAACCCGCGTAGTGTATGCGTTGTTGTTCCTAAGCACTGTAGAAAGTAGGTATTGAAAGCTACGCAATGTTTCAGCCGACCGACCAATAAGAATACTGTTGTTTTCTGTATTTGGTATATTAAGATATAGCATTTCGCCGTCAACGGACACCTCGACGTCAACATTAACCTCAAAAAATGCCAGCATGTCCTCTAGATATTTTTTTGCAAAACTTAGTGTCTCTTCTTGGTTCATCGTTTTCTCCTCTTTGAATCCTTTGCAACAATTCGAGTTACCGTTGCTTCTTTGGCGCCTTTTTCGCGCTGTTTTAAGGTTGATTTTGGAGATTTCGCCGATTTCTTGTTTTGCTTCGGTGCGCTATCGGCTATTTCTTCAAGCTCTTCTTCGTCTTGTTTTAGAAGATAATGCTGCTGTGCAACCGCAACAATGTTCGACACAGCGTAGTAAAGTGCTAATGCCCCAGGTACACTAATCATAATAAAGAACATCATGATGGGCAAAAACTTTGCCATTTTTCCCATAACAACTGCGTTTATTTCCGATTGGTTTGCCTCTTTGCCGTCAGCTGCTTCAGCCATAATGTCGCGTAGTCGCTTGGTGGTTTTTACCTGCGGCATTGTTTGCTTTGACATTATATACTGAGTAACGCCCGCAACAACAGCTAGCAGCACCAAGAATATGTCAATATGACCGTTTTTTATGGCTGGACTAACTAAATCAACAGTATTTAGTAGTTTTTCATTAAACGATGAAGGATCTTGAATAAGTGCGTTGATTGCGGGGATGTTTTCGATAAAGTCGTATGTGAATTTTGCAATTTGGTCACGGTGGAATGTAAATATCTGAATAACCTGAAACAGTGCTATAAAGATTGGGAGCTGTATAAGTAAGATGCCTATTGAACGAAACGGACTAACATTGTTTCTTTTATACAAGTCCATCATCTGCATAGCTTCGAGTTGCTTGTTGCCCTTGGCACTCTTTTTTATTTTTGCTAGCTCTGGTTGCAGTTTTTGCATTGCCCTAGACTGATGTAGCATACTTTTGGTAAGTGGGTATATCATGAACCGCACAATAACAGTGAAGATGATAATAGCTATTCCAAAATCGGCCCCAGGGACAATAGCATATAGGCTAATTAGCAGGTTAAAGATTGGCTGTACAACAATAAGTTCAAAAATGTTCACGTTTTTAGTTTACTCCACGTTTTATATTCAGATACAAGTATATCATTTTTAAGTAGTCGACGCGAATATTGGTTTTGTTGTTGTGTCGAGTTGTTCGAACAGCTCATCAGCAGGCATAGTGCGCACTTCAGCAGACGAAACTATTATCACAATGTCGTACACTTGATTCGTTTGGTTTATTTTGGGACGAACCCACTCGTATATTCGGCGGCGTATTCGGTTGCGACCAATCGCCCCTTTGCAGGTTTTCTTGCTCACGACTACAGCAACCCGAGTATCTTTTCTGTGCCTGTTTTTGCACAATTTAACCGACAAGTGTTTACTGCGCCTTACGTCGCCGTTTCTATACACATAACTAAGTGAATTGTGGCCGTGAAATCGGTTCTTGTATGAAATCATGTCTATTTACTAGTATAGTTTGTTTTGTAGTAATAAAAAACTACCACCTTTAGTTGGTGGCAGTTTTTTATTAAATAGCTACACGAGCTCGACCTTTTATGCGTCGACGCTTTAGTACAGCTCGCCCCGCCTTTGACGAAACGCGCGCACGAAAACCGTGAGTACGAGCACGATGGCGGGTGTGGGGTTGGTGTGTTCTTTTAGGCATATCTCTATAATTATACCTTTTTTTCGTTTTTTTCTCAATAGAGCGTTGGGTATGGCAAGTATTCCACATAATTTAATGGCTTTTCCACAACTACACCCCTGTTGTTATTTACTTGTGGAAAACCACCTATCTGTTAGCGTATCGAGTGTCTCGTGTAGTTTATGGTTGTGGAAAACTGTCTATTCGCTTACAATAATCTGTAGTAGTTAGTTCCGAGGGGGAGTTTTTTGTTCGGTATGGATCGAAGTGTCTGGAAAAGTGTCTTGGGTGAAGTTGAACTTTCTGTTTCACGTGCAACTTTTGTGACTTGGTTTAAAAATACTGAAGTAGTGGAAGAAACGGACAGTGAGATTACGATTGCTGTACCAAATATTTTCTCAAAACAACAATTCGAGGTAAAGTTTAACCCAAAAATTAAAGAGATCCTAGCCAAGGACCCAAGCGGGCCACAAAAAATATCGTATATAGTAAAAACTTCCAGTAGGAGATCAGTTATATCCCGAGAAATATCACCCGCACAATCCTCGGGCGACAAAAAAATAAGCCACACACCACACACTACATTGAATCAAAAATATACTTTTGATAATTTTATCGTTGGGTCGTCTAACGATCTTGCGTACACTGCTTGCCAAACTGTGTCAAAAACACCGGGTAGTAAATACAACCCGCTTTTCCTGTATGGTGGAGTTGGGCTTGGTAAAACTCACTTAATGCAAGCGGTTGGAAATGAAATATTGTCAAAAAACCCTGAAAAAGTAGTGCGCTACATAAGTTCGGCTACTTTTGTTAACGATTTTATAGACAGTATTCGATACAAGAAGAAGGGTTTTGCGGACAAATATAGGAATGTTGATGTTTTAATTGTAGATGATATTCAGTTTATTGCCAGTAAAGAAAAAACCCAGGAAGAGTTTTTTCATACTTTTAACGCACTCCACCAAGCAAATAAACAAATAATTATTAGTAGCGACAAACCTCCACGTAGCATCCCTACATTGACTGAGCGTTTACGGAGTCGGTTCGAATGGGGTATGGCAATTGATATTCAGATGCCTGATTTTGAAACTAGGTGTGCAATCCTGGAATCGAAGGCCTCTCAGGTTGGGTTTTCGCTCGGCAATGATGTGGTGGAATATATTGCAAACTCAATAAAAACTAACGTCCGTGAACTTGAAGGCGTACTAAACCAACTACTTGCAAATGCCGAACTAAGGGGGTTGGACCCCGACCTAGCAATGGCTGAAGGGTTTATAAAGAATAGTCGTACCACAAGACCGCAATATTTAACCGCAAAGCAAATTATCGATAAAACGGCTCGTTATTTTCAAATTTCGAATGAAGAGATTTGTAGTGCCAGGCGCGACAAATATATTATCGTTCCTAGGCAAATCGCCATGTATTTACTACGCAGTGAGTTACATTTGAGCTTCCCTAGGATAGCTCAGGAGCTTGGCAGAAAAGATCACACAACAGCTATTCATTCTGTTGAGAAAATAGAAAAAGCATCAAAGCTTGATTTTTCTATTCGAGAGCAATTAACTGAAATAAGGGATATTTTATATGTATAGCTGTGGAAAGGCTGTGGGATTGCCGGTGTATATTTTGTGTATTAATTTGGTAAAAGTATGCGTTTTTGCGCAAGAATGTTTAATGCATATAGTTAGCTATGTGGAATTTCACTCATTCTCCCCTTTTTACACTCACAGTGTTCCGCAATCTTTTACACAAATAAAGTCAGTAGATATGCCTCTGTTATTTGGTAGTTTTTCCACGTATTCCACAAACCCTATTAATACGATTAATTTTAAAAAAGGAGGTAATAAAGTATGGAAATAGAAGTAACGCAAGAAAATCTAGCAAAGGCACTTGGGTCGGTTGGCAGAGTTGCTTCGTCACGAACAGGTTTGCCGATTTTAAAAAACATACTATTTAGAACAGACGGAAAACATTTACATATAGCTGCAACAAACCTAGAACTAGCAACGACCTGTTATGTTGGAGCAAAAATATCTACACCTGGTTCGGTAACAGTCCCTGCGAAATTAATAACTGATTTTGTTCAAAACTTACCAAAAGACAAGATAAATATAAAAGTGTCAGGCAATTTAGTAAAAATATCTTGTGGGTCGTATAGCTCAACAATAAACGGCATTACAGCAGATGAGTTTCCTGAACTGCCGAGCATAGATGAAAAAGAAGCTGTTATTTACAGCATTGCTGTCGATAATTTTAAAGAATCGGTTCAACAGACAGTTTTGGCAGCAAGTCAGGATACTACACGGCCCACGTTGACTGGGGTGTATTGGCATGTGTACGAAGGCGGGTTGTTTTTGGCGGCCACCGATGGGTATAGGCTGGCTGAGAAGCGTATAATGGACGCTGGTACCGATATTGCTGCGATTGTTCCAGCTAGCACTCTACAGGAGGTTTTGCGAACAATACACGAAAACGATGAAACTGTTGAAGTGCTGTTTGACGAATCTCAGGTTCGGTTTAGAACTGGAGATAGCGAGGTTACAAGTAAGCTTATTGATGGTAATTTCCCGGACTACAGACAACTGATACCGAAAAAGAATGAAATAACCGCGCATGTAGACAAGCAAGAGTTTATAAGAATCGTAAAGATAGCCGCACTTTTTGCTAGAGATTCTGGCGGTGCCATTACTTTATCCGTAAATTCAGACAAACAAGAATTATCTGTACACTCTATTGCTTCTGAGGTTGGCGAAAACTCTTCTGTTACAAAAATACAGAACGCCACTGTGGATGGAAAGATTACTTTAAACGCTCGTTATATAACAGATATGCTATCGGTAATTAATTCTAAACAGGTTGTATTAGAGTTTTCTGGCTCGCTTGCACCAAGTGTGTTTAAGCCGGTTGCTAAAAAACAAGACTATATACATGTAGTTATGCCTATCAAGAGTTAATAGACTCTAAAATCCTTAGAAGACCTATCGTTAGCATTGTTTGATATTGATATGCGTATTAATTCTTTTATTAAACTATATTCTACGTCAACGGTATATAATTTAGGATCATCGCCCACCCCAAATTTAAATGAGTAAACAAGAAAACTACCATTAGAAGGTTTTCTTACAAATGAATCCTTAGCAAAACTGATATTATTGTTATATTTCTTAATATTATATATAACATAATTTGTTATATAGTCTGATATATAGATATATTCATCATTACTAATACCACGCTCCGTTAATTCACTAAACCCAACTAAGTAAGACCCATAAGGATTATTATCTCTATAATTATATACCCCGCCGGTATTGTAGGATGTTTTTGATAAACTATCTTTTTTTGTTTGATTACTAAACTTATAGTCTATAGAGCTTTTGGTAATACCAAACGATAATATAAAACTTATCAACACTAACGTAATAACGATAATATAACTGCGTGTGCTACTCTTCATTATTGTTAAACTCGTTAATTTTATCTATGACCTCATAAGGCACACCTTTATTTTCCGAGATATTAACACGGTCAAAATTTTCACCCGGACCAAGGACGACATTAATGGAATCAATATTATTATTAAATTTTGAAATTAGCATAATTTGGTTTTTTGCTGCTATTTTATTATCATTAGATTTTAAACTAAACGACACTATATTCCACCACACACCTATCTGTTCTATAGATAAAGTATTAGCTATATCATTAATATTTTCTCCGGCAGGTAACTCAATACTATCTCTCTTTAATACTTCAGTCAACTCATCCTTCGTTAACTTGGACACGGTAGCGGGTGGCGATAGAGGATCTTTTGTGAGTATTGTTGCTAATAAACCAGCGGATATAGGCGATAGAATAAAAATTAGAGTAAACGAAATTAGAATAAACTTTATATTTAGCTGTGTCATCATTTCCTATAACCATCCATTGATGCATGTAATTGAGATGCTGATTGTTTCTTCGCTACAAGACCAACACTGGCAGGATCTATCCACCCCAGATACTTCAAACTCCACTCCTTCTCTATATAATCAGCGTTCATTATCTTTCCATCATTTAAAATTTTATTATTACCTAAATACATTACTATATGTCCCGCATCAGTTGAACTGGTATTCTTATGTTCATAAAATAACCACGCTCCCTTAGGTGTATTTCTGTCTTTATGGGCCTTATCAGTCTTGTAATACTGATACCACATACTAACAGCGTAAGCATTTGTAGTGTTGTATTTTTTGTTGTTCCAATTACCAAAATTTACACCTCTGTATACTCTAGATACAATTGCTGCGCATTTACCAGAATTAACCATCGAGTCACCAAACTCCTTATCTGTTAAAATTGCATTTTCGCTTACTATATTCCAGTTTTCTATTTCTCCAGTATCTACAAAATTACCAGACCCAGGCCCTAATTCACTGCTACTTGTATCTGAGCTGCAATCACCGGTGGGTGCAGCACTGGACGTAGGTTCTGTATCTACCCCACCGCTGTTAAGTAGTTTTTTTGCGTATTCGATTCTGTTCCTATCATTTGCTTCGTTCTCTCCTGGTCTTTCATACACCTTCCTGACGGCAATTGTTGCAGCTTCTATATCGCTAGCACTTTTGGCATTTTTAAAGCTTGGTTCACTTATAATTCTTCTTTCTCCACCATCCAGTTCCTCTATAACAAATTTTAGTTGAGTTTCTAGGGACAATGGATTATTTTTTTTCATCAAACTAGCTTTTCTTCCACCAAGCCACTGTGCGATACCGGTAGCGCCTATACTATTTATACTTTTAGGATCTAGCCCAGATTCCTGATAGAAATTCCCCACAAATGCAGCGGCTTGTATTGCGTTCAATGGTTGATTGTTATTTGTTTTAATGACCGCCCTATTCTCATCTTTACCTGTTAGGAAATTAAAAATCTTCTGACCATTATCGTTACCCGCTAGATTAACATCTACAGGACTACCAGCGTTTTGCTGACTACAACATGACTGTATTCCGTCAGAATCTAAGGATTCGTCTATTGGTTCAGTATTGATATTACTAACCGACCCAGGGCTGATGGATGAAGTTTTAATATTATTAGCCACAAACTCAACTTTCCTTTTGTATCCTATATCTGTATGATGTATTCCACCCGAATCAAATTGATAGAAATCTGTTTTATCTTTTACTTCACCATACCAGTCGATTATATTAAACCCTAAGCTACTAGATTTTGCATTTAATATATTGTTGAAATTGGTTCTGTAGCCATTCTTTCTGAGCGTAAATACATTTATCCAATTTATAGATATATCTGGATTAATGTCTCTAATTTTCTTAATAAAAGTGTCAATTTTAGCATCTGGATTTGAATCATGATTGGTGCCAAACCCGATAACCATATAACTGCTGTTTTTAATAGATTTCTTAACGCCCTCTTTATTTAATTGATTTATAGCCCATTCAATATTTTCGCCACCTTTAGCTACAACACTACTGAGATTGTATCCACTATTCTTTAACTTATCATTTAAGTTACCTTTATTTTTCATACCTACGGTTAATGAATCGCCGGTAACAAATACGGACTGGTTAGATTGTGTACCCGGGTTGGCAGGATTACTATTACTGTTATCACCACTATTTACCGCTACCGGACTAGCGTTAGTTGAGCCAGGATGATCGGTACTAGAAGGAGTGTTGTTTTCATTAACTACTGGCCATCCATCGTTACTATATGTTATGGGGTCGATATTCAAAGACCTAGTACGTGAACCCTTGTAGAATCCATGATACACAATCCAATCATTACTGGCACTATCGGTAATAATAGAATGATGACCAGGGTAGATGATAGGTGCTTTACCTTCAAGTATAGGCTTCATGCTGTTGTTTGGTTTATATTCACCATCAACAGTCTTGGACCTAGCAACCAATACCCTATATGGTGGTCTGTTTTTAACATCCCAGCTACCCTGTGAATAAGTTAGATAATACCAACCATTACGTT
>OEIV010000941.1_pt1 | contig 14476 bp, 13 predicted proteins | sample 1539231 | NCBI WGS metagenome assembly OEIV01 (sample SAMN03794762, study PRJEB22550) | activated sludge metagenome | feature: wastewater treatment plant; material: activated sludge; isolation source: Wastewater treatment plant of a petroleum refinery complex | place: Argentina: Buenos Aires ...
AATTTCTACTTTTTTATATTTTTTTTTGTTTTTATTTTTTATAATAAAAAATAAAAAAAATATTAAAAAAAAAAAAAAAAAAAAAAAAAAAAAAATAAAAAAAAAAAACCCGCCACAAAAAATTTGTAAATGTAGTTCACCAAACCAATAACTAAAACTAATTTCAAATCCCAGCCGGCACCGATATAAAAAGCAATAAACAATACTACAAAGCTATCCACAAGTTGTGAAACCAGTGTAGAACCTGTTGCGCGTAACCAAATTTTGGATGAACCAGTAAACGATTTGAAATAGTGAAAAACTGTTACATCAACCAACTGTCCGAATAAAAATGCTGTAAGTGAACCAATTATAATCCATAATCCCTGTCCGAAAATTGTATTAAAAGCCAAATCCATATTTACAGAACCTGAATCTGTTGTTCTTTCAATCCAAAATCCGGCTGGACTTAAACCGATAGAAAAGTAAACCATTAAAAACGCATAAGCTATAAGTGCAGCAGCAGTATAAGACATAAACTTTACACCTTTTCTGCCAAAGTACTCGTTGATTATATCAGTCATAACAAAAACAACCGGCCAAAGTACAACTCCGGCAGTAAGATTAAAGGAAAGATTTTCGATTCCAAGTATTGTAAAATTAAATGGTTTAAAACCTAGTGTGGATTCCAGCGAAAATATTTTTACACCTATAAACTCAGCTAGTAATGCGTTTGCTACAAAGAAAGTTCCAAGAATGTAAAATAGAGTTGCTGATTTGTCTTTCATACTTTGCTCAAATTTTATCGGAAAATTATTCTAATTGTATGATAAAACAAAAAAGCGGTCAGGTTAATTCCCAACCGCTTTGTAGAGAGAGTTGAATTGAGGTTATCTGTTCTTATTTCTATTATCTTTTTCTGAAGTTCTTGTGTTTTCTTTACTGTTAGTTTTAGTGATTGTTTCGTTTCTTTTTACTTCTGTGTTTCTGTTAGTATTCTGATTTCTTTGTTCAACTTTTTGAGTTTCTTTTTTTTGTTCAATTTTTCTCTCATTCTGTTTGAAGACATCATTATTAGATTTTTTCTCTTCGCGTTTATTTATTGTTTCATTAATTCTTTGCTTCATATCGTCATTAGATTTTCTCTGAAGTTCAATTTGTTCATTTCTTCTATTCTGTTCTATACGATTTTTTTCTTCAGATTTTCTGATTTCTTCATTACGCTTTATTTCTTCGTTTCTTTTAATCTGTTCATTATTTCTCTTTTCGATTTCAGAATTAAGTTTTTCTGTTTCTCTTTTTTCCTGAAGTTTTCTATCGTCTTCAACTTTTTTACGAGTTATATCATTCTTTGTTTCTTTTCTATTGTCTTCAGTTTTTTCTCGTTTATTAAGATCAGTATTGTTTTTCTCTCTATCATTTCTAATTACTTCGCGAGTATCATCTTTTTTAGTCTCTTTTGTTCTGTCAATATTTCTATCTCTTCCTAATTCAATTTTAGAAATTTCAAGAGTAGATTTTCTTTCCTTACGTTCAACTTTTACGTCTCTCAATCCATCACGAGAAATATCATCAGGATTAGCAAAATATGTTCTAATTTCTTTATCACGAGTTTTAGTTATTTTTTCTCTTGATATATCATTAGGATCATTAACAGAAACTATGTTTCGTCTTTCAATATTTCTTCCGCTTCTTTCACGGATTCTGTCAAAGTCAACTCCATCATTTCTTACTCGTCCATCATAGTATGAGTAGTTAGTTCTCATCTTTGTTCTATTATGAACTCTGTATTTGTATTTAGGAGCAACATAATAATTGTAAACGTTATGATCACAAAAGTGATTATACTTTACGTAGTTCCAATGATTGTAAGAAACGTAATAATCATAATTGTAATGTATTCCAATTGATATATCAAAGATCGCATATGGTGATAAAGGAGCCCAACCGATATAATCATCATCATATCTCCAATCAACCCAGGCTGGTGCCCATTCGTAATCAGGAATCCAAATCCAGCCATAATAATCATCATAATACCATCTTCCGTAATGGTAAGTTATGTAACCAAAATCTTCGTAAGAATCCCAATACCAACCGTAGTCGGTGTAAATCCATTGTCCCTGTCTGTAAGGAGCCCAACTTTTTCTAATCATTGTAGGACGCCAAACAGGCGTACCGAAACCAATTTCAATCCAGGTACCGTGTGGTGCGAGTGAAGTATAAAAATATCCTCCAACTCTTTTTGCAAAATCGGTGTTTGCATCAGCGTTTGCTGATAAACCGAAAAGTATTAAGACTGTTGTTAAAATTATCTTTTTCATGACGTTCTCCTTTGTGTCTTGCTTCTATTAGCCAAGCATTGTGCCATCAAAAAAGTTTAATTATTCAATGAAAAGTGTGTTTATGAATCTCTAATGTCTATTTGATTGGACAGCTATGTGTTTATGAAATTAAATGGAATGTCAACGTTTAATTTTTCGATCTTTCCAGACAAGATTTCCAAACATTCCCATAAATCCAGAAACCAAAATGTAGGGAACCTGAAGAATTTCTGTGATTAAAAATGGTTTAAGAATGTTAAAATCAAATAAAAGAGTTGTTCCTTTTTTAAGAACTAAATATTCTGCGAAAATCTTAAAGAGAAAGGAAATGATAAATGTAAAAAAGAACTTTGTTGATATTATAAACCCAATAATTGGTTGAATTATTAAACTTAAATAAAATAAAAAAATCAAAACGAGTTTAAGCAATAAAAGATGATCACCATAAAATAATCCTTTACTCGCCCATCTTTTTCTTTGATGATAAAAATCTTTTAAAGTTGGATTGGCTTCCGTTGAAACAATTGCGTCCTTATCCAAAGCAAATTTTATCTTATAGTCTGTATCACGATAAATTTTTTGCATTAACAATTCATCATCACCAGAAGATAAACTCATTTGAAAAGTAAAACCTCCAACCTCATCAAAAGCTTTTTTACGATATGCGATATTTGCAGCATTACAAATAATTGGATTTTCAGATCCAATCAAACCTGCACCGGTAATTACAAGACCAGCAAATTCTAATCTTTGCATTTTGCTAAAAAGATTTCCTTTAGATATAAATTCAACAGGACCAGAAACAAACCCTGTTTCTTTATTCATAAATTTTAAAAGATTTTTTAACCAATCTTTTTTATGGATACAATCTGCATCAGTTGTAACGATTATCTCCCCTTTAGATTTTTCAATTCCAAAACGTATTGCTCTTTTCTTGTGTGCATTAGCAGAATAATCTTTTGGTACCGAGTAAATAAAAACATTTGCATTTTTTTGTAGATTATCTAATAATTGGAAAGAAGAATCATCTGAAGAATCATTTACAAATATTATTTCAAATTTTTCTTGTGGATAATTTTGAGAAGTTAGACTTGAGTAAGTATTGAGTATGTTTTTCTCTTCATTTCTAAATGGAACAATGATAGAGACAAATTCATCTGGAATTTTCTCACTTACTTTATTTTTAAGCTTTGATAATCCAGAATAAACTTTGGATAAGAATATCACATAATGAATTGAAAGAATCAGGAAAATCAGGAATAGAATATTTTCAATCATCATTCTTTTTCAGTAGCAAAATCAACCCGATTAGCGAAGGAACTAAAATATTAATAAAGAAAAGAAATATTGAAGCATTAAATCCCACTGAAGCAGATTCTCCGAGCATAGTTATAAAAAACACAGAAGCTCCTTCTCTAATACCAAGTTCGCCAAGTGAAACCGGAGGAATAATTGTTTTAGCAAACATAATAAGATTACCGGCCCACAAATATTCTAAATAATTGCTATGATTAGAAAACGCTGCAACTAATACAGCATACTGGATTAGAAAACATACGTAAAACAAAAAAGATATTAACAACATTTTTGTTGAATATTTTTTATCAAGATTACGGAACACTTTTATCTTTTCAAACAACCAGTGTAGTTTAATTGAATCTCTGAGTTTTGTAAATAAAACATTATCCCAAAATCTATCATTAAATATCATCCAGAAGAATAAATAGAATAATGCAAATACAAGAATGAATAATCCAGTTGTTAAGTAGAATGTAACGTTATAGTAGTAATGAATAAATAGTATGCTTGATATCGAACCAAAGAAAGCAACCAGCAACAATAGAAATAACTTATCTAATAATGTTGCAAGTGTTACTTGCAATACCGAATGATTTTTAAAAACAATTGCTCTTCCAAAATACTCACCAATTCTTGCAGGAGTAAATACTCCAGCAGAAAATCCATAAAACAACGAGAGCCAGATTTTTGAGTTATGATTTTCTTGCAATACAACATTTGCGGTGATTTTCCATTTATAAAATTGCAAATAAATATTTGGTAAAACTAAAACTGATGCTAAAACTAAGAGAAGAATATCTGCTCGCTTGGCTGCGCTAACAATCTCACTAAAATTGATGGAAGAAATCAAATAGAGTAAAAAACCGGCAGCAATAAATATTTTGGCAGAAACAAGAATTATGGTTTTATTCTTAGTGATAAAACTGTTTTGTCCTAAAATATTTTTTACTTGTTCAACCAAACTTTACTGCTCAATTTCAAAAATGTTTACTTTTAAACCTTCAGTGCAGTTAGTGCAGATTTTATTTTGCTGTCTGTTATCCAAAACTGATTGCCTGAAATCCTGATATTGTTTTGATGTCCAAATATCGTAAAAACTTTTTCCATTTAGAATTCCCAGGGTGTACTCAGCATCCTTATCAAAACAGCATGGCACAACTTTCCCATCCCATGTTATTACGGATGTGCGCCACAATGCAAAGCAATGATTTTTCATCTTATTTTTTATGGAAAACTTTTCGTCTTTAACAAAATATCTTCTGTACTTAGGATTAGTCGGAAGAAACTTAATTGCATTTTCATAAGATGATATTTGCATCGTTTTAAATACTAATTTATCCACCCCAACATCATCACAATATTTTTTAACTTCATCAAGTTGATGTTCATTTTGCTTCATCACAATAAATTGAAACTCAACATAAGGTTTATGTTTTTTTAATTCTTTCTTTCGCTTTATTAATAATCTCAATCCTTCATCAGCCTGTTTAAATGTTCCACCAACACGATATTTTTGATAACTTTCTTCATCAAGTCCATCAACAGAATAAATTAATTTATCCGGTGCATTTTCTAAAATGTGATCAACATTTTTTTCATTAACAAAATGTCCATTTGTACTAATCGAAATGTAAACATTGCTTTGCTGGGCATATCTAATCATCTCAGGCAAGTGTTTATTGATATAAGGTTCACCTTGAAAAAATAATTGCACATAAAATCCAGTATCTTTAATCTGATCGATCCAATTTTTGAAATCATTAAAATTTAACAAACCAAGTGGTCGAGTTAATGCACCAAGTCCAGATGGACATTCCGGACATTTTAAGTTACAATGATTTGTTGGCTCAATAGAATATGAGATAGGCAATCCCCAAACAATTGGTCTGCGAATAATTCTTGAAAGATTAAATGACAGAATAATCTTTAATGAGTTTAATGCTCTTTTTACAGTTAGATATTTAAGAATATTGATTTCCAATTTTGCTCAGATTTTTGATGTTGAAATTAACCAAAGACTACAACTGATGAAAGTGATTGGTAAATGTGATTCCGATTCGTTGATATTGTTAGGCTTAAAGCTTTTCCTTACTTTTGTTTTAGAAAATTCAATTTTTGAGGCAAGAATGTTTATAAATTTCAGTGATATTCCAAAACATCAAAATTTATTTCTCGATTATCTATATGAATTCGAGAATGTACAAGAGTATTATAAACACAACTTCCGGAATAAAGAAGGATATTTGCCGTTATTCAAAAGCATTTCCGAATCAAGGAAATCCAGGCAGTTGAATCTTTCTTCAATTCTAAAAAATCAATATTCAGCTTTAGCAAATATTTCAGGGAAAACTTTAAGAAATTTCGAACTGCTTGATAAAGATAAAACTATTGCCGTAGTTACAGGACAACAGCTTGGCATTTTAGGTGGACCGCTCTACACAATTTATAAAATTGTAACAACGATCAGACTTGCAAATCAGTTCTCTGAAAGATATGACGAATTCAAGTTTGTTCCTGTTTTCTGGCTTGAGGGGGATGATCATGATTTTAACGAAGTTCGTTCATTAAATCTATTTGATAATGAGAATCAGATATTAAACCTCGGCTATAAGGATGAAATAAGTGATGATGATGCTAAGCAAAGTATTGGCAATATTAAGTTTGATGAAGTACTAAATGATTTTTTTTCAAAGTACGAAGGAAGTCTAAGAGATACGGATTTTAAAAATGAATTGGTAACAAAGCTAAAAAACTGCTATCAAGTTGGAAAAACATTTAAACAAAGTTTTAAAGAACTTTTATTCTGGTTATTTGATGAATATGGTTTAATAATCTTTGATCCGCAAGATCCAAATATTAAATCATTGCTCAAACCTATCTTCAAAAAAGAGGTTAATGATTTTTCTATACATACACAAAAATTAATTCTCACAAGTGCAAAACTTGAAGAGTTATATCATGCACAGGTAAAAGTAAAACCAGTTAATCTTTTTTATCATACAGATGATGGAAGATATTCTGTTGAACCGGTTGATGATATTTTTAAGCTGAGAAGAAAGAGAAAACAATTTACTAAAGATGAGATCCTTACTGAAATTGAGAACTCTCCGGAAAAGTTTAGTCCAAATGTGTTGCTAAGACCAATTTGCCAGGATTATATATTTCCAACTGGGTTTTACATTGCCGGTCCTAGTGAGATTTCTTATTTCGCACAAATTACTCCGCTCTATGATTTTTATAATATTATAACGCCAATTGTTTATCCACGATCTTCAGCAACTCTACTTGAAAAAAATGTTGGAGCGGCTTTAGACAAATACGATCTTACAATGCATGATATTTTTCTTGGATTGGATGAACTTAAAGAAAAAGTAATCTCTGGACTTTCTGAAAACAATATTGAAAAAGCTTTTGAGGAAGCATCTAATGAAATTGAATTAACCTTTGATAGATTAAAAGAAAATCTTTTTGCAATAGATAAAACATTAGTTGATGCAAGTCTGCGTTATCGAGAAAAAATTATTACATCAATTACTGAATTAAAATCAAAGGCAACTAAAGCACAAGAAAGTAAACACGAAACAACAATCAGACAGTTAACCCGACTTTCTAATTTGCTGTATCCTTTGGGAAATCTGCAAGAGAGAGAAATTAACTTTACTTACTTCTATAATAAATATGGTAAAGATTTTATTCGTAAAGTTTACGATGATATTTCGGTAAATGAATTTGAGCATCAGATAATTTCACTGTAACAAATGGAAGTCGCAGTTCGATGATATTGCCACTCAGTTAGACTTAAGTCATTTAAATATTCTCTTAAACTTGTCATTCTGAGCGAAGAAAAAGGATAACAAGTTCCTTGATATTATTTAATTATTGAATTTATTTGTTCTTCAAACTTTGGATTGGAAATTGCAACACACTCAAACCCATTCACTTCTCCCCCATTATCCAAAAGCATACTTAAAATTGCAAAAGCCATTGAAATTCTATGATCACCGAAACTCTCAAATACCGGATTTGAATTTTTTATTGCGCCGCTGACAATAAATCCGTCTTCCGATTCTTCGACATTTAATCCTAAATGTATTAAGTTCGTACAAATTGATTTTATTCGATCAGATTCCTTTACTCTAAGTTCTTTGGCATTCTCAATCACAAATTCACCTTCAGCAAATATCCCGGCTATTGTAAGAATAGGAATTTCATCAATTATGTTTGGAATAATTTGTGTATCTATTCTAATATTCTTAAGTGAAGACGATTTAATAATTATATTACCATACTCTTCATTACTTGAAGTTTTAATATCCTCAAAGAATATATTGGCACCCATTCTTTTTAACACATCAATAAATCCAGTTCTTGTTGGATTTAACGAAACGTTTTTAATAATCAGCTCAGAGTTTTGTGCTAACAAAGTTAAAATAATATGAAATGCTGAAGTTGAAATATCTCCAGGTACAAAATATTCTTTTGACTCCGGATAATATTTCTTTGAAGATGAAGAAATGATTTTTGCTTCAGTAACTTTAACCGGTAATCCTAACATTTTTTCTGTATGATCTCTGGTTTGCTCTTTCTCTATTACAGTTGTCACTTCATCACAATGCAAACCAGCGATTAAGATTGAACTTTTAACCTGAGCGCTGGCAACAGTCATCTCATAATCAATACTATTAATGTTGGATTTGGGAATAATTGTAAATGGTAGTGTTAATTTTTCGTTTGATTGAAACTCAGTCCCCATTTTCATCAAAGGATCAACTACTCTTTTCATTGGTCTTTTAGAAAGAGATTCATCACCTATTAAAGTAGAATTAAAATCCTGAGCTGCTAGTAAACCAGCAATCAATCTTGCTGATGTTCCAGAGTTTCCACAATCTAAATTTGATGCTGGTACTTTAAATCCTTTATAACCCATACCGCCAATGATTATTTTCCTATCTTTAGTTAAAATGCTTGCACCTAATTTGTGCATAATAACCATTGTTGAAATTACATCTTGCGCCTGCGATAAGTTTGTAATAATAGATTTTCCAGCAGCCATGGCTGAGAATATAATAGCTCGGTGTGAAATTGATTTATCGCCAGTCAAATTTAATTCACCGTTTACTCGATTAATTTTTTCAAATCTTTTAATCACTACTTTTCACACCAATTATCAATAATCTTATCAAGTGTTTTTTCATCAAGTTCACTTTTTTTATACATACCTTTTTTTATTCGCTGTCGCATTGCTTCATAAAGAATTACCGCGGTTGCAACAGAAACATTAAGACTTTGTACCATTCCAAACTGTGGAATTAAAAATACTTCATCAGCCAGTTCAGCAGAAGTTTCAGAAACACCTCGATGTTCATTCCCAACTACAATCGCAACTTTTTGTGTAAGATCTAAATCATATAGATTTTTTGAATTCTCTGATAATGATGAAGCAAATATTTTAAATCCGTTTTTTCTTAATTCGCTGTAGCATTCTTCAACAGATTTATATTTTTCCTTATCTACCCACTTAAATGCTGATGCTGAAGATTTTTTACCAATACGTGGGAATGATTCAAAGTTATAAACTAAATTTACTTTTGGAATTCCAACCGCATCACAAGTTCTAAAAATTGCTGAAACATTGTGCGGATCGTGAATATTTTCCATCACTACTGTTAGTGAATGCTGGCGGGAGTTCACAACTCTTGTAATTTTCTCGAGTCGCTTTTCAGTTTTAGTACTTCTCACAAATATTATTTATTAAAAATCAGTTTGTAGATAGTTTTATTTTCTTCTATGCGGGCTTTGTCCAACTTTATTTCTTTTACATCCAAATGTAAATAGAATGAAGTTAGCTCAAATATTTTTTCTAAAACGGTGTCTTCATCGTGTGCCCAGCTTTCGCATCCCTTTAGTGAAGGGACTTCAGCTGTATAGCCGTCATTAGTTTTTGTTACAATTAAATCAATAACCATTAAGTACATTCTATATTATTATAAAGTCATTGTGAGTGAAATGAAGCAATTTCCAGTTAAATAGATTGCTTCTCCCGACAAGTCGGGATCGCAATGACAATTCTTTCCTAATAACTGCTTTCAGATTTTTGCCCAGCTATAATTTTTACCCCAGCACTTGCACCTAATCTAGTTGCCCCAGCATTTATCATCGCAATTGCGTCTTCATAAGAACGAATTCCACCGGAAGCTTTTACTTGCAATTTATCCCCAACTACAAATTTCATTAAAGCAACATCATGAACGGTTGCTCCACTTTTTGAAAACCCGGTTGAGGTCTTAACAAAATTTAATCCAGCTTCTTTTGCAAGTAAGCAAGCAACAACTTTTTCTGCGTTATTCAGGAGACAAGTTTCAAGAATCACTTTTGAAGTACATAAATGTTTTTTGGATAAATAAGCAATGGATTTCAAATCATCAAAAACAAACTGATAATCACTATCCTTTAACTTCCCGATATTTATTACCATATCTATTTCTTCTGCACCATTTTTAATTGCTTCTTCCGTTTCAAGAAATTTAGATTGAGTAGTGGTTGCTCCTAAAGGAAATCCAATTACTGTACAAACTTTTACATTTGAAGATTTAATTAAGTTAAAACAAGCATCAACATAAGATGGATTAACACAAACAGAAGCAAAATTGTTTTGGATTGCTTCTTCACAAAGTTGGGTGATTTCAGAGATTGTTGTATCAGGTTTTAGCAAAGTATGATCAATCATTCCAGCTAAATCTTGCGCAGATAATTTTATCTCAGAAGTTTTCTTTGATTTTTCAAACTCAGAAAATTCACTTAATATTTTTTTTACATTTTCTTCTGTAACTAGGTTTTTCCAACTCATTTATTCACCGTATAATTCATAAGCTTTGTAAGTATTGCTTAACAGCATTGCAATCGTCATTGGTCCAACTCCACCTGGAACTGGTGTAATGAATGAAGCTTTTTTAGAAACATTTTCAAAATCAACATCACCAACTATTCTGTAACCTTTAGCTTTTGTCGGATCATCAATTCGATTTATTCCAACATCAATTACTGCAACGCCATCTTTTACCATATCTGCTTTAATCATTTTTGCTTTGCCGATTGCGGCTATCAAAATATCAGCCTGCTTTGTATAATATGAAATATCTTTTGCAGCCGAGTGAACAATCGTTACAATGGAATTTGCCCCTTCAGCTTTTTGAAGCATAATGTTAGCTATTGGTTTACCAACTATGTTGCTTCTTCCAACAACAACAACGTGTTTTCCTTTAGTATCAATTTTATAACGAATCAATAATTCCTGAATTCCTGCCGGAGTGCAGGAAGCAAACGTATCTTTTCCAATTACAAGATTACCTACAGAAATTGGGTGAAATCCATCAACATCTTTTTTATGAGAGATTGTTTCAATTACTTTATCTTCATTAATGTGTTTTGGCAGTGGAAGTTGAACAAGAATTCCGTGATAATCATTATTTTGATTATAAGATTGGATAAGAAATAAAAGTTCAGCCTCTGAAATATCAGCAGAAAGTTTTTCAGTTTTTGTTCTCATTCCAATTTCTTCACAAGCTTTGCCTTTGCTCGCAACATAAATTTGTGAAGCTGGATCTTCACCTACAATTATTGCAACAAGTCCGGGAACATTCTTTCCGTCACTTTTAAGCTGAGATATTTTCTCTTTTAGCTCGTGGCGAATGTCAGCGGCAACTTTTTTACCATCAATTAAAATCATAGTTACTCAATTATATGTTATGTTATATTTTTTCTTTAAGTGATTTAATATTTTTTTATCATTTATAATCTCATTGAAAAATGGATTAGAATTTTGCCAGCCTGTTTTTTTATTTTCTCTAAGGTGTTCCAATCGTCGTAATGTTATTTCACAATAGACTGGATCATAATCAAAAGTAATACATTTTCTATTAAGAATTTCACATGCAATTAGCGTTGTACCGGAATGTGAAAAAAAATCTGTAACCAATTCATTTTTATTAGAGGAAGCTTCTACAATTCTTTTTATAGCTTTTAATGGTTTCTGAGCGAAACATCCATTAACGTTTTCTTCCATTCTATAAAAAACCTGCTGAACGTCAATCCAAACATTGCCTGCGCGAATAAACTGTGATTTGCTGCGCTGCATATTATCAGTAACATCACCACCAACTTCTTTGTAGTAACCTTTTAAAACTTTTGGAATATCTGTGTACTCAGATTTTATATTGAACTTTGGTTTTCCACATGTGTAATAAAGAAGTTCCTGGCGTATTGCCATCCAATTATATTGCGTTCCGTATCCACGCTGGTTTCTCATTGTAATAAAACTGCGAGAAGTTAACCCAGTCGATTTCATCATTTCAATAAATCCACCAAACGGCTCAAAATGATTTGATTGATCTGCACCGAGCCAAAAATAAAATGATGAATTCTTATCCGAAACTTCCTGGTTTAAAGTAATCCATTCTTTGCACCATTTGATAAACTCATCATTTTGTTTTTCAGTAAATGCGATAAAGTTGTATGGCGGATCCTGGACAGAAAGTTTTACTTTACTTTTTCCAAAAATCTTTTTTACTTCATCACTTTTGCTAACATCTACACAAGCTATTTTGTGTTTTTCTTTTTCATCAATCCATATTGTACCCAATTTAAATCTGCAATAAGGAAGAAGCAGTTTTTTTAGCTTATCATCCTTATCAATTCTGGGAAGTGGATAATTCAGCATCTTTGTTCACAGTAATTTTATCAAATTCCGGAAAGAATATTCTTTCAAGCTCTAAAGTTTTACCTGTTTCTGTATCTATCTTAAAAAACATTCCGGTTAAGTGAACGTTATCTTTTGCAGTTTCATACTTTTGCGGAGTTGCAAATAAAAATCTGTTAATAGCTGCACTCGATTTCATCCCGATTACTGAATCATATGGCCCGGTCATTCCAACATCGGTAATGTAACCTGTTCCGTTTGGTAAAATTCTTTCATCTGAAGTTTGAATATGAGTGTGTGTTCCAACAATTGCACTGATTTTTCCATCAAGATATTGACCCATTGCCATTTTTTCAGCAGTCGCTTCAGCATGAAAATCTACAAACACAACTTTAGTTTCTTGTTTTATTCGTGTAAGAATCCAATCCATAGTTCTAAAAGGACATTCAATTGCAGTCATAAATGTTCTACCTTGCAGACTTACAACTGCAACTTTTCCTTTTTTTGTATCAGCAATATGATAACCATTTCCGTGTGTGCCCTTTGGGTAATTTATGGGACGAAGTGAACGTGGTTCTGCTTTTAAATAGTCCTGAGATTGGTGCTTATCCCAAGTATGATTACCACCTGTGATTACATTTACACCAATTTGAAAAAGTTTTGGCCCTTCTTTGTCCGTGCAGCCTTTACCGTCAGAAAGATTTTCGCCGTTAACAACTACAAAATCAGCTTTGTATTTTTGAATTAATCCCGGAAGCCAGGTTTGAACGATATCCATACCGGGCTGACCAATAATATCACCAACAAAAAGTAAATTAATTGAAGACATGTTTTCCTAAATCGTTTAAAGAAATATATCTAAATTGAGAGTAATTGAGAAATAAACTTTGCTTTGATTGAGTTAATAGTTTAGGTTAGATTTAAATATGAAATATGAAAATCCTTTAGATATTCCGTTGGAAAAAGCATCATTCAGTGTTGTGGATGTTGAAACGACAGGACTTTCTCCAAATAAAAATAGAATTATTGAAATTGCTCTTGTTAAGATTGAGAATTTGAAGATAACTGATAAACTAAATTATCTTATAAATCCGCAAACTTACATCCCACCGTTTATAACATCCTTAACCGGAATTGATAACGATGATGTAGTTGGTGCCCCAATTTTTTCAAATGTAGTTGATGAGATAATTTCTTTTACTGAAAATACAATTCTTACTGCGCATAATTTTCCTTTTGATTCTGGATTTCTAAATTCTGAATTTACAATTTCAGGTCGTGAATTTATTAATGAGCACTCTTGCTGCACATTAAAGATTGCAAGAAATATTTATCCAACTTTGCAAAGTAAATCACTTTCATCAGTTGCACATTCTTTAAATCTTAAAAATTCAAACGCACACAGAGCTTTGGGTGATGCTGAAATTACAGCAAAAGTTCTTTTAAAGATGATTAAAGAACTCCAGGCTAAAGATAGCATCACAACCGTTGGACAATTACTTTCTTATCAAAAAGGTTATCAGGAATCGCCGCTATTAAATGTTAAGAAAGAATTGCAGGAAGATTATCGCTCATTACCTAACGCTCCCGGGATTTATTATTTCACAAATAAAAAAGATGAAATAATTTATGTGGGAAAAGCAAAATCTATTCGTGATCGGGTTAAAACATATTTTTCAACTTCTGCACCGCGTAAAGCACAAAAGATTATCAAACAAGCTGCGCGGCTTAAGCACATTATAACAAATAGCGAATTGACTGCCCTGCTCACTGAAGCTGAAACAATTAAAATTCTGGAGCCAAAACATAATTACCAACTAAAAAAGTTTGGCAATAAATATTTTATTAGAATAAACAAAACTCACATAGCACCAAACATAGAACTAACTAATCATTTCGATTTTGATGGAACCGATTATTTTGGATTATTTATCTCACGAAGAAAAGCAGTTGAGATTTTAGAATTTATAAACAAAGCTTTTGCGATTAGAGAATGCAACGATAAAGAGTTTAAGAAAAGTAAAACCTGTTTTTTGTATGATATTCATCGCTGCGCAGGACCATGTATTGATGATAGAGCAAATAAAGAATCTTATAAAGATGAGTTAGAAAAAGTTTATGAATTTCTATATGGTAAAAATCAATTTGCTTTAGATAGACTATTAAATAAAATGAAAGA
>OEIV010000942.1_pt1 | contig 14474 bp, 11 predicted proteins | sample 1539231 | NCBI WGS metagenome assembly OEIV01 (sample SAMN03794762, study PRJEB22550) | activated sludge metagenome | feature: wastewater treatment plant; material: activated sludge; isolation source: Wastewater treatment plant of a petroleum refinery complex | place: Argentina: Buenos Aires ...
GCCGCCAGACTCAGCAGCTCGGATGTCCACCGTATGAAAGCGACGAAGAGCCAAAGTTTTGAGATAAATCGCCGCCGAGTTGATTGTGCATTAAGCAATGAAATTGCACAAAGGTTGCCGTAGCCCCCGACGCGGAAGCGTTCCTGGCTGCGGAAGTCATTGACGCGGCCGACCGTCGCCACCTTGCGCCAGGCTTGCAGGTCGGTTTCGCCGACGTAGATCTGCTGCATGCGGCGGGTGATCGAGTTGCCCAGCGCGTCGGCCCACGAGGTGCTGTCCAGGGCTTCGCGGAAGCTCGCGCCGGCCGACTCGCGCAGCCGCGCCTGGTCGCAGTGCGCGTACTGGCCGGTGACATGGCGGTCGCCGGTGAACTCGATATAAGCCTCGCGGAAGCTGCCGACCGAGCGATGATCCTTGTGCGCCGGATCGAAAAAGGCATCGAGCATGCCGGCCATTTTCCCGGCGCGATCCTCGACCTGGATGTCCGGGACCAGCCCGGCCAGATCGACGCGGCCGGACTCGGCGAAGCGCGCCAGGTAGGTGCGCTCGCTTTCGATGGCCGCCGTCACGTCGGCCTCGGCGAAGCGCGCGCGCTTGGCGAAATCGTCCTGCAGCCGTGTCTTGGCGGCATCGGGCAGCGTGCTGGCGGCAATCATCGAGCGGGCCTGCATGCGCGCTTCGATCATGCGCACTTGTTCCAGCACATCCTCGCCCGCGCCGGCGGCCGGCGGGGTGGCCGGCGGCGCGAACGCCTCGCGGTAGGCGGCCATCACCTCGTCGTCGGTGGCCGTGGCGACGTCGATCCTGGCATAAGCGGCCGGGGCCTGGTCTTTCATTTGCAGCAACAGTTTTTCACGCATGGAAACCTCCGGTGGAGTAAGGGGAGCGGGAGCGGCCTCGATCAAGCGCACCAGGCGGCCGCCGGCGCCCGGCTCGACAATCAAATCGACGGAATCGACGCGGGTAATGCTCTGGGCCGCCCGCACGCGCCGGCCTTCGACCAGGCGCGCGCCGGCGCTGCCGGTGGCGTCGATCGACAGGCCGACCAGGTTGGCGCGGCCCGCCTTGTGGGCCTCGATCAGCAGCTTGCGGGTATCGTCGGGCAGGCCGGGCAAGTGGATGGCCGCCTCGATGCGGCCGCCGTCGGCCGCCGCGCCCTCGACGAAGCGCGGCTGGCTGACCCAGCCCACCAGTTGGCGGACATCCTTGCTGGCGCCCTTGAGGTGATCGGCGTCGGACTTGACGTAGATGCGCGCGCCATCGAAGCGCGAAACCGCCTCGCGCAGCACGGCGTCGGCGTAATAGACCTGGTTGGCCGACAGCCCGGCCTGGATCAGCGTGGCCTGCCAGACCTGGCCGGTGGCGGCGCCGTCGGCCTCGAGCAGGCGCAGGGTGTCGTGGGTGTCCGTGCCGCTCATGACGCCGCTTTCATGCCGGCCAGCTTGCGGCCGTCGATGGTGACGATGACCACGCGGTCGTCGTATTCCCGGTGGGCGAGGACGTCGGCGGCGGCGACGGGGAATTCGACCCCGGCCACCCGCGTCGCGGGCGAGTCGGCAACGACGCCGTCGTCGGCGACGGTGTCGGGGTGTTGCTGCTTGGGTTTGGCCATTTTTCCTCCATGACCGCGGGAGCGCGGCATGGAGGGCAGACTACGGGTCGCGCGACCCGCAGTCCTTTAACGATGCTTACAGTTTTGGTGGTGGGAGGGGCGGGAGAACCCCGCCCCGGTTCCGGCTATTTGCGCCAGAACGATTCCTCGATCGAGTCAAGATGAGCGATCGCGTCGCTCAAGGCCCTGCAGAGTGCGATCTGGCAGCCGTTCTCCGTTTCCCGCCGTTCCCGCGGGTCACCCATATTATCGACCAGACCGTAACGCAATACATTGGCGAGCGCCAGCGCCTGCGTCATGAGCGTTTGCAGAAAATCCCACTCCGCGTACGGCAGCCGATAGGCATGAGGCTTCATGGCGCACCCCTCAGTTCGACGGAAGAAGCGGCAACAAAGGACGGCAAGCCGTATCGATGGCTTCCGCCAGCGCTTCGTTGTGGGCGTGCGCACAGTAGCGGTTTACGAAGCGCTCATTCTCTTCAATCTGCTTGGCGCGCACGTATTCCATATGCCGCATCGCCACCGCCGCCATCAGCTCCGGCGAGCACTCGTTCTCACCTGCGGCTGGAGAAAACGAATACTTGCCGTGCAACAACTGACTGATCGTGGAGCCTGACCGCTTCACCTCTCTGGCGATTTCCCCAGGCCTCCAACCGGCAACGAACAATTCCAACACCGCGCGCTCCATCCGCCGGGTAACGATCATCTTCCGCCCCCGCCCGCCAGAAGTCAGCCGTGGCGGCACGGGTGCTTGGCCGGCCAATTCCTGTTTGGCCCACGCTCGGAATTGCTTGGCGCGGGGCATGTTGGTAAAAAAGCCGAGCAGGTTGCAGCCGGTTATCGAGAAGATGCGTGACGCCCTGACTTGACCCTGCGTCGTCAAATTGACGACGCAGGTATCGTCCTCAGTAAACTCGTCCTGGTGGCGTTCGTAAGACTTGAGAATACCTTGCCGAGCGTTGGCCTCGTTGTAACCGAGACAAAGACCCGCCTCTTGGGCGGTGATCCAGCGCTTTCCGGCATGGCCGATGATAGAAACAGGGGTGCCGTTGAATTTGGCGAGACTGACTTGTTGCACGGTGAAACCTCCACTGAAATAACTATTCGAATCGCCCCTTACTAGAGGGCGGCCGGGCGCTAGTAACCGTCAGTGGGCGGCGGCTGGTTTTCCCCTTGCGGGTCTTGTATTGCCAGCTCGCACCCGGCCATTGGGGCGTAACAGCCGGCCCATAGGGCCAGCCACCAATAACCGGAAAAACAAAAACCGCGTGTCACCCACCGAAGTGGACTGGCAACGCGGTTGTGTTGCCACTGATCAACTACCTGCGACGTTACTAGCGCCGTGAAAACAGTGTGCGGGAATTTCGCTCAACTTGCAACAGGAGAAAGCAGGTTGAACAGGGCGCAATTTTTGTGGTGTTTCCGCTACACTTCGCGCCATGAGCGCCATGACTTTCGATACCCTCAAGTTCGCGAACCGCCTGAAATCGGCGGGAGTGCCGTCCGCGCAGGCGGAAGCCGAGGCCGAGGCATTGGCCGAGGTGTTCGATGCGAACCTCAAGGAACTGGCCACGCGCGAAGACATCAAGCGCCTCGAAACCGGTTTCGACGGCAAGCTCATTCAGCTCGAACAGCGCATGACCATCAAGCTCGGCACCCTCATGGTGCTGGCCGTCGGCGTCATGGCGACTCTCGTCAAGCTGCTGTAGGCGGGGGCAAATGCTGCGACGTCGCAGCATTTGAAACTCAGGCGGCGGCTGGCAGCCCGGCCTCCGCTTCCTCGCGCTGGAGGTCGGCGATCATGTCGTCGGCGATCCGGAGCGTGAGCTCGCGGCCTGGCTCGCCGACCGGAAAAGCCGCCACGGCGCGGCGATAGGCCACCCACTCCGCCAAGGGGGCGAGGTAGCTGGGTTCGCGGGGAATGATGGTCATGGCGTGCTGCCTTTCGCTTTCATGGCCACAGGGTAGAGCACCCCGGCTATTTTTTCAACCTGCGCGGCCAGCGGGTGGGATGCCCAGTCGATGTTGGTCTCCAGGCGCGAAATCGACATTCCCTCCCCGCCTGGCCAACAGTTCCCGCAGCGTGGGTTCGCCGGCCGCCTTGCCGGTGGCGATCGCCGCCAGCGTCGGATTCCTGGCCAGCTCCTCGGCGGTGAAGGGCTTGTGGTCGGGCAAGGTGGCCGCGAAATCGCGTGGCTTGGGCACGGCGACGCAGCCGCAATTGACGGTGTTCCTGGCCGAAGCCTTGGGATCGTGCGGGTGCATCATCGGCTCGCCGCCGATCATGAACGGTTTGTCCCAGGCGACACGCTGGCCGTCGGCGATGGCGTGGCTGAGGCGCGGATGCGCCTTGCCCGAGCGGCGCCAGACCTTGTCCATCGGCGCGCCGGCCTCGGCCGCCGCCGCCAGGCTGCGCTGGCCGGCCACCGCGTAGACCCGCTGCAGTTCGGTGCGGACGATGGTGGCGGCGCGGCTGGCCGAGGTTTCCTTGAGAATGCGCTGGATGGCCTGCTGGGCATCCCAGGGCGACTGCGCGCCGATCACCACCAGGCCGAGCTCGCCATTGATGGCATTGGCCGCCTTCAGACTGACATCCTTCATGCGGTCGGCCATGAAGTGCCGCATGGCCATCAGCACGCCGTCGTCGAGGCGCGGCGCGATGCCGGCGATGCGGACCGCGCCCCGCGGGTCGAGGATCTCGGCCAGCGGCTCGGTGACCAGCTCGCCGCCGGCCCGCCAGGCCTCGACGATGCCGCGGGCGGGCGCCACCACCGCCGCGTCGCCCAGTTCGGCGCCGACGCGGCCGATCTCCTCGGCCAGCCTGGGCAGGCTCCACAGCTGATAGTCGCTGGGCGCGTCGGCCAGCACGGCCATGATCTTCTCCAGGGCGCGGGCCAGCAGCGCCCGCACCTCCTTCTCGGTGTCGTCAACGATGCGGGCCCGGCGCTTGAGTTGAGCGCGCTGCGCGCGCTCGAAGGCCTGTTCGCTCATGCCGCCGCTCAGGCCGGGTCGGGCAGCGCGTCGGGCGGCAGCAGGTCGTCGGCGACCCTGGCTTCGGCTTCCTCGTTGGCCGCGTCGAGTTCGGCGTCGGCGTCGATGTCGACGCCCAGGCGGCTGGCGACGCTGGCGATGATCCTGACCGCCGTCGCGCGGCCGAGATAGCCCTTGTCCACCGCGATGGCGGCCGCGGCGACCACCTGCTGAAGCGCGGCGGCGTAGCGGGTGGTGTCCTTGGCGATCATCTCCGGGAAGACGGCGTCGACCCGGAATTCCGGCTTGGTCAGGTCGAAGTTCCTTGCGCCCCTGGCAAGCGCCTGTTGCCGCAGCACGTAGCGGCCGATCTCCTCGAGGATATGCTTGATCTCGCGCTGGCGCATCGCGAACAGCTTGAAGGTCGGCTCGGCCATTTCGGCGCCGACGGCGCGATTGACGTCGCCGCCACCGCCGAACCAGTGCTCGGGCACGCCGGCGCCGCCCAGGATATGGTTGCGCATCAGCCGTGCCGTGGCCACCGTGTCGCCGGACTGGATGTCGGGCGACACGGCCGACCACTTTTCCGATTCGTTGTGCAGGCGCACGGTGTTGGGCGACGGCGGCGGGTAATCCGTGGCCCGGGCCTTGATCTGCTCGTCCGTCGCGCCGGTCAGCTCGACGTCCCAGATGAAGGCGCGCTGGTACTTGGTGCGGTCGTGTTCGCCAAAGAGGAAATCGTCATAAGCGTCGAGCCAGTCGGCCTGCGCCAGCAGATCGGACCGGCCGCGCACGCCGGACGACAGCGCATTGACCGCGAAGTAGAAGCACTCGCCGTCGGCGCAGCCTTGCCTCAGCGCCCGCGCCGCCTGGCCGAACAGTTCGTCGTCCGGCCCGTTGACGATGACGCGGTAGCGCCGCTCGCGGCCGCCGGCATCCTTGACCGTGACGACGGCGATCGGCTGCTCGGGGTTGTCGGGGTCGACGATCACTGCCTGGATCAGCGCCGGATCCAGGTAGCCCAGCCGCACGGCGCCGGACACGGTATTGGTGAAGGCGGGATAACACTGCTCGCCGAACAATGCCAGTTCGCGCACGCGCTTGGCCAGCTTGAGATCCATCTGGTTGATGGGGTCGCGCCAGAAGGCATCCAGCGCCGCCTGGGCGGCCGCGTCCTTGACTTGCAGCTTGACGCCCTCGGCCAGCAGGAAGGCCAGCGGCAATTCGATCAACCGGTTGGCCAGCAGGTTGGCCTGCCAGAGGTAAGCGGCGATCTCGCGCATGCGCGCCTGGGTGACCGGCGCCAGGTCGCGGGCGGTGTCGCCGGAGAGGCGGCGCCAGCCGGTGTCATCATCGGCGACCGTGGCGCCGGCGGCCTCGCGAAACGCCGATTTTTTGCCGGCGCCGGTGAAAATCCCGCCGATGAAGCTCGTAATGCCCATGAGAGTGCCTCGCTTTGCCTTTTACGCGGCTTTATAAAAGCCCCAAATCCCCCGGGGGGCTATCCATGCCCCACCCGGCGCGGAAAAATCGCCTGGCGGCCCGTATTCGCGTTTTGCCCCCGGCGCCGTTCCGGGGTGAACGGGTCGGCCACGGCGGCGATGGTGGCGCCGGCGGCCGGTTGCGCACCATCCTCGGCCGCGTGCAGGGCCAGCGCATGCGCCCAGAACTCGTCGGCATGGCCCAGCTCGGAACGGTCGGCGTCGAAGCGCGGGTTGCCGGCGACGGTCTGCACCTTGCGCACCGCGTGATGCGATTCGCGCACCTGGGGGGGGTGCCACAAGCGCCCCGAACCGGCTAGCATTGCGCTCCATGAACCAGAACGCCACGCCGGCCAAGGCCGCCAAGATCCTCGTCGTCGACGATGACATTCGCCTGCGCCAGCTGCTCGAACGCTATCTCGGCGAGCAGGGTTTCACCGTCAAGGCCGTGGACGGCGCCGTCGCCATGGACCGGGCGCTGTCGCGCGAGCTCTACGATCTGGTCGTGCTCGACCTAATGATGCCCGGCGAGGACGGCCTGTCGATCTGCCGCCGCCTGCGCGCCCAGGGCGCCGAGGGCCAGGGTCTCGCCATCGTCATGCTGACCGCCAAGGGCGACGAGATCGACCGCATCGTCGGCCTCGAGCTAGGCGCGGACGACTACCTGCCCAAGCCCTTCAATCCGCGCGAACTGGTGGCGCGCATCCACGCCGTGCTGCGCCGCCGGGTCGCGCCGCCACCGCCGGGCACGCCCGGCGCGACCGAAACCAAAGTCAGCTTCGGCGACACGCTGGTCAACCTCGGCACCCGCGAGCTGATTCGCGCCGGCGCCAGCACCACGCTCACCACGGGCGAATTCGCGCTGCTCAAGGTGCTGGTCGAGCATCCGCGCAAACCCTTGTCGCGCGACAAGCTGATGGAGCTGGCGCGCGGCCGCGAATACGACGTGTTCGACCGCTCCATCGACGTGCAGATCTCGCGTCTGCGCAAGCTGGTCGAGGACGACCCGGCCAAGCCGCGCTACATTCAGACGGTCTGGGGATTCGGCTACGTCTTCGTTCCCGACGGGAAGAAAGCCGAGTGAAGCTTCTCCCGGGATCGCTGCTCTGGCGTTCCTTCCTGCTGATCGCCGCGCTGATGCTGCTGTCGGTGCTGGCCTGGTTCTTCATCTTCACCCAGTACGAACGCGAGCCGCGCGCCCGCCAGCTCTCGCAGCTGATCGTCAGCGTCGTCAATCTCACCCGCACCGCGCTGATCGCCGCCCGTCCCGAGGCGCGCATGGACCTGCTGCGCGAGCTGTCGGACCGCGAAGGCATTCATCTTTATCCCGCCGAGGACGACGACCGCGTCGCCGAACTGCCCGATCGCGCCCTCCTGCGCCGCGTGCAAGAGCTGCTGCGCGAGGCGATGGGCCCGGCGACGCGCCTGACCATGGAGCGCGAGGGCGAGAACGCCCTGTTCGTCAGCTTCACCATCGACGACGAAGCCTACTGGGTGGCGCTGCCGCGCGAGCGCGCCGAACGCTACCTGCCCGCGCAATGGCTGGGCTGGGGCGCGGCGGCGCTGCTGCTGTCGCTGGCCGGCGCCTGGCTGATCGTGTTTCGCGTCACCCGGCCGATGAAGCGGCTCGAACTGGCGGCCACCGAGCTCGGCCACGGCCGCCGGCCCGCCCCCGTTTCGGAACGCGGCCCCGATGAAGTCAAGACGCTGGCGCACGCCTTCAACCAGATGAGCACCGACCTCGCCCGGCTCGACGACGATCGCGCGCTCATCCTCGCCGGTGTTTCGCACGACCTGCGCACGCCGCTGACGCGCCTGCGCATGGGCATCGAGATGGCCGTCGCCGACGATGCCACGCGCAACGAGATGGCCGCCGACATCGAGGAAATGGACCGCAGCATCGGCCAGTTCCTCGACTTCGCCCGCGCCGATGCCGGCGAGCCGGCCGCGCCGGTCGACATCGCCGCCCTCTTGGAAGAACTGGCTGGCCTCTACCGCCAGCGCGGCGCCGACGTCAGCGTCGCGCCCGCCGCCGGCGTGTCGCCGCGCCTGACTTTGCGGCCCAAGGCCGTCCGCCGCGCCGTCGCCAATCTGATCGACAACGCCCTGCGCCATGCCGGTGCCGCCGGCCCCATCGAACTGGCCCTGACGGGCACCGGCAGCGGCACCGCCATCGAAGTGCGCGACCGCGGCCCGGGCATTCCCGCCGCCGACGCCGAACGCCTCAAGCTACCCTTCACCCGCCTCGAGACGGCGCGCACCGACGCCATCGGCACCGGCCTTGGCCTTGCCATCGTCGACCGCGTCGCCCGCGGCCACGGCGGCGCGCTCGACCTGCTGCCGCGCTCGGGCGGCGGTTTGATCGCGCGGATCAGGCTGGCCGGCACGCCCCGGACCTAGTCGACGCCCCGGTTTCCGTCAACCGCGCAGACGCCGCACCAGTTCGGCCTTGTTGTTGACCGTCAGCTTGTGGAACACCCGGCTGATCAGGTTGCGAACCGTCGCCGGCGCAAGGCCAAGGAGCGTGGCGATCTCGGCGTAGGTGCACCCGTCGGCATAGTGGTTCGCCACCTCGCGTTCTCGGCGGGACAACTGGTCGACGGCGCTCTTCGGGCTCGCCTCCCGATAAAGGGAACCCTACAACGGCCGACACTGGACGGCCCCCCAACCACCGCCGTAGCTCTTGCCAGCGAGGATCAGCTTGCGCATGGTCGCCGGCAGCTCCGCCGAATTCCACTCCGACCATTCGCTCTTGACCATGCCGGCGAACCGACGGTGCGCGTCGACGAGTATCCCGTTCGGGTTGCATAGCGCCCAGCACGCGGCGCCGTCGCGCGGGCCGTTTTCCAACAGGTGCAGCAAGCGGCAATTGCGATACGACTCGGCCAGATGGGGCATCAGGAACTGCTTGGCCGCGCGGTCGGCCTCGGAAAATGGGCGACGAACATCCTTGCGCCATACCGTGATGAACTCGTTGAGCGAGGACACCGGCTCGATCAGGACCGTGCCCAGCGACCACTCGACGCGATGCTTGGCGCCGAATTCGCGATAAACGGCCGACGCCTCCAATTGCTCGCGCGGCATCAGATCGGCCGTGCTGATGGTCGTTCCGGGTTGCGCGCACACCGCCTCGCGGAAAAAGTCCACGTCGATCAACGGAGCGTAGTCCTCGACCAAGCTGGGCGAACAACGATGAAGATGCACGTGATGAACCATCAACGGCTGGTTCGCGCCGCGTCCCCACCAGGCCGCGTCGAAATCGAAAACCTCGTGCATTTGCGTCAAGGCCCATTCCTGGAAGTTCGCGAACGGCACCTCCCGGCTGGCCCGGTAAAGGTCGACAACCAACTGGCTGGCCTTGGCATCCATGAGTACGCGGGGCGATCCCGGGTAAAGTGGTCCGGCGCAGTGTATTACCAACGGTGTAGTCACGGCGTGATGCAAATGATTCACAAATCTAAATCCATGCCGGACCGCCATCGATAGTCATCGAGCCCGCCCCCGCCGACCGGGTTGGATACATTTGCATCACGTTCGTGCGCCTTGCGTCTTTGCCGGCGATGGCAGTCACGCGGTCGGCGATGCCCATGAATGGCGGAAGTAACGGTTGCTTGTGGGATTTCCCGGCTCGCGCGAACGACTCCGTCGGCCTTTCTTACACTCGCGCCACGGACGGTCGCCGCAAACGGGCGAAGATGCGCATCAACAAAAGACAATCAGCCGATGGCGCGCGAATTGCTTAGTCCAGCCCATCGCGGCACTAGCGGGGGATGCCTCGTCGCGACCGGCAACAATCGCAAAGCCATGCACCAACGTGCATGCACCATTTCTTGGCTGGAGGATGATCATGAATCGCCGCAATTTCCACGCTGTCAACACCGCGCCTCGCCAATCCCTTCGTGGCGCGACCAACGCACCTTCCAGTTCCATCAAGCCGCTGGCCACCGCCGTGACCCTGGCGATGGTCGCGTTCTCTCAGCCGAGCCTGGCGGCCAACTGCGTCTGGACCCCAGCGAACGGGAGTTGGAACATCGCCGGCAACTGGAGTTGTGGCAGCGTGCCGGGTTCTGGCGATACGGCATCGGTCGCGTTCGGACAAACGGCGTCCACGACGAGCGGCTCGTTCCAGGGACCCACCGCCGTTTCCAACGGCGGGACGATCAATCTCACCAACAATTCGTTCTTTGCGATTACGGGGTCGAATACCAATTCGGGAGCCATCAACCTCCAGTCGGCCGGCAATTCCACCGACCTTCAGATCAGTGGCTTGACCTCGATCGGCGGCACCGGCGCGGTCAATCTCGGCAACAACGTCAACAATCGCATCGTCGCGACCGGCGGTCCGGCCACGCTCACGATCGGATCGAGCCAGACCGTGCAGGGCGCGGGACAAATCGGTGCCGGTGGCGCGCTCGGCGTGGTGAACGATGGCGCGATCATCGGTAATCTGTCGTCCGGGCTCACGATCAACACCACCAGTGGCGTCACCAATAACAACATCGTCCGGGCCGACGGCGCCGGGTTGACCATTCAGAACACGGCGGTCGCTCAGGGACTGAGCGGCACGCTCGATGCCATCAACGGTGGCACCCTCGCCTTGTCGAATGCTTCGATCACGGGCGGCACATTCGCTTCCTCGGGCGGCGGCGCGATCGCGACATCGAACGGAACAACCAACTCGCTTTCCGGCGTGACCAACCAGGGCACTTTCAACGTCGTCAACAACTCCTTCGTGAACCTCACCGGGACTCTGACCAACAACGGTACGACGAACCTCCAATCGGCGGGCAACTTCACCGACCTGGTGGTCAACGGAGCGCAGAGCATACTGGGCAACGGATCGATCAACCTTTCCAACAATGGCAACAACCGAATAAGGTTTGCCTCGGCATCCGATACGCTGACCATCGGCGGGTTGCAGACCTTGCGCGGCTCGGGACAAATCGGGACTGGCGCGGGATCGATCGCGAATGCTGGCATCATGATCGCCGATCAATCCACCCCGCTGCTCATCAACCCGACCAACGTCACCAATACTGGAATACTCCGTGCCGACGGCGGCACCCTGCAACTCCAGACCAACGTCAACAGCGGCGGTGGCTCGATCCAGGCGCTCAACGGTTCGCAGGTGCAGCTGCTTAATGGCACCACCGTCAATAACGCGAACTTCACCACGAGTGGCGGCGGGCTGGTCACCACGGTCAGTGGCGCAACCGTTGGTCTGGGAGGCGGAACAGTCAACGGTTCGTTGAATGTGGTCAACAACTCCTTCCTGCATGTCACCAATGACGTCACCTACAACGGCACGCTCACGGTATCCTCGGCCGGCAACTACACCGATCTATCCTTTTCCGGCGCGCGCAACCTGACCGGTACCGCAACCGTACAGCTGTCCAACAATGCCAACAACCGGATCAACAGCGTCAATGGCAGTGGCGATTCACTGACCACCGGTGCCAACGTGACGATCCAGGGCAGCGGAGTGATCGGCGGCAGCAATCTTGCCTTCACCAACGGCGGCACGGTGATCGCGAGCCAATCGAGCCCGCTGTTGATCCAAAGCACGATGCCGGTCACCAACAACGGTGTCATGCGCGCCGACGGAGGAACGTTGCAAATCCAATCGACCATCAACAGCGCCGGTGGCTCGATCGAGGCAATAAACGGATCCCAGGTCCAGCTTCTGAACGGTACCGTGATCAGCAACGCCAACCTCTCGGCGGTCGGTGCGGGGAGTCTGATCACGACGGTGAGCGGCGCCACCGTCGCGCTCGCCGGCGGCGCGGTGAATGGGCCGCTCAATGTGACGAACAACTCATTCTTGCGCCTGGATGGCAACCTCGGATCGAGCGGCGGCACGATCACCCTCGACTCGGCGGGCAACTACACGGATATTCAGGTCAACGGCAATCGCACGTTGAATGGTCCGCTCACCGTCGATATGTCCAACAACGGCAACAACCGTATCCTTGCCCTGAATGGCGGCGACACGCTAACCATCGCCAGCAACGTCACCATCCAGGGTGCCGGGCAGATCGGCGCCGGAGGCGTGCTGAACGTGGTCAACAACGGCACCATCATCGGCAACCAGACCGCCGACATCGCCATCAACACCAGTGGCACCTTCACCAACAACAATACCATCCGTGGCGACGGCCTCAACACCGCGGTCGTGATCGGCGGCACCACCATCAACCAGGGAGGGGGTGGCACGCTGAATGCCATCAACAACGGCGCCATTGTGCTGCAGGGAGGTGCTGTCATCAACGGTGGTTCCCTTACCAGCGCCAGCGGTGGCGTCGTCACGACGCAGAGCGGCCAAATGGCCAGCCTGACCGGCGTTGCCAACAACGCCGATGTCAACGTCGTCAACAACAGCTTCCTGCAGCTCTCGGGGGCACTGAGCAACAACGGCGCCATCAATGTCCAGTCGGCCGGCAACTACACCGACCTGCGGGTGACCGGCGGCGCCGTCACGATTGGCGGCACCGGCTCGATCAATTTCTCCGACGATCCCCTCAACCGGGTGATCGGCATCGCCGGGACCGATAGCCTGACGCTCGGCAGCGGCCAGACGCTGCAAGGCAGCGGCCAGATCGGCGCCGGTGGGCAATTCAACTTCACTAACAACGGCACGGTGGTCGCCAATTCTGCCGGAGGCATGACCATCGACAGCTTTGGCACGCTGCTCAACAACCACATTATCCGCGCCGACGGAGCCAGTCTCGTCATCAACTCGGCAAACACGAATCTCGGCCAGAGCGCCACCGGAGCGATCGAGGCGATCAACGGCGGCACGGTCACCTTGACCGGTAACGCGACGATCACTGGCGGCACGTTGAACACGGCCAGCGGCGGTATCATCCAGACTGGTTCCGGCAACGTGCAAAACATCGTCGGGCTCACCAACAACGGAACTTTCAACGTCGTCAACAACTCCGCGCTCTACCTCAACGGCACGATCACCAACAACGGTGCGCTCAATGTCAATTCCGTTGGTAATTGGACCGATCTGCGCATCAATGGCAACGTCACGCTGGCGGGCACTGGCACGACGACGATATCCAGCGTATCGACGAACCGGATTCTGGCCGCCAATCCGGGCGACACGCTGACGATCGGAGCTGGTCAGACGCTGCGGGGCTCGGGGGCGATCGGCGCATTGGGTGGGCTCAACCTCGTCAACCAGGGCACAATCACGGCGAACCAATCCAACGCGATGATCATCGCCGTGGCGCCGACATCCACCGTGACCAATGCGGTCGGCGGACTGATGCAGTCCAACACCAACGGGACGCTCAATCTGTCGAGTGCGGTACTAAACAGCGGGACCATCGCCGCCCACGGTGGCACGGTCAACGCCACCGCCGGTTTCACCGGCACCGGCACCGTTGCCACCAGCGGCCTGGGCATCGTGACGCTCGGTGCGTCGAGCACGGCCGGCACGATCCTGAACAACGGTTCCAGCGCGACGGCACTGAACCTCGGCACCCACAACATCACCGTGTCGAGCGACTACCAGAACGCCAGTTTCGGCAGCGGCAACAGCTTCAACCGCCGCGCGAACGTCGCTGGCACCGGCCAGATCGTGGCCGGCGGCGACGTCAGCCAGGTGATCGCCGGCGCCAACGTCACCAACGGCAACACCGCCAACGCCACGCTGACCATCGGCAACGTGCGCGTCGGCAGCAACACCTTCAACTACCAGATCGGCAATGCGGGCACGACGGGACCGACGCTGCGCGGCGCCCTCCAGACCTCGGTCAACGGCGGCAACACCGACGATGCGCGTCTTTCCGGCGCCGGTGTCACGGCCTCGAACTACAACGCCGGCGGCCCCGGCGGCAACAGCGGCAACCTGGCGGTAGTCTTCAACGCCGCCAGCGCCGGCGCGCTGGCACCCTTGTCCGGCCAAGTGCTCAACCTGCGCAGCAACTTCGAGAACATCGCCGACCAGAAGCTCAACATCGTGCTGGCGGGTGGCGCGGCCGCCGACAACGCGGCGGTCGGTGGCGCCACGCCGACGCCGGTCGGGATTGCCAACCAGCGCGTGGGGGGGGCGGGCAGCCAGATGCTGGCGGGCGGCAACACCGCCGCGGCAGGCGCCTACAGCGAAGACCTGGGCGCAAGTTTCGGCACGAACACCGGCGCCGCCACCAACAATGGCGGATCGCTGACACAACTGCTGGCCGGCGCCAACAACAACACCACCATGGCGGTCGGCGTCGACACCGGCACGGCGGGCGCCAAGAGCGGCACCGTGACGCTGAACTACGAGACAACCGGCACCGTCAACGGCGTAAGCAATGGCCTGGGCGTGGGTGGGGCCAACGCGCCGCAAACCATCACCGTCAGCGGCAACGTCAGATCGGAAGAGCACACGTCTGAACTCCAGTCACGTGGCCTTATCTC
>OEIV010000944.1_pt1 | contig 14464 bp, 12 predicted proteins | sample 1539231 | NCBI WGS metagenome assembly OEIV01 (sample SAMN03794762, study PRJEB22550) | activated sludge metagenome | feature: wastewater treatment plant; material: activated sludge; isolation source: Wastewater treatment plant of a petroleum refinery complex | place: Argentina: Buenos Aires ...
GTACGGAAGTAATGCTCAGGCGGGCGCTGGTCGAGTTGCGGCTGTGGGAGACGAATAGGGCGGGGTTGCCGTCCGTTCGCTCGGCCAGATAGGCGATGACCGCCTGCCGGGCATATTCGCGGATGTGGAGGGTGCGCCCCTTGTTGCCTTTGCCGACGATAGTGGCGTAGGCGGCGCGACCGTGGCCGACGTTGGCCCGGTTGAGCGACACCACTTCGGAGATGCGCGCGGCTGTCGAATACAGCATTTTAACGATTGCCCGATCGCGCAGTAGCGACAGGCGGCGGTTGTAGGCGTCGTTTTGCGGGGGCAGGGGGAGACTGTCGTAGTAAGCCACGATGCGCGGAATCTCCTGGCGAGCCATGTCAAGGTCGATAACGCTTTCGGCCTGATTGCGCTCGATCTGCCGCCGCGCCATCTGCCGTTGCAGCTTGCCCAGTTGCACCGTGTCGGGCAGGCGGTCGTAACCATCCAGGAAGTTGAGGTAGCCGGCGATGGCCGCCATATAGGTCGTCACCGTGGCCCGCGAGCGGTTGGCCAGCAGCCAGTTGCGATAGTCGAGAATGACGTCGGTTGTCAGCCCATCAGGCTTCAGCGGCCAGGCGTCGGTCTTGACGTAGCCGGCGCGGCGGTAGTGCTGCAGCCAGTCAGCGAACAGGCGCAGACCGCTGCGATAAGTGGTCTCCGTCTTCGCGCTTTGTGCGCCCGCTTCGCGCAGAAAAGAGTCCTCGTCGGCCCACGTCGGCCCCTCGGGCACGGGCCTGTCCGATATTGGTAGCAACGTCTCTTTGCCTTTGCGCGTCATATCCCTCTACTCGCTCACGGGGTGTTGGGGCAGTGGGCCGGTAAGCGTCTGCCCCTGAACAACAACCTTCATAGTTAAATTAAGGTATATTAATCATATTGTAAGACGGTGAGAGGGGATTGTCAACATATTCGCTCATTTACCGCAACTGTGGGTACAATCAGGGTGATTCGGCCGACCATCGCAGCCTTCGCCGAACGCGCCATCCGTGGCATATTGCTGGAGTAGCCAAACATGAACAATTCAACTTTAGATCAGGGCGCCATCGACGCGATCGTCGGCGGATACCACGGCGCGCCCTTCGATGTTTTGGGGCCACACATTGTGGACGGCGCGATGGTGATTCGCGCCTTCAGACCCGATGCCGAGCGAATTGACGTCGCCATCGGCGCTAAAGAGCCTGTGCCGATGGTTCGCATCCACGACGCCGGCCTGTTCCAGGCCACACTGACCAGCCACAAGAAACTGAAACCCTACCAGCTTGCCATAACCCATCACGGCGGGCAATCACAACTATACGAAGACCCTTACGCCTTTGCGCCGACGCTGAGCGACTTCGACGCCCATCTGATGGCCGAGGGGACCCATTTACACGTCTATGAGCGGTTGGGCGCGCATGTCGTCGAGTCGCAGGGCGTGCGCGGCGTGCGCTTTGCCGTCTGGGCGCCCAACGCCCAGCGCGTCAGCGTCGTCGGCCTGTTCAATCAGTGGGACGGCCGTCGCCACCCCATGTGCTTCCACCCCAGCAATGGCGTCTGGGAGTTATTTATTCCCGGTCTGGGCGAAGGCACGCTTTACAAGTACGAGATCAAGACCCACTACCAGAACTACACAGTCACCAAGGCGGACCCGGTGGGCTTCGCCTCTGAAATGAGGCCCAAGAACGCGTCGGTCGTCTGGGACATCGACAAGCACCAGTGGCAAGACGACGCCTGGATGGCTGGGCGCGCCGAGCGGCAAGGTATTCGCGCACCCATCAGCATCTATGAACTGCATCTCGGCTCCTGGCGGCGCAAGAACGGCTGGGAGTGGCTTACCTACCGAGATCTGATCGATGAGCTCATTCCCTACGTCAAGGAGATGGGTTTCACCCACATCGAATTGCTGCCCGTCGCCGAGCACCCCTACGACGGTTCGTGGGGCTACCAGGTGACCGGCTTCTTCGCTCCCACCAGCCGCTTCGGCACGCCCGACGACTTCATGGCCTTCGTCGATGCCTGCCACCAGGCAGGCATCGGCGTGCTCGTCGACTGGGTTCCGGCTCACTTCCCCACCGACGAGCACGGCCTGGGCTTTTTCGACGGCACACATCTATACGAACACGCCGACCCGCGCCAGGGGCGACACCCCGACTGGGGTACGCTGGTCTTCAACTACGGCCGCAACGAAGTCAGCCAGTTCCTGATCAGCAACGCCGTCTTCTGGCTCGATAAGTACCACATCGACGGCCTGCGCGTCGATGCGGTGGCCTCCATGCTCTACCTGGACTTCTCGCGCAAACAGGGCGAATGGGTCGCCAATCGCTATGGCGGCCGCGAGAATCTGGAGGCCGTCGCCTTCATTCGCCGGTTCAACGAGGCCGTCCACCGCCTCTACCCGTCGACCATCACCATGGCCGAGGAGTCCACATCCTGGCCGGGCGTCACTCGCCCCACGTCGGAGGGTGGCCTGGGCTTCGACTACAAGTGGAATATGGGCTGGATGCACGACACGCTCCAGTACTTCAAGAATGAACCCGTCTACCGCGCCTACCACCACGGCACGCTGACTTTCTCCCTCCTCTACGCCTTCAGCGAGAAGTTCCTGCTGCCGCTGTCGCACGACGAGGTCGTTCACCTGAAGCGTAGCATGCTCGACAAAATGCCCGGCGACGTCTGGCAGCGCTTCGCCAACCTGCGCCTGCTCTACGCCTACCAGTGGAGCCACCCCGGCAAGAAGCTGCTGTTCATGGGCGGCGAGTTCGGTCAGTGGCGCGAATGGAACGAGGCCAGCAACCTCGACTGGTACGTGTTGGGCCACGATCCCAAGCACGGCCAACTGCGCGACGCTCTGCGCCGTCTGAACGAGTTGTACGTCAATGAGGCGGCGCTGCATGAAGAGGAGTACTCGTGGGATGGGTTCCAGTGGATCGACCTCCACGACTACGAGCGCAGCATCCTCGGCTATGCGCGGCGTGCGCCATCGACGAATGAGACGCTGCTGGTTGTGCTGAACTTCACCCCCGTGCCGCGCCACGGCTATCGGCTGGGTGTGCCCGCGCCGGGCGTCTACCAAGAGGTCTTCAACAGCGACGCGGTCCAGTATGGCGGCAGCGGTGTAACCAACGAGCCGCGGCCGAGCCAGGACGTCCCCTGGCACGGCCAGCCATACTCGATCGAGTTCATCCTGCCGCCATTGGGAGCGGTCTTCCTAAAGCGAATGGGCGATGAGTGACCGTTCAGCCATCTACCCACTGCTCTTTGAGCCGGTGCTGAAGTCATACATTTGGGGCGGGCGCACGCTGGCCGAACGGCTGGGGCGCGCCCTGCCCGCTGGGAACGTGGCCGAAAGTTGGGAGATCGCCGCGCACGAGGACGGCGCGAGCATCGTCAGCAACGGCCGCTTTGCCGGCCAATCGCTAACCGCCGTCCACACCACCTTGGGTCTTGACCTCATCGGCACCAACAGCGCCTGGGCGCAGGCCCGCGGCAAGTTCCCTCTGTTGGTGAAGCTGCTCGACGCCCATGACAAGCTGTCGGTGCAAGTGCATCCCAATGACGAGTACGCTCTGGCGCACGAAGGCAACGAGTTGGGCAAGACGGAGATGTGGGTTGTGCTGCACGCCGAACCGGGCGCGCAGGTCATTCTGGGCGTGCGCGCCGGCACAACGGCAATCGACTTCCGCCAGGCCATCGCCGCCGGCACACTGGAAAGGCATCTCCACACCGTGCCCATCACGCCGGGCGACTTCGTGTGCGTGCCCAGCGGCACGCTTCATGCCATTCTGGGCGGTGCGCTCATCGCTGAGGTGCAACAGAACTCGAACACGACCTACCGCGTCTACGACTGGAACCGAACGCAGGACGGCCGCGGTCGCACCCTCCACGTTGACAAGGCGCTGGACGTGATTAACTTCGCCCAGGTGGAACCGGCCCTGGTTCCGCCGCAGTTGGTGGACGAGCGTGACGGCGTCCGGCGGTGGCTGCTCTGCCGCAACCGGTACTTCACCACCGAGCGTGTCGAGCTAGCGCCGGGCGCGGCGTATCGCGGGGCGTGCGACGGCCGCACGCTGGAGATATGGGGCGTCATCGATGGCCAGGCCGACGTTGCCGGGCTGTCGCTGGCGGCGGTGCAGTTCACGCTCTTGCCGGCTGCGCTTGGCCCGTTTGGCGTGACCACCCGCGAGGGCGCGGTCTGTCTGCGCAGCTACGTCGAGTAGGCGATTTGCCAAGCCGCCCACCTCATGCTATACTTTCCCCGCTCTCACGCCTCCAATCAGAGACGATTGAGGTAATCGACGGAGGATTTGAATTGGCTAATACGGAATCTGCAAAGAAGCGCATCAGACAGACGGAAAAGCGCACCGAGCGCAACCGCCACTACCGGGCCGCGGCCCGCACCCACGTCAAGAAAGTGCGGCGTCTGATCGCTGAGAACAAGTTGGACGAGGCGGAAGCGGCGGCGCGGGAAGCCTACTCGACGCTTGACAAGGCCGGCGCCAAGAACGTCGTCCATCCGCGCAACGCTGCCCGGCGTAAGGGTCGCCTCATGGCCGCCCTAGCCGATGCCCGCGCTGCGTCTTCGAGCAAGTAAACGCGCCGGCGAGCGCGCTGACTGGTATTTGACCGAGCACCATCGGCAACGATGGTGCTTTTTTGCGTTTCCGCGACGGGTGTCGTTCTATGAGGGGTCGTCGTTGGGCGCGGGGATCGACAGCACGTACCCTTTGCCGCGAACAGTCTTCAGCAGTTGCGGCCGGCTAGGGTCGCTTTCGATGCACTCGCGCACCCAGCGAATGTGGACGTCCAGCGTGCGCGTGTCGCCAACGAAATCGGTCTGCCACACGGTCTGCATCAGGTGGCGGCGGGTGAGGAGCGTGCCCGGCTGGCGGACGAATGATTCCAGCAGCAGGGCCAGTTTAGGCGTCAGAATGAACTCACCCTTGCCGGCCACGCCCACGGAGCGCTTGCTGCGGAAGAGGGTGATGCCGCCATAGCGGACGATCTCTTCGCGGCTGCTGTCGGCCGGCAACAGCGCGCGCGTCCGGTTCAATAGCTTGCGCGCCGAATAAGGACGCTCCAGATAAACATCGGCCCCGGCGCTGCGGTCTTCCTCTTCGCCGCTGGCCCGGCTGTGGATAATTGGGATTAGCTCAGCTGAGCGGCGCAGCCGCCGGCAGTTGCGGACACCGTTCGAGCGCATGGTAGAGGCGTCAAATACAATCAGGTCCGGAGTGCGGGACTGGGCTTGCAACCAGTCCAACGCTTCGGCGCCGGTGTAGACAACCATTACTTCATAGCCGGGTTTCAGGAGCATGGGCCGCAAGGAATCGCGGCCGGCATTGTGTCCCTCTACCAGCAAGACGAGCGGACTCGAAGGCATCTTCACTCCTGTTCCCTCTACAGGCAGACGCGATTATAGACCCTCGCCGGCATGAGGCAACCCAATTCCAACGCCATTTTCACTCAATTCTGCTTGCGACAGGCGGACGGGGCCGTTATCATGGTCATGATCGCGACAGGTCACGATGCCGATGCGTAATATCGCCCAGAAACTCCTTCAGTGGGAATGGTTTCTCCTCGTGCTGCTCATCCCGGTGACGCTCTTGCCGTTTGGCGCGGCCAGCGTGGGGCTGCTGCTGATCCCGCTGCTGTGGCTGGTGCGCAAGGCGGCCACCGGGCGCTGGATCACCCCCACCCCTTATGACCTGGCTATCTGGCTGCTGCTGGCGATGGTCGGCATCAGTTTTGCAATGATGTTCGATCCCCTGGTCAGTGGGCCGAAGATCGCCGGCATCCTATTGGGCATCGGTCTGTTCTACGCCACCGCGGCCGCCGGCCGCCGCGATCAAGGGCTATGGCCTATCGTGGGCTTTGTGCTGCTGACCGGAACACTGATGGCCGGGGTAGGTCTGATCGGCGCGCAGTGGCAGCCGCCGTTCACCTTCCTCAACCAGGCGCGCGCCTGGCTGCCGCTGGCCCGCGGCATTCCCGGCGCGGTGGGTGGCATCGTCAACGCCAATGAGTTGGCCGGCACCCTCAGCTGGGTCTTGCCGCTCATGCTAGGCTGTCTCCTGGCCGGGCTACGCCGGCCGACGCCGGCCCGCTTGCTGGCAATGACGCCGCTGCTGGCGGCTTTCCTTTTCACCGGCTTCATCTTCGTGGCGACGTTGTCGCGCGGCGGGATGCTGGCGGTCGCCCTGGGTCTGCTACTGGTCGTAACCCTTGTTTTGCCGCCTCGCTGGCGTCTGGTGCTGGGAATCGGGCTAGCGGTCGGGCTGTTTGCCCTGGGGGCCTATGCCGGTAGCCGCCTGGACCAGAACCTCGTTGGCGACGCCGTAGGCCTTAGTGGTCGGCTGGAGATTTGGTCGCGGGCTTTGCTGGGCATTGCCGACTTTCCGCTGACGGGCATGGGCGTTAATGGCTTCCGCCGGGTTGTCCACGCCCTCTACCCCCTCTACAGCATCTCGGCCGACGTCGATCTGGGGCACGCCCACAACCATCTGCTACAAACCGCGCTCGACCTGGGGCTGCCTGGTTTGGTCGGCTACGTGGCTATTTGGTGGATTAGTGCCGGCTTGTTGTGGAACACCTACCGCCGGCTACAGCGTCGTGACGCCGCGCACCATCCTTATCACGGCCTGGTGGCCGGGCTGGCCGGCTCGCTGCTGGCTGGTTGGGTATTCGGCATCTTCGATGCGGTGGCCCTTGGCGCACGACCGGGGTTCCTGTGGTGGTTGCTGCTGGGGTTAACGGCCGGGCTTCACTACGCCGTCGTCTACTCCGGCCAATCACTGCGCCACGGCCGGCGTCATCGCGCCCCCCAGACAACCAGGCCGCCGCCGACCGCCCCGGCCGACAGCCGGCCGCATTAGGAAGTAGAAGAGTATCCCCACTGCTTGCAACTTCCCGTCGGACAGCATATAATGCCTGTCAGTAAGCGGCATTGGTGAAGTGGTATCACAGCAGCTTCCCAAGCTGTTATCACGGGTTCGAATCCCGTATGCCGCTCTCGTTCTCCCCCTCGCGTCGCCCCGGTAGCTCCAACTTCAGCTGCACGCCACCGATCGTCAGCACATCACCGGCCGAGATTACGGTCGGGTCGGTCAACGTCGCGTCGTTGAGCACCGTCCCGTTGCGGCTGCCCAGGTCTTCCAGCCACCATTGCGAATCCCGCCAGGCCAACAAGGCGTGTTCGCCGGAGACGTACCCTTCGTTGAGGACGATGGTGTTACGGCTGTTGCGGCCGAGCGTCGTAATCGGCGCAAGCTCGTAGCGCGTGTCGAGCGGCGGCCGCAAGCCCGTGTTGGCGATGACGCGCAGCGCCCCCAAACTCGGCCCCTGCCCGCTCATCGCGCGTCGCGTAGCGCGCAGATCTTGCCGCAGATACCAGCCGACGGCGGCGAAGAACGCCAGCAACAGTACCGCGCTGACGATCCGCAACACGAATAGCAAAACGGGCGTGGTCATTCGTAGGGCTTCTGCATTGTCGTGTCGAGGTCGTCGTCAATCGCCGCCGACAGGTCAGCCAGTGGCTGGTCGCGCCCCTCGCCATAGACGAGCATCACGTCGCTGAGGGCGATCACGTCGCCGGGACGCAGAATGTGCTCCCTCACGGGCACACCATTGACCGCTGTCTGCCCGTGTCGGCTCACATCGTAGAGGACAAAGTAGCGCTGTCGCCAGCGGATCTGGGCGTGCTGGCGGCTGATCGACGGCAGGTCGAGAACGATGTCGTTGTCCATGCGCCGGCCGATGCGGGTCACCGGCCGATCGAGGGCGATGTGCTGCCGCCCCTGGACGATGAGAAAGGCGTCGGCGGCGCGAATCGTTTCCCGCACTGCATTGCCCGGATCGAGGGTGAAGACCTCGGTGTGGACGTCGGGCTGCTCCGCCCGCCGCCCGGCGACGATGTGGGCCCGCCGCGGCAGTTCGCCGTCGTCCACCGTAAAGGTGACCGTTGGCGCCTCGCTAATGTGCAGGCCGCGCCGCTCGGCCAGCAAGGCCACGTAATCGGCGACTTGCAGTTCCAGTTCCGCCCCCCGCCCACCCCCCACCTCGGCATAGTCCTCGGGGCTGACAGCGATGGTGAAGTGGTTGGGCGGCAAGCCGGCCGCCGGCGCGTCTTCATAGATGCGCACCAGGTGGGTGGCCAGTCGGAACGGATCCAGCGGATCGCCGGCCAGCCAGGTGAATGGCTCTTCGACAACCTTGCGGATCAGGTCTTCGACGCGCGACAGGGCTGAACGCTTCATACCGGGCCATTATAGGAACCGCCGCGCGGTGGGTCAACGACAATTGCCGAATCATGGGGCGACAGTATACTTCTCGTCGTCTGGTGTACGTCATGATTGAAGAACCGATCCGACTGACCTCTCTCGCTTCCTGCGCCGGTTGAGCGTCCAAGCTGGCCCCAGCGGAGCTGGAGCGAATTCTTGGACCGATACGCGCGACCTTCCGGGCGGCCGACTTCCCCAACCTCCTGGTCGGTCTGACCGCGGCCGATGACGCTGCGGTCTATCAGCTCAACGAGCAGCAGGCGGTCGTCTCCACAGTCGACTTCTTCCCGCCCATCGTCGACGATCCTTATGACTTCGGCGCCATCGCCGCCACCAACGCCTTGTCCGACATCTACGCTATGGGCGGCGAAGTCCTGTTTGCCGTCAATCTGGTCGCCTTTCCCGATACGCTTGACAAAAGTATCCTGGCCGAGATTCTGCGCGGCGGGGCCGAGAAGGTGGCCGAGGCCGGGGCCGTCGTCGCCGGTGGCCACAGCGTCAACGACAAGGAGCCGAAGTACGGGCTGGCCGTCACCGGGCTGATCGCGCCAGGGATGGTGCGGCGCAAAGGGGGCGCACAACCGGGTGACGCGCTCATTCTGACCAAACCGTTGGGCGTCGGTGTCATCACCACGGCGCTGAAGAGCGGACAGGCCGCGGCCGACCACGTCGCCGCCGCCGTCGCCGGCATGAAGCGGCTGAACCGGGCCGCCGCCCGCGCCGCCCAGACCGCCGGCGCACGGGCCATGACCGACATCACCGGCTTCGGCTTGCTGGGGCACGCCCAGGAGATGGCCCGCCAGGGAGCGACTGACTTTCGTTTCGACCTGGCTCGCCTGCCGTGGCTACCCGGCGCGGTTGAGTACGGTCGGGTTGGAGCCTTTCCTGGCGGGATGGACAACAACGCCAACTTCTTCGGCCCGTCGGTTACCTTTGCCGACGAAATTACGTACCTCTACCGTGACCTGCTCTTTACGCCGGAGACCTCCGGCGGCTTGCTGGTAGCCGTTCCGCCGGAAGGCGTGGCGACCTTCCTCGACCTGCTGCCCGACGCAGCCGTCGTGGGGCGCGTCACCGCCGGCGGGGGCCACATCTGGGTTGATACAGGAGAATAGAATGACCGACCGTCTGTCCGCCATCCGTGCCAACTTTGACGAATGGCAGGTCGATGCCCTGCTGCTGACCAGCGCCGCCAATCGTCGCTGGGCCAGCGGCTTCACCGGTTCGGCCGCGCAACTGCTGATCTCACGACAGCGCGCCGTCCTGGCCACCGATTCGCGCTACTGGGAGCGGGCCGCGCAGGAAGCCCCGGCGTACGAGGTCTTTCGCCTGGGCGACGACAAGGACGCCATGACCAACTTCCTGGCCACCGCCGGCGCGGCGCGGATCGGTGTCGAGGCGAATCACGTCTCGCTGGCCAAGCAGAGCGCATTGGACAAACACACCGACATCGTCTGGGTTCCCCTGCCGGCGACGGTTGAGCCACTGCGGGCGGTCAAGACAGCGAGCGAGCTGGCTGCGATTCGCGCCGCGGCCCGCCTGACCGATGAAACGGTGGCCCAATTGCCGCGCCTGGCCCGGCCCGGCGTGTCGGAGCGCGCGGTGGCTTGGGAATTGGAGAAGTTCATGCGCGAGACCGGCGCCGAAGCCGTCGCCTTCGACATCATCGTCGCTTCCGGCCCCAACAGCGCCCTGCCCCACCACCATCCCGGCGACCGTGTCTTGCAGGCGGGCGACATCGTTATCGTCGATCTGGGGGCGCAGGTAGACGGCTACAAGAGCGACCTGACGCGCACCTTCTACCTGGGGGACGCGGGCGACGATGCCTTCTGGGGCATCTACGACACCGTGCGCCAGGCCCACGCCGCGGCTATCGCCGGCATTCGCCCCGGTGTTACCGGCAAAGCGATCGACGCTCTGGCCCGCGATCTCATCACCGCGGCCGGCCACGGCGACCACTTCGGTCACGGCACCGGCCACGGCGTGGGGCTGGAGATTCACGAGGATCCGCGCTTCAGCCGCCTGGCCGAGAAGACGGTCATCCCATCCGGCGCGGTGATGACCGTCGAGCCGGGCATCTATCTACCGGGTTATGGCGGCGTGCGCATCGAAGACCTTGTGCTCGTGACGGCCGACGGGGCCGAGTACTTGAGTGCCGCCCCACAGTCGCCGCTGATCGCTGTCTAGCCGCTTCCGGCGCAGCCGGTCGCTAGCTCGTCATAGACCCCGTCCAGCAACGGCCCAACGCGCCGCCAATCGTACTGCGCCGCAAACGCCCGCGCTCGTTTGCCCAACGCAACGCGACGTGCCGGATCGTCGAGCAACGCCAGCACAGCCGTGGCGAACGCCTCCGGCGTATCGGCCACTATCGCCTCGCGCCCGCTCTCCAGGGCAAACCCCTCTGCCCCGATGGTGGTGCTGATCACGGCGCAACTAGCCGCCATAGCCTCGATTAGTTTGAGTCGTGTCCCGCTACCTATGCGAAGTGGAAGTACGTACACCCCCGCCCCGACCAAGTAGGGCTGCACCTGCTCAACCCGCCCGGTTAGTGTGATCCCCGTCTGGCTGGCCAACGCCGCCAGACGGGGGTGTGGCCGCTGCCCCACGATCGCCCACGTCGTCGCCGGCCGCGCCTGTCGCACCAAGGGCCAAATCGCTTCGGCAAACCACAAAACCCCATCAACATTGGGCCGATAATCCATCTTGCCCGTGAACACGAGATCGAAGCGGGCCTCATCCGGCACCGGTCCGGCCCACTGATAGTCATCCACCGCCACTACGTTAGGGATAACCGCGATAGGCGCAGTCGGCTCAGCCAGTGCCATCAACTGCTGGCGGTCCTCATCGCTGACGGCGATGATCGCGTCGGCCGCCCGCAGCGCCTGGCGCTCGAAGCGTGCCAGGCGGCCAACCTGCGCCGCCGAATAGGCCGCTGCCGGCCAGCGCCGCGGCTGTGGGCGGTCGCCTTGCAGCGCGCGCCGCTGCAGCTCTGTCTCGGCGTTGTGACAGTCGAGGACGATACGCGTCCGGGGGGCGGCCTCCCGGATGAGGGGCATCGTCCAGGCCAGCTCAATGCCCTCGATCTGCACCGCGTTAAACACCTCGTCCCGTAGCGCGCCGGTCAGCGCCGCGGCAAACGCCTCGCTGTACAAACGTCGGGCCATATCCGGCGCGCGCGACGTCAGCAGGCCACGCAGCCGTTGCCCCGTCGTGCGCTCAGGCACGGCCACGGGCGGCAAGACGCGCGCCAGTTCGGCCAGACGGGTTGTGTCGGCCGTGCGGTCGCGCTCGGCAAAGCTAAGCAGCGTGACACTGTGGCGCTCAGCCAGGGCGCGCAGCAGGTGGAAGTTACGCAGGCTGGTGCCCTGTTGCGGCGGGTAAGGCAGTTGCGGCGTCAGAAGGAGAATACGAGCCATGCGTTGCCTCTATGTCTGGCGATAGAGCGCCAGGGTGGCTTCGGCCGTCGCGCGCCAACTGAAACGCGCCGCCTGCGCCGGGCCGGCGCGCCGCAGGCGGTCGGCTACGTCGGCGTCGGTCAGAACTTGCCATAGCGCCTCACTCCAGGCGTCAACGTTGTCCGGCGGCAGCAGCACCCCCGCTTCGCCCACCACTTCCGGCAGCGAGCCGCGGTCGCTGGCGACTACCGGGCAGCCAGCGTGCAGCGCCTCCAGCGCCGGCAATCCGAACCCCTCGTAGTATGACGGAAAGGCCAACACCCCCGCCGCCCGATAGAGATGGGCCAGTTGGGTGTCGCTAACGCCGCTCAGGTGGCGCACGTGGTCGCCCAGCCCCAGCGCGTCGATGGTGTCGAAGACCTCATCGTACATCCAGCCTTTGCCGCCGACGAGCACCAGGGGCACATTGACCCTGGCCTCGACCCGCAGCCGGTGGTAAGCGCGCAGCAACAGGGGCAGATTCTTGCGCGGTTCCAGCGTGCCCACCGCCAGAATGAAGCCGTGGCCGATGCCAAGTTCGGTCGCCGTCGCGGCGACCACTTCCGGCGCGTAATCGACGGTAAACACGGGGTTGGCCGCCAGATGGACGGTTGTCACCTTCGACGGCGGCGCGCCCAGTCGCGCGATGACGTCACGGCGGGTGGCCTCGCTATCGACGCTAATGTGGTCGGCCACTTCCACGGCCCAGCCTATCTGCTCGGTGTAGTAGCGCCGGCTTTCGGCCGTCAGGAACTGCGGGTAGTAGAGAAAAGTCAGGTCGTGGACGGTGATAATGCGGCGACACGCCCCGCCGGCGGGTGGAATGAAGTCCGGGCTATGCAGCACGTCCAATCGGTGCCGGGCCAACTCGAAGGCCAATGCAGCCCGTTCGAGTCGATGGTGGCAAGGCGTCCACAGATCGCTACGCGAAAAACGAGGGTCAGCGGGCACGAACGTCCGCCGCTCCTTGCGACTATGGAAGATGGTGTACCGCTCCGGCCCGGCTAACTCGGCCAAAGCCGCAATGAGGTGGATGGCATACTGGCTGATACCCCCCATGCGATACGTCGGCAGTCGGCAATCGATCCCGATGTGCATGCCGCTCATTGTATGGCGCATGAGCGCTGCCGGGCAAGTTGGCCTGCTATTTGGCCCCTGAGTATAATGCGCCCTATGCTATCCTTCAGAAGCGGCGGAACGACCAGGAGTTGAAGGCCATGAGCAACAACGGCAATCCTAAATCCTCGACCAGCGCCCTTGATCAGGACGTCGGCGAGCTTCGCAAGCGGCTGGAGTGGCTCGACGAAGAGCGCCGGAAATCGGGGCGCAAGCTCGTCGAGCTGGAGCAGCGCGCTGTTCTGGCCGAACGCGAATTGGTCAGCCGCGACCGACGCATTCAAGACCTCGAAAAGCAACTCGGCGTCGTCAACAGCCAGTTGTCGCGCATTCCGATGGTCGATACGCAACTGCTGCAATTCAAAGACGACATCGTCAAGATGATCGAGCAGTACGACAAGCGGCGCATCGAGGCCGAGCGCGAACTCGACCGCCTGCGCCGCGTGGAGCACGAAGCGACGGCGCGCGAGCTGGCCGACATTCGCAAGGAGTTGCCGGCCATCGGCCGTATTGAACAAGTCCTGCCCCTGCGCCAGGCCGAAGAAGCCCGCCTGGCCAATCTCATCGGCGTCCAGCAAAACGCCCTGACCCAGGTCGCCAGCCAGGTCGACAACGTCGAACGGTCACTGGCCTTCGTCGAGGAAAAGGAAAAGCAGGACAACCGCAACATCGCCGAGGTTCAGGTGGCCCTGCTGGAGATCGGCAAGCGATGGGAACCCATCAACAACCGGCTAGAGATTCTGGGGCAAAACCTCTCCAAGGTGCAGGCCTCCGCCCAGACCACCAGCGAAGCCCAAATTCTGCTGCGCAAGAGCATCAGTGACTGGACGGAACAGGTGCAGATCGGCGAGCACGAGCGCAACCAGCGCCTGGCCGGCTGGCAGCGGACGATGGACGAGCACGAAACGACGCTGGAGCGCTTCACGCAGGACTGGGTGAAGTTCCACAACCAGTACAACGAATCGCGCACCGCCATCGAGAGCCTGCGCGCGCTGCAAATCCACCTGGAGAACCAGCAGCGCGAGGCCAACGAGTTGGTGCGCGTCGAGTCGAAGCGCATGGAGTCACGCTGGGAGCAGTTTGTCCAGGAAGACAACCGCAAGTGGAAGAACTTCGAGGCCGACTGGCTGCAACGTCTGGCCGTCGGCGACCGACGCGAGCGCGAGTTCCGCGAGCAACTTGTCGAACTGAATGAGCAGTTGGAGAACTTGAAACAGGAGCTGGCGGTGGCCATGCGCGTTACCCTGGCCCAGTCGGAGGCCATCAAGAAGTGGCCGGTGCTATGGCTCGAAGAGGTCGAAAAGGCGCTCGACCAGAACCCCAACCGCCGCCGCCAACCGGCGCTGGTGCCCGTTCGCGAAGACTAGGCCACCACCCGGCCCCATCGCCCCCCATGCACGTCATCGGCACCGCCGGCCACGTCGATCACGGCAAATCGACGCTCGTCCAGGCCCTGACCGGCATCGACCCCGACCGGCTGGCCGAGGAGAAGGCGCGCGAGATGACCATCGACCTCGGCTTCGCCTGGCTGACGCTCGACGGCGCGGAGGTCGGGGTCATCGACGTGCCCGGCCATCGCGACTTCATCGAGAACATGCTGGCCGGCGTCGGCGGCATCGACCTGGCCCTGTT
>OEIV010000945.1_pt1 | contig 14455 bp, 8 predicted proteins | sample 1539231 | NCBI WGS metagenome assembly OEIV01 (sample SAMN03794762, study PRJEB22550) | activated sludge metagenome | feature: wastewater treatment plant; material: activated sludge; isolation source: Wastewater treatment plant of a petroleum refinery complex | place: Argentina: Buenos Aires ...
CGCTCCATGCCGATCTCCTTCCCACTGAGATCATTGAACACCGGCAGTGCGAGCTTCAGCAGCACCAAGGCCACTGCGATGCCCAGCATGGCGATGAGCACACTGCCACCGATGAACTGCACGACCAGCTGACCCCGCTGCGCGCCGCTCACCTTGCGCAAGGCCACCTCCTTGGCGCGGCGCGTGGCATCGGCCGTGCTCATGTTGATGTAGTTGATGCAGGCGATGGCCAGGATGAGCACCGCCACGATGGCGAAGAGCGTGACGTAGGCCTTGTTGCCCTTCTTCGGCGTGTCGTAGATGAGCTCGTTGTTGAAGTACACCTCGCGCAGCGGCTCCAGGTTGAAGCGGATGCTTCCTTGGAACCGGTCCCCGCCCCAGGCCGGGATGATGTACTTGGTGACGAAGGCGTCCATCTTCCCTTGGAAGTCATCGGCGCTCACGCCCGGTGCCAGCACCAGGTAGTTGAAGCAGCTGTTGTTGCCCCAGCTCTGGCCCAGCTGCTCGCGTGCTTGCGGCGGCATGCCCAGACGGCTCATGAAGACGCCCATGGGGATGTGCGTGTTCTCCGCCTTCCCGTCGATCACGCCGGCCACCTTCAAGGTGCGGCCATTGCGCGTAACCAGCTTGCCGATGGGGTCCTGCTCGCCGAACATGCGCGTGGCCATGTCCTGCATGATGACGATGTTGTCCGGCTCGTCCAGCGCATCGTTCCCGCCGTGCGTGAAGGTGAAATCGAAGTTCCGGAAGGTGCTGGTATCGGCGTTGTAACCGTCCTTCGCCTCGTAGCGCTGCCCGTCGTGCTCCAGCGTGGTGGGCCCCAGCTGGTAGAGCGAGATGCCCGCTTCGATGTCGGGATGCTCATTCAGCAGCGCCTCGATGATGGGGAAAGGCGTGATGCCGAAATCATCCTTGGTATCACCGAACCGGTAGTGTGCCTGAATACGGAAGATCCGGTCGGCCTTCCGATGATGGGCATCGTAGCTCAGCTCATCCTGCACGTAGATGGTGATGAGGAAACAGGCCACCACACCGATGGCGAGGCCGAAGATGTTGAGCGCCGCGAAGAGCTTGTCGCGCCTGAGGGAGCGCCAGGCGATAAGGAGGTAGTTGTTCCACATGCGAGCGTGAGCTTAGAGCAACGCCTGGACCGGCACATGGCCTTCCACCACCTTTCCGTCGAGCAGCTTGATGGTCCGCTGGGCATAGCCCGCATCGCGCAGGCTGTGCGTGACGATGATGATGGTGGTGCCCGCCTTGTTGAGCTCGGTGAGCAGGGCCATCACCTCTTCGCCCATCGTGCTGTCCAGGTTGCCCGTGGGCTCGTCGGCCAGGATGAGCTTGGGCGCGTTCACCACGGCGCGGGCGATGGCGACGCGCTGCTGCTGGCCGCCGCTGAGCTGCTGGGGAAAGTGCTTCGCGCGGTGCCCGATGTTCATCCGGTCCATCGCCGCCTTCACCCGCTGTTCCCGTTCGGCCCTGCCCAGGCGCGTGTAGATCAGCGGAAGCTCGATGTTCTCCGCCACGGTGAGCTCATCGATCAGGTTGAAGCTCTGGAACACGAAGCCGATGGTGCTCTTGCGTACCTCCGCCCGCCTGCGCTCGTTGTAGGCGCTCACGTCCTCGCCGTTCACCAGGTAGGCTCCGCTGCTGGGTCCGTCGAGCAGCCCCAGGATGTTGAGCAGTGTGGACTTTCCACAACCGCTGGGACCCATGATGGCCACGAACTCGCCCTGGGCGATGTCGATGCTCACGTCGTGGAGGGCGGTGGTCTCCACGGTGTCCGTGCGGTAGACCTTGGAGAGGTGGGCGGTCTTCAGAAGGCTCATGGTCGTGTTGGTTGCGTGTTGTGGGGGCCCGCAACACGCCATGCGTAACACGCCACGTGCGCAGGCTTTCGTTGGAGCTATTCGATCAGTAGTTCATCCGCGTCATTGAATGCGGCATAGCGGCTCGTCACCACCCGTTCGCCGGGTTGAAGGCCGTCCAGCACTTCGTACACATCGGGGTTCTGCCGACCAAGCTTCACGTCACGCCGCGTGGCCATGCCGTCCGCGTCCAGCACATAGACCCAGCCACCGCCCGTGTCCTGGAAGAAGGGTCCGCGCGGCAGGAGCACGGCCTGCATGTCCTCGCTCAACTGCAGCCGCACCTGGAAGGTCTGGCCGCGACGCACGGCGGGCTTCTCCCCCACGAAGCGCAGGTCGACGTCGAACTCGCCGTTGCTCACCTCGGGATACACCTTGAAGACCTCGATGGCATGCTCCCGACCGGCGTGGGTGAAGGTGCCCAGCAGTCCGATGCCGATCCGGCTCACATAGTGCTCGGGGATGCGCGCCCGCACCTTGAAGCTCTCCAATACATCGATCTGCGCGATCCGCTCACCCCGCTGCCGGGTCTGTCCCAGCTCCACGTTCAGTCCGCTGAGCTGCCCATTGATGGGCGACTTGATCACCAGGTTCCGCAGGTTCTCCCGCAGGAAGCGCAGGTTCTGATCGATGAGCTCGAGACCGCTGGTGATGGAGCCGAGCTGGCTCTGTCGGAAGAGCGAATCGCTCCGGACATTGGCCGCCAGCAGCCGGCGCTTCTCGCGCATGTACTCCAGGTGCTCGCGGTTGCTCCGGAAGGTGTGGGCGGCCATCAACGAGTCGCGCACCAGCCGCTCGTCCACCACGGCTTCACGCTCCAGACGCTTCAGGTCCTTCTCCAGGTTGAGCAGCTCATCGCGCAGGCGGGTGGTCTGCTGATCCATCGCCAGGCGCGTGGTGCGCAGGTTGTTCTGTTGGTCCAGCAGCTGCGCCTCGCGGTTGATGGCGTCCATGTGCAGCTGCGGATTGCTGAGCTCGATGATGGGATCGCCCGCCTTGACGTGCGTGCCGTCCTCCACGAAGCGGTGCTTCACGGTGCCTCCTTCGAGCGCGTCCAGGAAGACCGTCTGGATGGGTTGCACCGTGCCGGTGACGGGGATGAACTCCTTGAACAGCCCCTTCTCCACGGTTCCGATGCTGACCTTGGCGGCCTCCACGCGGACCCTGCTCGTGGCGAACGAGCTGCTCCACCAAGCCAGGGCGACGAGGATCGCAACGGCCGTTCCTCCGAAGGCGATCAGGCGTCTCCTCCGGGCCGGCCGGGGGTCGATGACACGGTCCACGGCCCGAAACTGCGGGTTGCCAGAGCGCCGGGCCTCGGATGAAGGGACGGACCGGTGGACCGATGACCGGCAGGGACGAACGGGGAACAGTGACCGCCCGGGAAAGCCTCGCGGTCCGGACCATGGTGCAACCCAGCATCCAGAGCACCGCGGTCCGGGCGGCAGGTGGTGGTGGCGGGGTCTCCGGGACCCGGAACGCCCGATGGGAAAGGCCTTCCGGGCGGGGGGGGCTTGCCGGGATCGGACTTCTGCCTACTTTCGTGCCGCCCAACGGCCGGAGCGTGCTTTGGCGAGACCACTCCGGCACAGGCAAAGACCAACCAAACACGTCAGTAGAACGCATGAACATTTACGTCGCCAACGTCCCTTACTCAGTGAAGGACCAGGACCTCCGTGAGCTCTTCGAGCCTTACGGCGAGGTCACTTCGGCCAAGATCATCATGGACAAGGCCACCAACCGGAGCCGCGGCTTCGGTTTCGTGGAAATGTCCGATGACAACGCCGGCCGTCAGGCCATCGAGGCCACCAACGGCAAGAATTTCCACGGCCGTGACCTCGTGGTGAACGAGGCCCGCCCCCGCCCGGAGGGCGACCGCCCCTTCCGTGGAGGAGGTGGTGGCGACCGTGGCGGCTACCGCAACGACCGCGGCGGGTTCCGCGACCGTGGCGAGCGCTCCTACCGCCGCGACGAGGAGTGATCCATCCCCATGCCATCCAAGGGGCCCCGCTTCGGCGGGGCTCTTTCGTTACCCCCCCCTGGCTCCCTGTGAAAAGATGTTGATCTCGACCGGGGTTGCCGGCCCACGCTCGGCGGCCAGCAGGCATCCCGGTAGCTTTGCGCCATGCCCCCTTCCCCCCTCCGGGTCCTGCTGCTCATGTCCGTCATCGCCCCGTTCATGGCAGCGATGGCGCAACGGCCCGGGGGCGGCGGACGTCCGGTGAACGGCCGCATCTACGGGAAGGTGATCGACGCGGTGAGCGGCAAGGGTGCGGAGTTCGCGACGGTGACCCTGTTCGCCGGCGTGCGCGACAGCGTGGTCACCGGCGCCATGGTACGTGGCAACGGCGATTTCCTGCTGGAGCCGGTGCCCGGCGGACGCTACCGCCTTCAGGTGAGCTTCCTGGGCTACCGCGCCATCGAGCAGGCCGTGGAGGTGACGCGCGAAAAGCCCGAGGTCGACATGGGCAACCTGAAGTTGGAGGCGGATGCCGGAGTGCTGCAGGAGGCCACGGTGGTCCGCGAGAAGAGCCCGATGCAGATGCTGGTGGACCGCAGGGTGTTCAACGTCGACAAGGACCTGGCGGCGCGCGGCGGTTCCGGCGTGGACGTGATGAAGAACGTGCCCGGCCTGAGCGTGGACGTGGAGGGCAACGTGGAGATGCGGGGTGCCCGCCCGCAGATCCTGGTGGACGGCCGCCCCTCCTCGCTCACGCTGGAGCAGATCCCTGCGGAGGAGATCGAACGGGTGGAGGTGATCACCAACCCCTCGGTGATCTTCGACGCCAACAGCACCGGAGGCATCATCAACGTGGTGCTGAAGAAGAGCACCAAGCCCGGCTACAGCGGACAGCTCCAGGCCGGGGTGGGCACGAACGACAGGTACCAGGCCGGCGGCAACATCAACCTGCGCGAAGGCCGCTGGGGCTTCAACCTCAGCGCCAATTACAACGACGGCACCAATGTCACCGACGGGCTCACGCTCCGCACCGACCTCGCCCAGGGCCTGCCGACAGGCACGTTCGAGCAGGACACGGACAGCCGGTCCGGACGGCGCATGTTCGGCGGTCGATTCGGCGTGGATGTACAGGTGAGCAACCGCAGCGTACTGTCCGTGTCGCAGGGCGTCCGGTTCCACGACATGTCGGGCCGCGAGCGCCAGGCCTTCGAGAACCGCACGGCGACCGGGCAGGTCAGCTCGTATGGCACGCAGGTGAACGACTCGGAGAGCGACACGCGGAGCCTGACCTCGCAATTGGCCTTCCGGCACAAGGGCCCCAAGGAGGGCAAGGAATGGTCGGTGGACCTCACCTACAACCGGTGGGACCGCGACAGTGATTCGCGTTTCGACCTGCGGCGCTTCATCGCCGATGGAGGGCCCGACACCACCACGCCGCGCATCCAGGACAACCTGGGCGGGTCGTACTACGACCAATGGTCCTTCCAGTTCGACATGGCGGATCCGCTGAGCGAACGCAGCAAGCTGGAATACGGCGTGAAGAGCAACCTGAAGTGGGACCGCACCTGGCTGGACGTGCTGCTGACGACTCCGCAGGCGCCCATGGGCGAGCTCGATAGTGCGCTCACGAACGACTACCGCATCACCGACCTCATCAACGCGGCCTACGTGAACTGGACGCGCACGCTCACCGAGCGCTGGAGCCTGCAGGCCGGGCTGCGCTTCGAGCAGACCTGGTTCGAGACGGAGCTGATCGGCAAGGACCAGGTGTTCAGTTACAAATACCCTGATGGCGGGCAGGACCTGCTGAAGGCGCTGTTCCCAGCGGTGTACCTGGTGCATCGCTGGCCCGGGACCCTGCGCGAACTGCAGGTGAACTTCTCGCGCAAGATCGACCGGCCACGATTCTGGCAGATCATGCCCTTCATCATGTTCAGCGACGCCCGCAACGTGCGCATCGGCAACCCGGGTCTTGCCCCGGAGATGAACAACATGGCCGAGGTGAACCACCTGTTGCCCTTCTGGAAGGGCAAGGCCAGCTGGCTCACCAGCGCCTTCGGTCGCTACACCGAGGATGTGATCACGGGCTACAGCACCCCGCTGGCCACGGACAGCACCGTGCTGCTGAACACCTTCGTGAACGGCAGCCACAGCGTCACGGCCGGTTGGGAGAACGTGCTGAAGGTGGAACCGTTGCAGGGCCTTCAGTTCACGCTGAGCGGCACCGCGCAGTACCTGGATGTGGCGCTCTCGTCCGCGAACGGTGGGGAGCGCAACCAGGGCTTCCTGTGGAACGCCAAGCTGCTGGTGAACTACCGCCTGCCGAAGGACTGGTCCGTGCAGGTGAACGGCGAGTACGAAGGGCCGCGGATCCAGCCGCAAGGCCGCACCTTGGAGCAGTACGGCGTGGACCTCTCAGTGGGCAAGGACATCACGCGCCGGTTGAACGCCGTGGTGTCGGTGAACGACGTGTTCTTCACGCGGCGCTGGGGCAACACGGTGGAGACGGCCTTCTTCGAACAGGAGACCTACCGCCGTCGCGAGATGCGGTTCGTGCGCTTCACCCTCACCTGGAAGTTCGGCGAGCAGAACAGCTCGATCTTCCGGCGCCGGCAACCGCAGCGCGACGCCAACGATGGCGGCGGCATGGAGATGTAGCTGCGCTAGAGCTCCTGCACCTCCCAGGTGGGGCAGCCCACCGTGCCCAGGTCGTCATAGAAATCCAGGAAGTGCAGCTTGTGGAAAAGGCCCTGCGCGTCATGGATGATGTACACGATCCCCGGATCCACGGTGTAGGCGCCATCGTCGAACGAATAGGTCTTCCAATCGAACCCGATGACGTCCCGCGCCGTGCTGAAGGGGTGCTGCACCGTGTCCGCCAGGCTCACTGCGGCCATGTCGGTACCGGCGATGCGCGCGACACGGACCCCGGGCGGCGTGAGCACCCCCGTGACGATGTAGGGGATGAAGGGCTCGTGGAACTGGTGCGTGTACTGCGTGAAGACCATGTCCCAGCTGCCCGTGGTCGGCTCCACGTCCACGGGTCCCGTTGCGAAGCTGAACATGCTGGAGGCGCAAGCGCCGGACTTGGCCAGCGTGTGCTCCTGGAGATCGGAGCCATCCAGCGCGGCCGTGCGGAACACATAGGCCGTGGAGGTGACCTGCAGGAGCTGCAGTTTGCGCACACCGAGGTGGGCTCCGAAGGCGTTGTAGCCCAGATCGATGAGGTGGATGTCCTGCGCCCCGCGCCAGTCCCCGATCGCCGTGCTGTCCGGATGCCCGCTGGGCGCGTCGATGCGGCGGCCCTGCGCCATCCCGGCGGTATCGGCCGGTGCCGCGATGCCCGCCGCACCGATCGACCAGGCGGTCGTCAGGCCGCTGCCGTTCAGCCACACCCGCCACGCGTCCGGGCCGCTCCCCAAGGCCAGGTCCCAGGCGGTCTTCGGGTTGCTGCGCACCACGCTGCGCGATGCCACATCCACCCACAGCTGGTCCTGATACCCGCTGCCCATGCACAGTTGCACCCGCTGCGCCTCACCGCGCGGGCGGGCGGGTACGGGCAGCTCCTCCTTGAGGCAGCCCGTGAGGAGCAGGAGGGAGAGCGGAAGCAGGGCGGTGGCACGCATGATCAGGATCGCTTGCGCAGTTCAACATCGAGGCGCAGGAACCAGGTGCGCCCGGTGGTCATCGGCACGGCGCTGGCCCCGGCGGAGTGCGCGCCCTCCGCCATGCTGGCCGCGAGGTTGCGCACATCGAACAGGTCCTTGCATCCCACGGTGAGGCCGAGGCGGCGGTCGAGGAACGACTTGGTGAGGGTGGCATCCGCCAGGTGGTAGGCGCTGATGGTGCCACGGGTCACGGCACCATCGGCATCCACGATGTAGTTGGCCAGTTCGCCCTGGTACTTGTAGAAGAGCGATGCGCTGAGGCCCATCCGGCGATGATCCCACATGACCGAGGCACGTGCCTCCGGACTCCACAGCGCGGCGGGTGACACGGCGTCGGTGCGTCCGGTGATCGAGCCGCCGGTGGTGAACGCCCAGCGACCATTGTCCCAACCGGCGCCCAAGGTGCCCCCGTAGGTGCGCAGCGAACCGATGTTCACGTAGGTGTACCGTGCACCGCTCACCTGGGCGAGGCTGATGAGGTCGGCCACATCGTTGGCGAAGGCCGTGAGCTCGGCCGACCACGTGCCGCGTTCCCGCTGCGTGCGGTAGGTCAGCGCTGCGCTGCCGTGGTGCGCACGTTCCGGTCGCAGCTCGGGGTTGCCCACGATGTCGTGGTTCACGTCCACGAAGTAGAGGTGCAGTTCCTTCAGGGAAGGGGCACGGAAGCCACGTGCATAGGCAGCGCGCACGGTGAGCGCGGGCGTCGCAGCCCAACGCAGGTTGGCCGAAGGGATCAGCGGGGCCTCATAGCGCGTATTGTAGGCATAGCGCAGCCCCGGCCGCAGTGTCAACCGGCTCCACGGACGCAACTCCATGCTGGCGAAGGCGGCCAGGTCACTGATGGCCTCCCCGTCGCCGGCCATGCGGTCCCCGCTGCCGGTCTCGTGGTTGAGGTCGGTGCCCACTTCCCAGGACAGCCATGCTCCTTCAGGGGCCGAGGCCAAGGTGGCGCGCAGGTTGGTGAGCGTGAAGCGTGAGGTGTCCTGCGTGCCGGGTGTGGTCACCAGCTGCTCACTGAGGTCGGTGAGGTCGCGGAACCAGGTGTTCCGGATGCGACGATAGCGCTGGTGCGCAAGGAGCGCATTGAGCCGACGATCCCGGTCGAGGCGTCCCTCGGCGAAGACGGCGTTGTCCAGCCGGTGTGTGAGGAACTGCTCATCGAAGGCGGTCTCGTGGTACGGCGCACGGGGCCTGCCACGGTCGGTGATGCGGTCCTGGAACACCTCGCCCTTGTAGCCAAGGTCCCAGCGATCGCCGCGCCAGCGGTGATTGAGGCGCGCGAAGAGCTGCTCCCGCGGCTTCCACTGCTGGTGGCGCGTGCTGTCGGCCAGGCTCGGCGTGGGATCATACCAGCCGCCGGTGGCCGGGTCCCAGCCGGCAAAGGCATTGCGGCCGCCGGTGAGCACCAGGTCGTGTGCTCCCAGGCGCGTGGTGGCGGTGCCCGTGAGGTTGAGCCGGCCGATGTGCTCGGCATAGGCCGTGGCCTTGGCGCTGGCGTGGTCGTTGGAGCGTTTGCGGGTGATGAGGTTGATGGTGCCGGCCAGGGCGTTGGTGCCGTAGTTCACGCTGAGCGGGCCCTCCACCACTTCCACGCGTTCGATGCCCGTGAGGTCCAGCTGCGCGAGGTCGAGGTTGCCATCCTGTCGACCGATCACCGGCACCCCGTCCACCAGCACCTTCACGTTCTCGCCACCGAGGCCCTGCATGCTCACCGCGGTGCCCAGGATGTTGTCCTGCCCCAGTCGTACGGTGAGCTCATTGCGCAGGGCGTCGCCGAGGTTGTTGGCGGCCATGCGATCGAGCCGGCCGCGGTCGATCACGCGCACGCGATGCACGGCGTTCTCCGCGATGTTGGCCCCATACTGACCGGTGACCACCAGTTCCGGCATGTTGATCGAGGATGGGCTGAGGCGCAGTGCATGGGGGCCTCCACCGAGCAGCGTGTCCTCGAGGACCGTGAAGCCCATCATCCGCACGCACAGGACCACTGGGCGGCCGGGGTCCGCCGGCACGGTGAGGGCTCCATGGTCATCGGTCTGCGCGGTGAAGGCCTCACCCTCCTGCCGCCACGTCACGCTCGCGAAGGGAACCGCGGCACCGTTCTCGGCCCTGCACTGCAAGCGGACCTGGGCGGAGAGCACGGACGGAACGATGGTGGCCGTGAAGAGGAAGAGCCGGCCGGCGGTGTATCCCATCTGGAAAAGCTCCGCAAAGGAGCGCACGCGCGCACAGGCGCACGGTCACGGACACGTCAAGAGTGGCTCAGCGCAGCAGCACCCGGGCCACGGCCGGACCACGGTCGGTGTCCAGGCGCAGGGTGTACATCCCCGCTCCAAGGCCATCCAGGTCGAGGGTGAAGGGCGAACCGTTCACGGCATCACCGGAGCGCACCACGCGGCCCGCGGCATCCAACACCTCGAGCCCAAGGACCCGGGCGTCGCCCGCGTCGATGGTCACCAGACCGTCCACCGAGGGGTTGGGCCACGCCCGCAACTCGGCGGGGCGGGCATCCTCCGCCAGGCCGGTGGCGCTCACCAGCTCCTGGGTGAAGTCGATGGTGCCGGAGGTGCTGCCACCAAAGCCGGTGAAGGCCAGGTGCCAGACTTGGCCACTCTGATCCTTGACGAAGTAGCTCAGGGAGTCCTCGATCACCCACTGGAAGGTCTGCATGTCGAAGCGCTTCCAGTCGAAGCCGATGGTGTTGATGTGCGCGTTGTATGCGGCGGTGGTCCAGTCGGCGTCGGCCGGAGGCATGCCGGCCATGCGCGCGGCCTCGATGCCTTTGTTCTGCAGGACACCGGTGACCCCGTACGGCTGCGGGATGAAGGAGACGTACTTCACGAACGTGAGGTCCCAGCTGTCGTTGGCCGGTTCGCGATCGACCACGGTGTGGGCCTCCAGGTCCCAATAGGCGAAGTTCTTCGTGCTGTAGGCCGCTTTGTTGAGCTGGCCGATGAGCTCGTCGCTGCCGTCGAGGTTGGCGTGGGTGAAGGTGTAGGTGCCCGTGGCCAGGCCGTCGATGCGGAGCTTGCGCCAGGTGCCCGAGCCAAGGCGGACCAGGAAGATGGTGTCGCCGGCCACCACATGGGTGATCATGTTGTAGTTGCCCCAGCCCAGATCGAACTCATCGGCGAAGGGGCCCTGATTGAGCGCACCGAAGCTCCAGCTGGTGTCGGCGTTGTGTGCGCGCGGCCAGGTGGAGAGGCCGGTGGTGTCCACGCTGCTCCATTGAGCGATGCTGAAGGGGGTCTTCACCACTTCCACACCCGCCTTCTGGGTGTTCACCAGCACGCTGGCCGTGAAGCCCTGGATCTCGAAGGCCAGGTCCCAGTCGTTCACCGGGGCGGTGCCCACCACGCCGTTCTGCAGGCTGTACCACACCTGATCGGCATAGCCAGGAGCGATGCTCACGGTGACGGGGGTCTGGGCGCGCAGGCCGGTGATGAGGAGGATGGTCGTGAGGAGGAGCGTGGAACGCATCGGTCAGGGTTCGGGGGTGCAAAGCAACTGCTGTCGCGCAGGGAGGAACAAGGGGAATGCAGGGTGCCGGGTCATGGAACTGCAACATGAGAAGATCAGCAGGGCCCGGGTTTCACCGACCTGCGTCGGATCCACCCGGGCCCCGCCTTCACCGGACCTCGTGATCAGTCCACTTTCGTGAACCGCTGCGTGATGACCCCATCGCCGATCGTCAGGCGCAGGATGTACTGGCCGGGCACGAGACCGGCCACATCGACCGTGGTCCGGGTCTCACCCTTGCCGGCGTTCACCGCCAGCGCAGGCATGGCCTCCTGGCCCAGGATGTTGATCACGCTCATCTCGATGCGGGCCTCCGCGTAGGCGGTCAGCTCGATGTTGAGCACATCGCGGGCCGGGTTCGGCCACAGGTTCAGTTCAGCCAGCGGCATGTCCTGCTCGATGGCCTTCACCAGTTCCTCGTCCAGCACGCGACCATCGCTCAGCACCAGCGACTGGGTGCCGTCCTGGTCCACACCGAACACCCCGTTGAGGATGGCGCAGAGGAACGGACCCACCACCAGGTGCGGTGCGCCCGTCACGTCAAGGCTGGCGCAGATGCTGCCACCACCCTGGATCAGCAGGCTGTTCACATCGAAGCCCGTGGTGACGCCAAGCTGAACGATGGAGAGGTCCAGCGTGGCCGGGTCGTACACCAGGGTGTGGATGCGGTAGAGACCGAGCTGCTGCACGGTGAACACCGGCGTGGCGCTCACCTGCTGGATCGTGAGGCCGAAGCCCTGCGTCAGCACGTACACCGTCTGGTAACCGGCCGGCACGTTGGCATCGCCGTTCGGCGTGGCCGTCAGCGTCACCGCATTGCCGTCGCCGCAGATCGAAGCACCACCGCTCAGGGTGCCGGCGTTCGGGCTGGCCACCGTGAAGGCGGCGCCCGGCACGTCCAGGCTGGCGCAGATGCTGCCACCGCCCTGCACCAGCAGGCCGTTCACATCGAAGCCCGTGGTCACGCCCAGTTGCACGATGCTCAGGTCGAGCGTCGCGGGGTCGTACACCAGCGTGTGGATCGTGTAGCTGCCGTCGTCGGTCACGTCGAAGCTCGGGTCCGGACCGGCGTTCACGATGGTGAGACCAGCGCCCTGCGTCAGCACGTACACCGTCTGGTAACCGGCCGGCACGTTGGCATCGCCGTTCGGCGTGGCCGTCAGCGTCACCGGCGCACCGCCGTTGCTGCACAGGGAGGTCCCGCCGCTCAGCGTACCGGCATCGGGGGCGATCACGGCGACCTGCACACCGGCCACATCCAGCGCGGCGCAAATGCTGCCACCGCCTTGGATGAGCAGACCGTTCACATCGAAGCCGGTGGTGACACCGAACTGCACGATGGAGAGGTCAAGCGTGGCCGGGTCGTACACGAGCGTGTGGATCGTGTAGTTCCCCGGAGCGTTCACCTGGAATTCGCTATCCCCGTTCACGGCCTGGATCACCAGGCCGGGACCTTCGGTGAGCACGTAAAGCACCTGATAGCCGGCGGGGACGATGGGGTTGGTCACCGCTTCACCGGACACGAATGATCCGCCCGCGTCAAAGCAGACCTCGGGCTTCTGGGTGGTGAGCGTTCCGGCGTCCGCCACGCAGGTGGCCGTGACGTTCACGGTGTAGTCCTCCACCTCGCCGAGGGCGAAGTTGGCACAGGGTCCCTGGTAGATGAGCGAGCTCATGCTCACCCGCATCCGGGTGGCACCGGCCGGGGCGTTGGCCGGTACGGCGATGGTGCCGTTCACCTGGCCGAAGCCCGATCCTTGGAAGACCAGTTCACTTCCCGCGAAAACGCCGTTCTGGTCCCAGTCCACCCACACGCGGTAGCGCCGCTGCAGGAAGAAGAGTCCGTTGCCGTCCAGCGCGATGGCGCTCGATGTGCCCGGAGTGACGGTGGCGGTCAGAGCGGTGAAGTCACCGTAGCCATTGTTGTCGCCCGAAGTGTTGTCGATGCCAGCGTACTGCACGCGCTGGATGTTGAACGTATTGCCCGAACCACCGTCGCTGGGACAGTAGGACTGGGCACTGATCGGGGCTGCCGCCAGCAGCAGGACGGTCGCCACGGTCGCTCGACGCGCTCGCCGTGCACGGCGCGTCGTCGGACCAGGGGGAGAGGTGTGCTCCATGATCGTAGGGGTTGGATGGGTTCCTGTCGAACGACAGGTGTTTAGGGTTTTTGGACCAACCTTAAACACCGCGTTCGGCGGAGTGTTCACGCCGGTTGGAAAAAAGTGGGTTGCTCCCGTTAGAACCGCAGGACCACGCGCTCCTCCAGCAGGGCCTTGCGCCGGGCGGGCACGAGGAAATCGAGGCCGATGACCTGCACGCGCGCATCGGGCCAGGAGGCCACGCGTACGGGTCGAAAACCTGCGGCCCGGATGGCGGCCTCGTGCGCGGGATCGGTGTAGAGGTGCACCCCGGGTCGGATGACGCGGGCGGCCTCCTCCACGTTGGAGAGCCAGGGCACGGTGAAGCCCGCGTAGCGGTCCAGCGCGGTGCCGGCCACTTGCAAGCCCTGGAACCGGTCGGGACCCAGTCCGTGCTGGGCGGCCCATCGGCCGGCGTGGGCATTGGCCTGGTAGGCCAGCAGGGCGGGATAGACGTGAAGGTTGAGCGCAAGGCCGCTCAGCACGACGGTGGCAACGGTGCGGCCGATGACCACGTTCGGTGCGGGTCGCCGCCAGGCCAGGAGTACCCAGGCGATGGCCAGGGCGCCCGACACGGCGAAGGCCGATCCGACCGGCGAAGCAAAGGACCAGCCGCAGATCAGGACCGTCGCCAAGAGCAGCATGACGAGCAGCACCAACTGGGCGCGCCACCATCCCTTCCCGAGGTCAAGCATCCCACGGGCGGCCACCACGGCGAAGAGCGGCAGCGCCACATAGATGTAGTGCGGGAGTTTGAACTGCGAGAAGGACAACGCGATCAGCACGGACAGCGCGCCGAACAGGGACACCTGTTCACCTTCGGACCTCAGGCGGCGCAGCGCCGCGCCCAGACCGATGATCAGGAACAGGCTCCAGGGCAGCAGCAGCCAGGGCAGCTCATGCAGGAAATAGAGCACCGTGGAGTCATCCTTCCAGCGGTTCTCTCCGGTGATCCGGCCGAAGCTCTGCTCCCAGAAGAAGAAGCGGATGCCATGCAGGCCATGCTGTTCGTGGAGCCCGATGAGCATCGGCACCAGCATCACCCCGGCGATCGCCGCGACGAGCAGCCAGGCCGGGTCCAGGATGCGGCGCCACCGCTGCCGCCAGGCGCCATCCAGGCCGAGCGCGAGGGCCGGGGCCACCGCAGCGATGGGACCCTTGGCCAGGAGCCCTGCACCCAGAGCGATGCCGCAGGCCATCAAGGCCCACCAGCGGCGGCGCTCCATCCACACCGATCCGGTCCAGATGGTAACGACCACTGCGGCGGGGAGCAGGGTGTCCGTACGGGCGTCGTTCGGC
>OEIV010000946.1_pt1 | contig 14448 bp, 11 predicted proteins | sample 1539231 | NCBI WGS metagenome assembly OEIV01 (sample SAMN03794762, study PRJEB22550) | activated sludge metagenome | feature: wastewater treatment plant; material: activated sludge; isolation source: Wastewater treatment plant of a petroleum refinery complex | place: Argentina: Buenos Aires ...
CGGGCCAAATAGAGCCCGCCGGTCCCGGCCAAAACGCCCTCGGGGGGCGGCGGGGGCGCCTCTCGGGGGGGAGAGCCCGCCCCGTCGGCCCCCGCCGTATTGGCCTCCTTGGAGTCGGGGTCAGTGCCCAGCTTGAACGGCTCCATGATCGCCCCCGGATCGTCCGCCGAAGTCGGGCGTCCCGAAACCGCGTTGACCCGCATCATCACCACGCCGGGCGGCGTGCGGAGCGGCAGCGCGCCCGTTTCCGGCAAGACTTGCTCGAAAATATCGGCAACGATGGGCGCCACCACCGTACCGCCGAAGCTGCCGCGGCGGAGCGGCTTAGGCTGGTCGAAACCGACATAGGCCGCCACGATGAGGTCGGCCGTAAAGCCCACGAACCAGACATCCTTGGCGTCGTTGGTCGTGCCGGTCTTGCCGCCAATCGGGTAGTCCTTCAGGTTCTTGAATGCGTTCCGCGCGGTGCCACGCTGCACGACGCCCTGCAGGATGTTGGCGACCTGAAAGCCGGTCCGGGGATCGAATTCTTCCCGGCCGATCTCGGGCAGCAGCGGCTCTTCCTGGTTGGCCCAGCCGTTGGGCGCATAGCAGCCGTCGCAGATGCGGTCGTCATGCCGGAAGATCGTCTTGCCGTAACGATCCTGGATGCGGTCGATGATGGTGGGAGGAACGACTCGGCCGCCGTTGAGGAAGGTCGCGTAGCCGCCCGCCATCTTGATGACGGTCGTCTCCGCCGCGCCGAGCGCATTGGCGAGCACCGGGTCGATCTTGTCGTAGACGCCAGACCGCTTCACGCGGTCTACGACCGCCTTCATGCCGATATCGTATGCGAGGCGAACGGTCATGAGGTTGCGGCTCTTTTCGAGCCCTTGCCGAAGCGTCGCCAAGCCCAGATATCGCCCGTCGGAGTTCTGCGGCCGCCAGACCCGGCCATTGCCCATCGGCAACGAGATGGGCCCGTCGAGCACAAGGCTGGACGGGGTGTAGCCGCTGTCGAGCGCCGTCGCATAGACGAACGGCTTGAAGGACGAACCGGTCTGACGCATCGCCTGCGTCGCGCGATTGAAGACGCTAGCGTAGTAGGAGAAGCCGCCGACCAGCGCGAGGACGCGGCTTGAGTGCGGATCGAGGATGACGAGTCCGCCGTTGATCTCAGGAATCTGACGCAGATTGTAGCTGCCGTCCTTGCCCGCCTCGACATAGATGACATCGCCGGGCCTGGCCTTTGCGACCCCCGACAGCTTGCGGCCGGACTCGGGCAGAGACCCGGTCGTACCGTCCGTGAATCCAATAGTCCAGGCGCCGCCCGTCTCCTGGATCACTGCGATCCGCCAGCCGGTGACGTCCCTGGCCGAGGGGATGGCATCGAGGCGCTGCTCCCACCCTGCCCCCAACTCTATCTGCGCGACCGGGCCATGCCAGCCAGAGGCGCGGTCATAGCGCTGCAGACCGACCCGGAAAGCATTGAGCGCAATCGACTGATACTTCGAATCCAGGGTCGTGCGCACCGACAGGCCGCCGGCATAGAGCCGCTCTTCGCCATACCGGTTGGTGATGACGCGCCGCGCCTCTTCGGCGAAATACTGGGCGTCCTCGTAGCGCGTACCGAGCGGGCGGAAGGTCACCACCAGATCCTCGCGCTTGGCCTTCTCGCCGTCGGCCTTCGACACGTAGCCGACATCGATCATCTGATCGATGACATAGTTGCGCCGGTCGAGTGCCCGTTGCTTCTGGGTGATCGGGTGGTAGTTCGACGGCGCCTTGGGCAACGCGGCGAGGTAGGCCACCTCCTGAATATTCAGTTCGTCGAGCGACTTGTCGAAGTAGTTCAGCGCGGCGGCGGCGACGCCATACGAGTTCTGCCCGAGGAAAATCTGATTCAGGTAGAGTTCGAGGATCTTGTCCTTCGAGAAGGTCGCCTCCAGGCGCATCGCAAGGAGGATTTCCTTGATCTTGCGGATGTAGCTGACGTCCTGCGTGAAGAAGAAATTGCGTGCGACCTGCTGGGTGATGGTCGAAGCGCCTTCGGGCCGCTTGTCATCGCCGGCGCTCAGGTTGGACACCAGCGCCCGGGCGATGCCGGTCGGATCGAAACCGGGGTGCAGATAGAAGTTCTTGTCCTCGGCCGCGATGAACGCGTTCTTCACCAGCGGCGGCATGTCATCGACGGGGACGAAGAGGCGACGCTCCTTGGCGAACTCGGCGATCAGCGTGCCGTCATAGGCGTGCACCCGGGTGGTAACGGGCGGCTCGTAGTTTGCCAGCGTCTCGGTGTCCGGCAGATCGCTGGACAGCCACCAGAACGCCAGACCGGCCGCGAGTGCGCCCACACCGATGATCGTCAAGACCGATACGAAGAAGAACCGCAAAAACCGCATCGAGGAACCTAGCGCACCCGCAAATCGCCTTAGGCGCGATTCTACATGGGAAGAGCGGCGATAACTATGGCGGTTTTGGGGTCGAGGCGGACAGGCTAGTGCCGCGTTTCGGCGACGCTGGCCATGCGGTCGTAATAGCCGTCGATTGCCCGAGCTATGGCCGCGGCCGTCGATGCGCGCCATTTCGGCGAGGTCAGGCGGGCTTCGTCCGTCGCATTGGAGAGGAAGCCAAGTTCGATCAGAACGCTGGGGACATCGGGGGCTTTCAAGACCCGAAAGCCGGCGAAACGGTGCGGCTTCGAGATCAGGCCGGTCTGACGATCGAGTTCGGGCAGCAGCATCTGGGCGAAGATCGACGAACGGTTCTTGGTCTCACGCTGGGCGAGATCGATCAGAATGGTGCTGACCTCGTCATTGCCCGAGAGGTCGACGCCCGAAATAACGTCTGCTGCGTTCTCGGAGCGTTCCAATTCGGCGGCAACGCTGTCGGACGCCGTTTCGGACAGCGTATAGACGGAGGCTCCGTGGACCGTCGCGTCGCTCACCGAGTCGGCATGCAGCGAGATGAAGAGGTCGGCCTTCGCGGCGCGGCCGGCCCGGACACGATCCTTGAGCGTGATGAAGGTGTCGTCGTCGCGCACCAGCACAACCTGGAAATGGCCGCGCGTTTCAAGCTCGGCCTTGAGCGCTTCGGCCGTCTGGAGAACGACGTCCTTCTCCAGCGTCCCCGATGGACCAGATGCGCCCGGGTCGACACCGCCATGGCCGGCATCGATAGCGATGATGAACTGGCCGTCCTGACTGTCGATCGGCTCGGCTTCGGCCGCCGCATCGACAGGAGGTTCAGGTGGCGCTCCCGACTCATCGTCAGGCCAACCGGCCGCCGCCAGAAAGTCCGCCTCGTCAGCCGGCACAATATCGAGGACGAGACGCGCAGGCTTGCCGCTTTCGGGCGGCAGTACGAAGTCGACAGCGACCATAGCCGGTGTGGCCAGGTCCAAAACGATGCGCGACTTTCCCTTACGAAAGGTCCCGTAACGATAGCCGGTCACAAGACCTGACCCCTTGATTCCAGCCTTTGGCGGCAGCCGCCACTCGATTTCAGGAAGTTCAAGGACGATCCGATTGGGTTCGGACAGGAAAAACAGCCGGTAGTCGACCGCGTCGGTCAGTTCGAGGACGAACCGGGTGTGCTCGGCATGCTCGCCCAAACGGGCATTGGTCGCGACGATGGCCGCATGCGCACCGCCGATGGCGGCGACGCCAGCCAAGAGCGTGACCAGCAGCGCGCACCACGCTCGCCAGACCGAGTATGCCGGCCGACCTTCTGTCGTCACCGATCGCTCCACCATTCGCCCAATGCGATGTTTATCGTTAAATCTAGCATGGTTGTCTTGCCTTACCGTTACCGGCAGTCGAGAGGGTCCGGCCGGTTCCAGCCCGCCGGCAAAGGAACGTGTTGCGGAATCCGTCCTGCTGCCGCTACATAGTCTCATCGATCCTTCGGGGTCGCCCCCAGGCGGGAAGCCCGGGCCCAGGCGACTGACCCATTTTCCCCTCCTGATGCCGGCGGCTTCGTCGCGGACGAACAGGCTCGTGCCAGAGGGATGTCCCAACGGCGATGCCTGGCCCTACCCACTGCCCGAGCGCCCCGAGAAGGCGCGGAGCCTGATCTTTATGCGCGCAGCGCGGCTGAACATAGACGCAAGGAGCTTCGGCTTCCGTCCGGCCCGCGTTGCCGTCCCGTCCTCAACCCGAATCGAGCTGGGCCGCCCTATTGGACCCGCAGCGCCGCAGGCGCGCGGATCGCGGCCGCTCCCAGGAGCTTGCCATGTCAAAGCGTATGCTGATCGACGCCTCCCACCCGGAGGAGACGCGCGTCGTCATCGTCTCGGGTAACCGGGTCGAAGAATTCGACTTCGAATCCGCTTCAAGAAAACCTCTCAAGGGCAACATTTTCCTTGCGAAAGTGACGCGCGTCGAGCCTTCGCTCCAGGCCGCGTTCATCGAGTATGGCGGCAACCGCCACGGCTTCCTCGCGTTCAGCGAGATTCATCCCGACTACTACCAGATCCCGGTCGCCGATCGTCAGGCACTGATCGAGGCCCAGCGCGCGGAAGAGCGGTCGCAGCGCTACGATGACGATCGGGCCGAGCCGACGCCCAAGGCAGCGGAGGCCCCCGCCGATATCGATCCGCTGCCCGTCATCGACATTGAGGCCAATGACGCAGCAGCCGTCGCGGCCGCGTTTGAAGAGTCGACCATCGCGCCCGAAACGCTCGCCGACACGCCGCCGGTCGAACCGATCTACGTCGCGCCCACGGAGGCGGTTGGCGAACCCGAGCCCGAAAGCTCGCTCTCTGCGACCAGCGAGGGGGCCACGGAGGAAGGCGAAGACGACGGGCGCGAGTCGCATGTCGAGGAAGTCGTCGTTGAGCGAGTCGAGGCGGAGGTGGTCAGTTCCGGCGACGATGACGCCATGGACGAAGTCGAACCGCGCCGCCCGAGCGGACGATCGATGCGCCAGTACAAGATCCAGGAAGTCATCAAGAAGCGGCAGATCCTGCTCATCCAGGTCGTCAAGGAGGAGCGCGGTAACAAAGGGGCGGCGCTGACCACCTATCTGTCGCTCGCCGGGCGCTATTGCGTGCTGATGCCCAACAGCGGCCGAGGCGGCGGGATTTCCCGCAAGATCACCAACTCGGCCGATAGGCGCCGTCTCAAGGATGCCGCGGAAAGCCTTGATGTACCTGAAGGAATGGGCCTGATCGTCCGCACGGCGGGGGCCAGCCGGACCAAACAGGAAATTCAGCGCGACTACGAGTACCTGTTGCGTCTCTGGGACTCGATCCGCGAATTGACACTGCGTTCGACGGCTCCGGCGCTGGTCTATGAGGAGGGTAACCTCATCAAGCGCGCCATTCGCGACCAGTTCTCGCGCGATATCGAGGAGATCGTGGTGGAGGGCGAGGAAGGCTTCGCGGAAGCCCAGGCCTTCACGAAGATGATCATGCCGCAGCAGGTCGATTCCGTGCGCCAGCACGATGGCCGGCCGCCGCTCTTCCAGAAATACAAGGTCGAGAGCCAGCTCGATTCGATGTTCAACCCCCGGGTTCAGCTGAAGTCCGGCGGCTACATCGTCATCAACCAGACTGAAGCGCTGGTAGCCATCGACGTGAACTCGGGCCGCTCGACCCGCGAGCACAACATCGAGGACACCGCCTACAAGACCAACCTTGAGGCGGCCGAGGAAGTGGCTCGCCAGCTGCGGTTGCGCGATCTGGCCGGCCTGATCGTGATCGACTTCATCGATATGGAGGAGGGTCGCAACGACCGGTCCGTCGAGCGCAAGCTGAAGGAGTGCCTCAAGCACGATCGCGCCCGCATCCAGGTGGGTCGGATTTCGCCGTTCGGCCTGCTTGAGATGTCGCGCCAGCGCCTTCGTCCCGGCATGGTGGAAGGCTCCACTGTCACCTGCCCGCACTGCAACGGCACGGGGCTCATCCGCTCGGTCGAGAGCCTCGCCCTTCGCGCTCTGCGCCAGGTTGAGGAAGAGACGCACAACGCTCGCGTCGAGGGCGTGACGGTACGGCTGCCCACCGAGGTCGCGGTCTATATATTCAATCACAAGCGGTCCGACATCCAGGCGATGGAAGAGCGCCTCGGCATCTCGATCTACCTGGAAGCCAAGCCGGACATGTTCGGTGCGGATTGCGAGGTCGAACTGGGTGCCCCCGGCGGCGTGCGGACCCGGCGCCCGGTCTCAAGCACCGCCGTTTCGGCGGAAACCGCATTGTCGCAGATGCCGGAGCCGGACTTCTCAGCCGATGAGGAGATGCCCGACAGCGCCGAGAGCGGCGACGAGGAGGACGGCGGCGACGCGCCTCGCCGCGGCGGCGCGGGCGCGGGCGCGATCGCGACGAGCGACCGCGCGAACGTGCCGAGGTCAGCCTGGGCGGAGCCGGCGACCCGATCCCGATGGTTGATCAGGAAGGCGACGCCTCCCAGTCCGAGCCGGCGGAAGAAGGCAGCGCGCTCATCGAACACAATGCAGGGCCGGAAGGCGCGCGGGATGGCGGCGAGCGTCGCCGGCGGCGGCGCGGTCGTCGCGGCGGCCGTCGGAACGGCCGCCCCGAGGGCGGCCAGCCGGGCGATCTCAGCGCGACGGAGAGCTTCGACGGTGTCGAGGACGACGGCGAAGCAGAGCCCGGGCGGCAGGATCTCGAGCCTGTCGCGCCGCCCGTCGCGGGCGAGCCGGCTGCGCCTCGCCCCGAGCGCAAGTCGCCGGCTGCGGCCATCGCTCGTTTCTTCGGGTTCGGCCCGAGACCGGAGAGCCGGACGGACTCACGCGCCAACACGGCACCTGAAGCGGCCGCGGCAGTCTCCGTGAGCGAGCCGGAAAATCTGGCACCGAAGAGCGAGCCGGAAGCAGAGATCGCGACTCAGCCCGTGGCGGCTGCCGCAGCGCCGGAGCCGGCCCCCCTCGCCGGCTTTGAGCCGACGCCGACGGAGGCCGCGCCCGAGCCGGCCGTTGCCGTGGTACCGCCCGCGCCGGAGCCCGCTCCGGTTGCAGATGCCGCTTCGGATGCGGTCGAGCCGGCTCTGCAAGCGGCCGTGCCGGACGCAGACACGCCGGTAGAGGCGCCGGAGCCTGCAGCGCCCTCCCCGCCGATCGTTCCCGCCCTGCCCGAGAAGGTCGAGATTGTGGTCGTCGGCGAAGCGCCTGCCGGACCTGCGAAGGCAGGCTGGTGGAAGAAGCGCGAGGGCTGACGGCCGCCAGAACCCGGCCCTCACAACGCCTTGATGCCGCCACAGGCCGCGCCGATTGACTTGGCGCGGCCGAGGCTCCTAGCTACCCGAGCCCTTTGAAGGGAAACTCGGCGCGTCGGGGGCGAGGGGCCGCGCTGCCGAGGCGTTCGTACGGCGACAATCCGGAGTTGCTCTTGACCCGCTTCCTGCCCCGCACCCTCAGAGTCTTCCTTGCCGCGGCACTCGCCATCGTCTGGACCGGACCGGCGCTCGCCATCTCCGTGGCCCGCGACACCGAAATCGAGGAGTTCCTCTGGCAACAGGCGCGCCCGGTCTTCGTCGCGGCCGGCCTCGATCCCAATGCCGTCACGATCTACCTGGTCAGCGACCCCTCCTTCAACGCGTTCGTCAGCGGGGGGCAGAACATGTTCATCTTCACCGGCCTCATCGACCAGGTGGAGACCCCCGACCAGCTGCTCGGCGTCATCGCCCACGAGACCGGCCACATGGCGGGCGGCCACCTGTCGCGCTCCAGCGACGACATGACCGCCGAGGCCGCGCCCTTTCTCATCACCATGCTGGCGGGCCTCGCCGCAATGCTGGCCGGCGCCGGCCAGGCGGGCATGGGCATCATCATGGGAGCGCAGCACGCCATGCAGCGCGCGATCCTGGGCTATTCGCGGGTCCAGGAGGCCTCCGCCGACCAAGCCGCGATCACCTATCTCGACACGATCAAGCGCAGCGGCCAGGGAATGCTCGAGACCTTCGAACTGCTCGGGCAGCAGGAATTGCTGACAGCTCGCATGCAGGATCCCTATGCGCGGTCGCATCCGATGTCGCGCGACCGAATCGCTTCGCTGGAAGAACGGGTCGCCAAGTCACCCTATCGCGACAATCGCGACTCGCCTGAGGACATCGCCAGGTTCAAGCTTATCCAGGGCAAGGTCCGCGGCTTCATGGACGACCCTCAGGAGACCTTGCGCCGCTACCCGGCCAGCGACGCCAGCGAGGAAGCCCGCTATGCCCGCTCCGTCGCCTACTACCGCAGCGCGGATTTCGGATCAGCCAATCGCGAGATCGACGGTCTGATCGCCGGCGATCGCGGCAACCCCTACTATTGGGAGCTCAAGGGCCAGATTCTGGCTGAAGCCCGCGACTTCCGGGGCGCCGTGCAGGCTTTCGAGCAGTCCGTGGCGCTGAAGCCCAAGGCCGCGCTGCTGCAGGTCAATCTCGGCGCTACCCTGGTTGCACTGGAAGACCCCAAGCTGCTGCCCAAGGCGCGCGATACGCTGGAGGATGCCCTGCGCCGCGATCCGACCAACGCTTTCGCCTGGCTGCAATTGTCCTTCGCCTATGCCCATCTCGGCAATGAAGGCATGGCCGCGCTCGCGAGGGCCGAGCAGCGCTTCAACATGGGCGATTTCGGCGAGGCGATCCGTTTTGCAGCGCGCGCCAAGAAGCTCCTGCCGGCGGGCTCGCGCGAAGCCAACCGGGCGGACGACATCATCGTGATCGCCGAGGCGCAGGAGCCCGAAGAGCGCCGCAGCGGCCGCAGCCGCCTCGACACGCCATCCACATTCACAGCGAGATAGCCATGCGCCTCAACGCCTTCCTCCGTGCCGCGGGCACGGCCCTGATCCTGACGCCTGTCGGCGCGCTTCCTGCCGCAGCGGAGATGGACCGCGCCGAGGTGGAGAAGATCGTGCGCGAGTATCTGCTCGCGAACCCCGAAATCCTCAACGAGATGATCGCCGAACTGCAGGAACGCGAGCAGATGTCGGCGGCCGAGAAAGCCAAGACCGGAAACGCCCAGAACAAGGAGGCCCTCTACAATGACGGGTTTTCCCATGTCGCGGGCAATCCCAACGGCGATGTCACGCTGATCGAGTTCTTCGACTATCGCTGCGGCTATTGCCGCAAGGTGCGCGCGGACCTGGTGACGCTGATGGAGCAGGACAGCGGGGTGCGGCTGATCCTGAAGGAACTGCCGATCCTCAGCGAAGCCTCGCACGAGGCGGCCAAGGCGGCGATCGCCGCGCAGAACCAGGGCGGCGATCTCTACTGGAAATTCCATCAGGCGATGCTGGAAGCCGACGGCCTCGACAGCGCGGCGATCTACGATATCGCCGCCGGTGTCGGGCTGGACGTGGCGCGGCTGAAGACGGACATGGAAGATCCGGCCGTCGAGAAGAAGATCGAGCAGACGCACGACCTGGCGAGCAAGATCGGCGTCGACGGAACGCCCGCCTTCATCATCGGCGACAAGCTGGTACCCGGCGCGCTGGATGCGGATGGCCTGAAGGAGCTGGTCGAGGCGCAGCGCAGCGGCGGCTGAAAGGAGCGCGCGAGGCGCTTCAGATCAGGCCGGCAAGCGGGCTCGACGGGTCGGCGTACAGCTTCTTCGCCATGCGGCCCGCGCGATAGGCCTCGCGGCCCGCGATCACGGCGTGCTTCATCGCGCTCGCCATGAGGACCGGGTCCTTGGCCTCGGCGATGGCGGTATTCATCAGAACGCCGGCGCAGCCCAGTTCCATCGCGATCGAGGCGTCCGAGGCCGTGCCGACGCCGGCATCGACCAGGACCGGCACCTTCGACTGCTCGATGATCAGCCGGATATTGACCGGGTTCTGGATTCCCAGCCCCGAGCCGATCGGCGCGGCGAGCGGCATGATGGCCACGGCGCCGGCGTTCTCGCAGCGCATCGCCATCAGCGGATCGTCGCTGCAATAGACCATGACGTCGAAGCCGTCCCGGCTGAGGATCTCGGTCGCGCGCAGGGTTTCGATCATGTCGGGATAGAGCGTCTTGCGGTCGCCCAGGACCTCGAGCTTGACGAGGTTCCAGCCTCCCGCCTCGCGCGCCAGGCGCAGCGTGCGCATCGCCTCCTCGCCGGTGTAGCAGCCCGCCGTGTTGGGCAGGTAGGTCACCTTCTTCGGATCGATGAAGTCGACCAGCATCGGCTCGTTGGGGTTGGAGAGATTGACCCGCCGCACCGCGACGGTGACGATCTCGGCCCCGCTCGCCTTCAGGGCGTCGGCGTTCTGCTGATAGTCCTTGTACTTGCCGGTGCCGATGATGAGGCGCGACCGGAAGGTCCGTCCCGCCACGCTCCAGGTATCGTCAGAAGCCGTCACTGCGCATCCTTCCATGGGCCGGCCCTCGGGGGCGCCGCCCGTCATCCGCCGCCGATAAACCGCACGATCTCGTAGCGGTCGCCGTCGGCCACCGCCACCTCGCCATAGGTCGACCGGGGGACGATTTCCCGATTGCGCTCCACCGCCACCTTGCCGCCGGCGAGGCCGAGCAGGTCCAGCAGGCCGGCGACCGTCAGCGGCCCCTCAAGACCCCGCGGCTCGCCGTTTATGGTGACTTCAATCGACAATTCGTCAGTCCTTCAGCACGCTTCCGCCCCCGGCGGGCGGAGAGTATAACCCCTGACCCAATCGACACGCCGAACCGGCGCCCGGAGCCCATGACGAAACCGATCTACATTCTGAACGGGCCCAATCTCAACCTCCTTGGCACGCGCCAGACCCCTATCTACGGGGCCGCAACGCTGGCCGATCTGGACGCCCGGACGTCTGCCCGGGCGAAGGGCGCGGGCTTTGCGACCGTGTTCCGCCAGACCAACCGGGAGGGCGAACTGGTCGACTGGATCCAGGAAGCGCGCGAGCGGGCGAGCGCCGTCATCGTCAACGCGGCGGCCTTCGGCCATGCCTCGATCGCCATCCTGGACGCCCTGCTGGCGGTTGACCTGCCGGTCGTCGAGGTTCATCTGTCCAACATCCACCGGCGGGAGACCTTCCGCCACCATTCCTACGTCTCGGCCGCTGCGGACGGGGTGATTGTCGGTCTGGGCGCGCAGGGCTACGAGCTCGCCGTCGATGCCGCCGTCGCCCTGGTGCAGAGCCGGGCAGCGAAAGCCCCCTGACGCCGCATGACGACCCCGAAAAAGACGTCGATCGCCCTGCCCCCCAAGGTGAAGATGCCCGAAAAGACCTCGATCCCCGCCAGCCCGGAAGGCGACATCGCCTTCGTCACCACCCTCGCCCACCTGCTTGAGCAGGCCAACGTCACCGAGATCGAAGTCGAGCGGGCCGGCCTCAAGGTCCGCGTCTCGCGCGCCTCGGCGGCGGCGAGCGTCGTCTACGCCCAGGCGCCGGCTGCCGCGCCGGCCCCCGCTCCCGCCCCTGCACCCGCCGCGAAGCCGTCGGCGCTCGCCCCGGCCGCCGAGACCGACTGGTCCAAGCACCCCGGCGCCGTGCTCTCGCCGATGGTCGGCACCGCCTATCTTTCGCCCCAGCCCGGAGCGCCCGCCTTCGTCCAGGTCGGCGACACGGTCAAGGAAGACCAGACGCTGCTGATCGTCGAGGCGATGAAGACCATGAATCCGATCCCGGCGCCCAAGGCCGGCCGTATCGTCCAGATCTTCGTGGTCGACGCACGGCCCGTCGAGTACGGCGAAGTCCTCATGATCATCGAGTAGGGGGAAAGTCCCCGCATGTTCGACAAGGTACTGATCGCCAATCGCGGCGAGATCGCCATGCGCGTCGTGCGCGCCTGCCGCGAGATGGGCATCAAGACGGTGGCGGTGCATTCGACCGCCGACGCCAACGCCATGCATGTCCGCATGGCCGACGAAAGCGTCTGCATCGGCCCACCGGCGGCGAAGGATTCCTATCTCAACATCCCGGCCCTGATCGCCGCCTGCGAGATCACCCACGCCAACGCGATCCATCCCGGCTACGGCTTCCTCAGCGAGAACGCGCGCTTCGCCGAGATCGTCACCGCCCACAACATCACCTTCATCGGCCCGACGGCGGAACACATCCGCATCATGGGCGACAAGGTCGAGGCCAAGCGGACCGCCAAGATGCTGGGCATCCCGGTGGTACCCGGCTCGGACGGCGCGGTGCTGGAATCGGAAGCGCTCTCGATCGCCGCCGGGATCGGCTACCCCGTCCTCATCAAGGCGGCCTCCGGCGGCGGCGGGCGCGGCATGAAGGTGGTGACGCACGAGGGCGAACTGCTCTCGCAGCTGAACCTCGCCAAGAACGAAGCCAAGTCGGCGTTCGGCGACGACACCGTCTACATGGAGAAGTATCTCTCCACGCCCCGCCATATCGAGGTGCAGGTCCTGTGCGACATGCACGGCAATGCGCTGCACCTCGGCGAGCGCGACTGCTCGCTCCAGCGCCGCCACCAGAAAGTGCTGGAAGAGGCGACCTCGCCCGCCCTGAACCAGAACCAGCGCAGCGAGATCGGCACGATCGTCGCGGACGCCATGCGCAAGCTCGGCTATGTCGGCGTGGGAACGGTCGAGTTCCTCTACGAGAACGGCGAGTTCTACTTCATCGAGATGAACACCCGCCTGCAGGTCGAGCACCCGATCACCGAGATGATCACCGGGCTCGATCTGGTGCGCGAGCAGATCCGCGTCGCCAACGGCGCGCCGCTGGGCCTGACGCAGGCCGACATCGAGTTCCGCGGCCACGCCATCGAGTGCCGCGTGAACGCCGAGAACCCGGTGACGTTCAAGCCCTCGCCCGGGACGATCCGCAACTGGCACACGCCGGGCGGCCTTGGGGTGCGCGTCGACAGCGCCGCCTATGCCGGCTACGCGATCCCGCCCTACTACGACAGCCTGATCGGCAAGCTCATCGTCCACGGGCGCAACCGCACCGAGTGCCTGATGCGGCTGCGCCGTTCGCTGGACGAATTCGTGGTCGACGGCGTCGACACGACCATCCCGCTGTTCCAGCGCCTGATGCTGGAGCCCGACTTCCAGAACGGCGACTACCATATCCACTGGCTGGAAGACTTCCTGGCGCGGACCGGCGCGGGCTGAGGACTTTCGGCGGCATTCGAACGTCGAAGCGGCGGTTTTCCACCCTTCCCCCACCCACTCGCACGTCGGGAACGGCGGGGGGCATTTTTTCGCGCCCATTCGAACGTCAGCCGCATCCGGGCGCGAACGCGGGGGCGTGGGCAGCGGCGGCAGCGCGGGAACCGGGTCGGACAGAGGCGTGGCCTTTCGCTCAGCGGATATGAATATCGTCCTGTCTCGTCCCGCATCAAGAGCCCACCACGCCCTGCCCGCTTCCCGATCGCCAATTCGGCTATAAGCGCATCATGCCCGCGCTCGACGCCGACACGCTGCTGAAAGCCTATGCCATCGGCGTCTTCCCGATGGCGATGTCGCGCGACGATCCGGAGCTTCACTGGTTCGATCCGGAGAAGCGCGGGATCATTCCGCTGGAGGCCTTCCTCATCCCCAGGCGGCTGGCCCGCACGCTGCGCGCCGAGCCGTTCCGCGTCACCGCCGATACCGCCTTCGAGCAAGTGATGCGCCTGTGCGCCGCGCCGGGCCCGGGGCGCAGCGAGACGTGGATCAACGAGCAGATCGTCGATCTCTACACCGAGCTGCACGACCGCGGGCACGCCCATTCCATGGAGTGCTGGCAGGACGACGAGATGGCGGGCGGGCTCTACGGCGTTTCGCTGGGTGCGGCGTTCTTCGGCGAGAGCATGTTCAGCCGCAGGACCGACGCCAGCAAGGTGGCGCTCTGCGGACTCGTCAGCGTGCTGAAGGCGGGCGGCTACCGGCTGCTCGATACCCAGTACCTGACCGGGCATCTGACGCAGTTCGGCGCGGTCGAGATTTCCAGGCGCGACTATCGCCGGCGGCTGGCCGAGGCGATCGCCCGGCCGGCGCAGTTTCACTCGCGGGCGCTGTCGTCTTCCTCGATCGTGTCGTCGATGCTCGGCTGATCGACCGGCGTGTCGTCCGCCTCGCCGATGGCCGAGGACGGCGCGCCGGGATCAGACGGGTCGTCGACATGACAGCCGATCACCCAGACGTCGTAGACAGGGTGCTCCAGCGCATTGAGGCCGGGACTGGAGGCGAACATCCAGCCGGAGAACAGGCGCTGCAGTCCATCGCCCTGCGGCGACGGCTCGGCGATGTCGAGGAAGACGCTGGTCTCGGGCGTTTCCTCGGGCGGGCGCACATAGCAGGTGCGCGGCGTGATCAGCAGCTTCTTGTAGCGGACCGTCGTCCCGATCGGCGCCTCGAAGCGGACCGTGCGGGCGGTGATCTTGTCGAGACCGCCCATGATGATCGAGCGGCGGACGCCCTTGTCGTCCGGCACCGCGTCCTCGAACGAGGCCGGGCGGTCGAGCACGGCCGGCAGGTCCGACAGGCGCACCTGCACGGCGGCGGCCGGCTGGGCCTCCTGGGCCTCGGCGCCGAGGCCCGACAGCATCGTGGCGACCAGAAGGAGCGGACTGAAACGGCGGGTCATGGTTCCAAACGGCA
>OEIV010000948.1_pt1 | contig 14427 bp, 8 predicted proteins | sample 1539231 | NCBI WGS metagenome assembly OEIV01 (sample SAMN03794762, study PRJEB22550) | activated sludge metagenome | feature: wastewater treatment plant; material: activated sludge; isolation source: Wastewater treatment plant of a petroleum refinery complex | place: Argentina: Buenos Aires ...
ATAAGTTCTGGCGGTAAGCAGGCGCTGCGGATCGGGATGGGATGCAAGGCGCAAACCGCAGCGATAGCCGCAGCTATCGCGAGGATTTGCAACGCCGCAGACCGCCCGAGACCGCAGATGCCTGCGGCGCAGGAGCTTATGCCGAGGTTCCTAAGGTCTCGGATGTGGCGATTTTCGCTACTTTTTGCAGTTCGCGCTGCCTGGGGTGAGTGATTTCGTTGCCGGATCAAGGGCTTGAATGCAGAATGTCCGGTGACTTGTCAAGTTGGCAGCTGCTTTCAGCAAAACAATGAAACTTCTTTTTCCTGGTGCCACGCGCGCGCTGGTCGCGCCCCTCGGACTGTTGACCGCGGCCCTGCTCGGCGCGCCCCCCGCCGCCGCGCAGGCGGCCTCTCGCCTGCCGGTGACGCCCATGCAACGGGCCACCGCCCAGCAGGTGGCCGCGCAAGGCGTGCCGCTGTCGGCGCTGGCGCCCAACGCGCCCGACCAGTACACGGTGCGCCGCGGCGACACGCTGTGGCGCATCTCCAGCCTGTTTCTGAAGTCGCCCTGGCGCTGGCCCGAGCTGTGGGGCATGAACCTGAACGACATCCGCAACCCGCACCTGATCTACCCCGGCCAGCAACTGGTGCTGGAGCGCGTGGGTGACCGCGCCTTCCTGCGCGCGCGCCGCGGCGCCGACGGCGAGCCGGGCGACACGGTGCGCGTGTCGCCGCGCAACCGCATCGAGATGCTGGGCACCGGCCCGCTGCCGACGCTGGAGCCGCACCTGATCGAGCCCTTCCTGACCGAGCCGCTGGTGGTCGATGACGACACGTTCCAGCGCGCGCCGCGCATCGTGGCGCTGGCCAACCAGAGCCGCGTGCTGGTGGCCAAGGGCGACCGCGCCTATGTGCGCGGGCCGGCCGACGCGCCCCTGCTCAGGACGCCCGGCCTGCCGACCGAGTTCCGGGTATTCCGCAATGCCACGCCGCTGAAGGACCCGCTCACCAAGGAAATCCTCGGCTACGAAGGCCACTACGTCGGCCAGGCCACGCTGGTGCGGGGCGAAAGCGAATCCGAGGAGGAGCCCGGCAGCGCGCCGGCCCCGCGCCCGACGCGCTGGCACGCCAACGGCGAGGTCCAGACCGAACCGCGCCGGGCCGAGACCCCTGCAACGCCGGCCGGCCTGCCGGTGCCCGCCACCGTGGACGTCATCGGCAGCAAGGAAGAAATGCGCGCCGGCGACCGCCTGCTGCCCGAGCCGCCGCGCGAATACCGCAACTACGTGCCGCGCGTGCCCGAAATGCCGGTGGACGCGCGCGTCGTCGCCGTGCCCGGCAGCGCCGTGCGCTACGCCGGCCAGAACCAGGTGGTGGTGATCAACCGGGGCCTGCAGGACGGCCTGGAAAGCGGTCACGTGCTGGCCCTGATGAGCACCGGCCCGAAGCTGGTGGACAAGACCGACGCGTCGCGCAGCCTGATCAAGCTGCCCGACGAGCGCAACGGCATCGCCATGGTGTTCCGCCCGTTCGAGCGCGTGTCCTACGTGCTGGTGATGGAAATCACCAACCCGGTGCAGGTGGGCGACAAGCTGGTCAACCCCAACTGAGGGGACAGGGCGTCTTTTGCCGGCGCCCAGCCCCCCACCCGCCATGGACCGGCAGGAACTCGAGGCTTGGCTGCGCCTGACGCTGACGCCCGGCGTCGGCAACGACACGGCGCGGCGCCTGCTGGCCGCCTTCGGCCTGCCGCAGCACGTGTTCGCCCAGTCGTCCACCGCCTTGCGCCAGCTGCTGACCCCGGCCCAGGCCAGCGCGCTGGCCCAGCCGCCCGACGACCTGGCCACGCAGTTGCAGACCTGCCTTGACTGGCTGGACGCGGCCGAGGACGGCATGCCGCGGCGCATCGTCAGCCTGGGCGACGCCGCCTACCCGCAGGCCCTGCTGGCCATTGAAGATCCCCCCTGCCTGCTGTATCTGCTGGGCCGGCTGGCCACCCTGGATGATGGGTCCGACACGGCTACAACGCTTACCGGACAAGCGCAAACAGCTATTGAATCAGGAGCAAATCACTGGCCACTGCGGGCCATGGCCATTGTCGGCAGCCGCAATCCCACGCCCCAGGGCAGCGCCAACGCGCGCCAGTTCGCGCGCACGCTGGCGGCCCAGGGCATCTGCGTGGTGTCGGGCCTGGCGCTGGGCATCGACGGCGCCGCGCACGAGGGGGCACTGGACGGCGCACCGCCGTCGGCTCCCGGGCCGGCCACCATCGCCGTCATCGGCACCGGCATCGACCGCGTGTATCCGCGCCAGCACCGCGATTTGGCGCACCGCATCGCCGCGCGCGGCCTGATCGTCAGCGAATACCCGCTGGGCACGCCGCCGCTGCCGGGCAACTTTCCCCGCCGCAACCGGCTGATCGCCGGCCTGAGCCAGGGCACGCTGGTGGTCGAGGCGGCGCTGCAATCGGGCTCGCTGATCACCGCGCGCCTGGCCAGCGAGCAGGGCAAGGAGGTGTTTGCCATTCCCGGCTCCATCCACAGCCCGCAGTCGCGCGGCAGCCACGCGCTGATCCGCCAGGGCGCCAAGCTGGTCGAGACCGCGCAGGACGTGCTGGAAGAGCTGCGCTGGCCACAGGCCGTTCTAGCTATGACAAATGAAGCTGCTGGCGCAGTTTCCGCGCCGGACGACGACCTGAATCACCCTCACCAGGAACTGCTGCAGGCGCTCGGCGCCGACCCGGTGAGCCTGGATGCGCTGCAGGCACGCACCGGCCTTCAGACGGCCACCCTGCAGGCGCAACTGCTGGAGCTGGAACTGGCCGGCCAGGTGGGCCGCCTGCCCGGCGGGCTGTTCCAGCGCCTGGGTCAGGCTTGACGCCTTCGCCCCCTGCTCACTGAAGCAGCCGATCGGGCTCGGCGTTGAGCCGCGCCAGCGCTTCGCGCGTGGCGCGCACGGTGAGGGTTTCGTCCTCCACCGGCACCAGCAGCCCGGCCTGCAGGTAGGAGGCCAGGCGGCGCGTCTGCACCAGGTAGCTCTTGCCCGCGCCGTCGCCGAACAGGTGCAGCTGGCCGCGCTGGCTGCGCCAGACGTACTGCACCTGGCTGACGCTGCCCTGGTAGTCGAGCGAGAACCAGGCGCCCAGCTCCAGCTCCTGCGCCCAGTGCAGCATGCCATCACCGGGTTGCGAGCCGCCGCTGGCGATCACCTCCAGCGCATCGCCCTCGGCGCCGAACATCAGCTCGATCACGCCGGGGTCGAGCAGCACGTCGCCCTGCGGGTCGTCGGTGACCACGTCTTCCAGCCCGGCCAGGCTGCGCGACAGCTCCGCCAGCCGCTCCGGCGACAGGCCTTCGCCACGCGAGACGAAGGCCTGCACCACCGCGTCGTTGATGCTCTTGATGTGGGCGTCCTGGTCCGCGGTGCCCAGCGCCAGGCCCTCCATGCCCTCGCGCAAGGTGTGCAGCAGGCTGGGCAGCTGCTGCACCACGCGCGTGCGCTCGGCGCGCTCGGACTTGGGGCTGACGACCCACAGCAGGTCGGCCGCCGCCTGCTTGTAGCGCAGCGTGTCCGCCGCCTGCGGACCGCGCCGCACCGCCGCCATGGCCAGCACCTCGGACCAGACGCGGAACAGGAACTCGCGCACCGGTTCGGGCACCGGCACCGGCTCCAGCATGCGCCGCAGCTCGATGGTGTACTGCACGGTCAGCGCATCCTTTTGCTCGATCTGCTGCGCCAGGGACGCCATTTGCTGGGCCGCGCCGCCTTCGGTCAGCGCGCGACCGAGGAATTTCTTGAACTCCTCGAACACCAGCTGAAAGACACGCCGGCCGGTTTCCGGATACTGCTCGATCACCTGCACGATGCGCTTGATCTCGCGCTCCAGCCGGCTGCCGCTGACGCGCGAGGCGTCGAAGCCGAGGGCGCAGGCCCCCATGCGGTCGATCAGCTGGCGCGCCGGGTGCTGCGCCGAGGCGAAGAAGTCCGGCTCGGCCAGCGCCAGGCGCAGCACCGGGATCTGCAGGCGCGCGAACCAGACACGGATCGCCGCCGCGATGCGCTCCTCGGCAAGGATGGCCTGGAACATCAGGGCCACGATCTCGATGATGGCCTTCTCGCTCGGCTTCTCGGCCTTGGCCTTCAGTTCGGTGGCGCGCTGGCGCAAACGCGTGGCCACCACCTCGACGTTGGCCATCGGCTGCGCGATGGTGGCGTCGCCCTGGCGCGAGTCCATCAGCTCGGTCACCGCGAACGGCGTCGCCTCGGCGATGGCGCGGGCCAGCGCCGGCGAAGGCGGCCCCGGTGGCGCCGCCACGTCGAAGTTCGACAGCTGGTCGGTCAACAGACGACGCAGTTGCCCCAGCACGCCCTGCGCCCGCTGGCGCACGCGCGTCATGGGCGAGACCGCGGTCATCATGCGGGTTTCCTGGCCAGCGCGCGCCAGGGCCGAATGGCGCACGTCCGGCATCTGGGTGTGGCCGCCTCCGTAGGCGGTGCTCGTGGTCGAAGGGGCCGCGCCTGGCATCGTCGGGCGCGCGCCGTGTCCCTCGGCCAAGCGCGTCGCGCCCGCGCCGTGGCCGCCGCCTTGCCAGCCACCACCACCACCAGGCACCGTGGACATCGAGCCACCGCCGGCGCCCGAAGGGCCGCCCGACGCGGCCTGGACCCCGGCCCCGCCGTGGGCGCCGCCTGTACCTGTACCTGCGCCCGTGCTTCCGCCTCCGCGACCTCCGGCGTCACCCTCTCCACGGCGCACCAGCGCTTTCAGGTTGATTTCGGCCATCACCCCACGCTCCACGAGGAAGGCGTTGGCCTGCCGGTACAGCGGCACCATGCGCTCGACCATGGCGGCCTGGACCAGCGGATGCACCAGGGCCCACATCGGCCGGGTCAGGCCGCGGTCCGCCCAGGCCTTGAGCAGCTGCTGGCCGAAGGTGTCTGGCCGCAGCACATCGCGCGCCGGCAGATCGCTGCTGCGCTCCAGCGACTGCACGCGCAGCCGCAGGTCGTTGAACTCGGCGCCCGACGCATCCTGCACCGCGGCACCCAGGCGCGAGGCGGCGATCTTGCGCTCGACGATTTCGTCGTCCACCAGGCCCAGATCGGCCGGCAGACTGCCGCCGGGCACGCCTCGGGCATCGGTCATCTGCGTCCAGGCCTCGCGCCAGTGGCGCCGCGCCGCCGCCACCCAGGCCTGGCGCTCGCGCCGGAACGCGGCCTCGGTGTCCATCGCCCGCTGCATGTCGGTCACGGAACCACTGCGTGACCCGCCTTGGCCTCCAGTCTGCAACTGGAGCTGGATGCGCTCGCCCAGTTCAACGACGAAGGCGTCGAGCGCATGCACGAAGCGCTCGCGCAACTGGTGCGCGAGGCGCTGCGGGGGCACGGGCGGCTGCGGCGTCGAAACCATGGGAGCGACTGTGGGCGGTCAGTATCTCACGCCGGATCCCGGGCGCCAGGCGCCGCGGGCGTGCCGGCCGCCGCCGGCCTCTACACCATCGCCCCGGCGTTCGGGTCGCCCGGGTCGCCGTCCTTGCGGCCGGTCTTGATGAGGTCTTCGCGCTTGATGCCCAGCCACATGGCGATGGCAGCGGCGACGAACACCGACGAGTAGATGCCGAACAGGATGCCGATGGTCAGCGCCACCGCGAAGTAATGCAGCGTCTCGCCACCGAACAGCAGCATCGACAGCACCATGATCTGCGTCGAGCCGTGGGTGATGATGGTGCGGCTGATGTTGGCGGTGATGGAGTTGTTGATGATCTCCACCGTGCTCATCTTGCGGTAGCGACGGAAGTTCTCGCGGATGCGGTCGAAGATCACCACCGATTCGTTGACCGAATAGCCCAGCACCGCCAGGATCGCCGCCAGCACGGAGAGCGAGAACTCCCACTGGAACAAGGCAAAAAAGCCCAGGATGATCACCACGTCGTGCAGGTTGGCGATGATGCCGGCCACGGCGTACTTCCACTCGAAGCGCATCGACAGGTAGATGACGATGCCGACGATCACGAAGGCCAGCGCGTACAGGCCGTCGCGCGCCAGTTCGTCGCCCACCTGCGGGCCGACGAACTCGGTGCGCCGCAACTGCACGTCGGGGCTGGCGGCGCGCAGCGCGGTCAGCACCTGCTCGCTCTGCTGCGCCGAGCTCTTGCCCTGCTGCACCGGCAGCCGGATGATCACGTCGCGCGCGGTGCCGAAGTTCTGCACCTGAACGTCGCCGTAGCCCAGCGCGGCCACCGTGCCACGCACCTGGGCCAGATCGGCAGGCTGGCTGTAGGCCACTTCCATCACCGTGCCGCCGGTGAACTCCACCGACAGGTGCAGGCCGCGCGTGAACAGGAACACCACGGCCAGCAGGAAGGTGACGACCGAAATGATGTTGAAAAGCCGCGCGTAGCGCATGAACGGGATGTCCCGTCCGATCTTGAAGAACTCCATCTGCCTGTTCCTTGCTTGTCTGTCGCCCTGGCCGGCGCGCTCAGCCGCCCGCCGCCAGCGGCTTGTCGGCGTCGGGCCGCCACACGGTGCCGATCGACACCGACTTGAGCTTCTTCTGTCGCCCATACCACAGGTTGACCAGGCCGCGCGAGAAGAACACCGCCGAATACATCGAGGTCAGGATGCCGATGCAGTGCACCACGGCAAAGCCCCGCACCGGCCCGCTGCCGAAGGCCAGCAGCGCCAGGCCGGCGATGAGCGAGGTGACGTTGGAGTCCAGAATGGTGGCCCAGGCGCGGTCGTAACCGGCGTGGATGGCCGCCTGCGGCGAGGCGCCGCCGCGCAGTTCCTCGCGGATGCGCTCGTTGATCAGCACGTTGGCGTCGATCGCCATGCCCAGCGTCAGCGCCACCGCCGCCATGCCGGGCAGCGTCAGCGTGGCCTGCAGCATGGACAGGATGGCCACCAGCAGCAGCAGGTTGACCGTCAGGGCGATGGCCGAGAACACGCCGAACAGCATGTAGTAGGCGATCATGAAGACGACGATGGCCAGAAAGCCCCACAGCACGCTGTGAAAGCCCTTGTCGATGTTGTCGGCGCCCAGGCTGGGGCCGATGGTGCGCTCCTCGATGATCTCCATCGGCGCCGCCAGCGAGCCGGCGCGCAGCAGCAGCGCCAGGTCGCTGGCCTCGTTCACGGTCATCGAGCCGGAGATCTGAAAGCGCGTGCCCAGCTCGGCCTGGATCACCGGCGCCGTCAGCACCTCGCCCTTGCCCTTCTCGAACAGCACGATGGCCATGCGCTTCTTCAGGTTCTCGCGGCTGACGTCGCGCATCACGCGGCCGCCCTTGGCATCCACCGTCAGGTCGACCTTGGGCTGCTGCGTCTGCTGGTCGAAGCCGGGCTGCGCGTCGGTCAGGCTGTCGCCGGTCAGGATGACCTGGCGTTTGACGATCACCGGGCGGCCATCGCGCTCCAGGAATTTCTCGGAGCCGAACGGCACCGCGCCGCCGGTCTCGGCCGCGCGGCCTTCGGCGCTTTCGTCGACCAGTCGCATTTCCAGCGTCGCGGTGCGGCCCAGGATGTCCTTGGCCTTGGCCGTGTCCTGCACGCCCGGCAGCTGCACCACCACGCGATCGGCGCCCTGCTGCTGGATCACCGGCTCGGCCACGCCCAGTTCGTTGACGCGGTTGTGCAGCGTGGTGATGTTCTGCTTGACCGCCTCGGACTGCACCTTCTGCAGCGCTTGCGGCTTGAAGCTGGCCACCAGGCGCGGCTCGGCGCCTGGCGTCGGCTCCACCTGCAGGTCGGGCTGGGTGTCGGCGATGACGCGGCGCGCGGCCTCCAGCGTGCCGGCATCGCGGGCCCGGATCTCGATGCTGTTGCCTTCGCGGCTGATGCCGCCGTGGCGCACGTCCTTCTCGCGCAGCGCCACCCGAATGTCGTTGGCCAGCGTGTCCAGGCGCTTGGTGATGGCCGTGCGCATGTCCACCTGCAGCATGAAGTGCACGCCACCGCGCAAGTCCAGCCCCAGGTACATCGGCTTGGCGTTGATGGCGGCCAGCCAGGCCGGCGAGCGCGACACCAGGTTGAGCGCGACGATGTGCGCCGGGTCGGCCGCGTCCGGGTTCAGGGTGCGTTCGATGGCGTCCTTGGCCTTCAGCTGGGTGTCGGGCGTGTCAAAGCGCGCCCACACCGAGCTGCCCTCCAGCGTCAGGCGCTGGGGCGTCACGCCGGCCGACTGCAGCGCGCTTTCCACGCGCGACAGCGTGCCGCCATCCACCCGGGTGGTCGCCTTGCCGGCCGACACCTGCACCGCCGGCGCCTCGCCGAAGAAGTTGGGCAGGGTGTAGAGCGCAGCCACCACCAGGGTGATGAGGATGACGATGTATTTCCAGACGGGATAGCGGTTCATGGCAACGGCGGGATGGGGGCGGCCAGGGGGGCGACGCCGGGACGGCCGAGTCCGGGCTTACTTCAGGGTTCCCTTGGGCAGCACCTGCACGATGGCGCTGCGCTGCAGCTGCACTTCGACGCCATTGGCGATCTGCAGGCCGACGTTCCCCTCCGACAGGGAGGTCACCCGGCCCAGCAGGCCACCGGCGGTGACCACCTCGTCGCCCTTGGCCAGGGCATCGATCATGGCGCGGTGCTCCTTCTGCTTCTTCATCTGCGGGCGGATCATGATGAAGTACAGCACCACGAACATCAGCACCAGCGGCAGCATGCTGGTGAAGGTGGAGGCGAGGTCGGCCCCCGGGGCGGCGGGGGCGGCTTGGGCGTAGGCGTTGGAGATGAACACCGGCAGGCTCCTGAAATGGGCGGTGATGGATGGATCGCGCGCGCATCGGGCGCGGACACACGCCCGAACACAGGCGCGCGAGGTAACCGTGCATTGTAAGGCGCGCCGGCCGGACGGCCCGGGCGCGCCCGCCATCGGCCCACCGGCGCTGCCGGCCCGCCTGACGGCGGACCAGCCGGCCGTGGCTGTCTGTTCAATTTGCTATTGATGCGATAGCTGTTTGCGCAGTTCCGGCGGGCATCACAGGTGTTTTTTCGGTCAGGCGAGCTGGCGCGCTGGCGCCTCCGCCGGCTGGCGGTACTGCGCCAGCAGCTCGTCCCAGCGCGCGCGCGCCGCCTTCAGGTGGCGCTCCTTCACGTGGCCGAAGCCCTTGATGGCCTCCGGGATGCGCGCGATCTCGACCGCGGTGGCGTGGTTGTCGGCGCTCAGCGAGGCCAGCACTTCCTCGATGCTGGCGCGGTACTGCTCGATCAGCGCGCGCTCGCTCTGGCGCTCGTCGGTCTTGCCGAACACATCCAGCGCGCCGCCACGCAGGCCCTTGAGCCCGGCCAGCAGCCGAAACACCCGCCCCATGCCGGGGCCGTATTTCTTCTTGAGCAGCTCGCCACGCTCGTTGCGCTCGGCCGTCATGGGTGGCGCCAGGTGGTAGTGGATCTTGTAGTCGCCCTCGAACATGGCGTCGATGCGCGCCAGGAAGGCCGGGTCGCTGTGCAGGCGCGCCACCTCGTATTCGTCCTTGTAGGCCATCAGCTTGAACAGGTAGCGCGCCACGGCTTCGCTCAGCTGGGTCTTGCCCAGCGCGGCCTCCTGCTGCTGCACCCGCGCGACGAAGCCGCGGTAGGCCTCGGCGTAGGCCGCGTTCTGGTAGCCGGTGAGGTATTCGACGCGGCGGGCGACGATGGATTCGAGCGTCTCGCGCGGCTTGAACTCGATCACCTGCACGCCGCCGGCGCTGGCCAGGGCCTGCTCGATGCGGGCGCTGTCGTGCGCCGCCTGGCGGCCCCATTCGAAGGCCGCCTTGTTGTTGTCGACCTGCACGTTGTTCAGCTCGATGGCGCGCAGCAGTGACGCGCGCGTCAGCGGCACCCAGCCCTTTTGCCAGGCGTAGCCCAGGATCATGGGGTTGACGTAGATGGTGTCGCCCAGCAGCCGGCCGGCGACGCGGTCGGCGTCGAAGCTGGCCAGGCCCTGCGCGCCGACGGCGCGCGCGATGTCGGCGGCGCAGCGCGCCTGCGGGTTCTGCCAGCCGCCGTCCTTGACGAAGGCCGCCGTGGGCGTGGCGTGGGCGTTCAGCGCCACGTGCGTGCGCCCCTCGCGCATGCGGGCCACGGTTTCCTTGTTGGCGGTGACGATCGGGTCGCAGCCGATGATCAGATCGGCCGCCGCGGCGCTGACGCGCGTGGTGCGAATGTCGTCCTGCGTGGCGCCGATCAGCACGTGGCTCCAGGTGGCGCCGCCCTTTTGCGCCAGGCCGGCGGCGTCCTGCGTGACGATGCCCTTGCCCTCGATGTGGGCGGCCATGCCCAGCAGCTGGCCGATGGTGATGACGCCGGTGCCGCCCACCCCGGCCACCACGATGCCCCAGGCGCCGCCGGCCTGGGGCTCGGGCAGCACCGGCTCGGGCAGCGCGCCCAGCTCGAACGGCGACACGCTGGCCCTGGCCTTGGCCTGCTTCCTGAGCTGCCCGCCCTCCACCGTGACGAAACTGGGGCAGAAGCCCTTGACGCAGGAGATGTCCTTGTTGCAGGTGCTCTGGTTGATGCGGCGCTTGCGGCCGAATTCGGTGTCCAGCGGCTCCACCGACAGGCAGTTGCTCTGCACGCTGCAATCGCCGCAGCCTTCGCACACCGCCTCGTTGATGATCACCCGCACCGCCGGGTCGACCAGCGTGCCGCGCTTGCGGCGGCGGCGCTTCTCGGTGGCGCAGGTCTGGTCGTAGATGATGACCGTGGTGCCGGCGATATCGCGGAACTCGCGCTGCACGGCGTCCAGCCGGTCGCGGTGCTGCACGTCGATGCCCTCGGGCAGGCCGTGCTGGCGCGCCTGGGCGTATTTTTCGGGCTCGTCGGTGACGACGGTGATCTTCACCGCGCCCTCGGCGCGCATGTTCTGCGCGATCTGGATCACCGACAGCCCTTCCGGCCGCTCGCCGATCGGCTGGCCGCCGGTCATGGCCACGGCGTCGTTGTAGAGGATCTTGTAGGTGATGTTGACGCCGGCGGCCACCGACTGGCGCACCGCCAGCGAGCCGCTGTGGTAGTAGGTGCCGTCGCCCAGGTTGGCGAACACGTGCTGTTCGTTGCTGAAGGGCTGCTGGCCGACCCAGGGCACGCCCTCGCCGCCCATCTGGGTGAAGCCGACGGTGTTGCGGTCCATCCAGATCGACATGAAGTGGCAGCCGATGCCGGCCATGGCGCGCGAACCCTCGGGCACGCGGGTGCTGGTGTTGTGCGGGCAGCCCGAGCAGAACCAGGGCTGGCGGTCGGCGCCGCTGCTGCCGGCCTGCAGCACCTGCAGGTTGCGCTCGCCGGCGTCCAGGATGGCCAGCTGGCGGTCGATGCGGGCGGTGGTGTCGGCGTCGATGCCGAGCTTTTTCAGGCGCTCGGCGATGGCGCGGGCGATCAGCGCCGGCGACAGGTCGGCGGTGGCGCGCAGCAGCACGTTGGCCGAGGGGTTGTCCAGCGACCATTCGCCGCCGCTGTAATCGCCCTCGACGCCTTCGCGGTACTTGCCCAGCACGTTGGGGCGCACGTCGGCGCGCCAGTTGTACAGCTGCTCCTTGAGCTGGTATTCGATCACCTGGCGCTTTTCCTCGATCACCAGGATCTCGCGCAGGCCGGTGGCGAACTGGCGCGTGATCTGCGCCTCCAGCGGCCACACCACGGCCACCTTGTGCAGGCGGATGCCCAGCTGGCGGCAGGCGGCATCGTCCAGCCCCAGGTCGAGCAGCGCCTGGCGCGTGTCGTTGTAGGCCTTGCCGCTGGCGATCAGGCCCAGGCGGTCGTTGGGCCCTTCGATGACGTTGTGGTTCAGGCGGTTGGCGCGCACATAGGCCAGCGCGGCATACCACTTGGTGTTGAACAGGCGCTCTTCCTGCGGCAGCGAGGCGTCGGGCCAGCGGATGTGCACGCCGCCGGGCGGCATCTCGAAGTCGGTCGGCAGCGCGATCCGCACGCGCTCGGGGTCGATCAGCGCGCTGGCGCTGGACTCGACGATCTCCTGGATCGTCTTCATGCCGGCCCACACGCCGGCGTAGCGGCTCATGGCGAAGGCGTGCACCCCCTGGTCCAGGATGTCCTGCACGCTGGCCGGAAAGAACACCGGCAGGCCGCAGGCCTTGAAGATGTGGTCGCTCTGGTGCGCGGCGGTGCTGCTCTTGGCCAGGTGGTCGTCGCCGGCCACGGCAAGCACCCCGCCCCAGGGCGTGGTGCCGGCCATGTTGGCGTGCTTGAACACGTCGACGCTGCGGTCCACCCCCGGGCCCTTGCCGTACCAGATGCCGAACACGCCGTCGAAGCGGTTGCTGCCCGGCGGCGCGAAACCCAGCTGCTGCGTGCCCCAGACCGCGGTGGCGGCCAGCTCCTCGTTGACGCCGGGCTGGAACACGATGTGCTGCCCCTGCAGGTGCTTGCGCGCCGCCCACAGCGCCTGGTCATAGCCGCCCAGCGGCGAGCCGCGGTAGCCGCTGATGAAGCCGGCGGTGTTCTTGCCGGCGAGCGCATCGCGCTGGCGTTGCAGCATCGGCAGCTTGACCAGGGCCTGGATGCCGCTCATGAAGGCGCGGCCATGCTCCAGGCTGTACTTGTCGTCCAGCGTGACGGTTTCCAGCGCCTTGCGGATGTGCTCGGGCAAAGGGGCGTTCATCGGGTTGGTCTCCTGCGTCGGGCCGCCTGGCGCATGGCCGGCGGCCGCTTGGGGTGGGTTCGATGGGCCAAGTGTAGGGCGCTACGCGCCAAGGGGTTTTCCTCATGCCGCCACCGGGTTGTGGCGCCCCGTCGTGGCGCTGCCGCTGTAGCGCTGCACAGCAGGGGGCACCCCAGCGCGGTCGATCAGCCTGGCCCGTTGTTGCCGTCACCCTGGCGGATGTTGGTCTGCACCGGGGCGTTGGGGTCTGGCCGCGGCGGCGGCGGGCGCGGGCCGGGGCGGGCGATGGCGCGCACGGCGGGCGCCCCGGCGCCGGGCTGGTGCTCGCAGTACACCGGCTCGGGGATGCCGGTGTAGTCCAGCCGCACCAGGCGGCCGTCCAGTCCCAGGCCGAAGCGGGCCTGCACCGTGGGGTCGGCGTAGTGCAGCGCGCCGTCGTCGCCGGCCACGCGCTCCAGCACCGCGTGGCCGCGCAGGCCTTCGAGCAGGGCCATGTCCTGGTACAGCCGGGCCTCGAAGCGCAGCTCGCGCGGGCACTGGAAAGCCAGGCGCGGCGCGTCCTGCCAGGCCGCGCAGCCGCCCAGCAGGGCCAGCGCCAGCAGGTTCGCCGGCCACCGGGACGCTACAAAAAGAGAAGCTGCTGGCGCTCTCTGCACGGGCGCTGGAGCCGTTTTGGATGCAGATATCACGCCGCACCCCGCAGCGCCAGCACCGCCGGTGCGCCACTGCCGGTCGGCGGGCGTGCCGGCATCACCTGGGCCACAGCACCCACAGGCGCAGGGGCTGCTTCATGCGGCCGGCGAAGTCACCGGCCTCGGCGCCCCAGCCGGCAAAGTAGTCGGCGCGCACGGCGCCGACGATGGCGCTGCCGGTGTCCTGCGCCAGCACCAGGCGGTTCAGGCTGGCCACCGGCCCTTGCGAGGCCAGCCAGACCGGCGTGCCGTAGGGGATGCTCTGCGGATCGACGGCGATCGAGCGCCCCGGCGTCAGCGCCACGCCCTGGGCGCCGCGCGGGCCGAACTGCGCGTCCAGCGCCGACAGCGGCTCCTCGCGGAAGAACACCACGCGCGGGTTGCTCCACAGAAAGCCCTGCAGGTGCTGCGGGTTGGCCGCCAGCGTGGCGCGGATGCCGGGCCAGGTGACGTCGCCGCGCAGCAGGCCCTGGTCGATCAGCCAGCGGCCGGGGCTGCGGTAGGGGTGCTCGTTGGTGCCGGCAAAGGCCAGCCGCACCAGGCGCTGGCTGCCGTCGGGCTCCTGCACGCGCACGCGGCCCGAGCCCTGGATCTGCAGGATCAGCGCGTCCAGCGGGTCGGCCAGCCAGACCAGTTCGTGCCCGGCCAGTTGGGCGCGCGCCTCGGGCAGGCTGTCCAGCTCCTGGCGCGAGAACCAGGGCTTGCGCTGGCTGGCGGCCGGCGGCAGGCGGTACACCGGCGCGCCGAAGCCCGGGCGCGCCACGCGCGAGGCTTCGTACACCGGCTCGAAATAGCTGGTCAGCAGGCCCTCGCCGGCCGGCGCGCCGGCCGCCGGCTCGACCCGGTAGGGCTGCAGGCGCGCGCGCATCCAGTCGCGCTGCTGCTGCGCGCTGGCCAGCGACAGGCGCCGCACCTCGCTGCACAGGCGGGCGAAGGTGGGGCCGGGGCGCTCGCAGCTCTTGATCCAGGCGTTCCAGGCTTGCGCCGTGTCGTCCTGCTCGAAGCCGGGCAGCTCGGCCCAGCGCACCGGCACCCAGCGGCTGCGCGCGCGCTCGATGGCCGGGCCCAGCGGCGCCGTGTCGGCCACCGGGCCGGCGGGCGGCAGGCCGGGTTCGGCGGGCGGCGCCGGGCTGGGCGCCGGCGGCGG
>OEIV010000950.1_pt1 | contig 14351 bp, 6 predicted proteins | sample 1539231 | NCBI WGS metagenome assembly OEIV01 (sample SAMN03794762, study PRJEB22550) | activated sludge metagenome | feature: wastewater treatment plant; material: activated sludge; isolation source: Wastewater treatment plant of a petroleum refinery complex | place: Argentina: Buenos Aires ...
AGGCCACGTGACTGGAGTTCAGACGTGTGCTCTTCCGATCTTGACTATTCCGCCGATGCCCGAATAGTCATAGACATTGCCCGCGTCGATGCAAGGTGAATCGCCGCGGAGCGCGAAGTTCCCGCCGCCGATGAACTTGGGATCGCCGCTGAAGTTCCCGGCTCCCGCCCAGCCGCCCGAGATGTTGGAGTAGGTGGCGGTGATTCCGCCGCCGGATGCAGCAGTTAGAGGCCTGTCCACGATGCTGTTGTAGATCTGAATGTGAGCTGGAATGCTCCCGCCATACGCCGATACTCCGTAGGTGATTTGTGTATTTCCCGCGATTGTGCAGTTGCGTAGGATAATGGTGCCTCCCTGCGACTCGACGGGCCCGTGGAAATTGGGAATTCCCGACGCGTTGGCGGTGAAGAGGCAATTGACGAAGACGGCGGTGCAGGAATCGGCCTGAACATAGGCCCCCCCGGCAAGCAGCGATGAGTTTCCCGCGGCCGTGCAATTCTCGAACGTCACCGTTCCAAAGGCATTGCGGATGTAAATCGCACCGCCAAGCTCGTCAGGGCAATGGTTGCCGGTGAAAATGCAGTTGGTCACGCGTCCGCCCACGCCCGTGCCGTCGGCCATGAATGCGGCGACATTGTGCGCCCCGGTGATCGTGAATCCGTCCAGCAGCGTTCCGCCCGTGGCGCCGGAAACAAACCTCACCTGGCCCGTTGACGCCAGGTTGATCGTCGTCGCGCCCGCGCCATACACAGACTTCAGTGTGAGCGGCTTGTTGATCTCGACCGTACCCGTGTACGTCCCGGGCATGACTTCGATCGTCGAACCCGCGTACGCCGCGTCGACCGCCGCCTGGATCGTCACGTAGTCGCCCGGCACCTTGATCGAACCCGACAACTCGATCACGCCATACTGCGAATACGTGCTGTTCACCATCGTCCACTTGCCGCCAAGTCCTGGCTGGAGAAGGCAATAGTCTTCCGGTCTCGGCTCGCCACTGGCCCAGTTCCGATACGCCGAAGTCGAGCCGTCCGCCCAGACATACGTCCCCTCGACCGCGGTGTCGTTCAGCCCGACAAAGAGTTTCCAATTGCCGCTGTTGGTCAGGTTCGTGCTGATCCAGGCGTTCTCGAGCACATCCTCGACCGTCGCGAGATGCCCACCCAGCGACTGGGCGAACGTCTCCATCTGTGTCCAATTCGATGCCTGCACGACCAGGTACCGATGCCCGTTGCTGGGGTTGGTGACTGGCCCCTGCACGATCGTCTGGGCCTGCACCAGCGTCCCCAGCGACATCGCGCACACCACCAGCGTTCTATACAATCGCTTCACGATCTGCTCCTTCATCCTGCCGCGCGTGAATGCGGACACGCGGGTTCGGAGCGAGCAATCTACACGCGACGAGCGAGAATCGCCAAGACAATTTGATCGGTTGATCTCGCGAAGCGGTTCGCGGCTCGTGAAGGCAGGCTCCGAAACTCGGCGACTCGGGCCGCCGCGCGTCCGATCGCCCCAGCCTCGCGGCCCGACATGAGCTTGGTCGGGTTTGGTTCAGCCCCACTCGCCCGAGAGGATCTTCTCGATCGCGTGCGCCACGCCGCTCTGCGTGTTCGCCAGCGTCTCGCGCCGCGCCGACTCCTTCACCGCCTTCACCGCGTTGCCCATCGCGATCCCCAGGCCCGCGCCGCGGATCATGGGCAGGTCGTTGATCTCATCGCCGATCGCCGCGATCCGCGCGTCGGGAATCTCCCACTCGCGCGCCAGCTTTCGGATCGCCGACCACTTGTTCGCGTCCTTGTCGAAGACCTCCAGCACGTGCAGCGTCTGCCCATCCTCGGTCGTCCGCGCGTGATGCGGCGCGACGACGGCCGGGAAGTGATGGATCATCGCGCTGTCGCCGAAGCTCTCGATCAACTCCGTCTTCATCCGCGCCAGCGTGCCCGACAAGCCGCACGCCCCGACGCGCACCGTGTGCTCGGGGTGCTCGTCCTCGTCCAGCGACGCCGCGTAGCGCACGCGCACATCCATCGACTCGAACCACCACGCCGTGACAGGGTCGATGGGGATGCGGTCGCTCCCCTGCACGACGAGATAGTCGTACCCCGCCTCGAGCGGGTCCTTGAGCACCAGCGCCGGGTGCCCGTGCGCCAGCACGCTCCGCGTCGCGTGCCGCACCACGTCCTGATCGATCGAGAAGCGATGGAGCGTGCGTTTCCGTACCGGGCACGCGATCATCGATCCGCCCGCGACCACGACCGGCTCGGCCTGCCCAATGCGGTCGAGCGCGTGCTGGCACTCGACCAATCCGCGCCCCGTGCAGATCGTGATGCGGAGCCCGGCCTCGCGCGCCCTGTGCAACGCCGCGGCGTTCTCGTCGCTCACCGCGCCCGCGGGATCGAACAGCGTGCCGTCCAGGTCGATCGCAATCAGGTCAAACCGCCGCGCCATCTGATCTCCCGCATACGCACGCTCAAAGGCGCGGATGCCCCGGCATTTTCAAATGCACCTAAACGATCTCTGCGTTCACTCTCAAACGCCGAATGCCGACTGTATCTCCCTCGCACCCGAGCATTTGAGCTCTCGTTTCTCCTACTCCTCCAGCACCTTCGTTCGCTTCAGGTGATCGAGCATCTCCTTCGGGATGTCGCGTGCCCGGGGTGCGCCCATCACGGTCCCATGGTCCGCGTTGGGCACAATCTCGATCCAGCCGTTCTTCCCCTCCGGGTACACGAAGAAGTGGAGCGCGTCGATCGTGGGCTTGAGCCGCTCGACCGCCATGTTCAGATAGAAGCTGTCGAGCGAGCCCACCAGCAGCCTGATGCGCTGATGGAACGTGAGCCCCCAGGTCCCCTCGTTCGCTCGCGTGAGTTCGTGGATGTCGTACTTCTTGTACTGCTCCGCGATCGCGTGATCGATCACGCCCGTGACGGGATCGAAGAGCGCCGCGGGGTGGCCGCCGGTATCTCTGGGCCCCCAGACGGCGAACCACGAATCCCACTGCTGACCGCTGGTGTTGTCCGGCCCGAGCACCTCTTCCATGAGGTTTTCCTGGCGCACGCTCATGGTCGACACGCCGCGCGAGCGATGGCTCGGGATATCCTTGCCCGCGCCATCGGCGTACATGTTCGCGTTCTCGTATACATCCCCCGCCTGCATGGCGTGGAAATCAACCGGGTCGGGCGCGCTTGACCAGCACGCGCCGAACGTCTCCGGATAGTTCAACGCCAGCCACAGCGTCGACCACCCGCCCGACGAATGCCCGCGGAGCATCCTGGCCGCGGGCTTGGGAACGAGCGGATACTTCGCCTCGATCGCCGGGATCAGTTCTTCCACGAGCGCCCGCCCGCACGGCCCGTTGTTCGCCGAATCCGCGAAGAGCGTGTGCCCGTTGGGCGACTCCGGATCGAGCACGATCCAGAACGCGTTCCGCGACAGCTCGCCGAACGGCTGATTCTCCGGCACGCGATCGCGCCGGTTCGCCGCCCCCATCACGCCGCGATGATCGCCGCCGAACCCAGGCACCTCGTACACCGCCGCGTACTTCCGCTTCGCGTCAAACCCGCGCGGCAGGACAACCCCCGCGCGCAGCATCACGTCGCTCCCGCGAAACTCCGAGAGCAGCTTCGACCTCACCTCAACGAATTCAACCCCCGCCTGCACCGGCAGCGCGTCCGCCTTCACCGCGCGATCGAGCACAAGGTCCACGCTCGCCGCCTCACCCTCCTTCACCACCAGTTCCGCAATCGCCGACGAAAAGAGATTGCCCTCCTCGCGCCGCCAGGAACTGTTCTCGCGTTTCATGTCCAGCATCGCCTGCACGCGGTACGTGCCCGGCGAGAGCTTCGAGACGGGCGCGGGGAACGAGGTCGCGCGGTCGTCGATCACCGCCGACGCGCCGGGCGCAAGGTCCTTCACATCGATCCCGAACATGGGCTGCGGCTCGTCCCAGAACGGGCCGTCGAGCGGATCGGCCTCGCCGACCTTCGATCCCTTGCGCGCGCTCATGACAACCAGCCTCCCAGTTGCTGGCGCTTCGCGCACGTCTTTCGGAAACGACACGCGGATTGTGACCGCGCCCGTCGCGGCATGATCCACTGCGGGCTGTTCCGCCGCGCACGACGGCGCGATTACGCTCGGATTCTCGGCCGCCGATCGGTCGCCGCCCGCGCCGCTCGCGCGACCGGACATCGCCGCGCCCGGCACCATCGCGGCAATGACCGGCGCCGCCAGCAAAACCCGACCGATCGAACGATTCATCATGCACCGATCGTAGCAGCGGCCAGGAACATCCCTTGAACACAACCCCGCGCAATGACCACGGACGCGCGCCGCGACCCGCGTTTTTGTCCGGCGATTTGGCCGTCTGGTGGCTCGGACGCTTGATGAACTGGCGATTTCTGAGCGCCGCTCAGCAACCCTCGTCGAAGTGCTCCGCGAAGAGGTCGTAGTCATCGCCGTTGACGAAGCCGTCGCTGTTGAGATCGGCCTCGCCCTCGCCGCCGTCGAAGTGCTCGGCGAAGTGGTCATAGTCGTCGCCGTTGATGAAGCCGTCGTGGTTGAAGTCCGCCGGACAGCTCAATGTGTACCGCGCGACGAGCGCCATGCCGCCCTCCGGCGCGATGAAGTGCAGGGGGTTCTGCGTCGAGATGTTCCAGTCGGCGAACGACCAGCTTTGGTTGTTGATCCACGCCGTCGCCGGCGCCTCGATGGCGTGGTGGAAGTTCACGTTGCTCTCAAAGTCGGTCGGCGTCACCAGGGGAGAACCTTCGAGCGTGACGCTGATCCCCGGCGGGATTGTGTTGATGTGTAGGAGCGAGATCACGGGCTGAATATCCCGCGTGACGACGGTTTGCAATCCATCGCCGTCCGTCACCGCCAGCTCGATACGAAAAAACGTGTGCTCCGGCGAGTGACCGTCAACCGGGACCACAAACGAGCCCGACGTCACGCCGGTGATGGTCTGGAAAGGGTGCAGGTGAGTCTCGTGCCCGAGGAAGATGTTCCACACGAAGGCCGACCCCGGGAGCGACCCGCCGGCCCCGATCGCACTTCCCGCGAAACTCACTGTGTCACCAGCTCGATACGTCAGAGTCGAGGGGGGAGAATCGATCACGGCCGTCGGCGGCGTGCCTACGTCGATCTCGATCGGATCGCTGATGGTCGCATCCGCGCCGTCATCGACCGTGAGGCGGACGCTCCTGGGCCCCGCGGCGCTCAGTGTGCGCTGCACGATCGCCCCGGTGAGAATTGTTCCGTCATCGAACAGCCACGAATAAGAGAGCGGCGATGGGCCCTGGTCAGGGTCGCTCGAGCCGCTGGCGTCGCAGGTCACCAACAGCGGCGGCGGGCCGACCTTTGGCGACACGCTCGCCGACGCGATCGGGGGCACGTTCGTCTGCCCCGTATATCGCACGCGGTACAGGGCCGGCCTCCCGTTCGGGCCGGTGTAGATCCGAACGTAGTAGAGGCAGCCGTCGGGCCCGACCTTGAGGTCCGCGACCGTAGTCGCGTCGCCGATGGGAAGGAACTCCTGATTGTTCACCACCGCGCCGTTCTGAAGGGTCAACCGGCGCACCCATCCGTTGGGAAAATCGGTGACGAAGAGATTGCCCCGATACGACGAAGGAAACTGCGTGCCGCGGTACACGGGCCCGACGATGACGGCCGCGTCGTGATTGGGCGACAGCAGCGCGTCACCGTGCTCGTAGGACCAGATCGGGTACGCAAAGGCAGAACAATCCTGGCCGAAGCAGTGGGGCCCCTCCATCATGGGCCATCCCGCGTTGGCGCCCTTCTCGATTCTCGAGACTTCCTCCCAGTAGATCGAGCCGACATCGCTCACGTACATCGAGCCGTCCGACTCATCGAACGTGAATCGGAACGGATTGCGGAACCCGTACGCCCAGACCCTCGGTTCGGCCCCCTGGACATCGACAAACGGGTTGTCGGAAGGAACCGAGCCGTCCTCAGCGATCCGCAGGATCTTCCCGCGCGCCACCGACAGGTCCTGCGACCAGACGCTCTCGAACTCCTCGCCAACGCCCACGTACAGCATCCCGTCGGGCCCGAACATGATGCACCCGCCGTGGTGAGAACTCCCCGGGGAGGGCTGCGGGTTGTACCAGAGCACTTCCTCGCTGGACGCGATCGCCTTGAGTCCCGCCATGTCAAATCGGCTCACGCGCAGGTGCTTCGTGCCGTCGACAAAGCACAGATAGAGTTGCGTGCCGCTGTGCCGGAACCCGTCCGCGTGAACCGCCATTCCGAGCAGGCCGAGTTCGCCCGAACAGTCGACGTCGGGTAGTTGAATTACCGTCGGCGTGTTCGCGCCGTTCACCGCCACCACCCGCCCGCATTTCTCGGCGACCAGCGGCTTACCGTCGGGCATGAACGCGATGGCGATCGGGAAGTTGAATCCACTGGCCACGGTCTCGCGTTGAAATCCCGGGGGCAGATCCGCCATCGCCGAGCCCGCCCAGCACGCCGCCACGCCCGCCACGCCAGCGCGAGTAATCATCCACCCCCACGCATGGCCCGTCCGGCATCGCATGATCCCACTCCAGATCGACGTCCAGGGAAGCAACCCCAGGAATCGTCGATTCCTTACGTCGGCTATTCTCGGACCCGACTTTCATCCCCCAGCGCCGAACCCAAAGTAACCGGCCGGAGGGCCACCACCAAGCAAAATCAGGCGCGATGGACCGCGCATCCGCACTTGGGAAGCGTGGAAGTGCGGCCCCCGCGCCGAGCAAGAAAACGCCCGAGCACGGGCGCGGGCGTCCGTTCATGAGTTTCACGGCAGACGCCGCTTTCAGCACCCGGCCTCGAAGTGCTCCGCGAAGATGTCGTAGTCGTCGCCGTTCACAAAGCCGTCGCTGTTGAGATCGGCCTCGCCCTCGCCGCCCTCGAAGTGCTCGGCGAAATGGTCATAGTCGTCGCCGTTCACGAAGCCGTCGTGATTGAAGTCCGAGACGCACCCGTTCTCGCCGAACGTCACCGTCGCGCTCGACCACGACACGCTGGTCGTCGAGCCGTCGGTCGCGACGCATGCGAAGTAATACGTGGCGGCCTCAAGATATGCCGAGTTCACCACATGCGAACCGAGCGCGCCGGGCGAATGGAGCGACGTCGGGATCATCACCTCGTTCCCGTTGAACGCCGGCGTCGTGTTTGCGTACACCGTGACCCACGTCGGGTCGCCGTCCGGGTCGCTCGTGGTCCATTCCACCTTCACGGTGTCCACGCCGTGGACAAGGTGCATGTCCTGCGACGGCTGCGTCACCACGATCGCGGGCGAGGCGCTCGTCGCCGGGTTGATCGTCAGCGAGTAGTTCGGGCTCGTGCCGTTCGTCCCCGCGGTCACCAGCGCCCAGTACCAGCCGCGGCCAAGCCCGGTCATCGCGATCTGCTCAAAGTTCGCGTTGGTGAAACTCCCGGCGATCGCGCCGCCGTTGTCGTCGAACAAACGCAGGTCCAGATTGCCCTGGCTGTTCGAAAAGTCGATGCGGATGAAGTCCGACGATGTGCCCGTGCCCGGGCTGTAAAACCGGTACCAATCCGGGTCCCCGACGGCGTGGACATTGAGCCCGGATATCGCCTTGCTCGGCCCCACCGGCCCGAGGTTCGGGCTCACCGCCGTGCCCTCCGTCCGCGCCCGAACCTCCGCCATCGAGTCGTTCGGTTCGTACGCATCAGGCGGCGTGAGGCTCCCGTCATAGATCGAGATCGGCACACGCGTGATGTTGTTCGCCTTGTTGCTCTCCAGCACGTCACCCGCGGGATCGACCTCCGACTCCAGCCAGTAGTCGCCCGAGGGAACGTCCGTGATGTCGATGCTCTGCCCCGCCAGGTTCTTGCTGTACACGTCCATCCAGCCCACGCTCAGCCCCTGCGTCGTCGAGTCGCAGGTGCGGAACTGGCCGTTCGGATTGAATCCCGGCAGCGACGGGTCGTACACCACCAGGTCCAGGATGCAGAAGCTGGTCTTGCTCCCCTGCGCCACCACGTCGCCCACGCCGTCGTTCGCCAGCCGCTCGCGCAGGCGATAGATGCACCAGTTCTCGAAGTGGATGTGGTTGTGAACGGGGTGATACACGAATCGCCCCACCAGCCGCTCGTACCACGTGCCGTCGTCGCGATACACGCGCTGGATCACGTCCTGAGTGTTGTCGGGATAAGTCTGACCGCCATAGAGATAGAGCTTGCCCGCGCCGATGTTCGCCGTCCCGTTCGACAGGCGCAGCTGCACTCGCCCGCCCTGGGCCACGATCGCGTGGTCGTACAGTTCGTTGACGTCCACGATGATGTCGGGCAAGAGGTCCTGCTGCGCCGACGCAACAGAGGCGAGCGACGCGAAACCAACCAGCGCCAAGAGCGCCACGCGAGTCTTCATGGAGAGCTCCATCATGTGTGTGACGCCAGCCTAACACCCGCGGCCGGCCCGCGATATCCCGGCTCGCACGATCGGCGCGAAAAAAAACGCCCGGGCGTTGGCCCGGGCGCGTGGGATCACAGAAGACGCGATGGTCCGCTGCTCAGCAGCCGGCCTCGAAGTGTTCCGCGAAGTAGTCGTAATCGTCGCCGTTGACGAAGCCGTCCCCGTTCAGGTCCGCGCCGGAATTGCCCGCGTCGAACTCACCGGCGAACACGTCGTAGTCGTCGCCGTTCACGAACCCGTCGCCGTTGACGTCCGCCTCGCACCCGCCGCCGCAGTCCGGCGTGAGGATCTTGAAGGCGTCGATGCCGGCCTCGACGTTATTGTCGATCGCCGTGTCGCGAGCGATGAACCGCACCTTCATCGTGCTGGTCAGAGGCAGGATCGACGAGAGCTGGAACTGCTTGGCGTACCAGCCGCCCGACGCCTCGGAGCTCCCCGCCGCCAAGGTCTCGACGTTCGTCCAGGACGCTCCGTTGTTGTTGGAGGCCTCGACGGTGAAGTTGTCGAGCGCCAGCGTTCCACTGATCTTGTACCAGCGCGAGTACTGCAGGTACACGTTGCCGGCGCTGCCGTCGAACGTCGGGCTGGTCAGCGTCGTCGATCCGCCGTCCACGTCAACGCTCGCGGTGTTGCCAGTGATGAAGCACTTGCCGGAGCCGTCGGCGTCGACGGACGGGGCGTTGCCGCCCGCCACCGGAACGCCGCGGGCCCAGGCGCCCGCCGTCGCGGTCGAGCTGACGGTCCAGCCCGTATCGGTCTCAAAGTTGTCGGCAAAGGCCGTGATCAACCCGGTGCCCGAGAACGTGCTGTAGGTCGAGGCCGGGGCGGTCCCCGGATCGGTCTCGACCGTGCCGTTGGTCGCGGTCGCGGAGAAGTAGTACTTCACCGTGTTGCCGCAGGGCGCCGCCGGGAACGTCGCCCGATACACGCCCCCGCCGATGCTCGACGCGTTCACCTGGGCATACGTCCCATCCCCCTCGGGGTCGACGTGCATCTTTACGCTCGACAGCGTGAACGACGCCTTCGCCGTCACCTGCACGTCCACCGTCGAACCGCCCGCCGGGTTGATGTTCGTCGGCTTGCCCGACGGATACGCGAAGTTGAAGGGGTCCAGCGGAGGAGCGTCCATGTTGTGATCGCCGAAGCCCTGCGCGATCTGGCTGTAGTGCGGCGTGCCGTCCGTGATGTCCGCGTTGTTGTCGTCCAGCGTCAGCACGTCGATCGTGATCTGCGGCGTGATCTCCGTGCCGTTATGCACCAGCACGCTGTTCGTCGCCCAGTTCTTCAGGATCGACTGATACGTGGACGGGTCCGTGTTGACCATGATGTTGCGGGTGCTCCACCAGCAGCCGGTCAAGAGCTGGCCGCAGTCGTGGATCTCGCCCGAGCAGGGATACTGCTTGGTGTTGGCCGCGTTGCGGATGCCGTTGTTGCAGTCGTTCAGGTAGAACCCGTAGCCCAGGACCGGATCATCTGAGATCACGACGCCCAGGAGGTCGCCGTACCCCTCGCCATACGCGCCCTGGCCCGAGCCGGCGACCTGCACCGCGTGGTGCCCGTACTCGTGCCACACCACGTCGCCGTAGGCCGTGTTCCCGCACCCGCCGCCCGAACTGAAGAAGTTGATCGATGAGCCGTCGTAGTAGGCGTTGCAGGTGCCGCTCACCGCGACATTGACGCGGAATTCAGACTGCGTCTTGATCGTCGGGAAGTTCGCGTTGTACGACAGGAGCATGTCGCGCACCACGTTCGAGTTGTAGTACGCGTTCACCTCGGCGCGCCGCGTCTGGTTCGTGTTCGCGCTGTTGTGCAGGAAGTTCGTGGGACCCGGCGGCGTCACGGTGTTCGTGATCGTCGGCGCGTCGGAGCTCGGGCTGTAGACCCGGAACCAACGCCCGCGCACGCCCGACACCACCGACACCGCCGCCGACCCCGCGTTCGGGATCGTGAAGTTGCCGTTCACGTCCGCGTACGCCACCGTCGATCCGATCCACACCCGCGCGTACTGGAGGGGCAGCTGCACCTCCGTCGCGCAGTCCGCCGCCTTCTTGCCCGGCGTGATGATCCCGCTCACGTTGCCCGTCACATCCACGTGCGAAATCAGGCTCTCGCCGTACACCAGCTTGCCCGTCTTGGCGTCGGCCAGGAACAGGAACTTCGAATAGTTCTCGTCGCCCGCCTGCCCACGCGTGACCACGAACTTGAACGCCACGACCGGCTTCGACGCCTTGATCGTGTCCGTGCCCGCCCAGATCACCATGTCCTCGTCGCTCACGCTGTCGAAGCCCGGCACCCGCAGATCCGCCTGCTCCATCGCCTCGGTCACGTTCGGATTGTCCAGCGCCGCCTGATCGACCGTGAAATCGCCGAGCGGGATCAGCCCCGAACGCGCCAGCACCACCGGAAATCCGCTCTCCTCGCGAACCAAGAGGCGCAGGTCGCCGCGGAATACGTTGAGCCCCTGGCGCTGCTGCAGGAACGACACCAGCGTGAACTTCATCTTGCCCGTCTCGAGGTCGGGCATCATCTGACGCTCCGCCGCCCCGTCGCTGGCCAGCGAACCCGCCACCAGCTCGTCGACCGCCACGCCGAAAAGGCCGGCATTCTGCGCCACGAACGCGTCCGCCGCGCCCCGCGCGCTCGTGCCGGTCCCGAACGCCCTGCCATACACGCTCGTGATCCGGTCGCCGGTCCAATAGAACCGCGCCCCGTCGTGCTTGGCCAAGAACTGCTGGGCCGCCAAGGGCATGGGCATTTCGGGCATCTGCCCGGGATTGAGATTGCTGTTGCCAGCCAAAGCCGTCCCCGCCGTCAGAAGCAGGCACAGCACCGCCGAGGTCGTCGACCGCATGAAAACACTCCTCTGGTTACCAGAATCCCTCTGTCGGCACGCCGCGCACAGCGCCCGACGCCCATACCCATCGGCCGTCTCGCCGGGACAGGCCATCCGTCCCAGCCTAGCCGATTTCACCCGCCCGCGCCAAGCGATTTCTCGCCATCGGTGGCACGGATATCGGACGGCACGCCGCGCCGCCCGGTCTCAGGTGTTCGCGCTACGCAATACTACCGGTTCCGAACTTTTCCAGAATCGGCCCCATTTGCCCGTTGGCCCGCGCGTGAGTTCAACACCCCGCGTCAAACGACGCCGCGAACGCATCGTAATCATCCCCGTTCACATATCCGTCCCCGTCCACGTCCGCCGCCGCGTCCCCCGCGTCGAATGCCTCCGCGAACAGGTCATAGTCGTTCCCGTTCACAAACCCGTCGCGGTTGAAGTCTCCCGGGCAGGTTCCCTTGGGGATCATGTCCAGCGATCGCAACGCCGCATCCACGGTCCCCGTGTCCCACGCCGTCGAATCAATCTTCCCGCCGAACACATACAGCGGCGTCACGACTTTCCCCATCGGATCGGAGAACATCAGTCGATCCGTGGTCCCCAGCCCGGGCGCCACGATCTGCGCCCCCCCGATCTCATTCCCGCCCACCGACCCGCGCAGCCTTACCACCCCGGTCGATGCCTGGTACGTCAGGCCGCACAGGATCGGCGAGCCCTGCATCCAGTAGATGTTTGCAATCGAGGCGACGTTGTGCGCCTCGTACTGCCCGTCCACCCACGACCTGAGCCGCAGCGTCTTGTTCGTGGGGTCCGCCGTCACCACCGCCGCCCGCGTCCCGTCCTGGCTCACCAGCGAAAAAAGCGGGCGATCCTCGAGCTCGATCGAGAACGTGCCCCAGCTGTTCCAGGGCTCCATCGCCGCCACCAGCGCCGTGAAATCTCCCGTCGCCGAAGGCTCGAACTCGAGGCTCGTCCGCTCACCAGCGCCCGACACCCCCGCGTCGCCGGGGAACATCAGCGTCGATCCCTGATTCACCGACTCCAGCACCAAGTGGAAAGCGCACGGGTTGGCGAACGACCCCGTGCTCACCAGCAGTTCGATCCACGGCTTGGTCGCTTGCCCGCCCCAAGCCTCAACGTTCGTCGTCAGCGTGATCGGCACCCAGTCGCCCGAGCTGGGGATCTCAATCTGCGGCGCATACCCCGAGACCCGCGTGCTCCCGAACGTCCCGTTCATGTCCGTCGAGCGCAGCCGAAGCTTCAGCGACAACGACCCAGCCACGCCTTGCTCCGCCGCCGGCAGATTCCGCACCCATACCCGGAACGTCATCGTGCTCGTGCCCGTCGGCACGCTCGGCGCCAGCACGATCGATCCCAGGTATGACACCGCCGTCGTGTTGCTCGCCGGCGCGTTGATGAACAAGAACGCCGGCCCGTTCGCCGGCGGCTTTCCCGACGCCCCGTCCGGCAGCGTCACCGGAACCACCGTCACACCCGGCGCCGGATCACCCGCGCTCGCAAACGCCGACACAAGGTTCGTTCCGCCCGGCTCGATTACCAGCGGCCGCGCCAACCTCGTCGCCGGCAAGGGCGTCGATCGCACCCCAAGCCCAAGGTTCTGCCCCGCCGAACCCACCCACACCTTCCCGCCCGCGATCACCGCCCGCGTCTGCTCGTTCTCCCTGTGGGCCCACATCTGCCCCCAGTTCTCACCGTCCGGGCTGAAAAGTACCCGCTGGTTCAGCACGCGCTCCGGGTCAAGCTGGCTCGGCGACAGCTGCGCCACATACTCCGTGTCAGTCCCGTTCGCCCGCGACGCCTGCACATGAAACGAGAGAAACCGACCCGGCACCGCGCTCCCGTCCGTGTGCGTCGGCACGACCATCGTTCGTGTGATCCCGTAGGCCGAGCGATAGTCCAATTCGTCCGGGTCGCCCGACATGTCCGGCGTCAGCGCCATCGGCTGGTGAACCTCGTCCAAGCCCACCACGAACGTGCGGTCCGTCGGTCCCGGCGCGATGCCGATCCACTGATTGCCCGAGCGGCGCAGCTGCACCGGATCATCCGGGTTGCCCACGAACCCATGGACCAGCTTGGGCCCCGACCAGCCGGGGCCTCCCGCGTACCACTCGTACGAATCCGCCCTTGCCGCCGCGCCCGCGCGGTAGTTCGTCGCGTCGTCGATCGTCCATGTGTAATTGCAGTTGTTGAACAGCGAATCGCCCCGCGCCGCCAGCACCAGGAGACCCGCCGCCCCATACGCGCACAGCCCCGCCGCGTGCGCGTGGGTCACGTTCTGGTTGGGACGCGAAAACCGCCCGGGAAGCTCATACACCTTGTTCGCAACCCAGTCCGACGCGGTCGCGCCCGACCTCCGCACCGGCATCACGAAGTACAGCCCGCCGTCCTTCGACGGGAAGGCGCGATAATCCGCCGCCGCGATCCAGAACTCGGTCGGGGGTTCGCCGTTCCGCTCGCGCACCCACCACCCCGACAGCGCCCACCCCGCGCCGTACATGTAGTTGTTGTCGCTTCGCTCGCTCAACCGATCCGAGAGCGCGTGCCGGCGCCACCACAGGCTCTTGGCCCCGGGCAAGTTCGCCAGGTTGCACACCGCGATCCCGATCCGATTCAGCTGCCACACCCCGCTGGAGTTCTTCGTCGAGACGTTGCACAGCACGACCGCGAATCCGTGGCAGATCGTCGCGCTCCGTGGCGTCCACGCCTCGTTGGCGTTCGCGTCCACCGATTCCTTCAGCAAGTCCGGCGTGTTGCCCTTCGCCGCGCTCCCCACCACGTTGCACGAATACACCGCCCCGCCCACCGACCCCGTGTGAACCTCGAACTTCCCCTGCGTCGTGTTGTAGATGATCCACGCCGGCGTCGTGTTGTCCGCCAGCACCCCGCCCGCGTACGTGTGAATCCCCATCACCGGGTTCGTCGTCCCGGCCACCGTCGTGACGCTCGGCGCCCCGCACAGGAGCGTGCGCGTCGCAAACCGCGCGGAGCCGGCGGGCACCGCCGCGCCGTCGATGTCGATCGAGGGCGGCGCCCGCTCGAACGACCAGGTCAGCCCCGCGT